>Ga0194130_10000780_pt1 | contig 56293 bp, 67 predicted proteins | sample TA2KigsurfametaG_FD_160084 | JGI IMG/M metagenome (GOLD analysis project Ga0194130, IMG submission 160084) | Freshwater microbial communities from Lake Tanganyika, Tanzania - TA2015050 Kigoma 12 surface | ecosystem: Environmental > Aquatic > Freshwater > Lake | place: Tanzania: Lake Tanganyika...
ATGTAGTACAACTTCCCGATAAAGTTGTAGTTGAAGTCGTTGTAGAAGTAGTAGTTGAGGTGGGCGGAGCTGCCGTAGTAGTTGAAGTCGTTGTAGAAGTAGTAGTTGAGGTGGGCGGAGCTGCCGTAGTAGTTGAAGTCGTTGTAGAAGTAGTAGTTGAGGTGGGCGGAGCTGCCGTAGTAGTTGAAGTCGTGGTCGTAGTGGTGGTTGTGCTTGCTGCACAAAGAGTTAATATCCCGTATATATTAGTATCGTCAGTGGTATATATGTAAGTATTACCTCCTATTACTTCAGAACAAAAAAAACCGAATCCAAGCAGATTCAGGCTCTCAAGTAAGGAAGTAAGGCTTGAAGCAGTATAAGTAAAATTGTAAGTAATCCCATTAATAACCAAACTACCAGTTCCGCAACTAATGTCTTCAGCTGTTATATCCCATGAATATTTTGTGGTAGCATTAATTGAATAAACATTCTGTTGAAATAGTGGCATGTCAAATCCACAGCCAGTACTGTTAACAACTACAAATTGTACTAGTTCCCTTTTAATTGCCATAATTCAAATCTTCATCAATTAAGTAATCACAATAACCAGAGAAAAAGTCAACAGCTTCTCTCTTTTCAATTTCTGTAAACAAATCAAATCCTGACTCATCATTTTTATCGTCAAGCTCGTTGCCTAAATAGGTAATCGTAGCAAAAAACTTAAAGTAAAGGGTAGTTCCAGCCTCCACTACTAATTGCATTGAACTTAAATTAGTAATGATTATTTCGTCTGAATTTACTTCATAAAATATAGAAGGTTGGGACTGATAAGGGTCTACAGCAAATGGAATAAATGTAGTTATTGAGTTACCATTTGCATCAAAATGGTTATAGAATATTGGCTGTCCAATCTGGGTATAAGAAGAAGAAGATAAGTAAAAGAATTCTACTCCATAGTTATACTTGCCCAAGCTATTTAAAAACTGACTATAAGTGATGCCCACTCCAGAAATTCCTGAAGGAAAAGTAACACTTATTGTTGGGGATATAGTAGAAGTTACTGGTGGTACAGCCATTTTTATAATACTTTATTCCCACTCATGTCAACAACAAAACATTGACCATTACCTTTGTCGTTCATTACTTTAAGGCCAAATTCTTTTGCAGTTTCTTGATTAAGTTCAGCTAAAAATTCACGTGATTCGCCATTCTTTTTTGCCATTTTGTAGGCTCTCAAAACCATCATGGCATTACGCTTTTGGTCTTCGCCACCTGAAAAAGATTTTTCAGATGACTCTGACTTCATGCTTTTTGGAGTTTTGGTACTACCAGCAAAAGGTCTAATTTTCGTAAAAGTCCAATAGATTAGGTAACCTCCACCAAAAATTAATAATATTTTTTTCCAAGTAGTATTCATTGTCTGTTTTTTGACTTCGTATATAAGGTATATCCGATACCTAAAGCTAATAATAATCCAGCAAAGATTGCTACTCGTTTCATATTCCTTTGAAAATCAGTTTGCAATCTGTCGTTTTTAGAATTATCAAGAGAAAATATTGTTTTATTAGTTTCTTGCGGGGTAATTACGCCTTTCTTCTCAAAAAGACGATTAAGTACACCTTGTAATGAATCCCTATTTGCTTTAACAGCCTCTAAAACACCAGAAGGCAACCCGCCTTGACGAATAGCCTTGTTTATGTTTTCTATTTCAAGTTCAACCTGACCGATAAGTATTTGTTTCTTATCAGGAGTTAGTGCTTTGTCCTTTTCTACAGCCATTTTATTTTTTTCTTGATACGACCAATAAAGTTATTAAAACCAGTGACACGGCAACAATACCTACCAACATCAGTTGCTTTTTTGTCTTTTCCTTTTCTACTTGAACGGTAGAAAGACCCTTAACTCTAGCAGAAGCAATTCCTTCAATTGTTGAGGCTAAAATTTTTTGCCTTTCTTCTTCAGATTTTGCAGCCCTTAAATCCCTCTCTAACTTTTGCTTTTGTTCATTATTTAAAAAAGCAAGTTGTTGCTCTAAAAATCTTTTTTTGTCCGCATCAACGCCTCCTTTGACTGCTCCACCTACTGAAGCTGCTGCTGAAACTACCGCTGCAATCGCCACTAATGGTAAAGGCATCTTATTTTCTTTTTATTACGATTAGAGTTATAATACCTAAAAGTGCAACTCCACCAGCCAACACTAAAAGCATGGTTCTTTTAGATTTTTCTTTGTCTGAATAGAAATTTGCAAGATTTGCAATTCTTTGAGTATTTAGTTGTGTTAAATATTGAGTTAAAACAGCTAATTTTTCCGTTTGCGATTTTGCTTCAATAAGTTTAATCTCAAGACCTTTTTGCTGTTCTAGAGTTAGTTGAGCAAAATTTTGTTCAAATTTCCTTCTCTTGTTAGTGTCATTAATTTGGGAAATAGCTGAAATAGCAACGCTACCTACATCGCCTATGGCGGAAGCAACATTTGCTGCTCCAGCTCCTTTCTGTACAGCTGAACTTGGTGGTTTCGGTGGCATTATTTTACAATAAATTTTCTTAAAAATTCCCAAACTACTGCCCAAACAGCTCCACTACCTATGAAAATACCTACTAATTTTAGTTTAACTTTTGTAAGCCCATCTAGTTCTTTTTCCATTTTTTTCAAGCGGTGTACGATTCCTTCTTGGTCAAAAGTTTCATTACCTACAACGGCAACATACAATTTATGGAAGTTTTGAACTACGTCTTGTAATGAGCTTTCAATTGAATTCAACCTCTTCTCAATTGAATCTAATCTACTGTTAGTATTGACATCAGACATGGCGATATCCATTTGAGGTGTTATTTGTATATAAAAGTATGTAAATATTGAATAAGTTTACAAATTTATGTGAAAAACTAAATTTCAATAAAAAAATACATATAGGGTATGTTGAAATATCTAAATTATTTAGTTAGTTTTGGTTCATGACAAATATCTGGGTTAACGGCTGTTTTGACGTTTTACATTTTGGGCATTTAGAGTTGCTAAAATTTGCGGCTTCATTGGGAGATAGACTATGCGTGGGAATTGATTCTGATGCAAGGGTAAAAAAAATGAAAGGGGAACACCGACCTATCAATGACCAATATTTCCGTAGATATATGTTAGAATCTTTAAGGTGGGTTGATAAAGTATACGTTTTTGATACTGACTATCAACTTGAGAAATATATTGAACTAGTAAGCCCTTCTCACATGGTAATTGGCGAAGAGTACAAAGAGAAAAGAATTATTGGAGCTGAATTTTGTCAAAAAATTACCTTTATACCCAGAATAGGCGATTTTTCCTCTACCAATATAATTAAAACTATAAAAAATGGCTAACCACCCAAAACTCACAGAATGTTGTAAAATACCCAAAGGTTGGGGACATGAATTAGTAATACACAATTCAAGTGAATACTGTGGTAAAATACTTTACTTCAAAGAAGGTTGCAAATTCTCTATGCACTACCATATAAAAAAGCAAGAAACGTGGTATGTAAACAAAGGAGAGTTTGAATTCTATTGGATAGAAACCTCTACAGCAAAAAAATTCAATAAAACATTGAAGGTTGGGGACGTTGTTACGATAACAAGGGGATTGCCTCATCAACTTTTAGCTTTGACAGAAGGGGAAATATTTGAAATATCCACCGAGCATTTTGATTCGGACTCTTACAGAATAGAGAAAGGAAATTAATATGCAATATAATTTTTTAGTGATAGGTGAAAGGTGCGTAGATAGATTCGTTTATGGGAAAGCCGATAGACTTTCTCCAGAGGCTCCAGTTCCAGTTTTTACCCCCATCAAAACAGTATTTAATGACGGTATGGCGGGTAACGTTTTGAACAACCTTTTAGCCATAATTAGGCATGATTTTCAAAATCATAACATTTATAGCATTTTGCCTAATGCTACATGTGAAAAGACTAGATATGTTGACATAAAAACAAATCATTATTTTTTAAGAGTTGACGAAAATGATTCATTTAAAAGAATAGAATTTACAGATTCTGAATTAAAAAAAATTGCTAACGCTGATTGCATTGTTATTTCCGACTATGATAAGGGATTTATTACTGAAGATGACATGAAAAGAATTCGGTCTTTGGTAAAGGAAGATACTTGTATATTTCTTGACACTAAAAAGAAAGTCTCCCCAGAGGTTTTTAATTTTGTTTCCTTTATTAAGTTGAATGAAAAAGAATTTAATGAAAATTTGAATATTCCCCTGAAGCTGATGAACTATGATAAGATTATAGTTACTTTAGGCGAAGTTGGTGCGAAGTATTTAGATATTTTATTTACACAAGAAAATCCACAAACGACTTATGACGTAAGCGGTGCTGGTGATACATTTACAGCTGCTTTGGCATATCATTACACAATAAATAGAAGTATTCCACAAGCTATCAAATTTGCAAATTCTATTGCTGCTCAAGTTGTTACAAAAAAGGGAGTCAGCACAATATGAAATTCCCTTGCTCTGGCTGTGGTTGCTGCTGCAAAAGAATAAAATCTGTTGTTGAATTACTTAACTTAAAAGACAAGGGTACCCCTCTTTTTTTTCCCTACAGCTGGGACGCTAGAGGGGTGTGTGAAAATTTATTGCCTGATAACAAATGCCGTGTTTATGAAAATAGACCGTTGATTTGTAATATTGAAAAAGTAACAAAGTATTTTGGCTACGATAAGTCAACATTTTACAATCAGAATATAGCTGCATGCAACAAAATGATGGAAGAAGATAATGTACCTTTGCGTTTTAGAATAATTTAGTATGAAAATTTGTGTAACTGGAAATAGGGGCTTTATTGGTAAGGCTCTTCAAATGGAATTACAAAAACAAGATTTTATTGTTTTAGGTATTGATACGTGGATATTTCAAAGGGGAGATTGGAAATTAAACCTCAATGACTACCTATGTAAAATAAATCCAGATGTGATATTTCACGTAGGGGCTTGTTCTAATACCCAAAATAATAATTTGGAAGAAATGATGAGGCTGAATGTTGAATCTACTTTTATCATTTCTGATTGGTCTAAAAGCAATAATGTTCCAATTATATTTAGCTCTTCAGCCTCTGTAGAAGGAAATAACGGGCTACCAGAAACTCTTTACGCTTGGAGTAAATATATTGCCGAGAAGTATATTCTAGCTAACGGTGGCTTGGCTTTAAGATATTTTAACGTATATGGGCTTGAGGAACTACATAAAGGGAAAATGGCTTCTATCGCTTTGCAAGCTTATCAAAAATATAAATGGGGAGAAACAGTTAAGCTTTTCCCCAAAAGCCCTAAAAGAGACTTTGTATATATTTCTGATGTTGTAGAAGCAAATATTCACGCATGGAACAATTATGAAAATCTTTTTGGCAAGTATTATCATGTCGGAAGCGGAAAAGCAAACACGTTTGAGGAAGTTTTATACTGCCTAAAAATACCTTACGAATACACTGAAGAAAGTGAAATTCCAGAAAATTATCAATTTTTCACTGAAGCTAATAAAGCACACTTCATGGAAGGTTGGACTCCAAAATATCAATTACAAGAAGGGCTAGAACAGTATTTGGCTCACATGAAAATTTTTACTTTCCATCCTTGAGCCCATACTTTATCCAGCGATACCAAATCCTTTCGTGAATGTAGTATTGTATAGGCTTGTAAAATAGCTCTGCAATACTGAAAGCTGCTCCCACCTTAATACTACCTGAAACCGCATACATAATCAAGAAGCCAATTCCCGTACTGATAATTCTATAGCTTACAGTTTTTGCTATATGCCTTTTCTTCTGAACAATCATAAATTCCCCAATCTTTTTTGTTCTTCTCTAATTTGAGTTGCTGAAATACTAGATATTTCAATTGGTACTTCAAGTTGTTCAATTTTATATCCTACGTCTCTACCATAATATACACCTTCAATATTTGGAATTACCATAAGTGCCATCATAGCATCTTTGAACCATTGTTGACACTCATGGTCAGCAATAAACATATCCATTATTTGAGTAGGCGTGTATGGGTTTTTCTCGTCTTTGGGCATTTCCCTGATAGCAACTAGAACTGGTATACCTTCGTCAATTTTTTTACGAAATAAATACTTATGCCCCTCATGTAAGGTTTGATATCTGCCAATAAAAAGAGCATATTTTCTGGGTTGAGAATTCAATGTCATTTTTTGATGTGTTTATGGGTAATATATTATTTTTTGCAACGGGTAGTTCAAAATCGCTTACGTGGAATTGCTCTCTTCCTCTTTCGCCCTGATAGTTAAGATATATCCAAATAACGTTTTCGTAAACGCTTTCAAGATATAGTCTGGCTTCGTTATATGGGTATACTGCACTTACTAGTACGGTTTTATACTTATGGGCTAGGAATATTGAAATATCAGAAATCCTATTGAGATTCTTTATGCGACCTTCTCTACTGTAATCTTTGTTTTTAAAAATTTCTCTTATGTCATCCCCGTCAATAATTGGATAAGAAGCATGCTCTTTAATAAAAAGTTCCTTTTGCACGCTTTCTGCTAAAGTAGTTTTACCAGAAGCTGGCTGACCAAATAAAACAATAATCATGATTTTGTATTCTTAATCAATATGCTTCATAAGACTTTTCCTCAATCAGCTGCGATTTGTATTCAATATTAATTCTCTTTTTTACCTCTGCCCTCTTATCGTTCAAATAATAGACACTTCTGGCTAGCTCTATAAACTCCGAGCCAAAATCTTTACTTCTCTCAAGGACTCTCAATTTGTCTTCAACGTCCCAAAGTTCTTTGTTGACTTTGTACAATTCCCCAAAAATGTGAGAATCTACTTTCAAAGGGAAAATGGGAGCCTCTGGATAGTATTTGTAAATGGCTTTTTCAAGTAGTTCATGGTCATTTCTTATGTTAACTAACTTATCGTGATTTTTAATTTGAGACACTTTTATTTTAAGGATAGTTAATCTGTCTATGGCTTCTCCAATACTAATAGGAATTTCTATGTTTTTCATGTAAAATTCTTTAATGTAAATATACACAGTATATTGAAAATACACTAATTTTAACGCATGGCAAAGATTTTTTTCCAGTCCAGCATGCCCAGAGCTGGCTCTACTCTGCTTCAAAATATAATGGGTCAAAACCCTGATTTTTATGTGACTCCAACTAGTGGTCTTATGGAGTTAATTTATGGAGCTAGAAAAAATTTCAGTGAGAGCACAGAATTTAAACACCATTTAGAGCCTGAATTAATGAGCAAAGGGTTTTCAGCTTTTTGTGATAAAGGGATTCATGCTTTTGTAAATGCCACAACAGATAAAAAATATTATTTAGATAAAGGAAGGTCATGGGGCTACTATTACAATTGGCTGAAATCTTTCATGCCATATCAGCCAAAAATAATCTGCATGGTCAGAGACCTTCGTGACATATTTGCAAGTATGGAGAAGGCGTTCAGGAAAGACCCCAATAAAGAATATTTACTAAACTGGGGGCAAGGAATGAACACTACACTTCCTAAAAGAATAGATTTTTGGTGTGCTAATCCCCCAGTTGGTATTGCAATAGATAGAATAGAAGCAATATATCAAATGAATTATGCAGAAAATTTTCTATTTATTAAATATGAAGATTTATGCTTAAGACCAGAGATTGAAATAAAAAGGATTTACGACTATCTGGATATTCCCTTTTTCCAACACAATTTTGATTTTATACCACAAATTACTCACGAAGACGATTCGGTTCATGACGGATTTGGAGACCATATTATAAGAAATAAACTTGAACTTCTCCAATCTAATGCTTTACAATTATTGGGTTTACCAGTCTGTAATTGGATATACGACCGATACAAATGGTATTTTGACGTTTTCAAATATAAAAAATGAAACCCCTCTGTTTAAATTTGGGTGATTGTGATGGCTTGGGTGATTTGATTTGTGCTACCCCAACTATAAAAAAACTCTATGACTATTATGAGGGGAAAGTTACTATTTTGTCAAGAGTTCCAGAGATATTTAAAATGAATCCTTACGTTGAAGAAACCTTAAAAGTTACTTCTGTAGACATGGATTATTTTAAAGAAAATTATTTGATGCACAACTCCTTTTACAATGTTGGTAAGAAAAATGAATATGGAATTGAATATAAGCACAATATGTGCGATATCCGACAATTTCATGCAATTCATTTAGGATTTATGCTTGCAAAAGATGAACTAGAGTGCTATTACCGACCTACTCATGATTTTACAATTGAAGTTCCAAAAGAATATATTTTGATTCATTCGGTTAATTCATGGCCAGTAAGAACATGGGCTTCAATTAATTGGATGACTTTAACTAAAATGCTTAATGAAATAGGGTTAAGCGTAATATCAATAGGTAAAGATTCTAGTGAGACTGGCTTTTTTAATGTACAAAAACCCGTTTTTAATTTTGAGATTGAAAAGGGTTTGAATCTTATGAATAAGACAAACATAAGCGATTGTTGGAATCTGATATCTAGGGCAAGATGCTTTGTAAGTATGGACAGTGGGCTTTTGCACCTAGCTGGAACTACCGATACTCCAATTGTTCATTTAGGCTCTTCAATAAAACCTGAATTCAGAATCCCATATAGAAACGGAAGGCAAGATTACAAATATGCCTATGTAAGAGGTGGTTGTGGTTTAGAATGTGGTTCAAACGCAAAGTATGGAATTAAAGAGTGGGGTAACATTCAAGGCGTTGCACCCCTTATTAAATGTTTAGAAAAAAAGGAAACTTTTGAGTGTCATCCAAGCGTTGACCAAGTTTTTGAAAAAATTAAATCTTTGATATGAAAAAAATGCTTGTAATTACCCCTCATTTAAGCACGGGAGGGGCTCCTCAAGTAACAGCTAACAAGCTTGATTTGCTCAAGGATAGTTTTGATTTGATGGTTGTAGAACATGCTTTTGTTGCGTGGAAGTTTGTAGTGCAGAGAAACAGAGTTATTAACAGTGTAGGGGAAGATAAGTTTGTGAGTTTAGGAGAGAACAAAAAAAAAGAATTACAAAATATAATTGATTCTTTTAATCCAGATGTGGTTTGCATGGAGGAATTTCCTGAAATGTTTATGAACGAGGAGACCGCTGAATGGCTTTACAGTGAAACAAGGGACTATACAATCGTAGAGACAACCCACGATAGCAGTTTTAATCCTAAAAATAAAAAGTACCACCCCGATAAGTTTGTATTTGTTAGCCCGTACAACGCATTAAAATATACTCATTTGTATACCCCTTATGAGATTATAGAATATCCAGTAGACAAAAAGCAGCAGTCAAAACAAGAGATTAGAAAAAGGTTAGGTTTAGAAGAAGACTATAAGCATGTTATAATTGTTGGTCTATTCACTCCTAGAAAGAATCAGAAATATGGTTTTGAACTGTGTGACAAGCTTTTTGAATACAAAATCAAGTTTCACTTTTTAGGCAATCAGGCTGATAATTTCCAGAGTTATTGGAAACCTCTTATGGAATGGAAGGGAGAGAATGAAAACTTGAAAAATGTTGTTATTTGGGGGGAAAGGTCTGATACAGAAGACTTCATGAAAGCTGCTGACCTTTTCTTGTTTCCGTCAAAAGGCGATAGGGGTAATAAAGAGCTAAACCCAATTGTAATTAAAGAAGCACTAGAGTATCAAGAGCTTCCTAAACTGATGTACAATTTGGACGTTTATTTGAATCGGTATCATAAAGAACCCAATATACACTATTTGACTGGAAAATTAGATACTGATGCTGATACTATACTAAAGGTTACAAACCCCAAAAAACAGCTTTTGGCAGAAGAGGTAGTGGTGCTAGGCACATACCCAAATCTTAAAAGTCGGGTTCAATTAACAAAAGATACAATTGAGAGCCTTAAAGCGATTGGAAGAAAAATAATACTGATTTCACATTACCCAGTGGATGCTGATATTCAAAGAATGGTTGACTATTACATTTTTGATACGTACAATCCGCTTTGTCATCATTCTTACTATACAAAGTTTTATAGACATACCAACGAGTATCATGCAGATATGAATATAAACGGACTGAAGCACAGTAATCAATCCCTTACTGTTTTAGTCAATTTATTTACAGCAGCGAAATTTGCAAAGAATTTAGGCTTCAAAAGATTTTTTTATACTACGTATGACGTTGTTTTGAATCCAAATGACGTTCCAGTTGTTAATGAATCATTTGATTTCGTATCTAATTCAAACACAGCTTACCTAGCAACTAACAAAACCCCTTTTGAGAAAGGCATTCAAACCAATGGAATGACCTTTGATATTGACTTTTTTCTTCGTGCTTTTGATGATGTTAAGACAGCTAATGAGTACAATTCAGCTTGTGAGAGGGCGGGGGCTCAAAATTTCCTTGAAGACTATTTGATGAAGAAAATAAAAGGGCACGAAAATCTATGGTTGGTTCATAACGAAGAGGAAACTTTTTTAAAGCATAGTGGACTTGGGGTAGCTTCAAATTCAGAATATTTTTCAATATTGCCCATAGTTAAGGAAGAAAACCACTTTATGTTTTACTTCTTTACTTACAATGTTGACGATAGAATTGTAAAGGTTGTTATGAAGGAAGATGGAGCTGAATTTTACAATGGTAGCTTCCAAATCAGTAAAAGTAGAGAGTTTAGAAAAGAAATCGTATACAATAACAAGCCGATAGAAGTTACAATAGACTTTTTTGACGGGGAAACAAGATATAAGCAAGAAGTATACGAAATCAACTCTAGTAATTTAGAGAAATATAGAAACACTGGTTTTTTCAAATGGGTTAATAAAAAGCCTAAAATCAAGTTAGTTCACATTCAGACAACGTTCAATGACGAAAGGGAAGAGCAAAGTAGGAATCAGCTCAAAGAATTATCAAATCATGGTATAGAATACATTTTACACACGAACCATCCTTATAAGGATTTACCGCCTAAATTTAATTGTCAACGTCCTCAATGTGTTTCACCTACATTATTTACAGACGAGGAAGTACAGCGTTTAGGAACGGCATTAACACCAGCTCATTATGGTTGTTTTGAGGCGTTTAAAAATGCTATTTTAAGTGAGTTTGACGATTGCGATTTCTTAATTGTATGCGAAGGTGATTGTAAAATAGAGGTGACTTTAAACGAGTTTGCAGCTAAAGTTTTTGAATCAGCTAGATTATGTGACGATAATAATATTGGGTATTTTAGTTTTGGTGATACTAGAACACTTGAACACGGGTGGCTACAGTCCCCTAAAATTCAAGATATCCCAAATCAAACCTTACTGTTTGTTACAAATCATATAATTGGTCTTCAATGTATTATGTTCCCAAAATTTGTTAAGTCATGGCTAAAGGCAAAGTTGCGTTACGATAAATGGGATGCCAGTGACATGTTTTTCAATCAAATATTTAAAACTTCACCCTACCGTATGGGTATTTTGAATAATAGAATTACCTCACAATTTGACGGCTTTTCTCTTATTGATAAACAAAATAAGCAGTTTAACTGATGTATTTTATAAGTCCAGAAATGTATTTAAAAATGGGGGCAAAAGGTCTTGGAGTATATGCAAAAAATAATATCCCAAAAAATGTTATGCTTGAGCTTTCCCCAATTAGCAGCTGCTGGAAGTCAGAGTGGGAAAACACTCCCTATTTTTTAAAAAAACTTGTTTTTTCATTTCCTCAAAGTACCAACAACTATGTAATAGCTTTAGGCTACATTTCTATTTACAATCATGATGACTTAAATAATTCATATTGGTTTACTTGCGACATTGGAATAGGTATAGTGACAAACAGAGAAATAAAGAAGGACGAAGAGATTTGCATAAGTTATGGAGATGCGTATTGGAAAAATGGCTGGACTAAAATTTAAATTATGAATATTTGTCAAGTTACTACTGGAATGATACCCGTAAGACCCGTTGGGGAAATGGGTTGGGGTGCTGTAGAAAAAATTGTAAGGGAGTATAAAATTTCTCTTGAAAAGCTAGGGCATACTGTTGATATTAAACATTTAGGAGAACTAGACGGAATCTGGCAACAATATGATTTTATTCACTGCCACATGGGAAATTTAGCTTTGGAACTTTCTGCCAAGAATATTCCTTATATTTTTTCATTACATGACCACCATACAGAGCATTATGGAAAAGACAGTTATTGCTTTCGCCATAATCTAGAGGCTATGAAAAAGTCTATTTTTTCAATCACGCATGCCGAATATCTTGTTGATTACTTTGATGCAACAGATAAATTATTTTATCTTACTCATGCTGTTAACACAAGTTTTTTTAAGCCCACCGATAATACTCACTTTCAGCACAAATTATTAATGGTTGCCAATAATGGGCTTGCGGGCGATTATGGCTTTGACCGAAAAGGATTTAGATATGGCATAGAAGCTGCAAAAGAACTTGGGCTTCCAATTACAGTGGTAGGTACAGAGGCAAATCATAAGTTTTTTGAAATACATAAAGACTTGAAGGAATATCCACTTTTAAATATTGTGGCTAGAAATCCTACGGAAAACGAACTTTTGACAATCTATAATGACCATACTATTTTTTTACACCCGTCTATGCTTGAGGCTGGACACCCAAATTTGACTTTGCTTGAATCAGCTAGTTGTTGCTTACCTATGGCTGCCACTTACAGAGGTTCCAGAGAAATAAAAGGACTTTTCAAACTAGAAGAAATTACTACAACTGAAGTAATATCCAAAGTAAAAGAAATAATTAACAATTATGATACTGTTAAAGCTGAAATGAAAGCTTGTAGATTGACTTATGACTGGATTGAAGTTGCTCAAACACTATCTAATATGTATTATGCGGTAAGCCAATTTCATCATTTAGATTCAGAGACCATAAAAGCTAAATACGTTAACGTTTACAACAAGACAACCAGACTATGATAAAATATAATATACACCACATTAAGGGTTTATATTTTCAAATCACTGATGACGAGGCTAAAAACAGAGAATATGATGTTTCCTTCGTAGATAGGGCTAATAATAAAGAAGTATACAAATCAAAAATGAAAGTTGGCCATTGGGCTCAATTAAGTAGAAAATATCTGTCTGACATTTGCGTTATTGTTCGCTTTGAGGGTAGGGCTATCACGCAATTAAACATTTTAGATTTAATTAAGGGTAAACGTGTATTTATATCCTTTGAGAGTAAAGCTTTAGGCGATACGCTGGCATGGCTTCCTTACTGCCGTGAATTTGCAAAACATTATGACTGTAAAGTAATCGTATCAACATTTAAGAATTTTTTATTTGAGAAAAAATATCCTGATTTAGAGTTTGTTGATAGGGGAGTATCTGTTCCAAACTTGATTGCCATGTTAGAAATTGGCTGGTATTGGGAAAAGGAAAAAGAGCCAGTTAATCCAATATTGATTCCGCTTCAGCAAAGTGCCACTAATATTCTTAATCTTCCCTATGAAGAAGTATTGCCTGATATTGATTTTACACCTATGGAACGTCCCTATAAGGAAAAGTATGTTTGTATATCAATTTATTCTACTTCACAGTGTAAACTTTGGTACTACTGGCAAGATGTAATTGATTTTCTTACTGAAAATGGATATAAGGTTATAGAAATATCAAAAGAAAATGAAATGATGTCACAGCGAACTGACTCATTTAATAATCTTATTGAAATGAAAAATAAGTCATTAGAAAGCACTATGAATCACATATTTCACAGTGAGTTTTACATTGGCTTATCAAGTGGGCTATCTTGGCTAGCTTGGTCTTTGAGAAAAAGGGTATACATGATATCAAATTTCACAAATAAAGACCATGAGTTTAATCATAATACCATAAGAATAGTAAATGAATCGGTATGTAATTCATGTTGGCACGATTTAAAATTTAGATTTGATAAGTCAAATTGGAATTGGTGCCCCCGTCACGAAGACACGCCCCGACACTTTGAATGTCATAAAAAAATAACCAGCGAACAAGTAATACACACAATTAAAGAAAATGAAAAAATCTAAAATTTTAGGATTTATTGCGGGAGCACACTCTTGCGGAACTTGTTATGTAGAGGACGGTAACATAATTGCGGTTATTGAAGAGGAAAGGCTAACTAGGATAAAACCTTATGTTGACTTTGAGAATAGCTTTGAGAGATATCCTATCAAAAGCATGGAGTGCTTGAGAAACAAATATGGAGTGAAGTATGAAGAAATGGATTATTTCACTTCCTTTTTCCCTTACGAAACAGCAAAAGGCATTTTTAAAGCTGCTTTTTTGTACGAGATTCCAGAACAAAAATATGTTTTTATTGACCACCATGAATCCCATGCAATACTATCGTATTATTTGTCTGGATTCCAAGAGGACACGCTGGTCTTTTGTGCGGATGCCAGCGGTGGGGTAAACGGGCATAGCTCCAGAACTTACTTGGGCACACGGGGTAGAATGGAATATATTGACGGAATTACCACTAAAAAGAAATCTTTAGGGCATTTTTATGCTGCCATAACAGAGTTTATAGGTTTTAAAAGATTAAAAGACGAAGGAAAAGTGGTAGGATTATCTGGACATGGTAGGGTATGGCCAAACTTGTATAACGCTTGGAAAAATGTAGTAAAAATTCAGGGAACTCAAATTGATGACGATACGCATAGCGTTGAAGCTGGTGGGGTTTACTATGATTTATTTAGAAGCTTCTATGAATTAGTAGGCTCTAAATATTGGAAAAATAAAGGAGCAATAGAAGATATTGCTTGCACTGGTCAAACTATATTTGAGGAAAAAGTGATTGAACTAATAAAAAATTTGCATGCTAGAGTGCCCCATACAAGGAAATTGGCTTTGAGTGGCGGGATTTTTGCCAATGTGAAGCTCAATAAAAAGATAAATGAACTAGAAGACTTTGACGAGATTTTTGTTTTACCCCCTATGGGTGACGAAGGACTTGCCTTTGGCTGCTGTTTAGGTACACTTAAAAAGATACACCCAGATTTTGTTCCTTTCAGAATTCCTAATATGTATTTAGGAAACTCTTATTCTTCAGAAGAGGTTTTGAGGGCTGCATCTGGATTCAACAGAATAGAACTTGATTTTGATACTATTTCAAGCTTCTTAAAGGATAAAAAGATTTTAGCTCTTTATCAAGGTAATAGTGAACACGGAGCAAGAGCACTTGGTAATAGAAGTATCATTTGCGACCCTACGCACCCTGAAACCTACGACATTTTGAATGGTAAGCTTGAGAGAAACGAATACATGCCGTTTGCTCCAGCTGTTTTGGACGAAGACGTAGACATGATTTTTGAGCTTAAAAAGTCAAAATATACAGCCGAATTCATGACCTTACTGGTTGATACAAAACCAGAATGGAGGGATAAAATTCCTACAGTTGTGCACCCCGTAGATAAAACAGCAAGGATTCAAATAGTTACTAAACAGAGTAACTTGCTATTCTACGAAATATTGAAAAACTATAAAAAAGTGTCTGGAGCTGGCATTTTAGTAAATACCTCCTTTAACATACATAACGAGCCGATAGTAGAAACTCCAGAAAATGCTTTTAATCATTTACGAAACGAAATCATAGATTATTTAATAACCCCCTACGGAATATTTTTTAAGTAATGAATATAATTTTTTCCATTCAAGGTGGTATGGGTAAGTCCATTATGGGCACAGCTGTTTGCAAAGCGATTAAAAAGCAATATCCTAATTCAAAGTTGATTGTAGTTACTGGCTATCAAGACGTTTTTTTGAACCTTGATTACGTTGACATGTGCTACCATCATGGCCAAGAATTTTACTTTTATGAAAAATATATTCAGGATAGACCAGATACATTAATTTTTGCCAATGAGCCTTATGTTGAAACAGAGCACGTTTTACGAAAAGAGCATACTATAGAAACTTGGTGCAAGTTGAATGGAATAAATTATAATGGTGAACTTCCTGAAGTGAGCTTGAATGAGAGAGAATTTACATTTTATATGGCAAAATATCAATCTGATAAACCAATAATGATAATTCAAACAAATGGCGGTGCACCACAACAAGAATTTAAATATAGTTGGGCAAGAGATATTCCAAACGTAGTAACTAAATCAATTATTGAGCAATATGCTTATAAGTATAATATTTACCACATAAGGCGAGAAGACCAATTCGGTTTTGAAAATACAATACCCGTTCAAGATGGGTATAAAGCCATAGCTACTCTCATTGCAAAGAGCCAAAAAAGGCTATTTATGGATAGTTTCTGCCAACATTTAGCTGCTGCTATAAATATAAAATCAACTGTTTTATGGATAACAAATAGCCCAAATCAGTTTGGATATAGCATTCATGATAATATTTTGGCAAATGCTGAAACGAAAAAACCTGATTTAAGGCACGCATTTTTATCCAAATACAATATCACGGGTTCTTTACACGAATTTCCATACCAAGCAGAAGCAGAAATATTCAATATAGACAAGATAATAGAATCTATTGAATCACATTAGATGCGAGTAGGGTGTGGAGGCTTTACTGTTTCAACTCCTGACCAATTCTCAATTGCATCCCTATCTTTTCTAGTTCCAATTAGTAAGATATTATATTCTCCGTCAATATCGCTTGTTAGGTCAAAGTAATTTTGGTCAGCATCAAAAGTCACATACCCAACTCCAAAGTGACCAACTGGAGTTACTTTAGCAATTACATTTTCATTTAGATATTTAAAATAATCTGGTAACTGAATCCTTTTTGTTTTATTGTTAGTTACAGCTGAAAATCTATAAAGTGTCTCTCCTCTTGTTGGGCTTTCAACAAAACTGTGTAATAATATTCTGTTATATCTATACTCTGGATTAGGGTGTGGTATTCTAAAAAAACTATTACTTTTATTGATAATATTAAAATACGTAGTATTATTTGCAGTAGCAGCAAAAGAAGTTCTAGCAATAATTCCAGAGCAACAATAGTCAGCTAAACAAGCAATACATGAAGCGTAGATGTATGAGTAGTTGTAAACTGCACTATTCGTCCCCGTACAGCTTGAACCAGAAGCCATAATAACAGAATATCTTCCCGATTGTGCACTCAAACAATCAGCAGCACCCACAGAAAATCCTGGCGAACAGTTCCAATTATTACACTGACCACCAAGTTGAGTTCCGTAATATACGTCTGCAACACACATGCAGTGGTTAGAACCAGAAATTACGCTTTGACACGCATCGCACATAGTGTTAGCACAACCAGCTATAATACCGTTATGACTACCACCAATAATACAGTTGCTTGCACATGAAAGCATTAAACTATTGTCTCCACTTCCCGTATAAACAAGAGCTGCACAAAACGTACTACCAGATGAGCCAGAAGTACCAGCAGAGCCAGAGACACCGTTGACACCACTAGACCCTGAAGTTCCGTTTGCTCCCGCACCACCATTAACACCACTACCACCACTAACTCCTGATGAACCTGAAGTACCTGAACCCGTTGAAACGCCAGAGCCACCGCTTGCACCAGACACACCACTAGAACCTGAAGTACCAGATACTCTGCTCAATCCACTTTGCCCACTAACACCAGAAGAACCTGATGTACCAGAAGAACCTGAAGTACCAGAAACTTGAGAGCCAGTAGATACACCACTACCACCACTTGAACCAGAAGTTCCAGCCGAGCCTGAAGTTCCAGAGACACCACTACCCCCAGAAACTCCAGAAGAACCAGATGTACCAGAAATACCACTAACGCCTGAACTACCAGAGGTACCAGAAACTCCACTTCCACCGCTTGCTCCTGAACCACCGTTTACACCAGAGGTTCCGCTAGAACCAGAAGTACCAGAGGCTGTAGAGGTACCGCTACCACCACTTGCTCCATTTGCACCAGAAACTCCTGAAGAGCCAGAAGTACCAGAACCAGTTGAAGCACCAGAAAGTCCACTAGACCCAGAGGTACCATTTGTACCACTACTTGCAGAAGTTCCTGAAGAGCCTGACGTACCAGAGCCACCACTTACTCCATTTGTACCTGAAGTACCAGAAGAGCCAGAAGAGCCTGATGTACTTGAAACGCCAGAAACCCCACTAGTACCAGAGGAGCCAGAGGTACCTGAAGTTCCGCTTACCTGACTTGTAGTTGACGTGCCAGAACCTCCAGAGGAACCGTTTGTTCCGCTAACACCAGAAGAGCCACTTGTAGCATTTGCAGTTGAAGTACCTGAAACGCCAGAGGAACCGTTTGTTCCGCTTGTACCGTTACTACCACTAGTTGCCGATTGCGTTGAATTACCATTTGCTCCCGTAGACCCCGAAGTACCAGAAGTACCATTTGAACCACTGGTTGCAGAAGCACCACTATTTCCTGAAGAGCCGTTTGCTCCCGCTGTTCCCGTAGACCCTGAAGTACCCGTAGAACCCGTAAGTCCTGAAGAACCTGACGTTCCAGAAGTCCCAGAAGAGCCCGCTGTTCCGCTTGAGCCTGATGTGCGACTAGCTCCTGAAGAGCCAGAGGTACCTGACGAACCAGAGGTTGCAGCCGTTCCTGAAGAACCGCTAGAGCCTGAACTATTTGAAGCACCAGAAACTCCAGAAGAACCTGAAGTACCTCTAGTACCCGAAGTGCCAGACGAACCTGAAGAACCACTTGTTGCTGATGAGCCTGAACTAGCAGCTGTACCGCTAGAGCCAGAAGTACCAGAGGAGCCAGAGGTTCCTGATGTACCCGAAGAAGCTGAAGTCCCTGAAGAGCCTGATACAGCACGTGAACCTGACGTACCAGAAGTACCACTAGTTCCAGAGCTTCCCGAAGTACCGTTTGCTCCGCTAGTGCCTGAAGTACCGTTTGTACCGTTAGAACCAGTTGTACCTGAAGAGCCCGAAGTACCGTTTGCTCCTGAAGAGCCTGATGTACCACCCGTACCGTTTGACCCCGTTGTACCAGAGGTGCCAGAGCTTGCAGATGTTCCCGTAGAGCCTGAAGTACCGCCCGTACCGTTTGACCCCGTTGTACCAGAAGTACCAGATAAGCCACTAGCTCCGTTGGAGCCGTTTGTACCATTTGTACCGCCAGTTCCTGAAGAGCCTGATGTACCGTTAGAGCCAGCAGTATTACTCAACCCACTTGTTCCTGAAGCTCCGTTTGAGGACGAAGCACCAGAAGAGCCAGCAAGACCGCTTGTTCCTGAAATATTAGAAACTCCGCTAGAGCCGTTTGAGCCAGATGTTCCACTTGCTCCCCCCGTTCCCGTAGAGCCATTTGCATTATTACTTGAACCGCTTGTTCCATTTGAACCAGAGCTTGCTGACGTTCCAGAAGAACCGCTTACTCCAGCTGTTCCATTATTTAAACCAGATGTACCAGAGGTGCCTCCCGTTCCCGTAGAGCCACTTAATCCATTTGAGCCAGAAGTGCCAGAGGTACCTGAAGTACCATTTAATAATCCGTTTGTTCCTGAAGAAGCAGACGTTCCTGAAGTGCCCGTACTTCCTGAAGTAGCACTTGCTCCGCTAGTAGCTGAAGAACCTGATGTGCCATTCGTTCCTGAAGAACCCGTAGTCCCCGCAGACCCGCTTGTTCCTGAAGTACCCGTGCTTGCACTTGAACCTGAAAGTCCAGAGCTTCCTGAAGTTCCATTAGTTCCTGAAGTTCCTGAAGAACCATTTGTTCCACTAACGCCACCGCTTCCGCTTGTTGCAGAAGTACCTACCGTTCCCGCTGTACCGTTGGAACCAGATAAGTTTAAATTCCAGCTAGTATAAGTTCCACTTCCAACAAAAGTAGTTGGAGTTACTACCATAGCACCAGTGTTGGGATTGTACGAAACAACTTCAGCTACGATATAATTATTTGCATCGTTGCTAATTTGCACGAAATCCCCAGCCAAGTATGTTAGCCCAGTGGTAGCGGTTAAACTTATATTAGAATATGGCATTAGTTACCAAACGAAAGGTCAGAAATAACTTGAGTGCTTACAACCTGAAAACCAAGTTTTGTTGCAATTTTTTGATATACAATACTGTCATCTGTTCCCCAATCAGATAGTTCTGCTTGAGTGAATTGCGTGTTATAGTGAACTAAAATTTGGAACATAGGTCTTCCTTGAGTTCCGTCTGGTTTAGTTTCATAATAGACATTCCCAAAGCGAACGTCAAATTCAATTTTGTTGTTTCCATTTAATGAATCACCTCCTATTACAAGTTTTGTGCACTTGGCAATCATTTGATTGGCTGTGAATTCATCAGTTGTGAAGGGGGTGCTTTGCACGACCTTTTTTGCGGGTGGGTTAATTGTTGCTACTAGCATTTTATACAAATTTAATTAATGAATAAGGGTGTGTGCTTACTATTCTTTCTGCACCGACTTGATTAAATCTTTGGCTTAAAGCATCTTTATCTTTTCTGGTTCCTAGTAAAATTACGTCATAATCTCCGTCTGCTGTTGTACAAATCGTTACTGTTGTTTGCTCTTCATTAACTATAGCATAAGCAGTACCTAAATTATTTACGGGGCTGACATGTGCGTGGTCATTACAATTTAAATGTTTGTAATAATCTGGTAGGCAAATAGAAGCTTGACAGTTTATTGCTTTTACTCTGTACTTGTAAATATTATCTCCAACAGTTGGTGTTTCTACAAACGAGTGAGAAAGTGTTTCATGAGGTTTGTTTGGATTTGGGTGGTTGATGGTAAACGTTCCACTTGTTTTATATAATTCTCCAACAGTAGTTGTGTTATTAGCGTTAGAACCACCTGATAATCCTAAATTAGCAGAAAAACAAATATCATCAAAATATGTGTCAGCTGTACCAGTGGTGAAGGTAAAGCAAGAATTAGTTGCACTATTACTATTTCCACCTCCTATTACATTAAAACATCCACTTACAATCATGTTTTTAAACCCGCCAAAAATTGCATTATTACAATTTGCAACCCCAGTGCCACCAATTTGATTACCATACCCACCACCAATAACACTATGACTAGAGCAACAAATTTTTGTCTCTCCAGCACTTGCTAAAAGGGCATTACTAATTCCCGCACATAATGAAATACAGCCAAAAGAACTACAACCCATAGGAAGAACTGAACAAGCAGCCCCGCAAGTAAAGTCACAGAAGCAGCAGTTATATACGGACTTACAACCATTACCGCTAAAAACCATTTGGGTATTGGTAATAGAGCCAGAGGAACCTGAAGTACCAGATGTACCGCTAGCACCAGTAGCACCATTTACGCCACTGACACCTGAAGAACCGCTAGCACCAGTAGCACCGTTCACTCCTGATGAGCCTGAAGTTCCTGAAGAGCCTGACGTTCTAGCAGCACCGCTTGAACCTGATGTTCCCGAAGAACCAGAAGTACCGCTACCACCAGAGCCACCTACATTTCCGTTGGCACCCGTAGAGCCTGAAGTACCTGATGAACCTGAAGTACCGCTACCACCAGAGCCACCCGCAGAGGGCGTTGAACCACTTGAGCCTGACGTTCCCGAAGAGCCAGAAGTACCAGAAGCACCGCTACCACCGCTAACTCCTGAAGAGCCAGAAGTTCCAGAAGCACCGCTACCACCATTTGAGCCTGACGTTCCTGAACCGCCACTAGCACCATTTGCCCCTGATGAGCCAGATGTACCCGTAGAGCCGTTTGAACCAGAAGTACCAGAACCACCACTGGAACGTGCTGCACCACTAGAACCAGAAGTTCCGTTTGTACCAGTAGAGCCTGAAGTTCCTGAACCGCCACTAGACTGACCTACACCGCTAGACCCTGAAGTACCAGAAACACCTGAAGTACCAGAAATATTACTTAATCCGCTTGCTCCTGACACACCACTTGAGCCAGAAGTTCCGTTTGAACCTGAAGTATTTGAAACACCACTACCACCAGAAGCACCCGCAGCTCCATTTGAGCCGTTAGTACCTCCGACAGCCGAGCTACCACTACTTCCTTTTGCACCAGCTGAAGGAGTTGCACCACTAGAACCAGAAGTTCCACTTGAACCACCAGTCCCAGAACTGCCACTTATGCCTTGACTTGGGGCAGCACCCGTAGAACCAGAAGTACCAGACGAGCCAGCTGTTCCAGAGCTACCACTTGCTCCTTGTGTTGGAGTTGCTCCGTTGGTGCCCGCAGTTCCTGAAGAGCCTGAAGTACGGCTTAATCCAGAACCACCCGCTGCACCCGCAGAACCAGAAGTTCCTGAAGAGCCCGCAGTAGCAGAAGTTCCACTAGAACCAGAGGTACCATTTGTACCCGTAGAACCAGAGGTACCACTAGTTGCGTTTGTGCTGACACCAGAAGTTCCTGAAGTACCAGAAGTTCCTATGCTACCATTTGTACCAGAGGAGCCTGAAGTACCACTTACCCCTGAAGTTCCCGTGCTAGTTCCTGAAGAGCCAGAAGTACCCGCAGAACCGCTAGAACCCGTTGTTCCACTAGAGCCAGAGGTACCAGAAGTACCACCCCCTTGACCTGAAACACCTGAAGAACCAGAAGTTCCACTTGAGCCAGAAGTAGCAGAGCTACCGCTGGAACCAGATGTACCATTTGTACCACCACTAGCACCAGAAGCACCAGAAGTAGCACTAGAGCCGTTGGTTCCCGTTGTTCCGCTAGAACCAGAGGTATTAGATAAAGCTGAAGCCCCTGAAACACCGCTAGAGCCAGCTGTTCCGCTGACCCCTGATGTTCCACTGACCTGACTAGTTGTTGAAGAGCCAGAGGCACCGCTAGAACCATTTGTTCCTGATGTACCCGCAGACCCAGAAGTTGCACTTGTTGTAGAGGAAGCCGAAGCACCACTTGTTGCGTTTACGCCACTAGAACCTGAAGAGCCCGAAGTAGCACTTGCCGTTGAAGTTGCATTTGCTCCTGATGAACCCGAAGTACCATTTGTACCGTTGCTACCGCTTGTTGCTGACTGACCGCTATTTCCTGAAGAGCCGTTTGCTCCCGCTGTTCCCGTAGACCCTGAAGTTCCTGAAGTACCACCAGAGCCTGAAGTACCAGATGTTCCCGTAGTACCGTTCTGCGGGCTCAAACCAGAGGTACCATTTGCACCAGTTGTACCGCTTGACCCCGAAGTTCCTGAAGAGCCAGAGGTTGCTGCTGTACCAGAAGAGCCTGATGTTCCTGATTGAGTGGAAGATGCACTGGAGCCGTTAGTTCCATTTGTACCAGAAGTACCAGAGGTACCAGACGAGGCGGAAGCACCGCTTGTGGCGTTTGAGCCTGATGTCCCTGAAGTTCCAGAGGAAGCTGAAGCACCCCTAGAACCAGATGTTCCTGAAGTTCCTGACGAAGCACTTACGGCACTTGTTCCGTTGGAGCCAGCGACACCGTTAGCACCGCCCGTTCCACTTACACCGCTTGTTCCAGAAACAGCTGAAGTGCCACTAGTACCAGATGAGCCTGAAGAGGCTGAAGTTCCTGAAGAGCCTATTGCACCAGTTGTGCCACTTACACCACTAGTACCATTAATGTTTGCATTACCACTAGAGCCACTGGAACCAGAAGTTCCTGAAGTTCCCGCTGTTCCGCTTGTTGCAGAAGAGCCGTGTTGACCAGATAGTTGTACGTCCCATGCGTTATATGAGCCATTTGCCCCCGTAAAAGACAGAGGCGTGAGTACCATAGCTCCCGTGTTTGCATTATATGAAACTACTCTACCATATATAATAGTGCTAGCATCATATTGCAGCGTAACAAAGTCATTTACTTTATAATCAAGACCCGTACTGACGGTTATATTTAAATTACTAAATGGCATTATTTATAATCAACTATATGGGTTGGTATTTTATATCTTTCTACTCCTTGCCAGCTACCTACCGCACACTCATCTTTTCTTGTTCCAATAACTAGCACATAATATTTTCCGTCCGTGTCTGAATTTACACAAACTTTTGTTTGGTCATTTGTAACGCATGCCCAAGCTTTTCCGTGATGGTCTTTTGGCGTAATCCACACTTGGTCGTTCTCATTCAAAAATTTATAATAGGAAGGAAGTTCAAAAGATGCTTTGCAACTTACCGTTTCTACCTCATATCTATATATGTTATCCCCAGCAGTTGGAGTTTCCATAGTAGAGTGAGTCAAAAAGTGAGTGCTACATTTTGTAGGGTCTGGGTGGCTTATTTTAAAGTTATTTGTAACTTTTGAAATTGCATTAAAGTGAGCTTGCTGTGAATAAGCATCACTAACAGTAATGTTGTTACCCCCTATAACAGTAAATTCATTGCCTATAATATAATTACTTCTACTACCTAAAATTCCATTACAGCTACCATAATCACCTCTTGAGTTTACGCAAATGCGATTTGCAAAACCACCACCAATAAAACTGCGGGCAGTAGTTCCAACGTTTACGCCTTTTCCACCTGTGTTGAAATTACAAATGTGATTTTGAAGACCACCTACGACTGCGTTTTCAAAAGAAAATCCTACATTTCCAGTTTGGTCTTGTCGTGCACAAATTCTATTAGTGTTACCACCACCAATAAAATTGCCCTGACTGTTACCTACCTCACCAGCTATTGCCCCCGTCTGGTTAAAAGCTATTGTATTTAGTGTTCCCCCCGCAATAAAATTCATGTTGCTAGCAGCAGTCGTACAGTTACTTGTAATAGTGTTTTCATAACCTGACATGATAACACTCCAGTCACTATTTGTTATGGTATGTGCATATCCACAAGGGCAAGCGTTATTTCCTTGACCCGTTCGGAAAGGAGAGCCAAAAGAGTTACCTGAAGACCCTGACGTACCTTTTGCTCCAGCTGCACCCGTAGCCCCTGAAGAGCCAGAGGTACCAGAGCTACCGTTTGCTCCCGCAGCACCATTTGTTCCAGATGAACCCGAAGTACCACTCACACCATTACTTCCTGAAGTACCACTAGACCCTGACGTACCGCTTATACCAGAGGAACCAGACGTACCATTTGTTCCTGAAGAGCCATTAGTTCCCGAAGAGCCAGATGTCCCTGAAATACCACTGGAGCCAGAAGTACCGCTTGTACCGCTTGACCCTGAAGTACCACTAGACCCTGACGTTCCTGAACCGCCACTAGCTCCCGTATTACCCGTAGTACCAGATGAACCAGAAGTTCCTGAAGAGCCCGAACTACCACTTGTTCCAGAGGAGCCAGATGAACCAGAGGTACCGTTAGTACCACTACTTCCAGACGAGCCTGACGTGCCCGAAGCTCCAGAAGTACCTGAAGAGCCAGAGGTTCCGTTTGACCCAGAAGTTCCAGAGCTACCAGAAGTTCCTGAAACACCAGACGTTCCTGAAGAACCAGACGTACCAGAGGAGCCTGAAGTACCGCTAGTTCCTGAAGAGCCGTTGCTACCTCTTGCTCCAGCGTTTCCTGAAGAGCCTGAAGAACCCGTTGTTCCTGAAGAACCCGAAGTTCCTGATGCCCCCGCAGCCCCTGAAGAGCCAGAGGTTCCGTTTGACCCTGACGTTCCAGAGGAGCCAGAAGTTCCCGTAGTCCCTGAAGACCCTGATGTAGCATTAGTACCGTTTGAGCCTGACGTTCCTGAAGACCCTGACGTGCCGTTTGCACCGCTTGTTCCACTTGAACCAGAAGTTCCGTTGGTACCAGTAGTCCCCGAAGAGCCTGATGTGCCGTTCGCACCGCTACTTCCAGAAGCACCCGCTGTACCGTTGGAGCCTGACGTAGCAGAAGTACCAGAGGCTCCACTTACTCCGTTTGAGCCAGAAGTACCCGCTGTTCCAGAGGTTCCTGATGAACCTGACGTACCATTTGAGCCAGCACCCGCACTTTTACCACTAGCCCCTGACTGACCGTTGACACCACTAGAGCCTGACGTACCACCTGAACCGTTTGTTCCCGATAAAGCTGAAGCTGCCGAAGTACCGTTAGAGCCGTTTGTGCCACTTGCTCCACTTGTACCGTTTGAGCCGTTTGCATTAAAACTAAATCCACTAGAGCCAGAAGTACCTGAAGTTCCAGAGGAACCACTTGTACCACTTGCTCCACTTGTACCTACTACCAATCCGTTTGTTCCACTTGACCCTGAAGAGCCAGAGGTTCCTGATGCACCCGCTGTCCCTGAAGAGCCAGAGCTACCTGAAGTACCATTTGCTAGACCGCTAGAACCAGAGGTACCTGATGCACCACTAGAACCGCTTGTCGCTGATGTTCCTGAAACGCCAGCAGAGCCCGCTGCACCTGAAGAACCAGAAGTTCCGTTAGAGCCCGCAGTTCCGTTGGAGCCGTTTGCACCCGCAGTTGGGGTAGCACCGCTAGAACCCGTTGTTCCATTAGAACCAGCCGAGCCAGAAGTACCTGAAGAGCCTTGTGTTGGTGTTGCACCCGCAGAGCCAGAAGTTCCGTTTGTACCACTTTTTCCACTAGAACCTGAAGAACCTTGCGTTGGCGTGGCTCCGTTCGTTCCCGTCGTTCCTGAAGAGCCCGAAGTACCACTAGCTCCTGATGCCCCCGCAGCTCCCGTAGAGCCAGAAGTTCCAGACGAGCCAGCTGTTGCGGAAGTTCCGCTAGAGCCAGAGGTAGCACTTGTGCCTGAAGTACCGCTAGTACCCGCAGTCGCATTTGTGCTCACACCAGAAGTTCCAGAAGTGCCAGATGAACCCGCTGTTGCGGAAGTACCTGAAGAACCTGAAGTGCCAGAAGCACCGCTTGTTCCCGTGCTTGTTCCAGAAGTACCGCTAGAAGCTGTTGCTCCCGAAGTTCCGCTAGAGCCAGAAGAGCCTGACGTACCAGAAGTACCACCAGATAGACCCGCAGTTCCGTTAGAACCCGATGCACCAGAGGTACCTGAAGAGGCTGAAGCTCCGTTGGAGCCAGAAGTTCCGTTTGTTCCACCACTTGCTCCGCTTTGTCCAGCCGTTCCGTTTGAACCAGACTGACCATTTGTTCCGCTAGAGCCCGCTGTTCCAGAAGTTCCTGAAGAACCTTTTGAACCGTCAGCTCCAGACAAGGCACTAGCCCCACTGTTTCCAGCCGAGCCAGCTTGACCAAATGTTCCTGAAGTTGCGTTTGAGCCAGAAGTGCCAGATGAACCCGCTGTTCCTGAAGTTCCCGAAGAAGCACTAGAGCCAGAGGTGGCAGATGCTCCCGCAGTGCCAGCTGTTCCACTGGTTCCAAAAGCACCCGTAAGATTTACTTCCCAGTTTGTATATGTACCGCTACCATTAAAATATAGTGGAGTTACAACAAGCTGACCATTGGAAGCATTATAGCTGACTACTCTAGCTATGATATAGTTAGTAGAACTATTGCTTAACTGTACGAAGTCGTTTGTTTTGTAGGCAAGACCCGTATTAGTGGTTAGCGTTATGTTTGAATAACTGGGCATCTATATTTCTAGAATTACAGCACATTTAGTTAAGTCAAAGGTAACGTGATGGACGTGCTACTTGTTCCAGAAAATTCAGCTGTATTTCCTGAAGTTCCAGCACTTCCGCTTGTTGCAGCCGTACCTGAACTACCCGCAGTTCCCGATGTTCCAGAGGAGCCTGAAGTACCACTCGTTCCGCTAGAACCGCTTGAAGCTGACGTTCCAGAGCTTCCGCTTGAACCACTTGACCCTGAAGTTCCAGAGCTTCCGTTTGTTCCAGAAGTTCCAGAGCTTCCGTTTGTTCCAGAAGTTCCGTTAACTCCACTTGTTCCAGAGCTACCGCTTGAAGCTGACGTTCCTGAAGAACCACTTGACCCTGAAGTTCCGCTTGAGCCGTTTGCTCCTGAAGTTCCAGAGCTACCGCTTGAAGCTGATGTTCCAGAAGAGCCTGAAGTTGCAGAGGTTCCAGAAGAGCCATTTGTTCCAGAGGAGCCACTCGTTCCAGAAGTACCGTTTGCTCCTGATGTTCCACTTGAACCAGAGCTACCATCCGTTCCAGAAGAACCTGAAGTTGCAGACGTTCCACTTGAACCAGATGTTCCAGAAGTTCCTGAAGAACCGCTTGAAGCTGAAGTTCCGCTAGAGCCAGAGCTTGCTGACGTTCCGCTTGAACCTGAAGAGGCTGAAGTTCCTGACGAACCAGAAGAGCCACTTGTTCCTGACGTTCCAGAGCTGCCGTCTGTTCCTGAAGAGCCGTCTGTACCCGAAGAACCAGAGGTTGCAGACGTACCGCTTGAACCACTTGTTCCGCTAGTTCCTGAAGAACCGCTAGAACCTGAAGTTGCAGAAGTACCACTTGACCCGTCAGTTCCTGAAGTACCGCTTTCTCCTGAAGTTCCTGAAGAGCCGTCAGTTGCTGACGTACCGCTAGAACCAGAGGTTGCTGAAGTTCCAGAGCTACCTGAAGAGCCACTCGTTCCTGAAGTTCCAGAGCTTCCGTCTGTTCCACTAGTACCGTCTATACCTGAAGTTCCAGAGGAACCGTCTGTTCCTGAAGTACCGCTTGAACCACTTGAACCAGAGCTTGCACTAGTTCCAGAGCTACCCGAAGTACCCGCTGTACCAGAAGAACCACTTGTGCCTGAAGTGCCGTCTATTCCTGAAGTACCACTGGAGCCGTCCGTTGCAGAAGTACCAGAACTTCCTGAAGTACCCGCTGTGCCAGATGAACCAGAAGTTCCTGAAGTACCACTTGAACCGTCTGTTCCAGAGGAACCGTCTGTTCCGCTAGTTCCGTTGGCACCACTCGTTCCACTTGTTCCACTTGGAGCTGCAAATGTGGTTTGTGCGTATGAATAATTCGCTTGTCCTTCTGTATAGAATGTAACGTTAGCAGCCGACCCACCATCGTGTTCTACATAAATTTGACAATAAAGTCGGTCAGAAGCATTTAGTCCCGTTTGTGTTAAGAATAAATCTGTAAAGAATTCCTTGATAACACCATTAGACATTGGTTCTGTATCAATATTTGTAGTTCCTAACAAAGTTGATACACCGCCTACGGTATATTTATATAATTCTACGTCTACTGCTAAATTTCCGTTTGAAGCTATTTCAAAGTGGGTTACCCAAGCCCATAAACCAGAAGGAATGCTAGTAATGTTTGGAACTCCACTATCTGTAGCAAATGTTGCTATTAACGTTCTTGTACTACCAGCAACTGATAAAGTAACAGTTTGCTGGGTTCCACCACTAGCATTTGGTGACCATTGTTTATAAGTTGGCGTACCAAAAGCACTGTTTGTATTTGCAGATTGATTAAGGTAGTATACTTGTCCACCCGCTACACCACTAGCTCCGCTAGAACCTGAAGTACCCGCTGTACCACTTGAACCTGAAGAACCTGAAGTTGCAGAAGTACCGCTACTTCCTGAAGTACCAGAAGAACCTGAAGTGCCACTAGTTCCTGAAGAGCCGTCTGTTGCTGAAGTGCCCGAAGACCCTGAAGTGCCAGAGGTACCACTAGTACCAGAGCTTCCGTCTGTGCCACTTGTACCAGAGCTTCCTGAAGTTCCACTTGAGCCGTCTGTACCCGAAGTACCACTAGAACCGTCTGTTGCTGAAGTTCCTGAAGAACCGCTAGAACCTGAAGTTGCAGAAGTACCGCTAGAACCAGACGTTGCAGAAGTACCAGAAGAACCGTCTGTACCACTTGTACCCGCATCACCACTCGTTCCACTTGAGCCATCTGTTGCTGAAGTTCCTGAAGAACCGCTAGAACCAGAAGTTGCTGAAGTACCACTAGAACCAGAAGTTGCTGAAGTACCACTTGAGCCGTCAGTACCACTTGTACCCGCATCACCACTCGTTCCCGAAGAACCGTCTGTTGCAGATGTACCACTAGAGCCAGAAGTCGCTGAAGTACCAGAGCTTCCTGAAGTGCCAGAGCTTCCGTCTGTTCCGCTTGTACCAGAGGTTGCTGCTGTACCAGAAGACCCGCTTTCTCCACTTGTACCCGCATCGCCAGTAATACCAGAAGACCCGCTTGTTCCGCTTGAGCCGTCAGTTGCAGATGTTCCTGAAGAACCAGAAGTTGCTGAAGTACCGCTTGAGCCTGAAGTACCAGATGTTCCACTTGTACCGCTAGTACCTGAAGTACCAGAGCAAACTCCGTTGTATGTTAATGTACCACTATCGTAAATAACTGTACCTACTATTGCACAGAATGTAACATTTACTATAGGAACACCTTTTTGAGCACTTTGATTATTTCCAGCACAATCTTCGTAGCTATAGTTAATAGTTCCAACGCCAGAAAGCGTGAAGCTTCCGCACGTTAAACCATTTGTTCCGCTTGAACCTGACGTTCCCGAAGTACCACTAGACCCTGAAGTACCGTCAGCACCACTTGTTCCGCTAGACCCTGAAGTTCCGCTTTGACCAGAAGTGCCAGAAGTACCAGATTCTCCAGAAGTTCCACTTGAACCGTCTGTTCCAGAGGTGCCAGAGCTTCCGTCTGTTCCGCTAGTTCCGTCAAAACCAGAAGTACCGCTAGACCCTGAAGTACCAGAGGTACCGTCATCACCACTGGTTCCTGAAGAACCGTCTGTCGCTGAAGTTCCCGAAGACCCAGAGGTGCCAGAGGTACCACTAGAGCCAGAGCTTCCGTCTGTTCCGCTTGTACCAGACTCCCCTGAAGTACCAGACGAGCCGTCCGTTCCAGAAGTTCCAGTTTCTCCAGAGGTTCCTGAAGAGCCTGACGTACCTGAAGAGCCACTTGTGCCTGAAGTACCGCTTGAGCCGTCCGTTCCAGAAGTTCCTGACTCACCCGAAGTTCCAGAGGAACCGTCTGTACCTGAAGTACCCGTTTCGCCTGACGTACCAGAAGAACCGTCTGTACCACTTGTTCCTGAAGAACCAGAAGTACCGCTAGTTCCGTTTTCGCCTGACGTACCAGACGAACCGTCTGTACCACTTGTTCCTGAAGAACCAGAGATACCTGAAGTTCCTGAAGTGCCGTCTATTCCTGAAGTGCCATCAGCACCACTAGTTCCGCTTGAGCCGTCTGTACCACTTGTGCCAGATTCACCAGAAGTACCAGAAGAACCGTCTGTTCCTGAAGTGCCCGTTTCACCAGAAGTACCAGAAGAGCCTGAAGAGCCAGAGGTTCCTGAAGAACCGTTCGTTCCACTTGTTCCAGCTGTACCGTCTAGTGCTGAAGTACCAGAAGTTCCGTCAATACCAGAAGTACCAGCATCCCCACTTGTCCCCGAAGTTCCGTCTTCTGCGGAAGTACCGCTTGAGCCGTCCGTTCCAGAAGTACCAGAGGAACCATCCGTTCCTGAAGTTCCAGAGCTACCGTTAGTACCAGACGAGCCTGAAGTACCTGAAGTACCGCTAGAGCCGTTAGTTCCAGAAGTGCCAGAGGTTCCGTCAATACCAGAAGTACCGTCAGCTGCCGAAGTACCGCTAGTACCAGATTCACCGCTAGTACCGCTTGAGCCGTCTGTTCCGTTTGTTCCACTCTCTCCTGAAGAACCAGATGTTCCTGAAGAGCCGTCTGTTCCTGAAGTACCGTCTTCACCGCTAGTTCCACTTGTCCCTGAAGTACCTGATTCAGCAGAAGTTCCTGAAGAACCGTCTGTGCCAGATGTACCACTAGAGCCAGAAGTACCAGAGCTACCATCTGTGCCACTAGAACCGTCAGTGCCTGAAGTTCCGCTTTCTCCTGAAGTTCCAGAAACACCTGAAGTTCCAGAAGAACCGTCTGTTCCGCTAGTTCCGTCTATACCTGAAGTTCCGCTAGTCCCTGAAGAACCATCGGTTCCATTTGTTCCATCAATACCGCTTGTACCTGAATCGCCACTAGTTCCGCTTGAACCGTTTGTTCCAGAGGTACCGTCAATACCAGAAGTACCGTCAGCACCTGAAGTACCGTCTTGACCGCTGGTTCCAGAAGAACCATTAGTACCAGAAGTACCAGCATCCCCGTCATCACCAGAAGTGCCAGAGGAGCCGTTAGTACCAGAAGTACCGTCAGCTGCCGAAGTACCGCTTGAGCCGTCAGTACCAGAAGAACCGTCTGTACCAGAGGAGCCAGAGGTACCAGAAGTACCACTTGAACCATTCTGTCCAGAAGTTCCTGAAGTTCCGTCTATACCTGAAGTACCACTTGTTCCACTTGAACCAGAGGTACCGTCAATACCTGAAGTGCCACTTTCTCCGCTGGTACCAGACTGACCTGATGTGCCAGAGCTACCGTCCGTACCATTTGTTCCGCTTTCGCCACTTGTACCGTCAACGCCAGAAGTTCCAGAAGAACCGTCCGTTCCGCTTGAACCGTCTGTACCTGAAGTACCACTTTCTCCGCTTGTACCCGTTTCGCCAGAAGTTCCGCTTGAACCGTCTGTACCCGCTGTACCAGTATTACCTGAAGTTCCAGAAGAGGCTGAAGTACCTGAAGTACCGCTTTCGCCACTTGTTCCAGAGGAACCCGAAGTACCGTCAATACCTGAAGTACCACTAGTACCCGTTTCACCAGAGGTTCCTGAAGAACCGTCCGTACCGCTAGTTCCAGATTCGCCAGAAGAGCCACTTGTGCCTGAAGTTCCGCTTGACCCTGATGCACCAGAAGTACCGTCAACACCAGAAGTGCCATTGGCACCGCTTGTACCTGAAGTACCTTCAAATCCGCTTGTTCCACTAGAACCGTCCGTTCCAGAAGTACCCGTTTCACCACTGGAGCCAGAAGTACCAGCTGTGCCCGTTTCACCACTAGACCCAGAAGTTGCTGAAGAACCATCTGTTCCACTAGTTCCGTTTACGCCAGAAGTTCCTGATGCACCAGAAGTACCAGAGGAACCATCCGTTCCTGAAGTTCCCGTTTCGCCAGAAGTTCCTGAAGAGCCGTCTGTTCCGTTAGTACCACCCTCACCGCTAGTTCCAGAAGTTCCGCTTTCGCCTGAAGTTCCCGAAGAACCAGAAGAGCCGTCTGTTCCCGCTGTACCATTTTGTCCTGAAGTGCCAGACTCCCCAGAGGTTCCTGAAGAGCCAGATTCGCCTGAAGTACCAGTTAATCCTGAAGTACCACTAGAACCGTCACTACCGTGTGTTCCGCTTGTACCAGAAGTTCCGCTTGTGCCATTTTGTCCCGAAGTACCAGAAGAACCAGTCAGTCCTGAAGTACCATTTTCTCCCGAAGTACCAGAAGAACCATTCAGTCCTGAAGTACCAGCCGAACCGCTAGTACCAGAACTGCCGAAGCTTGTTCCACTAGTTCCTGAAGAGCCAGAACCACCACCGCCACCAGCACCTCCGCCTATAAAACCGAATCCATCTCCCCCTAGAAATGTTGTACTCATGGATTTTTATTTTTATGATAGTCTCAAAACCAAAAAACCAAACATATTAATTTGAGTAACTTGTTTGGTGTTATAACTGAAAATCCAAAAGCACAGCATCGCATCATGTTACTTCTAATTTTAAGACTTGTTCTAATTTAAAATTTTTAACTTTTTTACCATTATTAAATAAGAAGTAGTTTACCTCGTCAGAATCTTCTCTGTCTAAATAAACTCCTACTTCAATATCTTTTGAGCCAGTTTCGGCTTCAAAGTTTTCTAAAATATTTTTAATCTGTGGTGGGACAAAAACTGAATACATTTTTAAATCAATTTTTACCCCCAGAATTTCCATAATTGATACGCTTTTTACGGGCATATAATTATGACAAATTTTGTAACCCACATGTCTTACCAAATCTCCGTTTTCGTCCACTTCTCCTTCGTCAAATAAATGAAGTAGAATGGACACATTTTCTTCTTCTATACCATCATTTTTCGCATATCGCTTAATGGCTTTGCTGAAGATTTTTTTGGTTTCGTTTGTAATGAAGTCTTGCATTTTTATGGTTTTTTTTTTTAATTAAAGTTTGGATTTTGCATCCGCTTCTGCTTCTTCTTGACTAGTTCCTTCGCCTTCAGCAAGAACTGTTCCGTCTTCTGAAAGTAAGCTAACTAAAAAAGTTCCGTCTTCTTTGCGTTGTGGTTCTGATACAGTGTAGTTTGCCATTGTGTTTATTTTTATTGATAAGAAATTACTAGTTCTGCAACACCTGATGCTGCACTTATCGTGAACCCATCAATAGGTTGCGCAATAGAAGGTGCTGTTAAAGTGACTCCCTCTCCAGTAGTAAATTCAACTGGCGAAGAAGCTGTTCCTTGAAAGCTGCTACTTCCAGTTGCTGTTACCGTTCCACTTCTACAAATAACACTTACCCTAACAACATTGTCAGAGGCTGATATAGTTAAGCTACCAGAGGATAGCGTTTGTGTATGTACATTCGTTGCTCCCATTTGGGGTTATTTTAAGTAGCTTTTTAAATTGTTTTTATATTCAAATGGCAAAGGAGTGCTCAAAAAGCCACTCTTTACCCGAATATAGCCCTTGATATCAATTACGATATCTTTTGCAGCCATACTTAACGTCACCAAATCTACAATATTTTTGGCAATTAGTTGAGGGTCAAAAGAAAAGTTGAACTGTATCGTTGTTGATTGCTTGGGTTTTATTGGTATGTCTTTGATTTCGTTTACGTTACCAACCTTTATACCGTTGATAAATACGTCCAGATACATTTGCGTAACTACCGCCTCCACGTTAGAAGCATTAAAAATCAAAGCCGTGATATCAAGAGAAATGTTATTTTTCTTAAATTCTCTAATTTTTAGACCAGTTACCTGATAGGTAATATCCTTAATAAAATCAATTTGCTTTAGGTAATAACGGTAAATAGCATAGCCGATAAGACCTAAACCAGCAAATACTGATATCGTTTTTATCGCTTTCATCTTCTTGAAATTAACGCAAACAAAAGGATTGCTCCAAAACCCAAACCGCCATAAAGCAAGTAGTTTTTCATTTTTGCTTGAGAAGCAGCCTCTTCAGGTGATAAACCCGCTTGCAGTCCAGCAAGTTCTTGCTGTGCTTTTCCAACAGAAACGTCACTCAATTTAGTAAGTGTATCAAGTGTTTGCTCTCTTTCTACAGCTGTTTTGGCTTCTGTTAATTTTTTTTCGCAATCTTGTTGAAGTTGCTGCCTTTTATATTCTGCTAAAATTTGATTGGTCTCGTTTATTTGTGTTTTAATATTCAGCGTTTTCTTTTGCTTTACAAGTAATTGAAGTTCATTATTGATTATATCAATACTTCTCTGAATATTGTCACAGTCTGTTGGAAGGTTTTCAAATTTAGCTCTTGCCCAGCTGCTGTATTTTTCTTTTTTAGTTTTACGACTACCGAAAAGATTGAAAAAATCTTCTCCCCCAGTATAATTTTTATACGCCCAATTATCGTCAGCAAATTCTCTCAAACCAAGTCTACTTGGAGCAAGAGCACCTAACTCATTGTTTTCAATCATGTCTATTGCCATAAACTTATTTTTTTAACATTCTAAATAAAACGATAGCACCTACCGCAAGTGCACCAATAAGTAACCAATTAGTAGGTTTTTTTGTAGCTGTTGCTAAATTATCGCCATTTGCTACATTTTCAGCAACATCACTTGTAGTAACGCCAGTTGGAGCATTTTTAACACCAGAACCTACTTGAGTTATTGGCAGTTGCGATTGAGAAATTGCATTTGGGGAAGGAGCTTTCTGTACATTTGTACTAGCCATGTCCATTCCCGTCTTCAAATCCTTCGCTTGAGCTTTCATAACTCCTATCCATTTAGATAATTGAGCAATTTCAGCTTTAACTTGTTTTGACTTACCACCTTGAGCTTGTAATGTTTTTAATTGCAATTGAGCTTTATCAAGCATAGCTTTTTGTGAAGCGAAATCGTCAACTAATGGAAATTGAGTTGACCACTTATTGGAAGCTGCTTGAGCTCTTTTTGCTTGTTTTTTCTTGCTTAACAAAACTACTCCACCCGCTGTTGGTGCTAAAAAAATTGCTGCTGGTGCTGGCATAAATTAAATTTTATATGTAATACCTTTTGTTGCTAATTTTTTATTCAATTCTCTCCTTTCTCCTTCGTCAAGTTCGTCTGCAAAGGCTTTATAAATATTTCCAGTTACATTTCCAGTCCATAAACCACACTGGTCATAAGTACGAACACCATAAGCAGCTACTAGTGCTGCGAAGTCAGTATTATTTTTCAATTGATTGAAAATACCAGCAACTAATTTCCCGCTTCCGCTAAATGTACCAGCCCACCCAAAAAGGGGGTCACTCATATCAAAAACGTTTTGCTTTGAGTCGCAACCATCAAATTGTTGCTGAATTACGTCTGCCCAAGCTTTATATTGAGAGTTTGCAAAAGATTTTTTAAATCCTTGTATTTGCAAGTCTTTTAATTCTTGGTCTATGTCTTTTGTAGTCTTACTATCTTTTGCTTTTTCTGCTGCTACTTTAATGCCCTTGTAAACTTTGCTTAACACAATATATGCAACCACGCCCACACCAATTACAAAAACGCCTTTAGCCCATGAAGGTAAATCTTTATAAAAATTATATTTTTGTAGCATTTTTAATTATTTAGCGTATACATCCTTGATTTTATACTCTTGAATATAATCTCTTATAAATTTATCAATAATATCGTAACGTTGTTTATTTTGTTCAGTTGGGTGGCCAACGAATGTGCTAGTAAAAGCCTGATATGCTTCACGGATAGGATAGCCTAACCCTAAATAAATGGTAATCCCATTAAGGTCAGCTTCAGTTTCATCCGAAATATCAGAATTCAAATAATAATGACTGAATTCATGAAGCAGAATAGCCATACGCATGGGTATTGTATATTCACGAAACGCTTGCTGCGACACCTGAATCCTTCCGTTTTTTGTACTAATTCTTGCGGGAGTAGACATTTTCTCTCCCTTGAAATTAATAATCTGGGGCATGTATTCAATTTTGAACGCACCAACAGAGCTCAAATAATCTTTTGGAGCCGATAACCAGCCAGCATTATAAGAGAACTTTTGAGCAAAGGCAACAAAATTACGAACAGCAAAAGTGTCCATTTTTGTCTTTGGAAGTGTAATATCCAAATCGTCCTTTTTGATACCCAAAACTGTAAAAGTTGGGTCTTGCCCTTTGGGAAGGTTACCGTTTTTCTTGTTGTAAACGTCAAGTTTGGCAACATTTGGAGAAAGTGGCATTCTTACAAAAAGCTCCTCTACTCCGTTAACAGTCTTTTCCCTATTAGTAAAAAATGTATTTGCTTGATTAGGGTCATAAACTTTCAATACAATCTCTTGGGGTGAGGTTGTTTGAACGACCACCTTAATCATTATAGGCTCATATCTTGTCCAAAGCGTAAATACCATATTAAATAGACACGGGTTGCTTTACTTTATTTAAATCCACTTCATAACGGCCTCTAGTAAGGTTTTTTGCCTCTTGCACTACTTTTTTGGTATACTTGTTAGGCTTAAGCACGATATCATACTTTTTCCTCAAAGGGTCAGAATAAGCAGCTTCAGGGTTATTTTTTTCTTCTGTAGGCTGGTCTTTGGACTCTACCTTTTTTTTACGCATATAACCCATAGCATGTAAAAGGTGCATTGCTACAGCTCCAAGTACAACTCCTAAAAGTAATTTACCGTATTTCATAAATTATTTCTTTTTAAACATTTTTGCTGCCACAACAGCTAATATGATTACACCACCCGCAATAAGCAAAGTGGAAACTGGAAATCCTAAATAAGTTTTTTTCATTTGTTTTACTTTTTTTAGTGTCTCTTGCACTTCTTCATTCAGATTTGAGTTTATAGGAAAAATTCCTTTCGTTTTTTCCCTTGTCAACCAGTCTGAAAATTTTAAAGTGCCTCCTTCATCTCTATAAGTTTTATACAATTGGTTTGCAGTTAAATCTTTTTCTTTAACCGTGTTTTCCATTTTATGGTTGTTTTTTGTTTAAATTGTTCCAAAAGGTTTAAAAACTGGAGAACCCCCCCCCGCTGGAGAAGTTACTAAAGGGAATTTTTTTTGATTGTATTTCAATATGAGTTTATCAATATCTGAATTAGAATCAACAGTTTTTTTACCAATAAGCTTGTTTAAAGCCGATTCTGTTTCACTTCCAAATTTTCCGTCTGCACCATATTTAGGTAGTAGTGTAGGGTCAATTTTTAAAATCCATTGTTGAATGGACGAAACCATTCTACCTGAACTTCCTTTTTTTAAAGGAAATCCGTTGGTTGGCTTCGGAGTAGTATCTTTTGTAGTGTCAGTATTATTTTCTGGACTTCCTTTTACTGTCTTTGGCTTTTGAAAGTATTTAAAAATAAAATAAGCACCTACTACTGCAAGTGCTCCAGCTACTAGCTTCGTAATGTTTTTTGCCATTAGTCATCAGATTTTGGAAGTATGACAGAAGTAACGAGACCACCAATTAGTGCTCCTACTACCGCTGAAGAAATAAGATTGTAGTTTCTGGTAAGACCAATCAATACGCCCCCAGCCATACCTATTAAGCCTCCATTTACTAATCCTTTTCTTCTCTTCATATCAATTGAAGTAGAAGTGGATTTAAGATTTTTTAGCTTATCTAGTATTTCTTTAGCCTCTGACATTTATGGTAGTTTTGGAATGTCTATTTGAAATTTTTCTTTTTTTGTAGAAGCACATTTGCAAGCAGTTTGAATGTCCTCACTGCACTGTCCAGCAAAGCTGGCATAGTATTGGTCTTTGTTAGCCAACGGTTGGTTTACACCTCTATCATATACACTTGGTATTACATTCAATGCTTGTATTTCAACGGGTTTTCTTAAAGCTGGCTTTTCAATTTGAGGCATTACGTAATCTGTAGGAACGAAAGCTGGCTTTACCCTTTTACTCAAATCGTCAACCGTTACTGGGGATTTCTGTCCACCATTACCAATTGGAGATGTTGGAGCACCCGTACCTTTCATGGTTGGAGCTTTTGAACCACCAGAACCCGCTGGCAAATCTTCTTTTTTTAATGGCTTCTTCTTACCCATGAGTAAGTAGTAAGCAGCAAGTCCGATTACAGCGATTAATAAAATATCTCTTGACTTCATAAATTATTTTTTTCTAGTTGCGAAGAAAATACCGATTCCTACAATAGCAGCTACACCTAAACCAATAGCAACCCAAGCACCAGTTCCAAGACCACCTTTCCCTTTTGAACCTTGTTGATTGCGAATATCGTCTTGATATTGCTGAATTACAAAACCCTCTTGAGCTACTTGATTCGCTTTATTTTGAGTCTTTGTATTTATTTTAGTCAAACCGATTTGTACGGCTGTATCAACATTTTCTCTGGTTAAAATATTGTCTTTAAAGAAACCACCTATAGATGCAAGTGCTTTACCAGCACCAGTCTTATCTTTTTTTTGGGTTTTTGTTTTGATAGCTCCTGACTTGACCCCTTGATTAATTGACTGACTTAATCCAGTTAACTGTCCATTACTATTAAAAAATTCTTCTTCGCCCGTGAATGAAAAATCGTCAAGTCCAGTAAAGCCCATTTCCTGACCTACAAATGAAGCAAACTCTTGACCAGCTGATTTTGCATTACCAGATAAAAGAGCTGCTAATTCTTTTTTGAAATTTGGACTCTTACCAGAGGTAAACAAAGCAGCTGAAGTAATTTCTGTATCAGTTGCGTTTGTAGGAACCTCAACTCCGTTTCTTTTAAGTAGTTTTACTAACGATTCTTTATCGTTAACAACTTGATATGCGAGTAAGGTTCTAGTAACTTGTAGTGCATCTAGTGCCATAATTTACTTTTTAGTAGTTACGATTGCAAAAGCAATCAATACAGCACCAGCAAGAACCATTAAGCTAGTCTCTGTAGTAATTTTTTTATTTTCCTGAAGTTGTTGAACCGCAGCCAACTGACCCGTAAAGTTCATGTATGAAGCAAGTTCTGTTGGTTGACTTATTTTCTTATCCTCTTCTTTTTTGGATAACTTTTTTTCAAAGTATTCCATAAAAAGGTCTTTGTCGGGACTATTCTCAATAATCTCCATCAAGACTGGCTCTCCTTCATAACTTACTAGCTGTTGCAAAACAGTCGCTAAAGACTGGTCTTTTTGATATTCATACCCGTATTTGTGAGCCAGCGACTTAACAAAGTATGGGTTTGAAGCAGCAGTATAACTATAAATGTTTACTCTTGAATTTGACATACAACAAATTTAACTAATTCAATGTAAAAAAGGGCGAAGCAAGAGTAAATCCCGCTTCAGCCCCTTTTTTTATTTTTCCGCTAAAATTAGCGTGCAGCTGGTCTGATAATCTTTGGACTACCGTATTGCTTGCTAACTGGGTTACCACCCAATCCACGTGCAACGTTGATTGTATCAGAAGGATAGAACTGGAACTGAACGCTGGTAGAAGCGAAGATAGAGAAAGTCAGCTTTGTGAAGCCGTCAATTCTAAATGGTTGCTTCAGGTCAACGATACCAGACTGGTTCTGATATGGGTCAACAACTGGTGTTAAGATTTTCACCGCTTGGTTACCGTTTGCATCTTGTGTAGTCAGCGTGATGGGTTGAAGCACTTGGCTTGTAGTTCCATTCACAGAGCTAATCAGTGTGCTTCCAATTGTGAAAGGACTGATGCTAGACTGATTCAACAAGTTGTAATAAGTAACGTTAGAGAGGTTAGAAGTGATTGTTACGTTACTAACAGTCAAAGAACCAGCACTGAAGCCAGCGTTGTTCAAATAAATGTAAGCACCGAAAATATCAATTGTAACCGCAGCGTTAGACGCATTAGAAACGGTGATAATGTAAGGCTGTGAACGCATAACAGCGGGTGCAGCAGCGGGTGCAACAGCACCTTCGCCTTCGGCAGCAAACCAGTTATTCATGTCACCAGCAAAATACATGTCATCGTCAATAAACCCGTCAACACCGACAAACTGTTCGTTCACTGAACGATTTGCCATCTGAAGATAGCGTTGGATTGAACTCATTTTACTGAATTTTAATTTTTAGATGAATTTGATTACAAAACCAATTCAATTGTCTTCTAATTAGCTACCGATTTTAGCCTTGTCAAGCATTGGCTTCACAGCCAACATGTAAAGAGCTACACCAGCGGTAACTACTAAAACGTCTCCAACTAATTTCTTAAAGTTCATTTTTGAACGATTTGAGGTTAAAAATTTTGTTTTGCCTAATTTCAGAATCAAGGCATTGTAAATTTAGTATTCGTTTTCAATAGAGTGCATACTTTTTCAAGTGTTTTTTTTTGACTTTCTTCTACACCTTTGAGTATGTTGAATTTGTGTATAAAATTCAATAAAAAAGCCCCTAAACAAGACTGAAAGGGGCGATTAGTAAGGGTTGGTCAGGAAAAACTATTGAAAATATTGTGTTTGTAAACGCTTCATTACCTCTGCTTTAGCAGTTTCAGCGTTATGTTTCTTTTTACCGTTTTCTTTTTGTACTAAATATGACTTGGTAAGTTCGTTATGCTTTTCGTTAATGTATTGTTCAATACCAGCCGTCATTAGGTCTTGGTTTAATTCCCCACGAATTTTGCCTTCGTCCATATCAACGTATAAGAAGAAACGATTATTTCCCTTATGATATTCGTTGTTAACTATGATTTCAGCAATACGCATCATTTCATATTTATCTGGAAATTTATTTTTATGTCTTTCAACGCTTTCCACGTTTTTGTGAAAACGCATTAAATTCATATTACCCCAGATTTTTGTGTTAATACGTCCAAGTGATTGATAAGAAAGTATAATATCCAATCCAGCGTGACGGTTTGTTGCAATAGCACCTACTAAATCGTGTGGTAAGTGGTCTCCAATAAATTTATTAATGTCCTCAATTAGTAGCAAACCGTTCTGGAATCTATTTAGAACATAAAAAAGTGCATTCGCCCATTCGTCAAGAGTCATTCTTCGCCCGTCTGGATGAAAAGGTCGTATTCTTCTAATCTCTATTTGAGGGTGGACTGTATACAGAGGAACGTCATTTAGAGAAAGTGCTGGAACACCATAAAGCCCGTATTCATCATTAACGTCCATTATCAATGACTTTCTGCCCCTTACGCCTTTATAGGGGTCTCCCATTACGTAACCATTCATTAAAATCATGTGCTGATAGCTCTTACCTACGCCTTTCTTACCGCAAGCAGCCATCAATAAAGGTTCTCTTGCCATGTTACTTTTCCTTCGTCAATTTTTAATTCTCCAGATTTTAATGTCATTTCTATTCTTGCTGAATCCCGATATATTGAAAAGGATAAAGTTCTGATTTTTGTTTCACAAAGAGTAAAATCATACTCTACCTTAAATGAATCTTGTTTTTTCATAAATGTAGGGTGCACTTCACATTTCCTTACAAATATTTCAAAATTTTCAGACTCTTCAGGAAAATCAAAATTCTCTGTTTCATCCCCTAAAACAGAAAGCATAGCCAAAAATTGCTCCTTAAAAGCAATCCACTCTTTACTTTTAATCCGCATCGGCATTTTCTGATACCTTATACGTTTTTTGAAATTGAGAAATAGCGTTGTTAAAAGCATCTTGGGTTTCCTTATCGCCCATAAGGTTAATTATGGTAGTCAACTGACCTATGGCAAAGGCTGTGTTTCTTGGCGTATCAAAGTATAATTGATAGCCTTCGCTATGCCCATTATAAAATTCTAAAACTTCTTCTTTTGTTTTGAAGCGAAGGGTTTTATGAATATTACTCAAATCAGAAATGTGATAAAATCCGTCTTCGTAATTAATTATTTTTTCGTCACACGCTACGTAGGGCTTGTCTTCCCACTTGTTAGATTCCGAAATTTCGCATAAATCCCCATAAGTGTAGTTAAATTTCAAAAATTCATATATTTCTTCTAATTCCTTTTTCATAAATAAAATTTATTAATATAATAGTTTAATTCTATCTTTATCTACTTTTTTGTTTGTCTTAAAACAATTGCTTCTGCAATTTGCTCCTCATCCATTTTCAAGTAATCTTTTGGCTTACGGCCACGCTTACCCGTTTTTTTATTTTGAGCAGCTTGCTCATAAGCACTTATTCCTTGCGTTTTTTCAAAAGCGGCTTTCATTTGCTCATCTTTTTTTCTAGCTGCAATCGCTTTGGCACGACCAGAATCTGGAACTTTATGGGCTTGCACGGTTGCAGCCATTACTGTTTCATTGTCTTCAAAATTAAAGCGTTCAGAGCTATGCTCTGGCTCTACAAATTGTGGGTCAGCAGCTGGCTTTGGCTTACTCGGTTTCGGAATGGAAGAAGGCGGAGGAGGAGGTGCTGTCATACCGTTCTCTTTAAGAGTAAGGGTATAATCTTTAATTACATTCAGCATTTCATTCATTGAAGACCTCACTTGAGAAACAATTATAGCTTTCAGACCAACATCTTTTAAAATCAAAAATCCAAGATATTGTTCGTCCGTCATAGCAGCTCCTCTTTTTTGAAGAACTCTAGTTAGAACTGGCGTTACCTCTTTTTTAAATTCTTTAGATACCGTTAACGTATCTTGATTTTGTGAATTAAACTCTTGAATGAATTCTCCCGCAGAAATAGTTTTTCCATACTCGTAGGGAATTTGAACAGATAGGTCTATTTCCCCTTCAGCTACCATTTTGCGTAACCTTCTTTGAGATATCTGTAGCCATTTATTCCCAAAAACGTGTAATTGCTCATATCCGTCAACCAACAGCTTTGCTACGTTTTCTGCTCCCATTTTCAATTCTGAATCTGGAACATTATTTAATGCTGGATTGATTGGAGGAGGTGCAGAAGATTGAGCTCCGCCCATTCCGCCACCCATACCCTCGTTTAGCATACTGTAAGGGTTTTCATTTGCTCTTACTGTATTTGGCTGATAGTAGGGCTCTGGAATCGGTGCAGTAACTTGAGAGGGATTTGCCGAAACTGACATGGTAGTATACGGCTTTTCATTAACCACATCAATAAAAGGGTTGTAACTCCTATTTTGATTTGCTTGTGGTTGTTGCTGTTCTTGCTGATTGTTTTCTGTATTACTCATGGGTAGTTCCTATATTAAAATTTTTAATCTTTTTATCTAGCTCTTTTTTTATTTTCAAAAACTTTTTGTCCTCCTCATCTATGGCTTTAAAGTTTTCTATTTCTCTTCTGTACTTGCTTAAAAGTGACTTGTTTTTGTATTTAAATATATTTTTTTGAATATCGCCAAGTGTTGTTACGTTGTATAAATAATAAACGCATAATCCCAGTGCATATTTATAGTTTGCTCTTTTATATCGTCCAAAAAATAAATCTTCAAATTCAATATTAAAAGCTTTTGCCACCTCACTTATAATATATTTTTCATACGTATTCAAATTATCCCCTAAATCTTTAGGGTCATATAGTCTCAAAAGCATGGAAGTCGCTTTTAACCCTCTGACTTCTATACTTTTATTTAAATCTTCAAGTATTTGAATAATTGCTGACGATTCGTTCTGCATTTACTAATGTTTAACATACCAAATATATTGAAATCTGTTGAACTTTACCAGTTTGGTATAATTTTTTTCAGTTTAGCAGAGTTATCCTTAAACCATGTTTTATCAATTATTCTCAATACTATGTTTGGGTGATATTTTGCCATACGCTTAATCTTCGTTTTGCTTTTGGCATCCATATAACCTTTTACTTCAAAGAACTCTATGGCACCAGAAGGAAAGGTTACCATAAAATCGGGTTTATAATTATTTGTTCCTCGCTTAATTCGTTCAAACCAAAAAGTAGTTGGCTCATGCAACCACTCTTGAATATGACCATACTTTTTCATGAATTCAAGATATAGTGCATATCTATACTCCCAACGGCTACGATAAAAGTTTGTTTTGCCACCAATTTCAGCCCAATCTTGTTTCCAAGTGGCTTTGCCATTTTTGAGGTGTATCTGCACTAAAGTTGAAATTTAGCCTTAAACTCCTTGTCACGAATTATTGTATCTGCTATAAAAAGTGCATAGTCATTGTCAGAAGGGTAGTGTAAACCCATATAAATTCTGCTATTCTGGACATCAGTGGCTAAACTTTCAAAATATTCAAATCTGTCTGGGAAATGGTTGCCTAAAACGTGGCAAATTAGGCGTGCTTGAAGGGTATGACCTGAAGGATAAGAGGGGGAAGCTGCTGACCGTGAATAAAACGGAAAAAGCTTTAGTTTGTAGTATTCCGCCATTTGATAGGGTCTGGGTCGCTGAAAGTAAAATTTCAGCTTCATAATCAAAGGGACGGTCTCATCAATGATTTTATCTACTATATCAGCCCCTTTTTCGCCTAAATTCTGCTCTATAATAACTTGAGCCATCACTTGTGTTAGGCTCTTATCGTAAGCCATATAGCGTTTCAGAGCTTGCTCGTCCTTTTTTAGAGCATCAACGCAATCAACTAGTTCATTTAGCTCTTCCCTACACGCTTTTGAAGAGTTTTTGGGAAAAGTAAACTTAATAAGTTGGGGAATTAGTTTTTCTAGCGGGGACTTGTCAGGTTCCAGAAACGGCAAATGCTTTTGGGATGGATTACCCCAAGTGATTGTGTCTAACATCTTTTATGGTTTTTTTATAAAGTAACTAAAGCACGCTTTCTACGCATTTTCATGCTGCCAGATGCGTTTGCTTCAGATGCTGCCTTTCTTTTTGCTGTTGCTATGTCGTTTTCAACCCTATTAATACGGGTGGAAAGGTCGGCATAACCAGTTTTTTCCATCATAATCATAAACTTATGATATTGAATGGAGTAAATAACAGCTCCAACGATAAAAGCAGAAATTGCCACATCAACAACATTAACGTCAGCGAAGAAATCTTTGAATGGATTTTTTCTAGCTGGTGCAGCTCCTACGTCTCCGCCTTCAGCCATGCTAGGCATTGGTGCTGGAGGTGGAGTATATTGAGGGCTTGGAGCTGGCGGTGCTGGTGGGGCAGCTGGTGCTGGAGGAGCCACTGCTGCTCCCGCTGCTGCTACATCTGCTACCGCTGGTGTTGCTGCTTTCATTTAATTTTTTTTATCGCTTGACAAGAGGAAATATGCTCCAGCTGCTATTAACAGCCAAATCCATAAATTACTCTTCTTTTCAACTTTCTTTTCTCCGCCACCACTCGGTGCTCCACCTCTTGCGGGGGGAACGCCAAGACCACTTAAAACTACACCCGTAGGTGGTAATTTTGGGGGAGGGGGTGGTAAATCAGGTAAAGCGGGAGGCGTTACTCCACACTTCTCTGTTTGGGTCATACTAGCCCTATCTAACGCTGCTTCATATCTTGCTCTTTGTTCTTGGGGCATTCTTGAAATAGAAAGTAGGTCTTCAATTTCTTTAGCTTTTGAGGCTATTTCGTCACAAGAAAGGCTAGCCCAGTCAACCGTTAAAAGTGCTGGCTCCACATCAGGCTGCGGTCTTTGGCAATTTGCTTGAAAATCGCTGTAAACTTGCATGACCTCTTGTGGAGTCGCTGTACCGTTTCCGTTAGTGCTTATAAATACTTGTGCTCTTGAGCAAAAGTCAGAATCTAAAGGACTAGGAACGGCAACTTTATCTGGAGGGGTTAGTGGATTGGGTGTAATGTTAGAAGCAGTAGATTCTCCATTAGCACCAACCAAGTTTGAAAACCCAGTTTGCTTATTGAAGTCTCTATCTTTTTTGGCAATAAATTTATCTTCGCCATCAAAGACGATTACACTTTCTTTAGCCATTTTATTACTTTAATTGGGCAGCTGCTCTCTTAATAGCATCCGTCCATTTTTCGGTTGGCTTTCTGATTTTCTTTGCAAGTTTTGCAATTTCAGCTACGCTTACCTTTTTTGTGCTTTTAGCCATTGATTGCTATTTTACTTTTGACCAGCTCTCCAAGTCTTGGAAACAACATAAACTGTTACACCAAGTGCTGCGAGCCCTAAAGCCCATCCTAAAAGTTTTCCACCGTTTCGCATAGTATTAAATTTAAAGATTAAAAAATTATTTTTGTCCCGCTGCCCATGCACCCGAAGCTACACGAACAATGATATAAATACCAACAAGACTTACAGCGAAGCCTACTAAAGCTGGTACAAGATTTTTACGGTCTCCCATTTTTTAGTTTTTTTAAGTTAAAGTTGATTTCGTGTATAAAATTACTAATTCATTTTTACAATCAAAATTTTTTTTGTAATCCCAAGTTTTCAGCATTACTTATCCTTAAAAATTGAGAAACCATCCCCAGATTTTACCCCCCAAACGTCATTCACGATTGAGTTTTCGTCCCCAGTAAAGCTTCTAGCAACCGCTGTAAGACTTCCTTTTCCGCCTTCAAAAGCATCGTTCCAGAAAGTTTGCTCGTCAAAACCAGTGAATCCAGCTTCGTGCTTTTCGTCTGCTTTTCGTAGAATCTTATGCACCATTCCACGCTTGAGAATTTCAATCCTATCAGCTTTTCTAGCATTTGCTACGGGTGTATATCCGAATTTAATTCCCCAATCAAAACCAATAAGATATGAAGAATCCCCTCTTAATACAAACGGTTTACCGTTTACAACAAGGTTTGCAATTCCCTTGTCATAGTCAACGTCTTTAATTACTACTTTGGGCTTCCAAATATTGTTTTTATAAAAGCCGTAAACAGCAACTACCCCTAAAATAGCTGCCCCTATACTTGCTAATTTTAAGAGTATTTCCTCACCTTCTGATATATTGAATTTGTATGCCATATCAATTATTTTAAGCTAGAATTGAGTTAAAGGTATTGAATTTACTTAATCTGTCCTCAAGTCCGTGTGTTCCACCGTTTACCCTTTTGGTTACGGCTGTAACAATATCTGGAGTGTTACCCTTATCGCAAATGTCCCAGAGCTTGTTTTTCTCAAAGAAAAAAGCAGCTGAAGTAAGCGGATATTTGGTTGAAATTAAATCTGGAGTAGCCACGCAATCTTCCCCGATAAAGGTTGAAAACGCTTTATAGTTGTCTTTACCCGTTAGTTGAATATAGCCTCTACCCCTGAACTTATAGCCATCGCCAGAAGCTTCATCCCCGTTACCCATACGGTTAGCGTAGACTCTATTTGCTATTTTTTCAGGTTTTCTAGCATAAAGGTCAGCCGAAGCTTTGTCCTTAAAATATTTTGGGAATATTTTTAAAAGTCCATCAGCAGAGTAGTTTAAGTTCTCATTTAATACTTTGAAGTTCCCGCTTTCGTGGGCACATTGAGCCAAAAAGTGAGAAAGGCGAAGGGCTGAAGTCACGTTAAACTTTTCTACCAGCGTATCAATTTCTGCTAATACGGTTATAGGAATTTTTGCATTAAGAGCCTGAAGTTGCATTTTCTTTCTTTTTAAATATTTTTTCAGCACTGGTCAACCCCAAACAGCCAAATGCTAACGCACTAACTGAATAAACCAAAGAGTCAGCTGGGTTATATTCACGAAGCATAGCTCCACAAAGAAAGCCAGCACAAACTATGCCTACCAATCTTTTACTAGAAGCCTCCCCGTTACTTGAGAGAAATCCACATAACCATACAATTACTTTTTTCATATAATTCATTTATTTTTTAGTTTATTATTCAAATCTTCACTTGATTTTAAAGATTTATGTTGATAGTAAATGTTAATTATAGCTGTTACTATCAATAGAGTAATTATTATTTTATCGGCTTGTTTCATATAATATTTTTACCAAAGTAGTTTATCGGCATACCAGCCAGCCGTCCCTCTTACAATCCTATCTTTTGCGTGTCTCATTTTATAAAGTTTTCGCTTTTCATCAGCGAATTCCTTACCCTTTTGAGACATAAAAGTAGGGTAGTCACCATACCCAATAGCCCCTATTGAGGCAAGCTTCTCTCCTTTAGAGTTGAAGACATCAATTTTTTTGCCTTCTGTTTTACTGGGTTTAACAACTACCCCGTGCTTCTTTGCTTGACTGTAGGTGTATGGCTTGATACGATATGCCATTAGTTTCTATTTTTATATAAGTTTACTCCAATTAAAACTCCCGCAACCCCAAGCACACCCCATAGAATTAAGCTACCAAATCCCTCTGCTTTTTTCTCCTCTACTACGGGCGTTGCTGTTACAACTTGAGTTTCACCACCACCTGATTTAGTAACCACCGCTTGTGCTACGGGTTCAGCTTGTGCGGGTGCAGCTGCAACTACTGGTGCTGGTTGTGGCTTCTGTTTCCATGCAACGGGTTCTTTGCCTTCAGCTATTCGTTTGGCATCTTGTTTATCACGCATAGATTGCATTCTTTGCATATACCCGTCTCTATTTTTCCAATAGCTTTCAACCTTTTTTAAAATTTCTTTATCCCCGTCTATAAGGGCTTGTTGAGTTTCTTGAATTTCTGTTTTAATTGCATCTTTTTCTTCGTCAGAGGCAGATTGCAAATTTTCATTTAGTGTTTCAAGGTATTTTTCAGCATCATCGTAATCTTTGACAAGGTTTTTGATTTTGTCATTAAACATGCTGATACCGCCTAACTCATTGATTCTGTCTTGGTGCTTGCTCATTTTTTTTGTTTTTTTTGTTTATTGAAAATTTTACAAATCGTCTATTACTTTTACAGCTTCATCATAAGTTGCTTTTTTTTCATTTGCCTTTTTTCTTTGGTAACGCTGATAATAGTAAATACCAGCATACACTGCTCCAATAATTAAAATAGTTGTAATTGTCTTTTTCATATTAATTAATTTTACCTAATCCAGTTAAATCTTGTGTTGCTTCAATAATCCCTTGCATACTTGCCAAATATTTGGCTGGTGGAGTTGTTGTATAACCAGCTTTAGCAATCATTAAGATTTGCTCTTCAGGGGTTTTGGCTTTAATCCTAGCGTCTTTATACCTATCACCAAGCAATACCTGAATGGTAGCTCTAATTCCACTTTCAACATCTTTGAACTTGCTAAATTTAGCTTGCGTTTTTACCTTTTTCCCTCTGACATATTCGGTAGTATCTTTTGTCACAAATCCTATTACACCAGACAAACTTGGGGCATATTTAATACCTCCAAAATTATTAGCTTCTTTCGCAAGCCCACTTTCTCCCCATCCACTTTCAAGTGCTTTCTGGGCTACTATTGCTGGGAAAAAAAGATTAGTGCCTTTAACGGCATTTGCAATCCCTTTTCCATAGTTTTTCAAAAATGTCGTTGTCCTATTTTTTACTGCTAACGAATACATAATTACTTTTTTGTGTAGAGGTAATAGGCTCCAGCAATAGCCAGCAAACCAAGACCAATTAATAGTTTATTTTTGTTTTTAGTTACGAATTCAACTATTTGAACCCTTAACAGTTTTGCTTTTAGACCCGCTGCATACTGGTTTTCGGGTGCCCCATAATAGCCACGCTGTTTAAGGAGTTTTGCGAATTCATCTGCGCTTTGGGAGTTTTTAAGCTGTTGTGGGGTTACACCTCTCATCGTGATATTGTAGAGCCTAGAAATCTTGTCTCTTGCACTATCTTCCACTGACCTAAACTTCGCATAATAGTCGCTATCGCAGCCACCGTTACACCTCTGCTCGTTTTTTGGGGCGGGAGTACCTCTTGTTGCTAGGGGCTGACCGATAAACTTCATTCCGCTAGTATTCAGGTTTTTCTGGAATACGTTAGAGGAGTAGTCAGCACTTTCAAAACGGGCTTGAGCAACAATAAGCTTTGCAGCTGTAGGGGTAAACCCTTCTGAAATGGCTACGTCATAAATTATTTGGTCGTTACTTTTTGCCATTATTTTTTCTTTTTGGACTTAATACGCATCATGAGCCTTTCTTTTGCTGTTTGAGCCCCTACAATACGTTTAGCGGAATCTTCTGCTTCGGCTGGGGAGAAAGTCTTTCCGTAGTCTTTTTGTACGGCTTTGGGCACTTTCTTGCGTTTGAGGAGGCTTTTCTTAATTGAAGCTACCTTGTCCTTGAATTTAACCTCTCCACCTTCAGCCATTTTTGTACGACTATATTTAGCCAATAACTCTTTTTGATATTTGTTATTTGGATTTCCTACAATAGCAGTCATTAAATCCATTCCCTTAATCTTTTTGGATTTTAGGTCTTTTAGTAAAATAGATAAATTTACGTTGTTCTTATCGCCCCATTCTGCTACTGCATCAGGTCTCAATCCCGACAATCTTGATATTTCATTTACAGTTGCCATAGAGTCTGCTACCCCACCGCCTTCCATTTTAGGTGCTCTAACCATAAACCCACCAACCGTGTTTTCAAAACCGAATTTCTGAAAGTATTTTGTCAGATAATCTTTGGTGATTTTCTTTTTATGGTCTTCAGACTGCAAATTTTTTGTTCTAGGTATAGGCTGCAAATAAATTGACACTCCAAATTCATCAGCTTTTTTCAATATTTCACAGAAGTATTTTTTTGCATCGGAATCACCTTTTTTCTCAATTACATCTAGTATAACAATTTTATCATTAACTTCTTTTATGGGAGACGAAAACTCATTTGGCTTGGTTACTGATACATAAACGTATTTATTAACACTCTTTGACCAATCAACAAACCATTTCATAAATTCACTGTTTGGGGAAGATGTACTCCCACCTTCAGATAAGATTTTAGGCTCGTCAGACAAATTTTTGGCTATCTCTCTATGAATATCTCTTAAAGAATAATCGCCATTATTATTAGCTTTAAATGCTTCACTTTCGTGTTCAGATTTTGTCATAAAGAATTTATCATCTACTTCAAGCCATCTATTGCTTCCCTCAAATTCTTCTTTATATTTTTTACCATCGTGTGATTTCAACTCCCCACCGCCTTCCATTTCCCCGCCTCTATCAAAATCGTCAATATCTTTAAAGAACTTCAGGTCGTTCGCATCATAGGTCTTTTCAGTTCCGTCCACAAACTTCAAGTGAAACTTGCGACCATAGGGCTTAATTATAATTCCCATTTTGTTTTCCGACACCACTAGGGCACTATCCCCGTATTCAGCCTCTTGCCATTTTACTTCGCCCCCGTTAGCATATTCTTCTTCCCCTTCAACTTCTTCTTTTTTTTGCTCATTTTCAGCCTCCAAATAGTGGCTAGCATCACTTAAATCGGTAGAAGCCCTTTCCGCTTTAGCAACTACCCATGCTGGAACGTGGTCTGATTTTTTTGCAGCTTCTTCAAACTCTTCAACATGGTGCTCAATTTCCTCCGCTTGGTTAAGTAGCATTTCCTTATTTTCACTTTGCTCTGTAAATCCACCCGCTTTGTAAAATTTGCCTTCCCTCAACCCTTTAAATAGCTCATAAGCATTTACGGGTCTAAAGCCTAAATCCCTCTCCAAAGGGAATCTAAAAGCGGAAATACGAAGATTTTCTAACTGCTTTCGGCTAACGCTACCAATTTCTACATTCTGCCCCATTTGGACGATTGCCCATAGATAATCTGGGTCTTGAGGGTCTGAATTAAGAAGAAACCACCTACCGATTCCGTAGGGGTTGAATATTTTGGCAACCGCCATTTGCTGCTCTAGATTATTGCCTTTAGGATATTGAGCAAACAGCTTTTTATCTATGTCTTTTGTAAATAGCTTCATAAGTATTAGTTGTTTCTTTCTTCAAACTGTGCATCGTCTCTTCTGGAGTGCTCCATTTGTGAGTGGGTTCCGACAAAATCTTTATCGGCAATTTTTCCGTCCCTCATACCCAATCTTTCGTCTTCCCTATCGTCATATCCTTGAGACATACCACCTTCAGCCATATATCCACCTTTTTCTTTTACTTGAATGTAGCTATTTAAAAAATCAGATGTTTTGGCTTTTTTAACTTCTCCATCTTTGTATTTGTATGTAACATTGTCAAGGTCAATATCAACTATTTCTACGTTGTACTCATTACTTGAAGTAGCCGTAAATGGTCTAAATTCTTTTCCAATTAATGTTTTACCGCCTTCTGCCATATATCCACCTTTAGCCATATAACCACCACCCTTCATTTCCTTTGCCTCTTTATCATAGGTGTTTAAATCTATGGTATCAAATTTATTCATCAAATATTTGTCAACGTCAAAATGCTCTTCAATCTTTGCTCTGTCCTCTTTTGATAGCCCGTGCCACCATTCGTAATTATCAATATCACTTAAATAGAATATATCGTCCTCACTAAAAGTGCCATCAGTTGAAGTAGCTAAATCAGAGGGTCTAAAATATACCCCTACGCTTTCAAGCTCAATAATTCCGCCTTTTGCCATCTCGCCACCTTTTTCGTAACGGTGCATTTCTCCGCCTTTTGCCATATAATTAGGGTTTACATACTCTTTAGATACCATAGCTACCACCTTTTTAGGCTTTGCACCCATACCGTTTTCCCTAATCTGCTCTTGCATTCTTTTGTATAGCTTATCCCCCAACTCATTCCTTTCCTCATATAAGTTGAAAGGCAAATGACCTATAGCATCGTGTTTAGCTTTGATTGTTTTAGCATCCCTTAACTCACTTTCAGTCCCGAAATGAGTAGCCAGTAACACCACATTTTCAGTGTGATAGTTTATGTCCTCATTCTTATCGTATTTTTTGCTAATATCTCCAAGCGTCATACCGCCTTTTGCCATATAACCGCCCTTTTCATAAGCCTCATAGCCCAACTCTTCTAGCTCATTTTCAATCAATGATAGTTTTTCTTTAATTGGAGCAATCTGGTTTCTATAGTTCAATACGCCCTCTTCAGTCTCTAAATCAGCCTCCAGCTTAATATCGGTCAGCTGGGCTAAAAATTCTGATTGCTTGGACAGAAGGTCATCTAGCTGACCCCCTTTTGCCATTTGCTGCTCTTCAGATAAAATCTCCCTTGTTTCCATAACTCCGCCTTCAGCCATAAGTCCCAGCTTACGCTTCAAATTGCTGGTAACTTGCTCTTTAAGCTCTGGCATCATTTTAACGGCTAACTCCTCTGCTTGCTTTTCAGCTTTAGGACTTTGGCGTTGCACGGGTAAGACTAATGCCTTAATACCAGAGAATGCAGCATAGCTCTCCACCATAATTCCGTTTTCTCTTCTTTCCACTTGGACTGGACTTACAGATAAGTAGTAACCCCTAGCTTCTGGTCTTGAAGTAAAGTAATTCATACCACCCTTATCGTAGTAGACTTGAATTTTCAGCTCGTAGTCAGTCCCGTCAATTTTCTCGTATTTTTTTAAAACGTTCCCACCGCCAGCCATATAGCCACCGTCTTTAAATTTCATTAGCTCTCTTACGGATTGACCACTTTTTATCTTTTTATCGTCTTCAAACAAATCATACATTTTTGATTCGTCATCACGATATATGACACTATATTTTTTCCCATTTATTTGAGCAGATAAATTCCCACTTGAATCAAAATCAAAATCTTTGTAGTGGTCAGTCACGCCACCTTTAGCATATTCGTTTTTTCTATAATATTTTAATAGGGATGGTTTATTTATTAATTCTTTTCTTACACTTTCAGCATTCTCCTTTTTTGTAGATAAAGTATAATTGGCTGAAGGATTTTTTTTATCTTTTACCGTCCATTCTCCTTTTCTATATTCTGCAACATATAACTCATCTTCTACCTTTCCACCTTTAGCCATGTAGCCACCTTTTTCCAACTTTGGGTAACGCTTCGGAGGCTGCTTTACATCAATACGGTTAGCACGGTATTCGTAGTAGGTATTTCCAGATTTTGATTTTCTCTTACCAGTAGGTAAAGCGGGTCTTTCCGCATCTTTTTTAAGGTCTACACCTTGAGCACGATAAGCCCCGTATTTTTTCTTTTTAATGATACTTTGAAGTTTGGAAAGGGCTGTTTTAGTACCTCCAGTAGTGCTTACAGAGGGCTTTTTACCCTTTTTTAGACTAGCTAGCTCACCTTCAGCCTTTGAAAGCTGTGATTTGAGCTTATCCTTGATTGAAGCGGATATTCCTTTAGTATCTAAAGCTTTTTTTAGCTTTTTAATATTGCTACGGAGTTTTAATGCTGTTGCCATAATAATTTAAAATTGTTTATAAAATTAAGATTTTTTGCTTTTTAAAGTTTTGAGTTGCTGTTTGAGTCTGTCAATTTCTTTTTGAACGTCTTCGTCAAATTCAGCAAGCGGTTTTAGATTTTTTATAGCTGCTTTGATATCTTCAGCTGATAACTGTTCTTCTTGCTCTTTCTTGATTTCGCTTACAGTTTCAACTTTAGTTTCTGCTTTCTGTAAAGGTTCTCTATCTGCTTTTATAATTACTTCTTCAGATTTTTCCTCTACTGGCTCTGGCTTGGAAACCTCCGTAGTTTTACCAGTACCGAATTTTTTAGATAAAACGTCTACTACGTCCAAAACGGACTTTAACAGCAATGGGTTTTCGGTAGAAACCCTTTCTAAATCGGCATCATTTTTTAAAATGAATTCGTCTAGTATATTTTGTATTTTCTCTTGCTGTTCCGTCATTTTAATCAATTTTTTCGTAATCGTTTTCGTTTTCAAGTCTTAAAAACTTACACTCTGCTAAAAAGGCTGCTCTCTCAAAAACGTCTTTGAACTTATCGTCAATGAATGAAATATCCCCGCTTGGGTCTATGGCTGCGATTCTGAATTCGTAGTCCTGATTTCCAGCAGTAGTAAATGTTTTCTCGTATTTTACTAAAATGGTATTGGGAAGCATCCTATTGCTCATAATCATTAAATCAGTAATGTTTCCATACTTTTTTTCAGTAAAATCTTTAAGATTTTTTAAAAGTTGTCTGGTTGAGGCAAGCTGTTTTGTGGTTATTTGTGGTTTCATATTAAAAATTTTGTAGTTCGCTGATTACTGTTTCAACTAGGTCATTTCTTTTGTCAATATCTTCTTGTGGTGTAGCATAATAAACCCCTTCCGCATAACTAGTTATTTCAGTAGTAATGCTTAAAATATAATTTTGGAATGCGTAAATATTTCTATTATTATATACAGAGTATTTTCTTAATATATCTTTAGCAATTTTACCTAGATAATATTCTAGATTTTGTCCTGAACTATCATTCCAATCTGCTGCATTCTTAACTATTAAATTTACTTCGTCAATAAGCTTCTTCATATCTACGTCAATCGCTGCTAAATCCTTACGAAGCTCTAGGGAATTAATAATATTTATTTTATTTTTTAAATTAGTCGCAGAAATTCTCATCCACCAATTAAAAAATGGGTTTATTTCAGGAAGTATTAATAGCTGTGCATCACCTATTGTTGTACTAAATTTTTGAAAATAGAAGTCTTCTATACCTTTTACAAATAATTCAAAATATTGCATGATTGCATAATCATGAAAAAAAAGCATAGCCTCTGGCAATACCTCTTTAGACTTAAATATGCCTTTTTTTACATACTCTGTATACTTGTTCCTATATCTTTCAATCCCCTCCCAGTATTCATTCTGTTGCCAGCGTGGCTCACCATATACATATACTCCAGTATCTAATTCTTTTTTTTGTGAAGCGATTGCAAGGGTTTCATAAACTTGTCTTTGATTTGCAGATGAAATTAAAAATGCTAATTCTTTATCAAACTCCTGACCAAACTCTTTTGCAATTATAGGCT
>Ga0194130_10000784_pt1 | contig 56166 bp, 49 predicted proteins | sample TA2KigsurfametaG_FD_160084 | JGI IMG/M metagenome (GOLD analysis project Ga0194130, IMG submission 160084) | Freshwater microbial communities from Lake Tanganyika, Tanzania - TA2015050 Kigoma 12 surface | ecosystem: Environmental > Aquatic > Freshwater > Lake | place: Tanzania: Lake Tanganyika...
CCTCGTCTTAAGCTTGGAAGGCTTCAGCTCTACCATTGAGCTACACCCGCAAGGGCGACCGACACTGCCGCTCACTATTTAAAGCACCGCGAAGTCTTACGACTCGCTCCTGGTGGTGGGGGCTGGATTCGAACCAGCGTACTCGCAAGAGGGCAGATTTACAGTCTGCTGCCATTAACCACTCGGCCACCCCACCGCAGGGAACCGCTTACTATAGTGGAAAACATAAAAAGCGTCAATTATCATAATGTGCCTCTTGCTTGTTTTCTGAAAGCGGCCACTCACTTCGCCGCTGCTTTTGCGCTTAGATCAACTTGGTCAAAGTGGCCGCCAAAAAGGCCAGCAAAGACCACAGCAAGGCCGAGCCAAACGGGAGACAAAAATCGACACCCTTGAAGCGAAAGCAGAAATCTCCGGGCAAACGACCAACCCAAAGTCGCTTAAAAAACGGCAAAAGCGGATAAAATACCGCTAAAAGCACGAAAATGAATGCAACCCAACGGATCATAAGATTAAATCAGGCGCCCCAGAAGTAAAAACACCGCTGTCAGGACAAGGGTCGATGCAAACGGAAGCCGGATTTTCCAGCCAAAAAGACTGAAATTCAGGTCACCTGGCAGCCGGCCGAGGCCCATACGTTCCAGCCAAGGCAGCAGCGAGGACAGTAGCACCAGCGCCAGAAAAATAACAATAAACCAACGCATCTATCAGACTTCACCCGAATTATGCATTAATGGAAAACCACCGGCTACAGACGGTAGCTTTGATCGAGAGACTGAATATTTGCTGGCACCTCCACCCGGTCGACCAAAAGCAGTGCCTTGAAAAGCTCGCCCATTTCGGCAGGCGAGGTGAGTTTTTGTACTGCATTTGACAAGGGTAGCCAATGATGGGGGTCGGCTGCCGACGGTTCCTCCAGCAATTTCGGCAAGCCAGCGCCGATTAGAAAGGCAGCCTGACTCATGTAAAACCCCACGCCCAAGCCGGCATCCATCCCGGCGCGTGCCATCGCGCTGAAATCAACGTGGCTGGTAATGTCCTGCAAACCAGGCAGATAAAACGGATCAGTATGCGCGTGATGGCGGTAGTGGCACATCAGCGTCCCGGCGGAGCGCTGCGGCAGATAGTACTCCGAGGCTGGAAATCCGTAGTCAATCATCAGCGCGGCGCCGCCACGGCCAGCGCCCAGCATGTCGCCCAACAGGCGAATAAAGCCGGCTTGTTGCGGGTGAATCTCGGTCAGATAACCCTCAGGCAGGTCATCCGCCTCAGGTATTTGCTCGACAAGGCCCGGTAAGCATTCGCGGTCTGAAAATACAAACGCCTGCTCGTTAAGCGCCACCCCACGCTCAAGCCAGCGGCCACTTTGCTTGATCAGTAGCTGAACCGGCATTGCATCAAGCACTTCGTTGGCAATTACCAGGCCGCTAAACGCCCTTGGGGGGGCATCCAGCCACTCGACTTGATTGAACCCGGCCAGCGCCTGCTGCTGCCGAGCCCGTAGATCGCCGGATAACTCAACAATCTGATAGCTAGTCACCGGTATCCCGGCATCAGCCATGGCTTGCAATAGATCAGCGGCAAGCTTGCCAGTGCCCGCGCCAAATTCGAGCAGCCTTGTCTCCGTACCATGTAGCAGCTCAACGGCGAATCGTCCCAATGTCGCGCCGAACAGCGGGCTGATTTCCGGCGCGGTTGTAAAATCGCCGTCCTTACCCAGCTTGACAGCACCGCCCGCGTAATAACCAAGGCTTGGCGCGTATAAGGCAAGCGCCATGTAGTGGCTAAATGAAATCCATCCGTCATTCGCCAGAATGGTTTTCTGAATACGGCGCTGTAATTCGCGCGAGGCTTGCAAAGCATCGGCAGAAGGAGGCGGCAGTGACATGTGCGGTATTGTAGGGAAGGTAGTGCGGTCTGCGGCGGGCAAGTGCTGCGAAAGATCGTCAGTCAGTTAAACCTAATCATGCTGTGCAAACAAATCCGACCTCGCCAGATATGCTGCATCTCATCAAAGATCATTAATCATGCATAGTCTCCCACGCAAGGCCGCGCTAGTCACCGGGGCCGCAAAACGGCTGGGCCGCGAAATTGCGCTGGCGTTAGCGCAGCATGGTTGGGACATCGCGGTGCATTACCGTGAATCCGAAGCCGAAGCACTGGACACCGTAGACGCGATCAAATCTCTCGGGCGCGCCGCAATTGCCATTCAATGTGATCTGTCAAACGAAACAGAAACTCGGCAACTGCTGCCGCGCGCTGTGGCGCAGCTTGGCCATATCAGCTGCGTCGTGAATAGCGCTTCGCTGTTTGCGTATGACGATGCGCGTAGCTTTGATCAGGCGCGACTGGACGCGCATATGCATAGCAACCTCGCTGCACCGATATTGCTCGCGCAGGCGCTACATGCGGCAACGCCTGAAGATGCACAGTCCGTCGTTATCAATCTGCTGGATCAGAAATTATTCAACCTCAATCCAGACTTCCTCTCCTACACGTTATCGAAGAGCGCCTTGCACACCGCCACCACGCTACTCGCGATGTCGTTAGCGCCCAAGCTTCGTGTCGTAGGTTTGGCCCCGGGATTAACTTTAGTATCTGGCGACCAAACATCGTCGCAATTTGAAAAAGCGCACCAGCAAACAGTCCTCGGCAAAAGCAGCACTGCCGACGACATCGCGCAAGCCGTTTGTTATTTAGCCAGCGCCCGCGGCATTACTGGTACTACGCTCATCGTTGATGGCGGGCAGCATCTTACCCCCTTACCCCGCGATGTCATGTTTCTCGCGACATAAGGTCGATTAAATCATCTCTAACTGAACAACATGAATTCCCTTTTGATGCACCCGATGCTGTCTGATTGCCGCCGTCTATTCCTTCGTAATTATCAGATCATGAGCAATATTGGTGTTCATGACTTCGAAAAACGTGGTGAGCAAAGAGTGTTGTTCAACGTAGAGTTATACGTGCCGCTCGCTGATTCCACCCCGACTCAAGACGAATTACATGAAGTGCTCGATTACGACTTCATTCGTAACACCATCCAACAACGCTTAGCAAAGGGTCACACGCATTTGCAAGAAACCCTGTGCGACGACATTGCACGAAGCTTGCTGCAGCATCCTAAAGTACGTGCGGTGCAGGTTTCAACACAAAAGCCCGACGTCTACCCAGACTGCGACTCTGTCGGCGTTGAAGTACTCCACTTTAAAAACGCGACATGAATAACGCGACCATGGCCGGGCCCACCGCGCGGCAAGCGGAAAAAACCGCCTACGAGAATAACAAGCTGCACAAGCGTCTGTGCCGCCTGGTTGGTCAGGCGATTGGTGACTTTAATATGATTGAGGATGGCGACAAAGTGATGGTCTGCCTGTCGGGCGGCAAAGACAGCTACGCGCTATTGGATATCCTGCAAACACTTCGCGAGCGCGCGCCAATTCACTTTGACATTGTCGCCGTCAATCTCGACCAAAAACAACCCGGCTTTCCCGCTGATGTGCTGCCTGGTTATTTACGCAGCATCGATGTGCCATTTCATATTGAAACACAAGACACCTACAGCATTGTCAAACGATTGATCCCGGAGGGTAAAACCACCTGCTCGCTCTGCTCGCGTCTGCGTCGAGGTATTCTTTATCGAGTCGCCGGTGAACTTGGCGCGACCAAGATCGCACTCGGCCACCACCGCGATGACATCATCGAGACCTTCTTTCTCAATATGTTTTTTGGCAGCAAACTAAAAGGTATGCCGCCCAAGCTGCAGTCTGATGATGGCAAACATATCGTGATCAGACCAATGGCGTATGTGCGTGAGGCAGACACCGAGCGCTATGCCGAGCTGCGCCAGTTTCCAATTATTCCTTGTGATCTGTGCGGCAGTCAGGAAAACCTGCAACGCAAACAGATCAAGCTCATGTTGCGCGAGTGGGAGAAAAGACATCCTGGGCGCGTAGAAAACATTTTTTCATCGCTCGCCACGGTGGTTCCATCGCATTTGATGGATCGCTCATTATTTGAATTTTCGTCGTTAGCAGCGACTGGTGTAGCAGATAAAAACGGCGATATCGCGTTCGACGATGAACCCTGCGCTACGCCGCAAACATCCATCGTGACTATCCATGCCTGAGATCCCTGGCGCAAGTGCCGGTTTTCGCCAACCCGTAGCGGCCTATCCACCGCTGCTTGCTCAGCCGAGATCCAGTCGGATTGAGCACTCGTAAACCACCGGCGCCCTGCGCGGTTCAGGCGGGTTTCAGTGTGAACACGCATGCTAGAATTTTGAATCTCTTTTCGCGGCTCTTATGAACGTAGTCATCCTCGCCGCCGGCATGGGCAAGCGCATGCAGTCCGATTTGCCCAAAGTTCTCCACCCGCTAGCCGGTAAGCCCCTGCTATCGCATGTCATCAACACCGCCAGGGCCTTGAATCCCTCCCGCGTATGCGTGGTACACGGTCATGGCGGGGATTTGGTGCCTTCGCGATTGGCCGCAGAGGATTTGCACTTTGTGCTGCAATCACCCCAACTCGGTACCGGACATGCAGTGATGCAGGCGGCAGATGGGCTCGACGATGACATGCCGACGCTGGTGTTGTACGGGGACGTGCCTCTCACTACCGCGCAGACTTTGCAGACACTGATCGACCAGGCTGGCAAAGAAAAGCTGGCGGTTCTCACCGTGGATCTGGACGACCCCACCGGCTACGGCCGCATCGTTCGCGAAGATAAGCGCATTGTTCGCATCGTCGAGCAGAAAGATGCCGGCGACACTGAGCGCGCTATTCGAGAAGTCAATACCGGTATTTTGGTTGCCCCAACCCGCGCCCTGAAAGCCTGGCTGAGCAAACTCTCCAACAACAACGCGCAACAAGAGTACTACCTGACCGACATTATCGCGATGGCAGTGAAAGATGGCATAACGGTTGAGTCAGCGCAACCTGCGCAGGTTTGGGAAACATTAGGTGTGAATAGCAAGGTACAACTGGCCGAGCTTGAACGCATCTATCAGCGCAACGTTGCTGATGCTTTGCTCGAGTATGGCGTCACGCTGGCTGATCCAAACCGCATTGATGTGCGCGGTGCATTGCACTGCGGGCGCGATGTGTCGATTGATGTGGGTTGCGTATTTGAGGGCGAGGTGGTACTCGGTGATGGCGTGAGCATAAGCGCCAACTGCGTGATTCGTGATGCACACATTGGTCGTGGCGCCATAATCAAGGCGTTCTCGCATATTGATGGCGCAGCCATCGGCAGCGAGGCACAGATTGGTCCCTATGCGCGGCTGCGTCCGGGTACTGTGTTGGGCGACGATGTCCATATCGGGAATTTCGTCGAAATTAAAAATAGCCAGTTTGACGCGCACAGCAAAGCGAACCATCTGGCGTATGTCGGCGACGCTACTGTAGGCGCACGCGTGAACATCGGTGCTGGCACGATCACCTGCAATTACGATGGTGCGAATAAGCATCGCACCGTGATTGAAGATGATGCCTTTATCGGTAGCGATACTCAATTAGTCGCGCCCGTCACTGTCGGCAAAGGCGCGACCATAGGCGCGGGCACCACGCTCACCAAAGATGCGCCTCGGGATAGCTTGACCGTATCGCGCGCAAAACAAACCAGCATCGCTGGCTGGCAACGGCCAGTCAAAATCAAGAAATAGGACAAAGCATGTGCGGTATTGTCGGCGCCGTCGCCCAACGTAATATCGTTCCGGTACTGCTCGAGGGCTTGCGTCGCCTTGAATATCGCGGCTACGACTCCTGCGGTGTGGCCGTTCACCAGCAAGGCCTAAAGCGCTCACGCAGCGTGTCGCGCGTTGCCGAGCTAGCCTCACAGGTTGAAGCGACCGAGCTAGTCGGCCATACCGGCATTGCCCACACACGCTGGGCTACCCACGGCGCACCAGCTACCAACAATGCGCACCCGCATTTTTCTGGCAACAAGGAACGCGCAAAAATCGCTCTCGTACACAACGGCATTATCGAGAACTATGAATCACTTCGGGAGATGCTCAGTAAAAAGGGGTATGTGTTCGAATCACAAACCGATACTGAAGCCATCGCGCATCTGATTCACGATCTCTATGAAGGTGATTTGCTCCGTACCGTACAGCAAGCGGTCAAACAACTGCACGGCGCATTTGCTATTGCCGTGTTCTGTGATGACGAACCCAATCGGGTGGTGGGGGCGCGCCTGGGTTGCCCACTGGTGGTGGGCATCGGGCAGGGAGAGACTTTCATTGCCTCAGACGCGATGGCGCTGGCAGGCAGCACCGATCAGATTATTTATCTGGAAGAAGGTGATGTAGTTGATGTCACACTCACCGGCGCGCACATCACTGACAAAGCTGATCAGTCAGTAGTGCGTATAACGCAGACGGTTCATGCCTACTCCGGTGCGATTGATCTTGGTCCTTACCGGCACTACATGCAAAAAGAGATTTTCGAGCAACCCGCTGCGATTGGCGATACGCTTGAAGGTGTGCTCGGCTTTGCGCCCGATGTATTTGGTGAGAGCGCAAGTGAGGTCTTTGCTGGTATCAATAGTGTTCAGGTACTTGCCTGTGGCACCAGCTACTACTCGGGCATGACAGCGCGTTACTGGCTCGAATCCATTGCCGGCATTCCCACCCAAGTAGAAATTGCGAGTGAATACCGATATCGCGAACCGGCGGTCAACCCGAATGCCTTGGTCGTGGTGGTCTCGCAGTCAGGCGAAACTGCTGACACCTTGGCAGCACTGAAGTACGCCAAACAACTCGGCCATCGCCACTCACTCGCGATTTGTAATGTCGCTACCTCGGCGATGGTGCGCGAGACCAGCCTTGCTTATCTAACCCGCGCCGGTGTTGAGATTGGTGTCGCCTCTACCAAAGCGTTTACTACGCAACTTACTGCACTGTTTTTATTGACGCTGACGCTCGCCAAGCTGCGTGGTCGATTGAACGACGAAGCCGAGGCGAACTACTTGAAGCATTTGCGCCACCTTCCGGTCGCAATCTCATCGGTGCTGGCGTTGGAGCCGCAAATCATTGCCTGGGCCGAAGCGTTTGCGCGCAAAGAGAATGCACTATTTCTCGGCCGCGGCTTGCATTACCCCATCGCGCTCGAAGGCGCGCTCAAACTGAAAGAAATTTCTTACATTCACGCAGAGGCCTACCCCGCGGGTGAGTTAAAGCATGGGCCACTTGCTTTGGTGAGTGAAGAAATGCCCGTGGTTACCGTCGCGCCCAATGATGCGCTGATAGAGAAGCTGAAGTCGAATATGCAGGAGGTGCGCGCGCGCGGCGGGCAGCTGTATGTATTTGCCGATGCAGATTCTCGTATTAGTTCAAGCGAGGGCTTACATGTGATTCGCATGCCTGAGCACTACGGACCACTCTCCCCTATTCTGCATGTGGTGCCTCTACAGCTCCTCGCGTATCACACTGCGCTCGCGCGCGGCACTGATGTTGATAAACCGCGCAATCTGGCGAAGTCGGTGACGGTAGAGTAGCTTGGCCTGGATAATCACTAAATATCTTCTCAGTGCCGGCGTGGTAGTGCTGGCCTCTGAAGTAGCCAAGCGCAGCGACAAGCTGGGTGGTTTGATCGCAGCGCTACCCTTGGTGACCGTGCTCGCGCTCATCTGGCTGCATGTAGAAAATCAGCCGAAGGAAAAGCTCTCCAATCATGCGTGGTACACCTTCTGGTACGTGCTGCCCACCTTACCGATGTTCTTGGCTTTTCCATTTTTATATCAACGGCTAAGTTTCTGGCTAACGCTTATTTGCTGCGTCGCCATTACGCTGGTTTGTTTTGCGGCGCTTGCGTATCTGTTGAGACCTTTCGGCATTGACCTTCTATAGCATCGCTTTTAGCACTGCATTGCGCAGATAGTTGCTGATCGCATGGCAGCGAAATGAGTCATCGGCGGAAATCTGAGCATTAATGTCCGCTGATCGAAACGACTGATAAGGCGATATCGGGTTGCTCGCTGCGAAAATCAAATCTTGGTGATTTTTTCTAAAGCGTGGTTACGCATGCCTTTGGCACCGTCAACGTTCAATAGTGGCGCCATCGACAACCACATTTAACACGAAAGGAAATCACATTATGCCAAGGACAGTACACACCCATCACGCCAGCAATAGCTCCTCCTATATCGACAGCGCAGATTCATCGAGCTCAGAAGAACAGGTGAAACATACGAAAAATGCACAAGGCAGCTATGCAGAAGGCCAAATTGCCCGCGCCACAAGTTCAACTACCGCTGAGAAAAATCTGATACCCATCTGCCCCCTTCCCGTGCGTATCGCCGTCGGTGTGTTTTGCGGTTTAGGTGCTGTTGCAGGCATGGCTTTGATGATTGTCGGCGGTAACGAACTAAATAGTCCCAACGATCCGGAGGCTAACCTGCACAGAGTGATGCTGGGCAGCGGTGGGGTCATGCTCACAGTCGGGTTCCTCGGCATGCTCTCGACGCAGATCGGCAGAGAAAATCTGGCACCATCGACCGCAACGGCCTGAGCTTGTTTTTGATACCGCTGCGGCTAAGGCTGCGGCGGCGCGACCCGAAGAAGTGATGAACCCCTTACTCAAACAAGCCGCGACCTCGGCAGTTCATAGCCCAGACCCAGAAATTCGCGACAGCGTTCTACTTGCGATGGAATTGCTCGAGCAAATGCCACAACACCTTGAACGCTGGCAGTCGTCGCTTGCAAAAAATCAAACACTCGCGTCGTGCCTTCAGCTCGGCGCTGAAGCTATTGTGCGGTCCCGGCGGCTTGCCACTAGGCTGTGCGACGACGGCGACTTCCTGCTTGCACTTCCGCTGGCGATGGTCTGCGCCTCCTACGCGTCAGATGACCCCGAGCACTGTTTTTTAGCTGGCACCTGTCTGCAGCGGCTGGGCCAGCCTGCCTCAGCTGTACATTTCTACCGGGTCGCGCTGCAGCTCAATGAGGCCGATGCGGCGTCAGCGTACCGCCTAGCCGAATGCCTTGAGGCAGTTGAACAGTCCGAGCAAGCCAGCCATGTCTATCAATGGGTGACAGAGCTCGCGCGCGGCAACTTTGCGCTGCGCGGCTTGCAAGACATGGCGAGCGCGCGGCTCGCACAGCTTACCGCTGCACGGCGGGCTTAATCAGCGGGGATTGTTTCCGGCTATACTCAGTCGCCTTGACGTTGACGTAAGCGTCAATCGGAAAATCATTGCGGCTGGCGCCATGCCGGCCGTCCGGAGCACATTCCCATGACCGACCTTTCCGTCGCGCAGAGCCTCACCGCTTACACGCCTCAAAACAAAGTGCGCTTTGTCACTGCAGCTTCCTTATTTGATGGTCACGACGCCTCCATCAACATCATGCGCCGTATTCTGATGTCGCAAGGCGCTGAGGTAATTCACCTAGGACATAACCGTTCGGTGGATGACATTGTGACCGCTGCTTTGCAGGAAGACGCCCACGGCATTGCCGTATCGAGTTATCAGGGTGGCCATCTCGAGTACTTCAAATACATGATCGATTTGCTGCGGCAGCGAGGTGGCGCGCACATCAAGGTATTTGGTGGTGGTGGCGGTGTGATCGTCGCCAACGAGATCAATGAACTGCACGAGTACGGGGTCACGCGGATTTTTAGCCCGGAAGATGGGCAACGCATGGGCCTGGTTGGCATGATCTCTTACATGGTTCAAACCTGCGACAGCGATCTGTCGACTTACGCCCCAACCAGTATCAGCGCACTACAGCAAGGAGACATTGCAGATCGTCACAGACCACTGGCGCAACTAATCACGGCATTGGAAAACAATAAAGTCTCGTCTGAACTTCGCGCTGCGCTGCATGAAGCAGACAAGCAAAAGAATATACCTGCGCTCGGCATTACGGGTACAGGCGGCGCGGGTAAGTCGTCATTAACTGACGAATTGATACGACGTCTGCGAATCGATCAAAGTGACGCATTGAACATTGCGTTGATATCGATCGATCCTTCACGTCGAAAATCGGGTGGCGCGCTGCTGGGCGATCGTATTCGAATGAATGCCATCAGCCCATGGCATGGCAATAGCCGTGTCTTCATGCGCTCACTCGCGACGCGCGAGGCTGGCTCGGAAATATCGCAGGCGCTACCTGATGTGATTGCGGCTTGTCGTGCCGCCGGCTTTGATCTGGTGATTGTTGAAACCTCCGGTATCGGCCAAGGTGATGCGGCGATCGTGCCGCATGTGGATGTCAGCTTGTATGTCATGACGCCAGAGTTCGGCGCCGCATCGCAGCTGGAAAAAATCGATATGCTCGATTTTGCGGATGCGATTGCGATCAATAAATTCGACCGCAAAGGCGCTCAAGACGCACTGCGCGATGTCGCGAAACAAGTGCAGCGCAACCGCGAAGCATGGACACAAACGCCTGAGCAAATGCCCGTCTTAGGCACACAAGCGTCGCGTTTCAACGATGACGGCGTCAGTGCGCTGTATCACGGCCTGCTGCCACTGCTGCAGGCACGTGGCCTTCAAACACAAGCTGGCAAACTGGCGCCAGTGGCAGCGCGCTTCTCCAGCGGCCGTCATGCCATCGTGCCACCGGCACGTAGCCGATACCTGGCCGAGATTGCCGACACCGTACGCTCGTATCACCGACGTGTTGAAAAACAAGCGATCATCGCGCGTGAGCATCAGCAGTTGTCAGAAGCTAAGCGCATGCTGGCAGCCGCCGGCAAGGCGGCAGATATTGATGGGTTGATTACACAGCGTGAACACGCGCTGGATGCAGATGCACGTCAGGCATTGGCAGCTTGGCCGGAAATTCGCAGCCACTACGAAGGCGACGAGCATGTCGTCAAAATCCGTGACAAGGAAATCCGCACTCGTCTGTACACCGAGACCCTCTCAGGTAATCGTGTGCGCAAGGTCTCGTTGCCGAAGTATGCGGATCATGGCGATTTGTTGCGCTGGTTAACGAAAGAAAATCTGCCCGGGTACTTTCCGTTCACTGCAGGGGTGTTTCCATTCAAGCGAGAGAATGAAGACCCCACCCGTATGTTTGCGGGCGAAGGCGATGCGTTTCGCACCAATCGCCGTTTCAAGCTGGTATCCGAAGGTATGCCAGCCAAGCGCTTATCCACCGCGTTTGACTCGGTCACACTGTATGGTGCTGACCCCGCGCTACGCCCGGATATTTACGGCAAGGTCGGCAACTCGGGGGTATCGATCGCGACGCTGGATGACATGAAGGTGCTCTATGACGGCTTTGATCTATGCGATCCGACCACCTCGGTATCGATGACGATTAATGGCCCTGCACCGACGATACTGGCCTTCTTCATGAATACCGCAATCGACCAGCAGCTCGATAAATTCCGTTCCGAGAAAGGACGGGAGCCGACTGCGGAGGAAGCGGCGCAAGTCAAGGCATGGGTACTGAAAAACGTTCGTGGCACGGTGCAGGCCGATATTCTGAAAGAAGACCAAGGCCAAAATACCTGCATTTTCTCGACCGAATTTTCACTCAAGGTCATGGGCGACATACAGCAATACTTTGTCGATCATCAGGTACGCAATTTCTATTCAGTCTCTATCTCGGGTTATCACATCGCCGAAGCCGGTGCCAATCCCATCTCGCAGCTTGCATTCACGCTATCAAACGGCTTTACGTTTGTTGAAGCCTATCTCGCGCGCGGTATGCATATTGATGACTTCGCGCCAAACCTGTCGTTCTTCTTTTCAAACGGCATGGACCCGGAATACACCGTGCTTGGTCGCGTCGCGCGCCGCATTTGGGCGGTGACGATGAAGGAAAAATACGGCGCTAACGACAGGAGCCAGAAACTCAAGTACCACATTCAAACGTCCGGTCGTTCGCTGCATGCGCAGGAAGTTGACTTCAATGATATCCGCACCACACTGCAAGCGCTAATCGCGATCTACGACAACTGCAACTCGCTGCATACCAATGCGTATGACGAAGCGATCACCACGCCTACCGATGAATCAGTACGCAGAGCTTTAGCGATACAGCTGATCATCAACCGCGAGTGGGGCCTGGCGAAAAACGAGAACCCGAACCAAGGCGCATTTGTACTTGATGAGTTGACCGATCTGGTTGAGGAAGCGGTGCTGCAAGAATTCGAGCGTATTGCCGAGCGCGGCGGCGTACTGGGTGCCATGGAAACCGGCTACCAGCGCAGCAAGATTCAGGAAGAGTCGCTGCTGTACGAGCACAAGAAGCATGACGGTAGCTTACCCATCATCGGCGTGAATACGTTCCGTAATCCTAATGGCGATACCGTCCCGCAGGCGCTTGCGCTGGCGCGCTCGACTGAAGACGAAAAGCAATCGCAGCTGAAGCGTCTGACTGATTTTCATGTGCGGCACAAAGACCAGGCGCCCAAGGCCTTGGCCGCGCTCCAGCAAGCTGCGATTAATGACGAAAACGTGTTCGCGCAGCTAATGAAAGCGGCACGCGTCTGTTCGCTAGGACAAATCACCGAGGCCTTGTTCGAGGTAGGTGGGCAGTACCGACGCAGCATGTAAAACGCTCGCCTCCACCACATCCTCCAGCTCGCGTAGGTTCACGCACATGCTCATGTGGGATCAACGCGATTCTGCACCGTGCGGGTAACGCGGCTATCGGCACCGCAAGCATCCCAGGAACCCGCGCAATACACCTGCCACCTAGTCCTCGCTTATTCAACGAGGACCATGATGAAACGCACAACATTTGAACGGCCTGACACTCACCAAGTTTACGGCGCCGCTGCCACGCGCGCTCGCGTCAATGAAGCCACCGTCACAGACACACCTTCACCAACACCGGCTGTTCCACCAACAATGTCGGAGAAGCAGAGCCTGCTGGCACTGTTGGGATGCCGAAAAGAAATCGCCGCCGGCGAATTCAGCGTAAAGCTCAACCACCCCGGCTTCCACTGGACGCTGCCGCTCGACGTCACCACCAGGATCGCAAGCGAGCTCAAATCCGCCGCCGAGTGGAAAGGCATGATCCTGACCAGTCGCCAGGGTTATTTCAGCGTGGATGCTGCGCATTCTGAGCGCCGCTTCCCACGACTGAGAGCGGATCTGATGAAGATTTCCGGTAGCGGCAAAGTCGAGGCTAATTATGTCCGCAGGTACCTAGACAAGTTGGCAGCCGGCGGCATCTACGACCAGCTACTCCTCACGACATTGTCGCCTGACACGCGCCTCGCGGCCAACCTGGCTGTACTTTGCTGGTCAGACAATAAGGTTTATGGCAAGGATGTATCTAAGGTTAATGAATGGATCATAGAAAACCTCAAAACAGAGAAAGAGGCCCGAGGTCCGGAGCGATTTGAGAAAGACGTACAAGCGTTATTGCCTCTTCTCAGGCCTGCCACGCAAAGAAAAGGTCAATCGCAGAAAATGCGCACCCAGTTTACAGTGACCCAACTAAAGCTACTGGTCGAACATAAAATACTTAACAACTCCCTACCTCTTTTACTTGAAATAGATCTGGCTGGCCTCAAGTATGATGGCAGGTCTTCCATTCGTACCTTTTGCGAAGAGATGGGTTTCGTCAACGATATCATTCGTGATGTCAAGATTACGGACTTGTTGCCATTGGCTGCCATGGGCAGCGAAGAATTCACGAATGAAATTTTCAATCAGCTACGCGCAATGCCCCCAGAAAAACGCAAAGAGTCGATACTGGATATTTATCTTGCACTCGAATATGCTTTCGAATATGACCAACTTTCTTTTTTGAAGCATAATGAAGCTTGGAATTTACTTACAAGTTTCATCGTTGGCTGTATCAAGCAGATGAAGGAATTATCTTTTGATGAAAAACTGATGCGAGCGTGCACCAAGGTAACCGGATCAGCCTACAGGTATACCGAAACATTAGGAGTTGCACCTTCCAACAACCTTAATCAACAAGCCTTCGTCTTGTCAAAGAACGGCGCCGAGTTATGTAGACACCTACAGGGTTGGATCGAGACGCTACCTCCTTTTGAAGCGACGGAAGTTCTTAATGAACTACCCGCCTATTACCGTGATTTTCTTCGCGGCCCGATGCAATAAACTTTCTGCATTACTCATGCCGCAACATTACAATGCGGCATGCGTCTCAAACCTGAACATTTCGAACCGACCGACACCGCCCTTCATGCGCGGCTGTCGGCGATCGACGTCGCCGCGTATGGCAAAACCCGTAATCATCTCAATGGCAGGGTCACACGACTATCGCCGTACATCACACACGGTTTCATCACGATCCCGGAATTATTTGAGCGGCTGCCGAAACTCAAGCTCTCCGACAAACTGGCGTTTGAATTCGGCTGGCGTGAATTTTTTCATCACGTGTGGAGCCGCGAGGACGAGCGAATTCTTTCAGATATGCGGCCTGGCCTCCCGGGCGTACGCTACGCCGACGAGCTGCCCGACGATATCCGTGAAGGTCGCACCGGACTAGCGGTGATTGATCGCGCCGTGCATCAGCTGTACGCCACCGGTTATTTGCATAATCATGCGCGCATGTGGCTGGCAAGCTATGTCATTCATTTGCGCAAAATACACTGGCGCATGGGTGCGGATTGGATGTTTGCCCATCTGCTGGACGGCGATCTGGCGTCAAACCATCTATCGTGGCAGTGGGTCGCCGCCACTTTCAGTAGCAAGCCCTACCTGTTCAACGCCGAAAATGTTGCGCACTACGCCGCGGCCGACTGGCACTGTGCCGGAAGCGTGCTGGATACCAGCTACGAGCATCTCGACCAGATCGCGCGACGCAATCAAACTATCAACACGGTACCGTCATTGGTGGGGGTGGAAGAGCCCGGTCTGCTTACGAGACCATCCGCCCTGATAACATCGACCATCCCAAAAGCTGAGCGCGTTCAGTTGGTTCATCCTTGGATGCTATCTCAGCGCTCCTTCGATGGGCTTCGTATTGGCGTCATCCACCTGCCCTTCCATGCGCGCTTCCTATGGTCAGCGCGGCGCTGGCAGTTCGTGACAGATAGAATGATGGCTATCACGGATGCACTATTCATCGGTGATCTCAACGAACTGAAAGACATGCTTTCTGAAACGCCGTATGTTGAATCAGTAGCCACGCTGAACCCCGGCTACGATGGTCTGCTGCCGCAGCTGTGCACACAGCTCGCAGACGCGCCGCGGCAGTTTGCCAATCCCGCCAAGACCTGCCGCTCGTTTTCTGCATTCTGGTCGCACTGTACCGAAGCCCACCCACAACGGGGATGGCATCGATGAAGCTGGGCATCGTGTGGTTCAAGCGCGATCTGCGTGTGTTTAATCATGCGCCGCTGGTCGAGGCTGCCAAGCATCGTCAAGTACTGCCACTGTATATCTACGAGCCCAGCCTGATTCGTGCGCCAGATTTCGCTACGCAACATATTGGCTTCATCAATGAATGTTTGACCGAGCTTGACCAAGCCCTGTCCGCGCGTGGTAGTCCGCTGCTTGCGCAATATGGCGAAGCAATCGCGATCTTTCAGCGAGTACTCGATACATTCGGGCCATTTGCGCTGTACTCGCATGAAGAAACGGGGAATGTACTTACTTACGAGCGCGACAAGCGCGTCGCTGAATGGTGCAGCGCCAACGGCATTATGTGGCGAGAATTCCCGTCGAATGGTGTTGTTCGCAAACTCAGCTCGCGTGACGCGTGGTCTGATCTCTGGATGCAACGCATGAAGCCTGCGCCGCTTGCAGCGCCAGATTTCTTAGGCAAACCAGAGGGCACGCTGACGCCCAATGGCATCATGCTGCCGCACTGGATGGGTCTGCCGGATAACGATAAACCTCTGCGGCAAAAAGGTGGTCGCAAGCAAGCGGCACAATTGCTTAAGCAGTTTCTTTCACAGCGCTTGTCGCACTACCGCTTTGGCATGTCGAGCCCACTCTCGGCAGCAGATTTATGTTCGCGGCTGTCGCCTCATATTGCCTACGGCAGCTTGTCAATCAGAGAGCTTGTACACAAAGTGTGGAAGACGCGCGCCGAGCTGAATGCCATGCCTGCACACGTGAGGCCCAAAGGCGCACTCGAGGGCTTAAAGTCTTTCGAGAGCCGACTACATTGGCGTTGCCACTTTGTGCAAAAGCTGGAATCCGAGCCCGAGATTGAAACGCGCAATATGCATCGTGGCTTTGATGGCTTGCGTGAGCCACACTTCAATCGCGAGTACTTCGAGCGCTGGCGTAAAGCAGAAACCGGCTTTCCTTTAATTGATGCCTGCATGCGCATGCTGGCTGAAACCGGTTGGATCAACTTTCGAATGCGGGCATTACTGGTGAGCTTTTCAAGCTATCAGCTATGGAATCATTGGCGTGAGCCGGCATTGCACTTGGCTCAGGAGTTTCTTGATTACGAGCCCGGTATTCATTACTCACAGATTCAAATGCAGTCGGGGGTCACTGGCATCAATACCCTGCGCATCTACAACCCCGTCAAGCAGGCGCAAGATCAAGACCCGGACGGTGAATTCGTCAGGCGCTGGCTACCCGCACTTGTGAACGTGCCTAACGAATTTATTTTCGAGCCGTGGACTATGCCATCGGCGGTTCAGCAACACACCGGGGTAATCATTGGCAGCACGTATCCGGAGCCGGTCGTCGATCACCTAGCGGCAGCGCGCCATGCACGCGAGACCATGTGGGCACTGCGCCGCGAACCTGAAGCACGCGAAGAAGCACGGCGCGTCTTCGATAAACATGGCAGCCGCAACCCAGCGCGTGAAGGCCGCCGGCCGTCCAAGTCAAAGCCAAAGTCTGCAGACTCAACCAAGGCAGAGGCACCATCAACACCGCAGTTATCCCTCGGACTGGAATGAGGCTATCATGCTGAGGGGCGTAATTGCCGCCGGTACTGCTTTTACGTTGTGGGGTGTTTTCCCATTGTATTTAAGACTCCTGAAGCAGGTGCCGTCGTTAGAAATTTTGTCACATCGCGTACTGTGGTCAGTCGTGCTATTGATGAGCTTGCTTGCTCTTCGGCGGCAATGGGATTGGCTGGCGTTGGTGCGAGCCAAGCCACGCATCATCATCACTTTTGTCACCAGCGCGCTGATGCTTGCTACCAATTGGGTGGTGTATATCTGGTCGGTAAACCACGATCACATCATTGATGCGAGCCTGGGTTATTTCATCGCGCCATTGTTCAACGTGCTGTTCGGTATTGGCTTGGGCGAGCGCCTGCGCCTGACACAGTGGATCGCTGTCGCCTTGGCGGCCTGTGGTGTGATTTGGCTGACCTTCAGCGCCGGGCAGTTGCCTTGGATCGGTTTGGTGATAGCGGTGACGTTCGGCCTATACGGCCTGCTCAGAAAAACCGCTGCCTTGGGCGCGTTAGAAGGCTTAAGTGTCGAGACGCTGGTACTTCTTCCTGCCGCAAGCGTGTTTTTACTAGTGCCCGATGCAGGCTCATCGCATGCGTTTGGTAGTGATCTTCCGCTTTCGTTATTGCTGATCGCCGCCGGACCTGTTACGGCGATACCGCTGCTGCTGTTTGCTTATGGCGCGCGCCGCATTCCGCTCTATTTGGTCGGGCTACTACAGTACATCGGCCCCAGCCTGCAGCTACTGATCGGCGTTTGGCTTTTCAACGAACCGTTTGGTGGCTCCAAGCTTATCGGCTTTGCGCTTATTTGGTCTGGATTGCTGATCTACTCCGTCGATGGTCTGGCGCGCGGAATCACTACGCGCTCCGACCAGCAAAAAAAATCGCCCGGTGAATACCAGGCGAATTCAAGTTAGTGAAATGGTAGTGGCGTAATTGAAGGTGTCGCTTAGTTCTTTAGTGTTGCAAACGCTTGGTTGAATACATCAGCCAATTCTTCAGGCACATTTTTAATTGCCTCTGTCAGAAATGCTGTGCTTCTTTTAACGAAGTTTGAATCTGTCTGCGTTCCTGCAGAAACTTTTTTTATGGATGTGGCAGCTTTTTGGGCAATCAACCGGTGCGATTTGCTTTCCCAGCTTAGAACTCCTGCTGAGAAAAATATTAACAAGCTTTCACAAAGATTATCAGCGGCGATAGCATCAAAAAAATTCGAAGGATAAATGTGTCCTGCGTCTTTGTATTGATCTAGCAAATTCGACAGAAAGAACTTCTCAAGCGCTTTAGTTAACTCGGCTGATTCTATCCAAGGTTTATTTGAACTCTCTAAAATTGCCAGCAAGTCGCTCGATATCATCCGTCCTAATCGCATCGCCATCTTACAAATCTGCCGGGTATCAAAATTCGCTACGGGAGCGTTCAACAAACATTTAACGAGATTATTTGTGATTTCAATTAGCGATGGATGACCGTCTTTATTAATGAATCCGTAAAGTAGGGCAATATCTTCCGAGCCATCTTTGGGAGCATTTGGTGAGCCAAAATCCGGTACCCTATATTGAATTCCGGCGCCAATCCATGCAAGTAGTGATAACAGCTTGCCAGTATCATTTTTGTGATTGACAACAATTAAGTTATTTTTATCGATATTGTTAATCAGTTTACGCATCAGCTGGCAAATCGCTGGCCTTAAAACCTGCCAGTCGTTCTTTTTAAAAATGGAATTGGCTTTATCCCACTTGATGCAGGCATCTAATCCGTAGCTTGCTTTTGCCGCCAACTCAAGCGTAATCGTCTGGTTATCAGACAGTACATTGCTTGATGTTCCGGCTGCAGTCCAAAATGCGATGACGCGTTCGGCAAGTGTCGTTAGATCGTTTTCATACTCGGGATATTCCGCTAACTTCTTGAAATTAATATTTTCCAGGCAGTCTTTAATCGATTGGCTCGTCTCGCTTAGCTTTTCTGTAGAGGGATTTAAAATGAATTCATCGATCTTCGCCATCAGCTTCTGTACTTGTTCAAGTCCATCGGAAACTTCTGTAGATTGTGAAGGCGCTACGGGAGCAAAAGACGACGTAGCAGATGTTGCAGAACTTGTTGAGGAGGTTGAGGAGGTTGGATAGCTTGAAGAGGTTGGGAAATCAGAAGAGCTCGAGAAAGCTGGATAGCTTGATGAACTTGATGACCCGGATGAATTTGGCGGTAAAACGTGTTGACTAGACGGACCAAGTAAATTTGTGTCGGTCCCGGATTTTGTGGTCATCAACGGCTGCAATTTCTGCGGTTGGCCTGTCGAGGTGGGGGCGATCAGGGGCGACAAACTGGGAAAGTTCTTTTCAGTGCGTTTGAGTTGGTAGTTTTTGCTCATGGTCATAGGAAATGAGTTGATAAGAATGTCCGACAAACGAACATGCCGATCGGTGTTTTCTTATGTCTCTAAGTTCTTTTCCCCAGTGCTTATCGCGCTTTTCCGCAGCGAAAAGATGGTTTTCACCCTTAATCTGTTGTAATTTTTTCTCGATGCCTACAAGCAATCCGTCAACCGTGGCAGAGCAGCGGGTATTTTGATGAGGTGAGTAGGCTACCTCTAGACTAGTGCAGCGGGTCGGCAACCTTGCCCCGGCCGTAGCCGGATTTAGGCATAGCGTTCAGCCAGCAGTGGCATGAAGCCGCGCTTCGGGTATCCTCTGCTGTTGTTGCGACGTCCTGCCGCAAATTCATTTCATTTTCTAATCATATTCATGGCTAATTACGTCTACACAATGCACCGCGTGGGCAAGATCGTTCCGCCCAAGCGTCAAATCCTGAAAGATATTTCGCTCTCCTTCTTCCCCGGCGCAAAAATCGGCGTGCTGGGCTTAAACGGCTCCGGTAAATCAACGCTGCTGAAAATCATGGCCGGTATCGACAAGGATATCGAGGGTGATGCCGTGCCGATGCCGAATCTGAAAATCGGTCACCTGCCGCAAGAGCCCGAACTGAATCCCGAGATGACCGTCCGACAAGAGGTGGAGAGTGGTCTGGGTGAAGCGTTTGAGGCGCGCGCAAAACTCGAGCAGGTGTACGCTGCCTACGCCGAGCCGGATGCGGACTTTGATGCGCTGGCCAAGGAGCAAGAGCGGCTTGAGGCGATCATCGCCGCGGCAGATGGCGGCAATCTGGAATTACAACTCGAGGTAGCGGCGGATGCGCTGCGCCTGCCGCCGTGGGACGCAAACATCGGCGTGCTGTCTGGCGGTGAAAAACGGCGTGTGGCGCTCTGCAAGCTGCTGCTGTCGCAGCCGGATATGTTGCTGCTCGACGAGCCTACTAACCACCTTGACGCCGAATCCGTTGACTGGCTCGAGCAATTTTTGCAGCGCTTCTCAGGTACCGTGGTGGCAATCACTCACGACCGCTACTTCCTCGATAACGCCGCTGAGTGGATACTTGAGCTCGACCGCGGCCATGGCATTCCTTGGAAAGGTAATTACTCTTCCTGGCTGGAGCAAAAAGAAGGTCGCTTGAAGCAAGAAGAAGCGACTGAGTCAGCGCGTCAAAAAGCACTGAAAAAAGAGCTCGAGTGGGTCAGACAAAACCCGAAGGGAAGACAAGCAAAAAGCAAGGCACGTATCGCGCGCTTCAATGAATTGTCTGAATACGAATACCAGAAGCGTAACGAGACGCAGGAAATTTTTATTCCGGTCGCAGAGCGTTTGGGTAATGAAGTGATCGAGTTCAAAGGCGTCAGCAAGGGCTTTGGTGACCGCCTGTTGATCGACAATTTGTCATTCAAAATTCCACCCGGCGCGATTGTTGGCATTATCGGTCCGAACGGCGCAGGTAAATCCACGCTATTTCGCATGATCAGTGGCAAAGAGCGGCCTAATTCCGGTGACATTGTAGTGGGGCCTACCGTTAAAGTGTCCGTCGTCGATCAATCACGCGCCGACCTGGACAACAAAAAATCTGTGTTTGACGATGTCGCCGGTGGCGCCGACCTGATCACGGTGGGCAAATTCGAAATGCCATCACGCGCCTATCTCGGTCGCTTCAACTTTAAAGGTGCTGATCAACAAAAAATCGTCGGCAATCTGTCCGGCGGTGAGCGTGGCCGTCTGCATCTCGCCAAGACGCTCATGCAGGGCGGCAATGTGCTGCTACTGGATGAGCCGTCGAATGATCTGGATGTTGAAACACTGCGCGCGCTGGAAGATGCCTTGTTGGAGTTTGCTGGCAGCGTGCTGGTGATCTCGCACGATCGCTGGTTCCTCGACCGGATCGCAACGCACATCCTTGCGTTCGAAGGCGAGTCACAAGTCGTTTTCTTCGACGGTAATTATCAGGAGTACGAAGCCGACAAGAAGAAGCGCCTGGGTGAAGAAGGCGCCAAGCCCAAGCGTATTCGCTATAAGCCGCTGCGTACCTAAGCCATGCATATCGCCGCGCTCGATATTGGCGGCACCAAGATGGCCGCCTGCATTGCTGATGCAAGCGGCCCACTGCTGCGGGTAACACAAGCCACCGAACGCTCGGGTGCGCCTGACACTATTGCGCGACAAGGCTTGCGAATGATTGATGCCTGTTGCGACAAGCTAGGCATCGATGCGCCATCTATTTCCAGCATCGGCGTGAGTAGTTGCGGACCATTCGCGCTACGCGATGGCCAACTCGGATTCATGCCGCCCAATATTTGTGGCGGGCTACCGAATGGTGATGATCTGCCCAACGACTGGACATTTCTACCGCTGGAATCAGTGCTGCGCGAACGCTTCTCTACGGTAAACATCGTTAATGATTGTGTCGCAGGTTTGCATGGCGAACGGGCCTTTGGCAATGCGCCTGCGAATTCTATGTATGTCACCTGGAGTACCGGCATAGGCTTTGGCCTGTGTGTTGACGGTCATATCCTGAACGGTAAAGCGAATAATGCAGGACACGGTAGTCATATGCTGCTCACCGACACAGAAGCCGGTGTTTGTGGCTGCGGCAATCAAGGTGATCTGGAGGGGTTACTTGGCGGTCGCAATCTCGAGAAGCGGGTCGGCAAACCGCTAGCCGAAGTTTTTTCTGCAGCGCGCAATGGCGATGTCGATGCGCTTAGCACGGTCGCCTATGCTGCGCATTGGTTTGGACGCGCGCTGTATAACCTGGTGACCATCCTCGACACCGAAGCGATTTTGGTGGGGGGCAGCGTGTGGCGGCATAACGAAGATTTGCTCAAGCCGCTGGTGCAAGAAGAGATCAGCCGTCGCTTCGAAGCACTGACGAGCGGCGTGAAGGTTGAGAGTGCGGCTTTGGGCGAATTAGTCACAGACCTCGGCGCGCTCGCGCTAGTGATGCCGCCGCAATGGATTGAAGATTGGCGCACGCACACGCCATGGAAACACCTCCAATCCATACCGCTACCTGCTCGCTGAGCAGCATTTGAATGCTAACTGACTCTTCGTTGAGTCTTGCTCACTCCATAGTCCCATCGGGATGCAGTCCAGCGCAAATCGCTAATTGACTGCCCTGATCGAAGTTGATCAGGCACAACGCGAAATCTCCGCTGCCGCTACAATCCGGCCACAAAAAAATATTTGGACGTCTCGTGACAACGCTCTTCCCTGATCCCTTGGTCATTGACCAGCTGAGCAAACATTTCGGTACGCGCAAGGCGGTCGATACCGTCAGCTTTTCTGTCGCTGTGGGCGAGTTTGTCGCGCTACTTGGGCCGAACGGTGCGGGTAAGTCGACGCTGTTTCAAATGTTGTCCGGCTTGTTCGTGGCTGATGGGGGTAGTGCTCGGGTGATGGGTCACGACATCGGACATGAGCCGATCAAAGCACTGGCAGATTTATCCATCGTATTTCAGCAACCGGCGCTGGACCTGGATTTGACGGTACAGGCCAACTTGCGGTTTCAGACGGACCTGCATGGCATTCCCCGCGCCGAGGCGCAGCAACGCATCAACCACTGGCTACAACGATTTAACCTGACAGATCGCGCGAGCGATACCTGCCGCAATCTTTCCGGTGGTACGCGGCGCAAAGTCGAATTAGCGCGCGCGCTGCTATCGCAACCGCATTTGCTGCTGATGGATGAGGCGACTGTGGGTATTGATCCCGCATCTCGTGCGGCAATCATTGCGGATGTCAAAGCGCTGTGCCGTGAGCGCGCGATGGGCGTGCTGTGGGCGACGCATCTGGTGGATGAAGCGGAAGCCGCGGATCGGATCGTGGTGATGGCCGCTGGCGCGGTACGTTTTAATGGCGACGCCAAAGCACTACGCAAGCAAGCCGGGCAAGACTCGCTACTGGATGCATTTTTACAGTTGACCAAAGCGGAGGCCAAGGCATGAGGCTGCTACATGCGCGTCTGGCGCTCGCCGCCGTGGCTGGGCGTGAGGTTCATAAATTTTTACGCCAACCGGGTCGACTGGCCTCGTCGCTGGTGCGCCCGCTGCTGTGGATGGTGGTGTTCGCTGCCGGTTTTCGTCAGATGCCTGACCTCGGCACCGTCATGCCGTTTGACGCATCGCTGGATTATCGGCTGTACATGGTGCCGGGCTTGGCGCTGATGGTGTGCCTATTCAACGGTATGCAATCCTCTCTCGCGATGGTGTATGACCGCGAGATGGGGGTCATGCGTTTGCTACTTACCGCGCCACTGCCACGCGCCTACCTGCTCGCCTGCAAGTTAATGGGCGGTGCGTTTTTATCAGTACTGCAAGCAATAGCGTTCATGATTCTGGTGGTGATTTGGCAAATCGGTCTCTCACCGTGGCAGCTACTCACTGCGCTACCGGCGCTGATTGCCGGCGCGCTCATGCTGTCGGCATTTGGCTTGATGCTGTCGGTGTACATCCGTCAGCTGGAAAATTTTGCGGGCACGATGAACTTCGTCATCTTCCCGATGTTTTTCTTGTCATCGGCGCTGTATCCGATTGGTCGCATGCGCGACGCCGGTGCTCAATGGATTTATCAAATCTCTGCACTGAACCCATTCACGCACGCGGTTGAGTCGGTGCGCTACGCGCTGTATGGCGAGTTCTCGGGATCGATTTGGGTGGTGCTGGCGTGCACTCTGCTGTTCTACTGGATCGCAGCCGCTGGCTACGACCCACAACGCGGCTTGATCAAGTCGGCGCGCGGCGGTTGAAAGCCGCCGCCCATGCCTCTGCTAGCGCGACAAGGCTGAACCAACCATCAAGACGTTTGCTTTTCCGCTTCTTCAGCAAACCGCACTGAATTGATATCGTTGCGGAATACCAGCGGCTTCTCTTCCACTGGCCGATGTTTGGTTTGCAGCACGATCTGCTTCACCACATCGTGCTGTGGCGATTTGCCGCACACCGGATCAGCGTTGCGAGCGTCGCCTGTGAGCGCAAAGGCTTGGCACCGGCAGCCACCGAAATCTTTCTCTTTTTCAGAGCAGCTACGGCAGGGCTCTTTCATCCATTCATAGCCGCGGAACGCGTTGAAGGCGTCACTGTTGTACCAAATGTCATGCAGCGACTGCTCGGTGACATTCGGGAAAGTCAGCCCCGGAATTGACTGCGCTGCATGGCAGGGCAAGGCACTGCCATCCGCTGCAACAGCGAAGAACACAGAGCCCCAACCATTCATGCAGGCCTTGGGCTTGTCTTCAAACAGATCAGGCACCACGAACAGCAGCTTTAACTTATTACCGAGCTTGGCGCGGTACTCCTGAACGACGGCTTCGGCGCGCACCAACTGCTCGCGCGCAGGCATCAACTGCTCACGATTCACGCTGGCCCAAGCGTAGTACTGGGTGTTGGCCAACTCCAGATATTCAACCCCCATCTCGACTGCCATCTCGATGATGCGGCCGATGTGATCGAGGTTGTACCGGTGCAACACAACATTCAGCACCATCGGGTAATCATATTTTTTGATCAGCGCTGCAACGCGCGACTTCAGATCGAAGGTTTTTGTACTCGACAGGAAATCATTCATTTCCTTGGTCGAATCCTGGAACGATAGCTGGATATGGTCCAGGCCCAGCTGCTTCATCGCCGAGATACGTGCCTCAGTCAGTCCCACACCGGAGGTAATCAGGTTGGTGTAGTAGCCTAATTGATGCGCCTCGCCAATCAACTCTTCAAGATCATCGCGCACCAGTGGCTCACCGCCGGAGAAGCCCAGCTGTGCCGCGCCGAGTTTGCGCGCCTGACGCAAAACCTCTTTCCACTGCTCGGTGCTGAGTTCTTTCTTGTTGGCTGCGTAGTTCAGCGGGTTGTAGCAAAACACACAATGCAGCGGGCAGCGATACGTGATCTCTGCCAATAGCCACAGGGGTGGCGCTATTTTTTTGGTGTCAGACAATCCAGCCTCGCTCGGTAGCAATTTCTAAAAATCCGATGACATCTTTTTCCAGGCCTTGAACGTTGAATGTTTGCTCAAGGTCGGCAACAATGGCATGCACATCGCGCTCGCCATCGCAGCGCTTCAATATTTCAGAGGCGCTCTGGTTCAGTTGCACCATGCCTTCCGGGTACAGCAGTACCCAGCTTTGCTGCGCTTCTTCGTACTGCATGCGAAACAGCTTTGCCAGTTTCGGCTTGCTTGCGAAATCAATCATGGGTGCGCTCACGGATACGCCTTTTCAATCGCATCTGAAATCTGCCACAGCACATCCAGCTTGAATTGCAGAATCTCGAGCGCGCGCTCTTGCTGCTCGCGCGTCGTGAAGTAATCGAGCGTAACTTGCAACCCATGCTCCACATCGCGCAAGGCCAGCGGTACTCGGCTACGAAAATATGCCAGCCCCTCGTCTTTCACCCAAGGGTAATGGGTGGGCCAGTTTGCGAGTCGGTCTTTATGAATTTTCGGCGCAAACATCTCGGTCAGCGAGGAGCAAACAGCTTCTTGCCAAGGCTGATGACGCGCAAAATTCACATAGGCATCCACCGCGAATTTCACACCCGGCACTACTTTCTTGAGTGACCATAGCTCATCACGAGGAATGCCCACCGCATCACCCAGCCGCGACCACGCTTCGATACCGCCCTCTTTGTCACCGTAGCCATCATGATCAAGGATGCGATCAACCCATTTACGGCGCACCTCGCGATCAGGGCAATTCGACATGATCGCCGCGTCTTTAATCGGGATCATCATCTGATAGTAGAAGCGGTTAATCACCCAACCGCGGATTTGATCGGGTGTCAGCTTGCCCTCATTCATCCGAATATTGAACGGGTGATTGATGTGGTAGTTGTCACCTTTCGCGCGCAGCATCGCCTCGAATTCTTCGCGGCTCCAGGGCATTTGCTCTTCCAATTTTGTCGGTGCGTTCATGACATTCCTTACAGTTCAATTTCCATACCGTCGAAGGCCACCTCAATGCCATGTTGCGCCAGTGTCGCGCGCTCCGGCGAGTCCTCGTTCAGGATGGGGTTGGTGTTGTTGATATGAATAAGCACCTTGCGACGTGCGCCAATGCCGTCCAGTACCTCGATCATGCCGCCCGGGCCGGACACTTGCAGGTGCCCCATATCGGCGGCGGTTTTTTGCGTCAGGCCGAGCGTGATCATCTCATCGCCGGTCCACACAGTGCCATCCACCAATACGCAGTCCGCCTGCTGCATCGCGTCCAGCACATGGGGCTCGATCTCGCCGAGGCCCGGTGCGTAGAACACTTTTTTACCAGTCACTTTACTTTCAATCATGAGGCCATTGTTGTCACCGGGGCCCGGATTATTGCGGTGGGGTGAATAAGGCGGCGCTTTACTCTTCAGGGGCATCGGGTGAAAACGAATGCCGTCAATGCCCGGCACCTCAATCGGCGCGAAGTGCGTTTCATCTGCGGAGAGGCCGTCGATCGCATGACGCTCCACACCACAGTAGTGCGACAGAACCTTGGCGAGTGGAAGTCCGTGGTTCAAGTCGTCCCATACCGATTCTGTGCAATACAGATTCATTTTCTTGCGGCCTTCGCGCAGCATTAACAAGCCGGTGATGTGATCAATTTGCGCATCCATCACCATCACCGCGGCAATGCCGGAATCACGAATCGCACGCGCAGGCTGCAATGCAGGATTGGATCGAATCTGCTGCAAGATATCGGGCGAGGCGTTGATCAGTGCCCAATCGGTGCCATTAGCTGACACGGCAATCGACGACTGCGTGCGTGGTTTGGCGTTCATGCTGCCTTTTCGTACACCTGCACAATTCGGACAGTTGCAATTCCATTGCGGGAAACCGCCACCTGCGGCAGAGCCAAGTACCAAAATTTTCATGATTTTCCGGAGATTGTTTTCAATAGTGCGCCTAGGCTTCACTGCGCACTTCGACCAGCCAAAGCGAGTTGCTCTCGCTGCTGGCCGAGAAAAAATCCACCAGCAGCGCCGATCGACCCCGTTCGCGGTGCATAATCGGCGCCGGCCGTTGAACACAGTTGGCCGCGCAAATTGCTTGTAGCTGCAGCGTTTTCGCCGATCTTGGAGCAAGCGCCAGTGTGTTTGACATCAGCAGCCCAACGCATAAAGCCTCTCATTTTATCGCCGCCCCTGAAAGATTCGCATGCCACCTCAGGCCTTCGACCAGCAGATGCTCGACACCGGCGACGGACACCGCCTGTACCTGGCGCAATACGGCAAGCCGTCTGCGCCCGCTGCCGTCGTGCTGCACGGTGGCCCCGGCAGCGGGACCTCACCTTCTGTGCTGGAGTGGTTTGACCTGAGCCGACAACGTGTCGTTCTGTTTGATCAACGTGGCGCGGGACAGTCAGTGCCGCATGGCGAACTGCAAAACAACGATAGTCAACGTCTGGTCGGCGATATTGAATTGATACGCACCCGCCTTGGCATTGAGCAGTGGATGGTGGTGGGTGGGTCGTGGGGGGCAACGCTGGCGCTGATGTATGCCGCATCCCACGCTGAACACATCAGGGGCATGGTGTTGCGCGGCAGTTTTTTAGCGAGTGCGCGCGAGCTGTACTGGTTTTTTCAGTCACTTCGCGCCATGGTCCCGCAAGCTTGGGCTCAGATGACGCACGGCTGGAATGAGGCGCAGCAGGCGGATGTGCTGCGTACGCTGAGCCATGCACTATTGAGCAGCGATACCGCGCAAGCCCATGATGCCGCGCGACGCTGGTCACACTACGAGTCTGCGTTGATGCGCGCTATGGAAGGCAAGCTGGATACGCCGGCCGCCTCTTCAAAGTCACAAGATGCTGCGAAGCAGCAAGAGCCGGTTGCAGAGCGCACCCTGGGCAAATACCGCTTGCAGGCGCATTACCTGTCGCAGCATTGTTTCTGCACTGAAGCCGATTTACTTGAAGCGGCGGCAGCGATGCACGATGAGCCGATGGTGATTATTCACGGTACTCACGACCTGATCTGCCCACCGGAAAACGCCATCAAGTTAAAGGCTGCGAACCCGCAGGCGCGCTTGGTGTGGGTGGAGCGGGGTACCCACACGCCCGCCGATCCGCTAATCGCATCGGCATTGACGGATGCGATTGCCGGGCTACGACAATCAAACCGCTAGCCCTTGGATCGGCCGGGCGAAGCATCAGCGTGCCCGCCCGGCCTTAGGGTGCTAGCGGCGACTTAGAAGCCGTAACTTAAACCCACAGTCCACGAGCTCAGGTTATACGGCACCTGGTCGGCAGCACCAAAGTACTGGTACTCGATATTGGCGGCAATTTTCGGCGAGAGCTTGTAGTCAAGGCCGACCCCTGCCATCAAGTTGGTAGTGTTTCCCGGCATTGGGCCTTCATATTGCTGACCCACCGCCAAGCTGGCTTTGGAGTTAACCAACGCCAAACCAACTTTGGTGTACGCGCGAGTGGCAGTATTCAGGGACATATTGGCCACCCCAGCGGCGTAGAAGGCCTGCGAGCGCAAGCCAACAGCCAATGGGCCAGGTCCGCCGATGTTGACATCTCCAAAATGGATATAACCCACCTCGTAGCCCCAGGTTGAGTCTAGCGGCGCGCCATAGGCCACGGTCAGCGCACGCTCTCTGAAGGTGTCAAACTGGCTGCTGTAGCGTGACTGACCAATGCCGAGTTTGAGATAAGCGCTCTCGGCCAGTGCCGGCCATGGCGAGCACAGCGCCGCGCCCGGCAGCATCGGCAAAATGATTTTTTTTATTTGATACCCTTTTCATTAATAAAAAATAAATGACTCGCTGCCGATGGTTCTTACGCAGCTGCAGCTGGGGATGATTTTATTAAGAGTTTTTTAAATTGATAATCATCGAGTTGTTTGTCGTTGACGCATAAATTGGCTTGCCGCGCTACTAGGCGGCGTCTGAAATTTGCACTGATGCGGCAAGCTGATTTCAGTCCGCAATATGCTGCGATGCAAAATGGAAATCCGACTGTATTGCTCTTGATGCGATGCTAAGTGCATGTTGAGTCGGTTATGATCGGGCGACAGGCCGATGCATTGCTTGGCCGTATTTCACAAATAAATATCGCCAGCGCCTACAAGGCAGCGGCGTAAGCCCAACAGATCGCCATGGTGGAGACAAACAAGCGGTCGGCGGAAACCTTTCCCCGGCTCATGTTGCAACACGCTGTCACGCGTCCGCATCACGCTGCCTTCCGGGAAAAAGACCTCGGCATTTGGCAAACCATCACTTGGGCGCAAGCCGTTGAGGAGGTAAGAAGTTTCGCCTGTGGCTTGGCGCAACTCGGCTTTCGCAGGGGCATGAACCTCGCCATCATCGGCGACAACCGCCCGCGTTTGTACATGGCGATGGCAGCAGCGCAGTCACTCGGCGGCATTGCGGTACCGCTGTATCAAGATGCACCTGCGGCCGACATGGCCTATGTGCTTGAGAATGCCGGTATTGATTTCGCTGTGGTCGAAGACCAAGAGCAAGTCGACAAATTACTCGAGTCGCGCGCCACCGTGCCGGGGCTGTCACACATCATCTACGATGACCCACGCGGCCTACGCAACTACACGCAACCCGGGTTACATGCGTTCGACGAGGTCCAAGTACTCGGTAGTCGCTATCACAGTGAGCACACCGATTTCTTTCAAAATGAAGTCGATGCGGGACACGCCGACGATGTTGCGGTCATGCTGTACACCTCGGGTACCACCGGTCGTCCCAAGGGCGTTTGCCATTCTCATCGGGCTCTGATCACCACCGGCAACACGCTTGCAGCGTTCGACCAATTGTCAGCCGATGATGAAATCCTGTGCTACCTGCCACTGGCCTGGGTCGGTGATTTTCTGTATTCCTATGCACTCTCAAATATCGTCGGCTTCTGCCTCAACTGCCCGGAGTCGCCTTCAACCGTCGGCACCGACTTGCGCGAAATAGGCCCGACCTATTATTTCGGGCCACCGCGGGTGTATGAGAACACCCTCACGCAAGTGATGATTCGCATTGAAGACGCCAGTGCGATCAAGCGCACTATGTTTCACACCTTCATGAAAGTAGCGCGGCGCGTGGGTTTGAGGCTGCTCGACGGAAAAGGCGATGTATCACTCGGTGATCGCCTGCTGTACGGGCTAGGCGAGCTACTGGTCTACGGCCCGTTGAAAAATGTGTTGGGTATGTCGCGTATACGCGTAGCCTATACCGGTGGCGAAGCAATCGGACCAGACCTGTTTGATTTTTATCGCTCGATCGGCATTAATCTGAAACAGCTGTACGGCATGACCGAGACCTGTGTCACGGTGTGCATGCAACGCTCCGGCGACGTAAAACTCGATACCGTTGGCAAACCGATGGACGGCGTGGAAGTGAAGATCGCTGACAGTGGTGAGGTATTGGTACGCTCACCAGGGCTGATGATCGAGTACTACCAACGTCCTGAAGATACCGCCGACGCAGTTGATGCCGATGGCTACTTTCATACGGGTGACGCCGGGTTTTTTGATAGCGATGGTCATCTGAAAATTATCGATCGCGCGAAAGATGTCGGCCGCATGGCGGATGGCACCCTATTTGCGCCCAAGTACATCGAGAACAAGCTGAAGTTCTTCCCCTTCATTAAAGAAGCCGTTGCGTTTGGGGATGGCCGAGCTACCTGCAATGTATTTATCAACATTGACATGGAAGCAGTCGGCAACTGGGCTGAACGTCGTAACTTGCCGTACAGCGGCTATGCCGACCTCGCCGGACAGAAAGAAGTCTATGCGCTGATCGCCGATTGCGTGGAGAAGGTCAACGCCGATCTCGCGCACGATACCCTGCTAGCCAACTCGCAGATACATCGCTTTCTTGTATTGCATAAAGAGCTCGATCCGGATGATGACGAACTGACCCGTACGCGCAAAGTGCGTCGTGGTTTCATCGCGCAGAAATACGCGATACTGATCGACGCGCTATATGATGGCAAGCAACGTCAGTACATCGAGACCCAGGTGAAATTTGAAGATGGCAGACAAGGCATGATCTCTGCCGATCTCGAGATTCGTGACGTGAAAACTTTTTGCAGCGCAGGCGCGCGTCAGGCGGCATGATGCAAAGCCAACTCAGTAGCCGCAACATCGGCGAGGTCATTCTCGACCTGCGCAATATCTCGCTATCGTTCGGTGGCGTACGAGCACTCACTGATATCTCATTTGATGTGCGTGAGCATGAGATCCGCGCCATCATCGGCCCCAATGGCGCTGGCAAAAGCTCCATGCTGAATGTGATTAACGGGGTTTATCGTCCGCAGCAAGGCGAGATTATTTACCGCGGCGAGCACCGTCGCGACATGAATACCTACGCAGCCGCAAAGAGCGGCATCGCGCGCACCTTTCAAAATATTGCGCTGTTCCGCGGCATGTCGGTGCTGGATAACATCATGACCGGTCGCAATCTGAAAATGCGTTCGAATTTTCTGCTGCAAGCGCTGTACGTCGGACCAGCACAACGCGAAGAAATTGAGCACCGGGTCAAAGTAGAGCAAGTGATCGACTTTCTTGAAATTCAGCATATACGTAAAACGCCGGTCGGGCGCTTGCCGTATGGCCTGCAAAAACGAGTAGAGCTTGGTCGCGCGCTCGCCGCCGAACCGCAAATACTGCTACTCGACGAGCCGATGGCTGGCATGAACGTCGAAGAGAAACAGGATATGTGCCGCTTCATTCTGGATGTGAATGATCAGTTCGGTACCACCATCGTGCTGATCGAGCATGACATGGGTGTGGTCATGGATATTTCGGATCGTGTGGTGGTTCTCGACTACGGCAAGAAAATCGGCGACGCCACACCGGATGAGGTCAGAAATAATCAGGAAGTGATCAATGCTTATTTAGGAGTACCGCATTGAACATTAATTTCTTCTTTGAGGTATTGATCGGCGGCCTGCTGTCTGGCGTGATGTACGCGCTGGTAGCGCTCGGTTATGTGCTGATTTACAAAGCCTCCGGCGTATTCAATTTTGCGCAGGGCTCGATGCTGTTTTTTGCTGCACTGACCTGCGTCTCGATCACCGAATTTGGGTGGCCACTGTGGGTCGCTATTCTCGCGACCATGGCAGTGATGTGGGTGCTGGCGCTGTCCATCGAACGAGTGGTGCTGCGACCGCTGGTCAATCAATCGGAAATTTCATTATTCATGGCGACGATTGGCCTGTCGTTTTTCATCGAAGGCCTGGCGCAGCTGCTATGGGGTGCCGAAGTAAAACGGCTGGATTTGGGCATCGAAGACGTACCGCTCGAAAGCCTGATGAATAACTTCAATATTCTGGTCTCGAAGTTTGACGTCACCTCGGCCGCAATATGTGCGCTGCTGGTCACCGCATTGGCATTATTCTTTTCGCGCACCTCGGTTGGTCGCGCGCTGCGTGCCGTCGCCGACGACCATCAAGCCGCACTCGCTGTCGGTATACCGCTGCAACAAATTTGGGGCATTGTCTGGGGCGTTGCAGGGTTTGTCGCGCTGGTCGCCGGCATGCTGTGGGGCGCGCGTAATGGTGTGCAGTTCTCGCTGACCTTTGTCGCGTTGAAGGCGTTGCCAGTGCTGATTCTTGGTGGATTTACTTCGATACCTGGCGCGATCATCGGCGGCTTGATTATCGGCGCGTCCGAAAAATTGGCCGAGGTTTATATTGGCCCGTTTGTTGGCGGCGGCATCGAAGGATGGTTCCCCTATGTGCTTGCGCTGCTGTTTTTGCTGGTGCGGCCAGAGGGATTGTTTGGCGAGAAAATTATTCGCCGTGTGTAGATACTGAGTCTCACGTAGTGACGTGAAAATCGCGTCCCTGATAGAGGCATTGCCTGGGCGCTGACAGCGTTAAAAAATACGGAAAGCCTATGCTTTACAGAGAAGCGGGACAATTCAAAACCAGCTACGCCACAGACGGGCAGATCTTCCCGATTCGTCAAGACCGCATCGGCATCGCGATCTTGCTGCTGATCGCTTTTGTATTGATACCGCAATTTGCGACGCCGTATCTACTATCGGCCATCTTGGTGCCATTCCTGATTTTTTCACTGGCGGCGCTTGGTCAAAATATTTTGACGGGGTACGCCGGCCAAGTATCGCTTGGCTCGGCTGCGTTTATGGCGGTGGGCGCTTTCAGTGCCTACAATTTTGTACTGCGCGTGCCCGGCATGCCGATTTTGGTGGCATTTATTCTGGGCGGTGTGTGCGCCGCCGCAGTTGGTATTGTGTTTGGCCTGCCATCACTGCGGGTGCGCGGTTTTTATCTTTCAGCGTCTACCTTAGCCACGCAGTTCTTCGTCGTGTGGGCGCTCACCAAGATACGCTGGTTTACCAACTACTCATCCTCCGGCGTGATCACCGCGCAGCAGATCAACCTATTGGGCTATCACTTTGACACGCCAGAGTTGAAGTATCTGTTGGTGCTTGGGGTCGTCAGCGTGCTGGCCTTGGCAGCAAAAAATATGGTGCGCTCGAATATCGGGCGCTGCTGGATGGCGATTCGCGATATGGATGTGGCGGCAGAGGTGATTGGTATTCGTCAGCTGCATACGAAACTGCTTGCCTTCGCCGTCAGCTCGTTTTTCTGCGGCGTGGCGGGTGCGCTGTATGCCTACGCTTACTTGGGCACGGTGGAACCTGAAGCCTACAGCCTGGATCTGTCGTTCCGAATTTTGTTCATGGTGATGATCGGCGGCCTCGGCTCTATTCTTGGCTCATTTCTCGGGGCCGGCTTTATTGTGCTGCTACCGATCGTGTTGAATTATCTGGCGCACATGCTGCGCATTTCAACGGCAGTGGCGTCAAATGTTGAGCTGATGGTATTTGGCGCGATGATCATTTTCTTCTTGATTGTCGAGCCGCTCGGCTTGGCGAGGCTATGGCAGATCGCAAAGGAAAAGCTTCGGTTGTGGCCTTTCCCGCACTAATCGTTTTTACGTTCAACTAGGAGGACAGCATGAAGTTGATTAAATCCTTGCTGCTGAGCGCTGCGTTGCTCAGTGCCAGTACGTTTGCTTGGGCGCAGGAGCAGTACGTGCCGCTGCTGTCGTACAGGGTCGGGCCTTATGGCTCGAACGGCACCTCGTTTTACGGTGCCATGATCGACTATATGAACCTGGTCAATTCCAACGGCGGCATCAACGGCGTCAAGCTGGTGTGGGAAGAGTGCGAGACCGAGTACAACCCTTCACGCGGTGTCGAGTGCTACGAGCGACTGAAAGGCAAGGCTACGATTGTCGAGCCACTATCGACCAGTATCGCGTACGGCATTCTTGATCGGGTCAGCAAAGACAAGATACCGATGACCACGCTGGGCTATGGACGCTCGGATGCCGCCAACGGCAAGGTATTCCCATGGGTGTTCCCGCTCATTACCAACTACTGGAATCAAGCCGCTTCCATGGTGGTCTATCTCGGCGAGAAGTCGGGCGGCATGGACAAGCTCAAAGGTAAAAAAATCGTCCACCTGTACCACGACTCCGCCTATGGCAAGGAGCCGCTGCCGGTGCTTGAGGCAGAAGCAGCTAAGTGGGGCTTCGAGCTGGTGAAGATACCAATTACGCCACCGGGTAACGAGCAGCAGTCGCAGTGGCTGCAGATTCGTCAAGCGAACCCTGACTACGTCATCATGTGGACTTTTGGTGTCATGAGCGCGGTGGGCTTGAAGACAGCGCAGCGCAACGGCTTCCCGCGCGAGAAGATGATTGGCGTGTGGTGGGCCGGCTCTGAGGAAGATACCGAACCCGCTGGTGACGCGGCCAAAGGTTTCCAGACCATGAGCTTCACCACGCCGGGCGATTTCCCGTTGCTGGAAGAAATTCAAAACAAGCTGTACAAAAACGGCAAAGGCAGTCTGAAAGAGCTCGATCGCGTCGGTAACGTGATGTACGTCCGCGGCTTAGTCGCTACCGTGCTGATGGTCGAGGCGATGCGTAATGCGCAAGCCAAGTACAGCAAAGGCAAGCCGCTGAATGGCGAGCAGGTGCGTTGGGGTCTCGAGAACTTGAATGTGGATCGCGCGCGCCAGAAAGAGCTTGGCATTGAAGACATCTTCCCGCCGATCAAAACCTCTTGTAATGATCATGAAGGCTCTGGTGCGGTGAAAGTTGTGCAATGGGATGGCAAGAAATGGTTCGCTGTCTCCAAAAACTGGATCACCGGTGATAAAGCGCTGGTGCGCAAGCTACTGGAAGACACCTCCGCCGCCTATGCAAAAGAAAAAGGCATAACGCCGGCTTGCATGAAGTAATCACAACAGCGCGACTGACATGAGCACTCCTTCCATCCTCACCGTCAACAACATCGAGGTGATTTACGACCACGTCATCTTGGTGCTGAAGGGTGTCTCGTTGTCAGTCCCGCGCGGCAAAATCGTCGCGCTGATGGGTGCCAACGGCGCTGGTAAATCCACCACGCTGAAATCGATCTCCACCTTGCTCCGTGGCGAGCGCGGCGATGTGACCAAGGGCAGTGTGGAATTCAATGGCGAGCGTATTGATCAGCTAACGCCGAACGCGCTGGTCAAACGCGGCCTGTCGCAAGTCATGGAAGGACGTCACTGCTTTGGTCACCTGACAATCGAAGAAAATTTATTGACCGGGGCGTACACCCGTAAGCTCGGCCGCGCCCAGCTCAAAGAGGAACTGGAGCGGGTGTATCACTATTTTCCGCGTCTGAAGCAGCGCCGCACCTCGCTCGCAGGATATACCTCGGGCGGCGAGCAGCAGATGTGCGCGATAGGCCGAGCGCTGATGGGCAAGCCGACCATGATTCTGCTTGACGAGCCCTCGATGGGTTTAGCGCCTCAGATTGTTGAAGAAATTTTCGAAATCGTGCGTGACCTCAACAAGCGCGAGCAGGTGTCTTTTCTGCTGGCAGAACAAAACACGACTGTCGCGCTGCGCTACGCAGATTTCGGCTATATCCTGGAAAACGGTCGCGTCGTGATGGAAGGTGAAGCAAGCGAACTGGCGACGAATGAAGACGTGAAAGAGTTTTATCTTGGCGTTTCTGGCGCAGGACGCAAGAGCTTCCGCGACATGAAGTTTTATCGTCGCCGCAAGCGCTGGCTAGCCTGATCGGTAGCCGCTGCCAAACCCCACTTGCATAGTTTAAGCGCGTGTTTTTATACCTCCGGCGGCGGCTTGCGCGCCGACACTAGCGCATTCTTGGAGACACCATGGCTGAGCTTTATGACTCTCTCGAGTCCAATGATCCTTCGGCGCGTGAACAGGCGCTGTTTGCTGCGCTTCCGTCGCTGCTAACGCGCGCGCTGCAAGCGCCCGGATGGTCAGATATCTTGCGGGGTGTGAACGCGGGCGACATCAACAACCGCGCGGCGCTAGCGCAGTTGCCGGTGACCCGAAAGTCTTCGCTGAAAGAGCTGCAGCAGACCAAACCACCCTTCGGTGGGCTGAACACGACACCCACCGCGCAGCTATCGCGCATCTTCATGTCGCCCGGTCCGATTTTTGATCCTGAGGGCCGCGGCGCTGACTGGTGGCGCTACGCGCGGCCTTTGCATGCGCTCGGTGTGCGACGCGGTGACCTGATCCAAAATTGTTTTGCCTATCACTTCACACCGGCAGGCTTGATGGTAGAAGGCGGCGCTGCGCATTTGGGCTGCCCGGTCATTCCTGCCGGTAGTGGGCAGACCGAGATGCAGGTACAGGCAATGCAATTAGTTAGACCAAAGGTCTATGTCGGCACGCCCTCCTTCTTAAAAATCATCATCGAAAAAGCACAGGAAATGGGCGCGGATATTTCTTCGCTACAGATGGCACTAGTGGGTGCCGAAGCGCTGCCGCCCTCCTTGCGGCAATGGCTGAATGAGCATGGTGTGCCGTTCGTACTGCAAACCTATGGCTCGGCTGATATCGGCAACATCGCCTATGAGACTCTCACCGATAGCAAAGTAAATCCGGGTATGGTGCTGGATGAGACGCTGCTGCTGGAGATTGTGCGGCCTGGCACCGGTGATCCGGTGGCAGATGGCGAGGTCGGCGAGATTGTGATCACCTCGTTCAATCCCGACTACCCGCTGATCCGTTTCGCGACCGGCGATATGTCGGCAGTGATGGGCGGTGTATCTCCATGTGGCCGCACCAACACCCGCATCAAAGGCTGGATGGGACGCGCTGATCAAACCATCAAAGTGCGCGCTATGTTCGTCCATCCCTCGCAAATCGCGGATATCGTCAAGCGCCACCCGATCATCAAAAAAGCGCGCCTCGTTGTATCAGGCGAAATGGCCAATGACGAGATGACCCTGCACTGCGAGGTTGAGCATGTGGATGCGTCACTACCGGAAGTCGAGGCCATCATTGCCTCAATTCGTGATGTCACCAAGCTGCGCGGCGATGTAAAGCTACAAGCTGTTGGTAGCTTGCCGAATGATGGCAAGGTGATCGAAGACGCGCGTAGTTATCAATAATCATCATGGAGTCGTGACATGCGCTTGCCCGCCGCCCTGCAGCATCTGAGTTTGCCCGTGATCGGTGCGCCCTTATTCATCGCCAGCTGTCCGGCACTGGTCATCGAGCAGTGCAAAGCAGGCGTGGTCGGGTCATTCCCGGCCCTGAACGCGCGCCCCGCCGAGATGCTGGATCAATGGCTGCAACAAATTGAGCAAGCGCTCTCGCAGCACCGCGCTGCCCATCCGGACGCAGTGATCGGTCCGATTGCGGTGAACCAGATCGTGCACCAATCAAACGATAGGCTGGCGCACGATGTTGAAGTCTGCGTCAAGCACCGGGTTCCGGTCATCATCTCTTCGTTACGTGCGCCACCCAAAGAAATGCTGGAAGCGATTCATAGCTACGGCGGTGTCGTTCTGCACGATGTGATCTCTATCCGTCACGCGCACAAAGCGCTTGAGGCTGGAGTTGATGGCTTGATTTTGGTAGCCTCCGGCGCGGGCGGGCATGCGGGTGGGCTGTCACCGTTCGCGCTGGTGGGCGAGGTGCGCAAGTTCTTCGATGGCCCTATCGCCTTGTCCGGCTCGATCGCTAATGGTGACGCCATTCTTGCGGCACAAGCGATGGGTGCTGATTTTGCCTACATCGGCTCGCGCTGGTTAGCGACACAAGAGGCCAATACCAGTGAGGGCTACCGACAAGCTATTGTCGAATCAAGCGCAGCCGATATCGTGTACACTAATTTGTTTACTGGCGTGCACGGCAACTACCTAAAAAAATCTATCACGAACGCCGGGCTTGATCCCGATAATCTGCCTGAAGCTGATAAATCAAGCATGAACTTCTCCAGCGCCAGCGGCGCCAAAGCCTGGCGTGATATCTGGGGCGCAGGACAAGGCGTGGGCTTGATGGAAGATGTGCCCACTGTAGCCGAGGTGGTCACGCGTTTGAAACGCGAATACGCCGAGGCGCGACAGCGCGTGATGGACACTTCATTTCCGCGCTGAGCAGCTCACCCAGTTACATCAACGCAGGTTCAGCGAGGCGAGGTATTTTTTAGCGATTTGGCTCGCTATCGACTAAGAATTCATTCTCGATGATCGCGGCGCCAGCCCGCCGCAACTGCGTGATCACCCAATGCGCAAGGTAGATCGTGCCGTAATTCATGTAGTTGCGGTTTGCGGCAGTAACCAACGGCACCTTGGAAAGCAGTTCGGGAACTTCGGTCAGCTTGATGCGCTGGCGCTCCATTAATAAAAACTTCAGCAGCACCTTGATACCGTGCTGCGCGTTCCGCTTTGGGTCTTCTTCCAAATAAGCGATTCGAGAGTAGGCCTCGCGTAATGCTGCCTTGACGTCAGTGAACGGGCGGCCGTGCCCTGGAATAACAAGCGCCGGCGATAGATCATCGATCAGGTCGAGTGTCGCCCGCACTTCCTTGAAGCCACCGTAGCCATCCAGCGCAGGAAACACGACGCCGAAACCTTTCTCCCACAGCGCATCGGCCGAGATCAGAATGCCATCGGCCCGGTTGAAAAGTACATATCCATAAGGATGATGTCCGGCAGCGTACAAGGCTTGCCACTGCATATCGCCCATTTCAATGAAATCGCCGGGATGTACCGCCCCATCTGCATGAAATTCCTCGCATTGCTGCCCTGTTGCAGCAAATGTTGGCTTCATTCGCGACCAGTTATTGACCCTCGAAAATTCCGCAGCAGGCACGTGGGTGAGCACGGCCGGGTAGTGCTGCTGCAATATTCGATTGCCGCCGCAATGATCGGAATGCAGATGGGTGTTGTAGATCGCATCCAAAGGCCGATCTTTCAGCAGGTGCTGCACCAGTGCCAGCGTTTGCTGCTGGTGCGTGCAATAGCCTGTATCGACAATGACCGTACGGTGCGGGCCGCTGAACAGCACATTATTCGACGAGAGCCAGCCGCGCTCAAGAACATGCATGGACGGTTGCAGCTTCATGGTAGGTGTCGGTAGGTCGCGCTGAAGATGAGATACATGAGTCGGTGTTGTACGGGTGGCTTGGTGGCGGTCTAGGTTTGTGTTCGACGGCTCTCAAGCGCGATCCAGATATGTCTTTTACGCTCCTCGGTTGCCATGCCCCATTCGATGATTTCTTCGATCGTGCGCAAGCAGCCGGTGCAAAGCCCGGTTTGCGCATGCATGACACAGACCCCGATACACGGCGTCGGTAGCAGACCACTGTGCGTTCTTGGGTCAAACGCCGGGCGAGCCTCAGTCACGGCTTTAGCTTTGCGCGCGCTGCTTCTTTTCGTCGAGCTTGGCGTTGAACTTGTCGGTGATGATGACCGCGCGCTCATGCTCGCCCTCGCTGATCTTGTCGTGACCATCCCAAGCCTCGACGCGAAATCGCAATCGACGCCCTTCGACCGCAATCAACTCGCCGCGAACGGTCATCGTCATACCGGGTGGCGTAGCGGCCAGATGCGAGAAGCTGACATGCGTTCCCAGACTCTGCTCGGTTGGCCAATCCATGTAGGGCATGATGGCGCGTGCGCAGGCAAGCTCCATTAAACCCACCATGTAGCCTGTCGCTAAAACTTCCGGCATATCGCGCGCAAACTCGATATGCTCGCCATACAAAGCAGGAACCGCAGAGCGTGGCGGAATCGTTGTCTGCCATTCGAAACGAAGGCCGGGTTTCAGGGTGTCTTTCATGTAGCAAGCTCCGAAGCGCGCCGCGCAGTAATTGCATTACCCGCACGACTGGTCGATGAGCGACCAAGATGTTGTGAAATAAATTGCCCTGCATCGACGACCGCATTGATATCGACTCCCGTAGAAATACCCAGACCATCGAGAAGATACAACACGTCCTCTGTTGCCACGTTGCCTGTTGCGCCTTTTGCATAAGGACATCCGCCCAAGCCAGCAACCGACGCATGAAAAATACGTACGCCCATCGTCAATGCTGCGTAAATATTGGTTAAAGCTTGGCCGTAGGTGTCATGAAAATGGCCGGCCAGCTGCGTCAATGGATATTCCTTAGCCACCTGCTCAAATACGCGCTGCACCTTGGCTGCGGTACCCACACCAATGGTGTCGGCGATATCAATCTCATCACAACCAAGATCACACATGCGTTTTACTACATCAACCACCGATTCAGGATTCACCTCGCCCTGATACGGGCAGCCAAGGGCGCAGCTGATACTGCCACGTAGCCTTAAGCCGTTTGATGTGGCAGCAATAGCCACCTCACGGAAGCGTTCAATTGATTCAGCGATCGAGCAATTGATATTTTTTTGCGAGAAGGCTTCCGATGCAGCACCAAAAATCACCACCTCATCAGCGCGCGCTGCGAGCGCTGCTTCAAAACCTTTCATGTTCGGTACCAAGGCTGAATACAACGTGCCCGGATGACGATCAATGCTCGCCATCAGCTCGGTTGATGTCGCCATTTGCGGCACCCACTTGGGCGAAACAAATGACGCTGCTTCGATATTCGGTAAACCTGCATCAGCTAAGCGATTCACCAGCTCGCGCTTGATGTCTAGCGAAATGGTTTGTTTTTCGTTTTGTAAGCCATCACGCGGGCCTACCTCAACTAGCTTGACGTGCGTTGGCAGGTGCATCTTAGCCACCCTCCGCAACAAATGATAAAAGCTGTGCACCTTCCGCCACCTGATCGCCGACGGCGTAGTTCAGTGCCTCGACCTTGCCCTTCGCCGGTGCGCTGATCGTGTGCTCCATTTTCATCGCTTCCATGATCAATAGCGGCGCACCTTTTTCCACGCTTGCGCCTGCTTCCACCATGAGTTGAACGATCTTGCCGGGCATCGGTGCTGTCAGGCGGCCGCCTTCCGATTCACTCTCGCCCGCATGCGCAATCGGATCACTCCATGCGATGACACGATGCCGACCTTGCCAAAACACATGAAATCGATCCTCGACGCACACCACCCGACCTGAAATATGCCGACTATCTACCTGTGCCGACACGGCCGTCTGGTCGATCGTGATGTGGGTAAGCCTGGTTTCTTGAGACAAGTAAGCAATGCGCCAGCCATCGCGTTGGTAATCAATCGCTAGCTCAGCTGCTTGGTCATCACAGTCGAAACGCAGCGTACGACGATAGGTGCCGTTCAAACGCCAGCCGTGCGAAGAATCCCACGGGTCAGCGCTGGTGGTGTCCGGTGTCATCAACTTGGCCAGCCATAACGCGACCATATCGACCGGCACCGAATCGGCGGGCGGAAACAATAAGGCATGGTGACGCTCGATCAGGCCAGTATCAAGCTCGGCGTCGCTGAATGCAGGGCTTGCAATCAGTCGCCCGAGGAATGCGACATTGGTCGCTGGCCCAACAATCTCGATTTTACTCAGCGCCTGCTGCATGCGCGCCAGCGCCTGCGTACGATCATCGCCATGAACAATCAGCTTGGCGATCATCGGATCATAATGCGGGGTGATGGCATCGCCTTGTCGAACCGCTGCATCAATCCGCACATCACCGTGTGCGAATGTGACAGCGTCTGGAAACCTCAGGTGAAGTAATGAACCCGTTGATGGCAAGAACCCTTTCTCCGGGTTCTCGGCATAGATGCGCGCCTCGATCGCATGGCCTTCAATACGTAACTCTTGCTGCTGAAGTGGTAATGGCTCGCCGGCCGCAACGCGTAGCTGCCACTCGACCAGATCGGTACCGGTTATCATCTCTGTCACCGGATGTTCCACCTGCAGCCGGGTGTTCATCTCCATGAAATAGAAACTACCGTCCTGATTCGCGATGAATTCCACTGTGCCTGCGCCGACATAGTTCACCGCACGCGCCGCATTCACCGCCGCTTCGCCCATCGCTTGTCGCCGCTCTGGCGTCATTCCCGGCGCGGGTGCTTCTTCCAACACTTTCTGATGCCGTCGCTGTACAGAGCAATCACGCTCGAACAAGTAAACGCAATTGCCGTGGGTATCTGCAAAAATTTGAATTTCAATGTGGCGTGGCTGCTGAAGATATTTTTCAACCAGAACCCGGTCATCGCCAAAACTATTGATCGCCTCCCGCTTGCAAGACGCCAGCGCCGCTTCAAAGTCGTCACTGCGCTCGACAATGCGCATGCCCTTGCCGCCGCCGCCGGCGCTCGCTTTCAGCAAGACCGGGTAGCCGATGGCGCCTGCTTGCTGGCGTAGAAAATCAGATTCCTGCCGCTCACCGTGGTAGCCCGGCACCAGCGGCACGCGGGCCTTCTCCATGAGTGCCTTGGCCGCTGACTTCGAGCCCATGGCACGAATAGCAGATGCCGGCGGACCGATAAAGGCAACACCGCTCGCCTCACAGGCCGCTGCAAATTCTTCGTTCTCGGATAAAAACCCGTACCCGGGATGGATTGCCTCTGCGCCGGCAGCTCGTGCAGCCGCAATAATTCGCTCAATCCGCAGATAACTCTCTTTCGCAGGTGCGGGACCGATCAGCACACTTGCATCGCACATGGCCACATGCTGCGACTGCGCATCTGCCTGAGAGCAAACCGCGACGGTGCGAATGCCGAGACGTCTCGCAGTCGCAGCGACACGGCAGGCGATCTCACCACGGTTAGCAATCAGAATTTTTTTGAACATGCTGTCTGTCCCGGTTATTTCATTCTTGTGAAAGCTCACTGACCCCGGCAACTTTGTTTAACACCGCTAACGTCACATCACTCAATAACGTAATCTCTTCATCTGACACGATGAATGGCGGCATCCAGTACACGGTCGCACCAATCGGGCGAAGCAAAACACCCAGCTTCAGAGCCTCCGCAAAAAATCGTCGCGAGAAACCCTCGGCGAGCTCCGGTGTGACATCAAACGCGCAGATCATGCCGGTCTGCCGCGCGTTTCTGACGTTCGAGTGGCCGGCCACTCTCGCCAGCACTTCGCCCAACTTTTTTGCACGCTCACAGTTTTTTGAAAGCACATCGTCTTGATCAAAAATATCCAGCGTCACCAACGCCGCACGACACGCCAAAGGGTTGCCGGTATAGGAGCGCGAATGCAAGAAAGCGCGGCTGACATCCGGGTGATAGAAAGCTTGGTAAATCTGATCCGTTGTCATCACTAATGACAAAGGCAAATAGCCGCCGCTGATGCCCGTCGAGAGACACATGAAATCAGGCCATATGGCTGCTTGCTCACAAGCGAAGAAACTCCCGGTGCGGCCACAACCAACCGCGATTTCGTCGGCGATCAGATGTACTGAAAACTCATCGCATAGATCGCGCAACTGGGTGAGATAACTCGCCTCATACATCGCCATGCCGCCCGCGCATTGCACCAAAGGCTCGACAATCACCGCGGCAATCTGACCCGCGCGACGCGCCAGTAGCGTGCGCATCGCAATCAAGGCCTCTGCCTCTCCGACAGCAGCAGGTGACGCTACCCCATGGGCCCGGCGATACATGCCGCCATAGGCCTCGGTGAACAGCGGCACATCGGTCACACCGAGTGCGCCAACGGTTTCGCCGTGGTAGCTGCCGGTTAGACAAACAAATTCCTGCTTGTGCGACTGCCCGACATTACGCCAGGCATGAAAACTCATCTTCAGCGCAATCTCGACCGCAGATGCACCATCCGAAGCGAAGAAACAGTGGCCCAGCGCGTGATTGGTTTTCGCTGCAAGCCGTTCCGATAGCTCGACAACAGGCGCATGGGTAAAGCCGGCCAGCATTGCATGCTCGAGCTTTTCCAGCTGATCAGTGAGCGCGGCGTTAATGCGTGGGTTGGCATGACCAAACAGATTGACCCACCATGAACTCACCGCATCCAGATAGCGGTTGCCTTCATAGTCGAACAGCCATGCTCCCTTACCATGACTAATCGCCATCAGCGGCAGCGTCTCGTGATGCTGCATCTGGGTGCAGCGGTGCCAGACACTGGCAAGACTACGCGTTACCCAATCCGCGTTGACGTTGGAATTCATCGGATCGTGACTTACATCCGGAACAGGCCGAACTTGGTATCGGCAATCGGCGCATTGAGCGCCGCTGACAAACCCAGCGCCAGCACCATGCGCGTATCCGCCGGATCAATCACGCCGTCATCCCACAGCCGAGCACTGGCGTAATACGGATGGCCTTGATGCTCATACTGCGCACGAATCGGTGCTTTAAACTGCTCCTCGTCTTCCGCGCTCCAATGGCCGTCCTTGGCTTCGATACCATCGCGCCTGACGGTTGCGAGGACGGAGGCCGCCTGCTCACCCCCCATCACCGAGATACGCGCATTCGGCCACATCCACAACATGCGCGGGCCAAACGCACGCCCGCACATGCCGTAATTACCTGCACCAAAGCTGCCGCCAATAATGACGGTAAATTTCGGCACCTGCGCTGTTGCAACCGCAGTCACCATCTTCGCGCCGTGGCGCGCAATACCTTCGTTCTCGTATTTTCGACCCACCATGAAGCCGGTGATGTTCTGCAAAAATACGAGAGGGATTTTGCGCTGACAGCACAGCTCGATGAAGTGCGCGCCTTTCAGTGCTGATTCCGAAAACAAGATGCCATTGTTGGCCACAATACCGATCGGCATGCCATGCAAATGCGCAAATCCGCACACCAGTGTGCTACCAAAACGCGCTTTGAACTCATCGAACTCACTACCATCCACAAACCGTGCGATCACCTCACGCACATCAAACGGCTTACGTGTGTCGGTAGGAATCACGCCGTAAATATCGCTGGGCTCATATTTCGGCGCGACGGGCTCACGCAAGGCGAGCGATTGCGGTTTGCTGCGATTCAGATTACCCACAATACTGCGGGCGATTGCCAGTGCATGCGTATCGTCTTGCGCCAAATGATCGACAACACCCGACAAGCGCGTATGCACATCACCACCACCCAAATCTTCAGCGCTGACCACTTCGCCTGTGGCGGCTTTCACCAGCGGCGGGCCACCCAGAAAAATCGTGCCCTGATTCTTGACGATGATGGACTCATCGCTCATGGCCGGCACATACGCGCCCCCTGCCGTACATGAACCCATCACCACGGCGATCTGCGGTATGCCCTGCGCCGACATGGTGGCCTGATTGAAAAAAATTCGGCCGAAATGATCACGATCGGGAAACACATCATCCTGATTCGGAAGATTAGCGCCACCCGAATCCACCAGATAAATACACGGCAGGTTGTTTTGCTGCGCGATTTCCTGCGCGCGCAAATGCTTCTTGACCGACATCGGGTAATACGTACCGCCCTTGACGGTAGCGTCATTACAAACAATCACGCACTCCTGCCCGTTGACGCGACCGATGCCGGCGATGACACCCGCAGCTGGGGCGGCATTGTCATACATGTCGAATGCGGCGAGTTGGGAGAATTCGAGAAAAGGCGTGCCGGGGTCCAGCAGCTGATTCACCCGCTCGCGGGGCAGCAACTTGCCGCGCGCAACATGCTTGGCACGCGCCTCCGCACCACCGCCCAATGCAATACGCTCGCAGTGCGCACGCAAATCATCCACCAGCGCCTGCATCGCGGCCGCATTGGCCACGAACTCCGGCGAGCGCGAGTTCAGCTTGGATTCAATCACCGGCATCTGCGCTGTCTCCGTTTACGATTTATCAGAGGATGGCTTTTCAAATTCACCGTCGACATAAAACCAGAGCCCGTCTTCTCGAATGAAGCGACTGGTTTCCTGCAAGCGATGGCCTTTGCCAGCGACACGACAGCGCGCGATAAAGCTCACCGTACCTTGATCAGCCTCTTGCGTGACTGATTTCACGTCGAGCCCCAGCCATTTCATCGATGGGTCGGTAACGGTATCTTGCGGGCGTGTCGACGGATGCCAGGTAGCCTTCAAGTAGTCTTCCGCGCCCGTGACATACGCGCTGTAACGCGGACGCATTAATTTTTCAGGCGTATCGGCGACGGCGGTACCGGCCAGAAAAGGCCCGCAGCAGGTGTGAATCTGTTTGCCGCCGCAAGGGCAAGGTGTGTCGTTGCTATTCATTAGGCCAGCGCGCGTCCGATCAAGATTTTTTGTATGTCACTGGTGCCCTCATAAATCTGGCACACACGTACATCGCGGTAGATGCGTTCGACCGGAAAGTCTGCCAGATAACCATAACCTCCATGAATCTGTATCGCATCGCTGCAAATTTTTTCTGCTATTTCGCTGGCAAACAACTTGGCCATCGCCGCCTCTTTCAAGCAAGATACGCCAGCGTCTTTCATGCTCGCTGCATGCCACACCAATTGGCGCGCTGCCTCGATCTGCGTTGCCATGTCGGCCAGCTTGAATTGCACCGCTTGATGATTGAACAAAGTCTGGTCAAAACTTTCTCTGTCTTTGGCATAAGCGAGTGCTGCCTCAAATGCAGCGCGCGCCATGCCGACCGCTTGCGCGGCAATACCGATGCGGCCACCCTCCAGGCCAGATAACGCAATCTTGTAGCCCATGCCCTCGTCGCCAATCCGATTCGCTACCGGGATGCGGCAGTCTTCCAAAACAATTTGGGCAGTGTCGGACGAGTGCTGACCGAGCTTGTCTTCAACCCGGGCCACGATATAGCCGGGCGTGTTGGTGGGAACCCAGAACGCGCTAATACCGCGCTTGCCAGCCGCTTTATCCGTGACGGCCATCACGATGCACACATCGGCATGTTTGCCGCTGGTAATAAATTGCTTCACACCATTCAGCACATAGTGATCGCCATCGCGCCGCGCAGTGGTACGAAGCGCCGAGGCATCGCTACCCGCATGCGGCTCGGTGAGCGCGAACGCGCCGAGCATATCGCCACGCGCCAACGGCTGTAGCCATTGTGTCTTCTGCGCTTCGTCGGCGTAGCTCATGCCGATGCTGCACACCGGGCAGTTATTGACCGAAATAATGGTGGAGGTACCGCCATCGCCTGCGGCAATTTCTTCAATCACAATCGCTAGGGCCAGATAGTCCAGGCCAGCGCCACCATGGGCTTCAGGTACCGCGACACCAAATGCACCGAGTTGCGCCAGCTGCTTGAGTGCCTCGCGCGGAAATTGTCGCTCGCGATCCCATGCTGCCGCATTGGGCCGCAGCTGCTGCTGCGAGAACTCTCGCAGCGCATTACGAATCATGTGATGCTGTTCAGATAAAACCATGGCGAGCTGGCGCGTTGAATAGCTGGACTTAAAGCATCTCGATAGCAACGGCAGTCGCTTCACCGCCGCCAATGCATAGCGAGGCAACGCCACGCTTACCACCCGTCTTTTTCAATGCACCAAGAAGCGTGACAATGATGCGTGCGCCGGATGCGCCAATCGGATGCCCAAGCGCACACGCGCCACCGTGAATATTGATCCTATCGTGCGCAATACCGTGATCATGCATGGCTGCCATGGCCACCGCAGCAAAGGCCTCGTTTACTTCGAACAAATCAACCTGCTCAGTCGACCAGCCGGTTTTATCGTAAATTTTTTGTATTGAACCAACGGGCGCGGTGGTAAACCAGCTGGGTGCTTGCGAGTGCCGGCTATGCGCGACAATACGCGCGATCGGCGTTACCGACATCGCTTTCGCGGTAGATTCACGCATCAGCACCAACGCCGCAGCCCCATCATTAATCGAAGAGGATGACGCTGCGGTAATCGTGCCGTCCTTTTTGAATGCCGGCTTAAGCGCACTGATTTTTTCCGGCTTGGCTTTCAGCGGGCCTTCGTCTTTCGTGATGACGATATCGCCACCTTTAGCGGCGACCGTGACCGGTGCGATTTCCCAGTCAAATGACCCCGCCGCTGCAGCGGCCTGCGCTCGCTGAACCGACGCAATCGCATAAGCGTCTTGTTGCTCGCGAGTGAACTGATACTTATCGGCGCAGTCCTCAGCATAGGTGCCCATGGAACGACCGCGCTCATAGGCATCCTCCAGACCATCGAGCATCATGTGGTCATACATCATGCCGTGCCCGATACGATAGCCGCCGCGCGCTTTCGGAATCAAGTACGGCGCATTGGTCATGGATTCCATGCCGCCGGCCACCACGACATGGTTGGTACCCGCAAGCAGTGAGTCGACGCCATAGATCGTTGCCTGCATCGCCGAGCCGCACATCTTCGATAGTGTCACCGCACCTGCAGATACCGGCACGCCCGCTTTGATCGCCGCTTGCCTCGCTGGCGCCTGCCCTTGGCCGGCCATTAAACAGTTACCAAAGATGACCTCGTCTACGCTATCTGCTGAAACGCCCGCGCGCTCAAGCGCTGCGCGTATGGCGACCGCACCAAGATCAGCCGCCGCAAGTGAGACGAAGTCGCCTTGAAACGCGCCCATCGAGGTTCGCGCTGCGCCGACGATAACAATCGGATCTTGCATGTCTATCTCCTGGTATCAAGCCGCTTGTGCTGAAGGCGCCCCTGCGCCTTGCTGATGAATGAAACGAATCTCTTGCGGGTAGGGGAATACATCTTCAACCTGCCCGTCAAGAATGCGGGTTCTTTTATTGCGCCAGTATTCGGCGGTGAGCAAATCCGCGTGGTACTGCATGAAATAGTGACGCACCTTGGGGTTGCCCAGCAAGAAAACGCCAAACTGCTCCGGGAATACATCATTCTTGGCGACCGAGTACCAAGGCTCACTCGCCATCTCGTCTTCTTCGTTGCGCGGCGGCGGGATATCGCGGAAATTGCAATCCGTGATGTACTCAATCTCGTCATAGTCGTAAAACACCACGCGGCCCTGGCGCGTAACACCAAAATTTTTATACAGCATATCGCCGGGAAAAATATTCGCTGCAACCAAGTCTTTGATGGCATTACCGTACTCGCGCACGCCATGCTCCATCTTCGCCTCGTCCCCCGCCGCTTCGGCTTCGGTTAGCCAGATGTTCAGCGGTGTCATGCGGCGCTCAATGTACAAATGACGCACGATCACCTGATCGCTGTCTTCTTCGATCAGCGAGGGCGCCACTTCTTTCAACTCATCAAGCAACTCATCCGGAAAACGTGCTCGCGGAAACGCCACATTCGAATACTCCAGGGTATCAGCCATGCGCCCCACGCGGTCGTGGTACTTCACCAGCAGATATTTTTCTTTGACCAGCTCGCGCGTGGTTTCTTTAGGCGCCGGGAAGTGATCCTTGATCACTTTGAACACATACGGAAAAGACGGCAGTGCAAACACCACCATCACCAAGCCACGGATGCCGGGCGCAATCGCGAAATTGTCAGACGAGTGCGCGAGGTGATGCAGAAAGTCGCGATAGAACGCCGCCTTGCCTTGTTTCTGTAAACCGAGAATCGTATAGATCTCGCTACGCGGCTTGCTCGGCATAATACCGTGCAAAAAATTTACATACGCCGAGGGTACCTCCATGTCCACCATGAAGTAGGCTCGCGTAAATGAAAACAGCAGCGTGATCTGACTTGGATCTGTCAGTAGCGCATCTATAAATAAAGCACCTGAGCGATTGTGCAGCACCGGAATCACAAAACCATGGCTCTGGCTGCCATTGACTAGCTTGCCCACCAGATAAGCGCCTTTATTGCGAAGAAACGGCGAAGACAATACTTGTAATTGGTAATTTGCTTCCGGGCGCTCATTACCGGGCAAAGCGTTTAAGCGTGTCTCGACCAAAGCAAGATCATGCTCAAGATCTGCGAACTCGCCCGCAAACTGAAAGTTGGTGATCATCCGGCGCAGCGCATTTCGCATGCCATCTTTTGCAGGGTAATACACACGGTAAGCAGGAATAGCCTCGCGCGGCTCGATGTACTCGGTCGAGATAGTGGGCCAGACAAAAATAAAATCGTTATTAAAATAAGTGCGGTGCAAGATGCTGCAGCACACCGAGTTGAAAAATGTCTCTGCTAACTCTGGCTGCCGGTGCTCGGTCAGCATGCCGATGTAATGAAGCTTGACCTCGCGCCACACCGCATCGGTTAAATCGTCTTGGCCGTATTCGTCTTCGAGCGCCTGCACGCACTCTTGCACACGTCGATCATAAAACGCGATGCGTTCGCGCGCCTCGGCTTGCGCTGCTTTCCAAGTGAGTTGCTCGAAGTGTCGGCGTGCCGCCTGACTGGTTTCGCGAAACAAACGGTAGTGCTTGTCAAAGCCGTCCATGATGACGCGGGCGATATCAAATGCGATCTGTGACGACAATAGCTTCGGGAAATGCTGCATGGTAGGTGGTGTCCTTTCAGGCAGTTTCAGCAAATAACTCACGACCGATTAGCATGCGTCGGATCTCGCTGGTACCTGCACCAATTTCATACAGCTTGGCGTCGCGCCACAGCCGACCGGTCGGGTAGTCGTTGATGTAGCCGTTGCCCCCTAGTGCCTGAATCGCTTCGCCGGCCATCCAGGTCGCTTTTTCTGCGGAGTACAAAATCGCACCTGCCGCATCTTTACGCAAGGCGCGCACTTGCTCGGGCGCCTTAGCGCGATCACATGCCTGACCCACCGCGTACACATAGGCCTTGCAGGCCATCATGGTTGAATACATATCCGCCAGCTTGCCCTGGATGAGCTGAAACTCGCCAATCGGCTGGCCGAACTGTTTGCGGTCATGCACATAAGGCACCACTACATCCATGCAGGCCTGCATGACGCCGAGTGGCCCGCCCGATAACACCGCGCGCTCATAATCCAGGCCGGACATCAGCACATTCACGCCACGGCCTAAACCGCCGAGTACGTTTTCGGCTGGCACCTCGCAATCCTGAAACACCAACTCACCCGTGTGCGAGCCACGCATACCGAGTTTGTCGAGCTTTTGCGCAACTGAAAATCCTTTGAAGTGTTTTTCAATCAGAAACGCGGTGATGCCGCGTGGCCCAGCCTCGAGATCGTTTTTTGCGTACACCACCAAGACGTCGGCATCGGGGCCGTTGGTGATCCACATCTTGCTGCCGTTGAGGATCCAGCGATCGCCTTTGAAATCCGCGCGCAAACGCATGCTGACAACATCCGAGCCAGCGTTGGGCTCCGACATGGCGAGCGCACCGATATGCTCGCCCGAGATCAGCTTGGGTAAATATTTGGCTCTTTGTTCGTCGCTGCCGTTACGACGTATCTGGTTAACGCATAAATTCGAATGCGCGCCGTACGATAGCCCGACAGAGGCGGAAGCGCGCGAAATTTCTTCCATAGCGATGATGTGCGCAAGATAGCCCATCGCGCTACCACCATAGGCCTCTTCGGCCGTGATGCCCAGCAAACCGAGATCACCCATTTTGCGCCACAAGTCCATCGGGAATTGGTCGCTGCGATCAATCTGATCGGCACGTGGCGCAATCTCGGCCGCAGCAAACTGCTGCACAGCGTCGCGTAGTGCGGCGATATCGTCGCCATGATCAAAGCTGAGTCCTGGCAGGTTCAGCATGCAGACTCCTTGCGGGTTTAGGTTGAATCAGGCGACGCGTCTTACGCCGCCGCTTTTACGCTTGTGCAGTCCTTCGTCCAGCAAGCGCTGGCACTGCGCCTCATGCATGGCAATTTCCGACAGCGTCACTTCCAGATCCTCACGCTGCTGCTCAAGCATCTCGCGGTGACGCGCCAACACCACCAGAAAACGTTTAAGTTGCGCAGAGGAGTCCTTGGGCGAGTCGTACATATCGACCAAATCCTTGATCTCGGATAGCGTGAGGCCCAGCCGTTTACCACGCAGCGTGAGCTTCAGGCGGATCCGATCCCGTGCGCCGTACACCCGGACCCGACCGCTACTGCCCTCGCGCTTGGGGCTGATCAGCCCTTGGTCTTCGTAAAAACGAATGGTGCGCGGCGTGATGTCGAATTCGCGCGCTAGTTCGGTAATGGTGTAGGTGGCCATGGCAACGAGGAGCAATGCCGGCGCCGGATAGTGAGCGCAGCAAGGGTAGAATGGACGTTTACGTAAACGTCAATTGCTGGCTATTGTAGGCGCGCGGGCACGCTTTGCAAACCCTCGCGCGCCGCTGCCGAAAGCGCCGCCATGAATGCTCTTGAAGCCGAGTTGTCCTACCCTTTTGGCGAGACTTTGCCAGCCACCGGCGCTGCGCTGTCGATTACACCCGAGGTACGATGGATCCGTATGGGTCTGCCTTTTGCGCTCAACCATATCAACTTGTGGCTGCTGGAGGATGGCGATGGCTGGGCAGTGGTGGATTGCGGTATTGCTAACGACGCCACCCGCGCTGCCTGGGAGCAGGTGTTTACCGAGGTGCTTGATGGTCGCCCGATTACCCGCGTCATCGTGACTCACTGTCACCCGGACCATGTGGGTCTGGCGGACTGGTTATGCGAGCGATGGGGCGTGTCGCTGTGGATGAGCGTGGGAGAGTATGGGTTCGCGCGCATGATGTCAGCCGGGCTGCCAGGCGCCGATGGGCCGGCGACGATTCCGCATTTCCGCCGGCATGGGCTGCGCGATCCCGCCATGTTGTCGCAGCTCGAGGGGCGCAAAGCCTACTACCCGACGCTGGTGCCCAAAGTGCCGGCGCAGTTTATCCGACTCGATCCGCGCGTAGCGCTGCGCATCGGCTCCCATAACTGGCGCATCATTATCGGTACCGGGCACTCGCCCGAGCATGCGGCGCTGTATTGCGAATCGCTAAACATTTTGATCTCCGGCGACATGCTGCTGCCAAAGATCTCTACCAACACATCGGTGTTCGCGATCGAGCCTGAAGCGGATGCCGTAGGTCAGTTTCTCGAATCACTGCAGCAATTTCGTTCTTTGCCAGCGCAGACGCTGGTGCTGCCGTCGCACGGCAGACCGTTTCGCGGTATTCATCAGCGCGTGCGACAGCTACAGGAGCACCATGCAGCGCGATTAGATGAGGTGCGCGCTGCTTGCGAGGTACCGCGCTCAGCCGCCGACATCGTGCCCATGATGTTCCGGCGTGATCTGGATATGCATCAGCTCACCTTCGCCATGGGGGAGGCGCTGGCGCATCTGCACCGCTTGTGGTTCGCCGGTGAATTGCGGCGCATCCATGATGATGATGGCGTTATACGCTTTGTGCGGTAAGCCAATTTTCTTCCAGCGTGAACCGCGGCTGTGAGTTTGCGCTGCAGCATAGCGGCACGCGTTTGGCGTGGCGCCAACGCAGCGAATTCTTTTTATTTTCGCAATATTTGTTTTTTAACAGACAATCGTCTCGATTAGGACTGACTATTACACGGCCGCATGGAATAGTGCGCCGATGAATAATAGTTGAGTCCAATGAATTCTACCGAAGAGCGCTCAGCCTTCAGCGACAGGCTGCAACAAGCGCTACGTAACGCCGAGTACTCGCCCAATAGCCCAACGCAATTGGCGCGAGAATTCAACGGGCGTTTCCAGGGTCATCCGGTTACAGTGCATGCGGCCCGCAAATGGCTGCAGGGTGAATCCATTCCAACCCAAGAAAAGCTGCGCGCACTCGCCAGTTGGCTGGATGTGCCGGCCGACTGGCTGCGGTTCGGTAATGGCAACACCCAAAAAAACGGCGGCACTGACAGGAGCATGACCGATCAGAGGGCTAGTTCACTACTGAATCAGTTAGACGAGCATCACCGACAAATCGGCCTCGAAATGCTGAGAGCCTTGGTGCGCGCCTATAAAAAACGCTAGCAACAACGATAGCCACTAAAACGACAGCCACTCACTTTTTCTTGGCGACCAGCGCATCCATTACGGTCAGCGTGGCGCTATTGAGAGACTCTTCCGGTGCACCGCGCATGTGCTGCCCAATAATCGATGGCGAGGTTAGGTACTGACCATCGATGGCAACAGTTGGGACGCCGTCGATCCGAAACGCTTCCTGCAGCTGACGCACACGCGCCACCTTGCTTTGCACGCTAAATGAGTGGAAGGTCTCGCTGAATTTTTTCTGGTCGATGTTTTGCGATTCCATGAACGCCATGATCTCGGGCTCGGTATTGAGCTTCATGCGGCGCTGGTGGATCGCATCGAACACCGCCTTGTGCAAGTCAAGCCGGTTCATGGCCTCTAGCGCGAAATAAAGCTTTTGCTGCGGCGCGAAGGACTCACGAAAGCCAACCGGAATACGCCTCAAGACGATACGGTCGCCTTGTTTTTTTGCCCATTCCGCGAGATACGGCTCGAACGCATGACAGTGCGGGCAGTTGTACCAAAAGAATTCCAGTACCTCGACTTTTTTGCCGGTGTCGGTAGGTTGCGGCTGCGACAAGCGCTGGTACTCGACACCCTCCACCGGCGCATTTGGCGCGCCATTGGCAGACAGCGATAACAAGCCGAAGCCGGCAATCAATAACAAGCGGCGCAAGAGTCGCATGGAGCCATCCTTCATCAAAAATTATTTCGGTACACGCACAACAGCCGCATCGACACCATTGTCGGACAGGCGCACGCGCGCGCGATTCATGCCTTCAACATCATCAAACGGCCCCACCCGGACACGATACAGCGTGCCCATCTCTGATTTGCGCTCGGCAATGGTAGCGGCTACGCCCATGAGCGCGAGCCGTGCCTTGGTTGCCTCCGCATCCTGACGCTCGCGAAACGCACCTGCCTGCAAATAGTAGGTGAAGCCGGCGCCGCTTGCTGACGGCGCGGTATCCGGTGACGCCGCAGCGGCTGGCTTTTCGCTCGGGCGCGGGGCTGGCGCGGGTGCGCTCGGTCGCTTGGGCTCAGCGACCGGCGGCGGCGCTGCCGGCGTTTTTAGATCGGCATTTGATTCGGCGTCACGCGCATCACGCGTGCTGCCTTGCAATGATTTGTTGGGATCACCCAAATCACCCGCCGACTGCGAAGGCTTGCCGATCTTGTCGATGAACGGCAGCGGGGTTTTCATGATGGTCATTGCAATGCCGACCGCAATCAACAGGCCAATAATGAGCCCGATGATCAGGCCGGCGGTGGTACCGCCTCGCTGCTGTTGAACACCACGCGGCATGACCATGCTTACATTCTCTCTGGCGCAGAGACACCGATCAGCGCCAAGCCGTTGCGGAGTACCTGGCGTGTGGCCAGCAACAACGCCAGCCGCGCGTGCTTGATGGTGGCATCGTCAACCAGCACCCGTTCGGCGTTGTAGTAGCTGTGTAATTCGCCGGCCAGCTCACGCAAATAAAACGCGACCTGGTGCGGGCCGAGCTCATCGGCCGCCTTCTTCAGCACCTCGGGAAAATCGGCGAGCTTGGCGAGCAAGGCCGCCTCGCGCGGCGACGTCAGCGCGCTAACGTCCACGGTCCGCAGCATAGCCTCGTCGCCACCCCACTGCGACAGCACTGAGCAGATGCGCGCGTGCGCGTACTGCACGTAGTACACCGGGTTTTCATCTGATTGCGCCAACGCCAAATCAACATCGAACACGAATTCGGTATCGGCTTTACGAGAGATCAGAAAAAATCGCACGGCATCACGACCGCGCGTGAGATTGCGCTCACCGGCAGCGTCGCGCGCCTCGCCTGCCGACCACTCGATCAGATCGCGCAAGGTGACATAAGAGCCAGCACGCTTGGAAATTTTCACTTCCTCGCCATTGCGCATGACGGTCACCATTTTGTGCAGCACATAGTCTGGGTAGCCTGCGAGGATTCCCATGCCGACCGCCTGCAGGCCCGCGCGCACGCGTGCAATTGTGCCGTGATGATCACTACCCTGGATGTTAATTACCTTGTGAAAGCCGCGCTGCCATTTGGTGATGTGATACGCCACAT
>Ga0194130_10000786_pt1 | contig 56120 bp, 66 predicted proteins | sample TA2KigsurfametaG_FD_160084 | JGI IMG/M metagenome (GOLD analysis project Ga0194130, IMG submission 160084) | Freshwater microbial communities from Lake Tanganyika, Tanzania - TA2015050 Kigoma 12 surface | ecosystem: Environmental > Aquatic > Freshwater > Lake | place: Tanzania: Lake Tanganyika...
TTGTGTTGGTCAATTCACCAAGTCGGGCAATCGAGGTCTCCACGACCCCATCAGGACTAGATATGAGGGCGAGAGCGACGAGGGTACGGACTTGATGGTGGGTTAGGTCAGTCAGCATGGGGGCGACGATATTTGAACTTGCCCTCTTGGTTCACTTGGTCCATTACCATCTTATAGACGATGGCTGTGAGACTCTCTACGAAGTCCTCCAAGACCTCTGAGAGACGTTCTTCTAGCATCTCTGTCTCCGTGTCGATAAGTGCGAGACCATCTGAGATATCCCAAGACTCAATATTCCGCTCTAGCAACGTGAGTACCGCGTCAAATGCTTCTTCTGAATCATCCCAAGCAAATGCTGCTATATCGCCCTTACTAATAGATACGAGAAGTTCGTCTAGTGAACCGCCTTGAGTAACTGCTAATCCTCTTTGAGAGGCTGCAAGTATTACTTGGTCATGAGTTTCGTTTTCTTCCGCGATTGGTAAAACAACTTCTGTAACTGGTTTTTTGTCAAGAAGCATGCGAAGCCCCATAGTTACTTCTACATCGTCAGACGTTCCGATTACAAGCAGTTTCATTAAAACCTCCTGATTGGCTGTATTGTGGTTGGTTTATCAAGCATGGTTGTTACTGCTAACGATACAAATGCAATTGCGGGTGCTACAACCGCTAGGTCGTAATTGTTATACCCGATTAAATACGCAAGACCTGTAGCAAACGCTAAAGATATAAAACCTTTGACTTTACCTAAGTCAATAAAGGCTTCTATTGCGATTAGAAAGTATGAAGTGCCTAGAGAGGCGATGGCTATGTCTATAAGAGTGGTCATGGGCAGAGCCTACTACCACTTAGCCAAAAACTAAATGACTGTTTCTGAGGTTCCTTCTAGACCCTTGTAGGACCTGACTCTGTACGGCATGTTGTACGGAATCCAATCTTTGAGCGTTAAAAAGACACGTGGCATCTTCTTTAGACGACTAGGGTAGTTGTAAGAGTAGGAAGCGTGGGCTGTTCCAGACCAGAAGACACCATAATCGGCTGGCAAAGACCCATCAAAATAATCCGTTGGATAGAACGTTTGTTCGGCTTGAGTGTTATCAATCCAAACGCTTTGTCCTGTAAGAGTGGCTGTAAGGGTAAAGGTTAAGGTTATGTTTCCAAGAACAGAGAGTCCTTCTGGAATAAACAACGATACATAATATCTATCCCAATCCGTTGTAACAGATATTTGTTTGTTTACTACTTCTGTATCTGGGCCATCATCATCTGCTGCCGTAAGAGCCATATTCATAGTTGTGTTAGCAGACGCTTTTAAATAACAAGAGAAGGTGTAGTTATTACCCTCAGTTAGTTTGTACGTAGTTGGTGTTTTATTAAGTATTTTGGAAAGACTAAAGTTGTTTTGACCTGTCAATAACATTGAAAATGAACCAGGAAGTCCTGGAGGAACAACCCCTACACGAGATACTGAAGAGTTAGTCGTCCATCCAGTTGTGTTTGTTTCAAATGATGGATTTGAATTGATGTTTACTTTTTCACTGCTTAAGAATATATCTAAACCACGTGCTTCATCAAAGTTAGTAGCAGTTGCTTGTGGAGCAAACTGAACCATGTCAATGTTATAGGTGTTTTGAGTTGTAAATTTAAATCTAACTGTCGCATAAACTGCAGTAACAGGTGCTGTTAGGTTCATGAAGAACCTTTGATAAACGCCTGTAGTTCCGTTGGTGGTTGCTTCTGTAACTACAGAACTAACTTGAGTACCTAAGTAATCATGCCAAGTTACATCGGCAATAACAGTTCCGTTAGAGGCAGATGCTGCGTAGTAACTGAACCTATATGCGGTTCCACCAACTACTGGAATACCCTTAGTTACAGGGTTATCTTTTCCAAGACTGATGTGAGATACGTCAGATATCGTTCCTGTAACAGTTCCTTCGTTTACGTTTGCTCCTGTGTTTGCGTAAGTAAAAGTAGTTGGAGAAGGAACAGAATCAATGGTGTGAGTGCCATTAAAGTCAGGCACTGAAACGCTTCCTATAGTTACACTATCGTTAGGTATCAATCCATGAGCAGCAGAAGAAGTAATGGTTGCAACGTTATTTGCTCTTGCAATTTTACTAACGGCTCCAGCAGAAGTTATAAACTTTCCAGACCAAACAGTGTTGACTGCGTTTGTTCCTGTAGGTCCTGGTTTCGTACTGTCTGCAGTAAGATTTCCATAAGTATTTGTCCAGCGTCCAATACCTTCAGTGAATGAAGAGTCTTGAACATCAAGCATGAGATTTGGGCTAACAGTTACTACAGGGTCATAGTTAGATACGGCTTCAATGTAGTTCTGAATACCAAGCAAAGTGCCTTTGTTTTGATATAAATAGATGGCTTCACGAATTAACTTCTTTTGATTTCGATATGGGAGACCGCGTTCTGGATACAACCCAATATTGTTTTCTAAAGGGGGCAATAAAGACGGAGGGGTTTTACGTCTTCCAAAATTTGGTTTTACTAATTCTGCATAGGTAAGAATTTGGTCAAAGGTAAAACTAAAAGGCTTTAGAAAATTATAAACAAAACTGTTTACATCAGGGACACCTGTAGGGCTTTGTTCTGCACTGGTATAAACTTTAGGCAATATCTCAAATAACTTTTTTTGACTGCCACGGTCAGAAGGCATTAGTGCAGTTGCATATCCAGCAGGGGTCCACAAATTAGAATTAGTAAATAACCAGATTGTGTAATAAATAAATTGGCCTTGTGCAACTGGTAAATCATTTATCGTATAACTGTCTAAAAAGTTGTCTTCGCCATCGGTAAAACTATTGCGATTTACTAATCCATTTAAAGAACTAGTAGACGACTGCTCCCAAAGAATAACTCCGTCTTGTTCTGTTTCTGCAAAGTTGTCGTTGTTTCTAACCAAACGGATTTTGGTAAAGTCACCAGAAGGTGCGTTCCAACTTACGTATATTTTTCCATAGTCAACGGCAGAAGCCTCCATTGGCTCTGCGTTATAAACAAGGCGAGGAGGATTACCATAAACAGCACCGCGATATACCGCACCTAAATACTTTGCCACTTATTCACCTCGCTTAACTAATGACTGTTAAGAAGTCAATTGAAATGCGTAATACGAAATCTTTAGTGGGAACCCTGTGCCTGAGTTACTGTTTGCGACAGCAACGTTCATATCTACTTCATAACTAAAAGATGTTGTGCTTGTGCTTTTAATAGATACAAACCCATTAACACCTGTTGTTGGGTAAATAACAGTGGCTATTACGATAGGGATTTGAGTAAAACGACCAGCATCAAAGTTCTTAGTTCCAATAATCAGTAGGTCACCTTGTGCAGATGTAGTTAAATTTACAGTCCCAATCTCCATTGCAAGCGGGATTTGAGCAGGACGAATAATTGGCGCATTAAAAGTATTTGTTCCAGCAAAGGTATTGTCATTTACTATACGGGCATATTGAGACAGGTCAGGATAAGCAACTGAGATAGATTCCCAGTCGGTTCCGTTCCATACTCGTGCTTCTCTATAAACTGTTGTTGGCATTTTTATCCTCTAGGAAGTCTAATGATTTTTTTGCCATCCCATTTATCACCAGTTAGTGGGATATCTCCCATGTCAGGTGTATGTTCAACAATTGTTGGTTCGCTTGTTAATACTGCATTAAACCGTTCGTCAGTTCGTAATACAAAGACTATTTCTCCGTCAATTACGAAAAAAACAACGTTATTTGTTACGTATTCATCAGCCATTTGATTCTCCTTCGTTAGTTCCAACTGTAACAGCCTCCCACTTACCTACGGGACATGAAGCGTGAGGTAATTTGCATTTTTCTTTCATAAAACACCCACATTGTTTACAGGTAGTAGTCAACTTGATTAAGTGCTCACAGTTAAGGCATAGGTCAAGGCGTTTGTTATACGTCTCATCATCAACACGACCAATTTTTGGATTGATAAGGTCCCAAGGACGTACTGAGTCTCCTGGTTGTTTCTCTTTCCAAATGTCCCAAGGTCTTTTCTTTGGTTGGCTTGTCATGCTTCGTACACCTTTACCTCTACTGAGCCGATATTGCGACCATCTTCATAGTTGCTTGGAGCACCAAGTATGCCATAAGCAGTTGCTGCAGAGGTGCTGGCTACAGTTACATTTGTCCCAACTTGTTGTGTGTAAGCGGTGTCTTTAAAGGCTCTAATAGTTATTGAGTTGGCTGTTTTTGTTGCGGTCAAGGCGTTCCAACGTTCAGTAACCTGGGTATCAGAGATAACAGAAAGGTTACCTCCTTGTTTTCTAACTACTCGAATGTAAAAGAGGTCGTTGTAAGCGGTTTCTAACCTATCCACTTCGCAAACAAATCGAGTTCCAGACTGGCAGCAACTATAGTAAGGAACCTGTTGATATCCAGTAGAGCAGGTAGAAGGGGTTGTTGTACATACTTCTTGGACTGCAGTTCCTGTACATACAGTTTGACATACTCCTGGAATAGTGATTGGACATTCGCACACACAAATTGTGCTTCCTGCTGAGGTAGTACATTCGCCTGGAATTGTGCGAGTACAAGTGTCTCTATCGCAGCAAACAGTTGTGTATGTAGTAACACAATTTTGTCTTGGAAAACAACGTGTTATACCGTCTTCTCTTACACATTGAGTATCTGTAGTACATGAAACAGTAGGGGTAGAGCATCGTCTAATACAGCAGTTATAGGACTCTGTTCTATCAGGTGCACAAGTGGTTACTCCTGGAACGTAATAACAGTTAGTACAAAACGGTGCTGAATTACAACCAACCGTGGACTCACTACACACTTGACTACATCCAGTTTGAACGGTCTGGTTTACGCATGTTGTTGTTCCTGGTGTTTCAGTTCCAAAACAAACTGTGTTGTAACCTGCTGGTTCCGTACAGTTTGCAATGCAGTAACTTTCATTACGACCAGAAACGCAAACAGAGTATTGATAAGAGGTTCGATTGTAATAGGGATACACAGCCCACCAGTTGTTAGTGTCTGTGTAGTTAAATACAAATCCCATACCTGGAGATAATTCGTTTGCTTTTGCAATAAAATCATAAAACCCAAGGTCTATTACTGCTAATGGGTAGTCTGTTTTTGCACCTGTGGTATTAGCAAATCCGTTGTTAATTCGCCATTGACTAGAAATTATGCTCCAGGCTTGTCCTGTTTCAGCAGTTCCTAAACTGCTTGTAGTATCGGCTCTTGAGAAGGTGTCTTTTAAATCGGCAGCCCAAAACTGTCGCCATTGCCCATCAACTTTTACATAACCAAATGCGGCTTTTTTCCAACCACCATTAACCTTTGAAAAAAGGCCAGTCCCTGCTTTAAAGTTATTACTTACCTTAGAACCAATAGCCATTTAGGTTCCTTAAGCGAGGTACTTAATCCAGATATCTCCGTTATTACCACCCGTTGGGTCTGATGTAGACACCGTGATGTTACGAAGACGAGATGACAATGCTTGGTCGCCTGTAAGTGTTCCTCCTGTAATTTGGATGGTTGTATCTGCTGAAAGAACTGCTGGAATTGAATCTGAGTCAATCCATACAGTTCCTTGAGGAAGTGCTAAAGCCGCACCATCTGGCTGAGAGTCAGACCAAATGATTGGTTTAATCTCTTGGTTATTTACGTAAATTCGTCCCTGGTTATCAACTTTAGACATAGTTGTTCCACCAGAGTTTTTGAACTGAACAAGGTCAGCACTTTGGCTTGTAAAACCTTGCACTACTAAAGGAACGCTTGCTGCGTTTGCTGGTTGAAGGGTTCCGCCTGTGTACTTGAAGTACTGGTTGTGAACATCTCCCTTGATACCTTTTTCAATATTGGCAATACGAGCAGATAAGGTTGAAAATGTAGTAGTAGTGTCATCAAAAGAACCAACATATCCACCAGAAACGTTAGGGCTAACACCTACTACTGCTTGTGTAGAAGTTACTTCATCTTGCAGAGAGTTAATGTGTTCGGCAAGAATAATATCGGTGAAGTCCGTCTTATTGACGAACGACTTCACGCCTGAGGGATAAACAGCGGGCATTTGGGTCTCCTAACTTGGTTCTATTGTCTCTGGTAAATAGGGGTTTTAGGGGCTTAACAGGGTAGTAATGATTATGGATGGCTATGGCTAATACTTGCTTTTTGAGTTATTTGAGATTCTAAAGCAACAATGCGTGTTTGGTGGTCTTTTAAAGCAGCAGCCATGGCTAGTAAGGTAGCAATAAGGTCAATTTCTGTAGTTCCATTTACAGTACTTTCTGTTTTAAAATATGGAGTTAATCCTGTTAAAGAAACAGAGTCTGACAAAACTTTTACGTTTACACGTTTTCCTTTTTTGGGTTTTCCAAAGACACCTGCCCATACTGGATAAGCGGGGTCTCCACCCTCAAAAACAATCCAGACACCTTCACCAACGTCAGGAACTTGAGTTTTAAGACTTGACGTTTCTAAAGGCCATGCCCAATTGGTAGTAATGCCATCACTGAGCATAGGTATTTGAACTTTAATTCTTCTATGTCCTTCTGGGTCTTTGTTATTTACAACAATGCCTCTATAAGTTCCGTAGAACTTTATAGAGTCGCTTATATTTAACGGCATTAAATAGCCTCAAGTAAGATATCTGGTTCAGCAAATGTAAGGACTTCATTGTTTAAGGCTTGAATTTGAGAAAGGCTTGGAGTTCCACCGCTTTTGTATAAGAACTGAATTTTTGCACGTGTAATACCAGGGATATTTTGAATAACAAACTCAACATCTTGAGCAGTAATTAACTCTCCAAATTCAACATAGTTATAACTAAAGTTGTTTACTATTGCGGACCTTAAATTATTTTCAGCAACTGCTTGTGTATAAACAGAGTCGCGTGTGTATTGAATGTTCATAGTTACTGGAACATAGGTAGGCTGTGTATAAGTAACGGTTACCCCAGCAAGAGTTCTATCAGCCAAAAACGACGTAACGCTGTCTCTCATGCTTGTCCATTCAGATGTAGGAGTACCAGAAGATAAGCCTGGTGTTGCATCTCCGTCGTTGTCATCACGCTCTGGTGCAATGTAAAGAGTTACTGAGGTGTAGCCACTAGAAACAGCCTTTGCTTTACCGCAGTTATCTACAGATAAAGCCAGGTTTTCATAATCGTCTAGGGTTATTGCACGTCCTAATGTTCTTAAGAACTTCGGAGCATTTCTACGTATTGAATCATCAGACTCTGGGTCTGAACCACCAGTTCCCACAGAAGTATTAGCAACGTCAATAACTCCAGCAATTGCCGTTATTTGAGATTCTGATAATCCTGGGATATAGGCTAAGGTATCAATAGTGTTTTGAGAAACATTGCCGAGTAGCCCTCCACCTGCAGTATAGACCGCTTTAACTGTTGCATGAATAGTTGGGATGGCTCCTGAAACACCGTCTCCAAATAAAACAAATATTTTATTATCTTTATCAAAACGCGTTGTAAAAACAGCGTCGTTAGGACCGAAGTCAATTAGGTGTTGAACTTTTGTCCATTTTTTAAAGGTGTTTCCGCTTTCTACGTAAACCTCAATACTGTCAGAAACAACTGGGTCATCATCTAAGTTAAAGGTTTGGTCAGCCGTTCCATCAGAGTCGCCAAGGTCTACTCCGTAGATGCTTCCTGCTTCAACAGTGTTGTAAGCACCCTCTTCACTAAGAATTAAGACCTCTCCCCGTGTACTGCCTACTGCTGCTGGAACAGTGGCATTTGCAAGGGTTGAAAATGTAACGGTTTGAACAGAAGTTTCTCCAATTACTTCTCCAGTAACACGAGTACCAGCAGGAAGGACTATCTGAGTTCCTGAGTTGTTATAGAAAGTAATAAAGCATGTTGCGTTTTTATAACCAGTTGGGGTGTAACCGTAAGTCTCTGCTAAAGCCAAAATAGTATCGCGTTGAGTTGCGGTTGCAATAAACTGCTCGTTAGCAACACGGTCAATGTAATAACTAGCAATGTCTCCCATGTAAGCAAAGGCTTCAATTAACGCTAGACCAAAGTCAGATTGGTCATTACCCGACCACTCAGGGATGTTCTTTTTAACGCGAGCAATTAACTCTTCACGAATCGCGAAAAAGTCTCGGTTTGTGTAATCAACCGTTACTGGTGTGTCTTCAGCCATTATAAGTTCTCCTGTGCTGGTGGGTTTTTTCCACCAATAGCGGTAAGTGCTACGGCAGTTTTTTGAACTTCCTTATTAGGCAAACTGTAAACAATATCCACCACGATTGTTCCGTTTTCCACGTTTTCTTCAATTATAGACTCAATATAAGTAAGATTTGGCAGTAAATTGATAAATGCTTCCTGTATTTCAACATCTATTTGCTGAAATGCTGAATCTGTGCCTTTAAATAAAGCAGCCGAAATGGTTGTTCCATATTCTGGGAACATCACTCTTTCACTCTGCAAGGTCCCAATTGCAGACAAAACTCTGTCGGCCCAAATTTTTGACTGTAATTGAGTGGCTTGAATAGTCCCGTAAGGACTTAAGGACATAGGTAAACTGATTGCACGTTCTGCCATTATGCTTTCCATTTCTTTGATGACAAGGTGTAGCCACTTTTAGTTTGATTAAAGGTGTTTGTTTTAGTGTTTAATCTTGCTGGTTTAGGACGAGATATAGACGCTTTTCCTACTTTAGACAAGTTTAAAACAGGTTTGTTTACAGAGTTTCTAGGTTGTTGTTCAACGTTATTCCCTCTTCCGTCGGACAAAACAACTCCATCAGAATGATAAACCCCGTCCCTAGAAAAGGTATGAGTAACTGAACTAACCATCCAATACCCATCAACAACTTCGTCTACACCCTCTACTTCAACCATGTTATAAGGTTTAATTCGTGGGTCACCTTGAGCAAAAAAGGTTGCAGGTATTGAAAATCTTGCTCTTTCTGCTTTTGCTTTTGTTGCACTTTCAGCAACAAGTTTGCTGTTAGCAACATCAAGACTAGAGTTATCATCAAAAAGAACTTGAGCGGGGTTTTTTCTAACCTTGCCTTTGGGGGTTGCTGTTGCATAAAACGTTCTTGGTTTTACAGGGTCAACAGCACTTATATGCTTTTTACCTCTAAGCGGTTGGTCTGAGTTTTCAATTAAATCACCGAGAACTGGCTCAAACTTATCTAAAGTTCTTTCTGTCCAAGAGTAAAATGGAGGGATAAACTCTTCAGTAAAACTTAATAAAGGTATAGAACCAAAGTTACGTTTTATGGTTTCGTCTACTGATAAAAAGTAAATAGTGGCATTTTCTTCCCAACAAAAATAACCAACTTTAAAGGCTAGTTCTTGAAGCATTTCCCAATATGACAAACCATACTGAGAGATTTGACTAAATCGTGTTGAATGGGGGGTAGTAACTGCTTTAAGTTTAGTTTTTTTTGCAATGTCTTTTACAATCTCATCTGCTGTTTTGTTTATCCAAAGGTTTGATTTGATGTCTTTTAAAGGTAACGATGCCCCAATACAGCGAATTTCAATCTCGTGATTTACTTGTGCAGCACGAGTTCTTTTGTAAGACATTACATATCCTTTAAAATTACCTGTTGCTTTGTTGTTATTTTTCCAAGTAACAGAAACAGGAGTTCCAGTTTTTAATGCTTTATGAAAAAAATCCGTTTGTTGAGTATAGCGAAGAATAAGAATGTCATGGCTTCTTTCCTCTTGTTTTAAGACAACTTGAGACGGAGACAGAGGAAAGTTTGGAAATTCAGGAAAAGAAACGGTGTAGGTTGTGTTAAACCGTGATTGGACTCCTTCTTCTACGTTATTAAGCAACATTTGGAATCCTTAAAATTGTTCCAGGCTCAATTTCCATTGGGTTTTGAATTTCTGGATTAAAGTCCATAATTTTCCACCAATACGTTGAGTCTCCAAAAAATCTACTAGCAACTATGTCAATTCGGTCAGTTTCTACCCATTCGTAAAAAGCAACCTCGGAAATAAGTTCAGGAAATTGACGCATTACAGTTAAGTCGTATTGTTTTTTTAATGGGTTGTAGGCTTTAAAAATGTTGCCATCTGCGTAACGACTATCTAGAAAAATCACGATTTCTTTCCTTTCGGAGCAATGGCATCAAAGAAACGAGAGCCTTGAACGCTTACAACGGACAAGGTAGGGACCATTCGTTCATTAAATAAAATGTGATTAACGTTGATGTTATTTATAGACACCAAATATCTCAAACCATCGCCTAAATGAACCTCTACAGGAACACGAGCAATCCACCCAATATCTGCAGTTTTCCTTCCGCGAAAATCGCTATCTACGTCATTCATACCACCATGTATAGACCTAAAGAAATACTCTAGGTCATACATGGTTCCTTTTTTGTAAATTTTAGCAAGTTCACCTGCAGAAACTGTTTCTGGGTACAAATCTCCAGATGGCAAAGCAGAACGTAAAGAGCCTGTTTGTGAGTTTTTTATTGTTATAGACCCGTCTTTTTGAAGAAAACTTAAGTCTTCAATTCTGTTTAAATAAAGTTCAAAACTAATTCCGCCAACGTTAAGTGGAGTTACTGGATTAAAATTAGTCATGTCTTCTCTCATTAATTCAGGAGAGTTTCTGTCCATCGCTCCGTATTGCAAAACAACGCTGGTAGGATTGTAATGGAATCTAAAACCGTAAGAGTTAGTGTCTAAAGTTCCTTTAGAGTTTAGTTTACTTTTTAAAAACCTTGCTGTTTGGTTATACATCTGTATAACGCCACGATTTGCGTCTTTGCCTGTGAAAGTTTCTTTTAAAGCGTCTGTAATAGAACTAGGTAAATGTTTTCCGTGAGTAGTCAAACGAGTTTGAATACCGTTACTAGTAAAGTAAGCGGATTTTGCAGCAGGAGCATTGTAAATATAGTCTTGTAATCGACCTGCATTAGAAGTAGGGTTAACTACACCAGCGGCTGAAGCCCTTTCCTTTTTATTAAGAAGTACGGTAGAAGTTTGGGCTGTTATGTCAGTTAGTTTAGTAATAACAGTTCCTACTGCAGAAGATTCACTTTTAAGTATCGACACGTTTCTTGCTGCTTGATTTTTTTCGTTAGTTAAAGACTTTGCTTTTTCTTCTGCACGTTTCCAGTTTGATTGTTTAGTGGCATTGGATTGGTCTGCTAGGTAAATGTCAAACTTTCTAGCCATGTCATCGTTTGCCAATTTAAGGTTCTTTTCAGCAAGAGTCAATCGTTTTGTAGCATCGGTCAACGACTTTTGAAGAGTTTCGCTTCTTTTTTTAAACGCTCTGCGTTGAGACTCAGCATAAGCAAAATCTGTAAGAGCCTTATCGTAATTAATTTGAATTCTACCTGCCATTACATTCTACCCATCGTTCTCATAGATGCGTCTTTTTCAAGTTCAGCCTTAACTATACGAACCAGTTGCATTGCTTCTGCTTCTGAAGCCTTTTGAAAAGTAGCGTAAACATTTACAGTTGCTCCACTAGACGAACTTCCAGACATAGAAGGAGTTGCTACCCCAAGACTTGAAGGACCACCTTGTGGAAACTTGTAAGGATTTGCTCCAGTTTTTCCAGTCATCCAAGCAGAGTTATTAACTGCTGAAAGAATAGAGTCAGTTGAAGCACCGCTCTTTAACGCATTAACAATTGCTGTGTAACCACGTTGGTCTGCTTGATTTCCAGTAAGGGTTCCAATCGTTGCTGCATATCCGTCTTCCCATGAAGCATAAGATTTAACACCAACACTGTTCATGCTAGGGGCATTGTTTAAACTATAAGTTGTGTTTAAAGGGTTATAGTTAGCACTGTTTTTCCAGTGTCCACCTTCAAATCGTGCCCATGTAGTAAGAGCAGCAATTGCACTCTCTGTAACAGGAGCACCAAGTCTATTTAGTAGACCTGTAGCCCACTCTTTTTCACTACCAGTTCCAAGTATTGCCTTGTAAGTTCCAGACTTAGTTGCTTTGTCTGCTGGCATGAAGGTTCCGTTAGGACCTACTAATCCACCTGATTTAATTAAGGACTCTGTGCTTCCTGAACCATAAACCGAAGAAAGGTTAACTTCTTTACTTGAAAGACCTGAGGTTTGAATTTCTAAAGCAGTTCCACTAAACAGTTGGCTTAAAACGTTATCGTTCTTAAGAAGTTCTTTTGGATTTACTGGGTTGTTTTTTCCACGACGTACTTCAAAGTGAAGGTGTGGTCCATCTACGTTTCCAGTGTCACCAGACTTACCAATTATCTGACCTTTTTTAACATTGTCACCAGTACGAACTAAGACCTCTGAAAGGTGACCATAAAGAGTTTGATAGCCATTACCGTGGTCAATCTGTACTGTTTTTCCATAAGCCTGACCAGGGTTATCGTTGTAAACAACTCCGTCTAATGCTGCAACAACTGGAGTTCCAATTGCACATGGGTAGTCATCACCAGTGTGAGAGCCCTTCCACATTTTTCCTTCAGCACCGTAAGGAGTTCCAACAGCACCGCCCATAATTGGAGAAATTGCTCCAGTGCCAACAGTCCCGCTTCCAAATGAACCGCCCATTGGAACTTGGTTACCGCCACCAGAACCACCGCCACCTAAAAGATAGCCACCCATATAAGTTGCTCCGCCAACAACTCCACCAATAAGTGCTCCAGGAACAGCACCAATTCCATAAGCAGGTGCACCAATTACCGCTCCAGTTGCAGCACCTCCTCCAATAGAAGTTAAAAGTCCTGCTTTGTTTATTCCACTGCCATCTTTTCTATCAAAGAAACCACTAGCACCACCTAACACAAGACCTAAGCCAGGAATAAAACGACCTGCTCCTTTTGACATAAACTTTCCAGCAGTAGCAAGTCCTCCTTTACCAAGAATTGCTCTACCAGCAAGTGCTGTAAGTGCAACGTCTTTGATTCCACCAAGAATAGAACCTGCAGCAACTCCAAGACCAGAACCAGCACGGCTTTGTCCAAGACCCCCAACAAATCCAGCAAACTTTCCTAGTTCATCTGCTGCTCCTTGCAACATTGAATTAAAGTTTTCAACAACAGTAGCAGCACCACTCATGCCTTCTAACATTGGCTTTACGTAAGCGTTTAACGTCTCTACATCAGACTGGACTATTCTTTTCTGTGCTTCAAGAGGGTTTCCGCTAACTCCTAATTTTGCAAAATCAGATTCTTTGCCACCAGCCTTTTGAATCATGAACTGGAAGAACATTTGTTTTTGGTCTTCAGACATTCCTAAATCTTCAGCAGTTTGTCTAATAAATCCGCCTTGAATTGAGTTCATAGTTTGTTGCAGATTTGCTTGAGGACGACCCATAGTCATACGTTCGTATAGTTGTTGGAACACTTCGGTTCCACCTCTGAACTGACCAGTGTCGTTGTTGAATGTGCTAATACCTGCAGCGTATAAACGAGCACTCATTGGTCCTTGTGTAAGACCAGATAACCCTAGTGCTGAGTTTTCATTAGCCATATTCATGTAACGAGCAGCACCGCCAATTTCACCAAGAAGCGTTCTGTACTGTGCACTTCCTGGCATTACACCACGAGAGGCAAGAATGGCTGCAGTTGCTGCAGGAGATTGTTCTCCTGTAATTCCAAGGCGACCAAGACCCTGCATGGTCATGTTGGTTATTTGTTGATAGCCCAGACCACTAGCACGAAGCGATGCTCCATAGTAATTGGCAGAACTTGCCATAACAGACTGGATGTTTGGAACACCCATGTACATGCCAGCAGCAACTCCTGCTGCTGCACTTAAACCTGCTTGTGCATACCCTAAGGCTTTATCGTTTACTGTAAATTTGCCTAAACCAAGGCGGTCATAGGTGGCTTGAGTACGACGAACAATGTCGTTATCAACGGTGTCTCCGCCAAATGAAACTTTTTCCATTTGTGGCATCATGCTGGTAGAACCAGAACTTAGCCCACGGTCTCCGCCACCCTTAGTTGCTCCACGGACAGCACCAGGAACCTTGCCAGCACCAGAGCCGATTGTTTTAATCGACTTTTCAATGCCAGCAAGTTTTTTTACGATGTCATCTAATTCCTTATTGGTCTTAGATAACGACTCGTTAATCTCACCTGCCACGTAAACTCCTAATAGCCTTCTTTAGCAATTTCAATCCAGTTACGTCTTTCTCTTACCGAAAGTTCTTTAATCTCAGTAAGAGTCCAACCTGGATGTCTGTCAGATAACGCCATGAACTCAGCCAGTAGCGTTGAGTAGTCCGTAGTATTAGAAACGAAATAAGGTTCCCAGGTTTGCTGGGACACTTACCTCACTTTCGCAGTCGGGACAACTACCTATTACGTCTTCAAATAGTGGACCAAAGTTACGTTTATTAATTTGTTCCGCAATCTTGCGACGGTCGGTAATGCCAAGGTTTTGAACCTGTGCTTTACCTATTACGTCCGTATCGTCAATAGTCAGGACGCAGTTTTCTAACAAGATAGTGGTTAACTCTGCAACGCTTTTATCTACATTGCTTACAAGGTCTTTTTGAGTATGGCCTGTTGGAAGAACGACCGTGCACTTGCCTACCTTGCAGTCAACATTGAATCGGCGTTCTTTTGGATTGAGCATTGGGCGAACTTTTATGTCTTTATCAATGTCTATCTCAATCGTTTTTAACTCAGCACACTTGTTACAGATGCCTTGCAAATTTGCTTTGTTTCCAAAAGTTGCTCTGTAAATAGCAAGCATTAAGAAGTCTCTGTCACCAGCAAGGAGAGAATCAAGCATTTCTTCTGTTGCTTTTTCGTCTCCGATTCGAACAACACCACGGTCAAGAATTGAAAGCAATGCTTTGCCTACCGAAGTAGAACGAGAGATTGCCTCTTCATCTTTGCCGTTTAGTTCTCTAACTTCGACCTCTTTAATGATTTCCCCAGCGGGACTTACGTACCCGCCAGGAATAATCACGACAGTGTCAGAAGGAGGCATAATTGTCACTGGCTTTTGCTCAACTTTATCGTTGGCAACAACCTGAGCAATCATGCTGTTAACTAGTTCGGGATTGTCAGCCGCTTTAACAGTTTGGTCTGTTTTTGTAGTCAATTTGTATTCCTATTCTTTGTTAGTTTCCGCCTGTAGTACCAATTTCAGGGGCTGCTGTGAAGGTCTTACCATCACTTGAGAATGAACCCCATGAGCAATCAAAACCTTCATGAACGAGAGTCATTTGCTCTACGAACAATGAATTGTCTCCAGCGTTTAGGTCAGAGTAAGCAACTGCTGTAGGCCATGCGTTATAAACTTTAAACTGCATTGCTACGTCATTTATTCCAGCCTTCGCTGCAGCATCAAGTTTTGGAATTGGATGTGCCAAAATCTTGATTGTTACATCGCAACGGAAACCATCGGTAAGTCCACGTTGTGCACCACCCATGACGGTTGCGAACATATTACGCATCCAGTTCCACTTCTCTTTCTTTCCAATTACAACACCATTTTGAAGTGTAATCGGTTGGAACGAGGTTTGACCAGGAATTTGGTGAACAGTGGTATTGAAGCCACCTTCACGATAAGGAATCGAGTCTGTTGTTACCGCCAAGCCTGATACAGATGTGAAACCTAGAGTTGCCTTTGCAACTGCAATATCGGTCTTTGTTGTATCGGTTGCAGCAAACGAGACAAGAAACCGAAAATTACGAATCGGGTCGGTTACAAGGGTCGACCGATTCTTATAGACGATGTCAGCCATTTATTTTATGCCTTCTTTCTTAGTTTACTGTTTTCTGGCTTAGAGTGATGACAACAAATTCGGCTGGGTACTGTAGAGCAACACCAACTTCAATGTGTACTTCACCTTGGGCAATCAGATTGTCAGGGTTGTTTTCAGCATCGCACTTCACGAAGAAGGACTCTGCTGGTGATGCACCACGAAGACCGCCTTGATTTCGGTATTCATTTAAGAACGAAACTAGGACTCCGTTTATACGTTCCCAGAGTTTTTCGTCGTTGTTCTCAAATAGTGCAAACTGTGTTAAGTCTTCGCACTTTTTGCGAAGATAAATAAGCGAACGACGCATATTTACATACTTGTTCGCTGTACCGTCTTGCTTCAAAGTACGAGCACCCATTACTGAGATACCTGCACCTGGAAGTTGACGAATTGCGTTTACTGGAGCAGTTGCTCCGTTCAGGTCATCTAACTCTGTAGGTGTAAAGGTTTTTTCTGTTGAGATAGCACCTTGTACCACAGTACCAATACCTGCTGGAGCCTTAAAAGGACCAGTAGTTGCATCGGTGTTTAGATAGATACCAGCGATTGCACCAGAAGGTCCAATCTTACGAATTGATGATGCACCACGACCTACTGGGTCAGTAATGAAGTAGTGTGGGTAATACACAGCAGAGTGGCTATATCCAGAAATTGCAGCAGCGGTTTGAAGTGCTTGAGCAACTGTACGGGCTGCTGGAGTCTCTACAACAACGAAGTGTTTTCCACTTCCTGCTGCCCAAGGAATTGCTGTTGCATAGATAAGACCAGCAGTGTTAGCACCCATAAGCACATCAAGTGCTGGGAAGAAAACAACCAATGGTCTGTCGATTTTGTTGAACTCTGCAACGTATCCAGTTGAGTTGTCGTTAAAGTCTGCTTCAACGATTGTTCCACCGTTTGCTCCACCAGTTAATGGGAATACGGTTGTTGCTGGAGCGTTTACTGCATCAAGTACGGTTACACGGATGTGACCAGAGAGTGTATTGACTACAGTCTCTGCATAATCGCTTGATGTTACTGGAGTAAGAACGAGATTCTCATAAGATTCTAGAAGAACATCGTTTGTAATATCTGATGCGGTTCCTGTGACTCCCTCTTTGTAAACAGCGAGGTCATAGTAACCAGAACCAGCAGTTCCTGCGGATAACTTAACACGAAGGTTGTTTCCCTCTGTTCCTTTATCACGAGCATCAACTTTGATAACGTTTCCAACTCCTGATGCTCTTGTAATGGTAACACCTGCAGTAACTGCATCTGCTGGAAGCATACGCTTCACATAAAGTTCACGTCCTCCATTTTGGAAGAACGCAGCAACCTGAAAGGTTGCTGGGTAGAGGGCGTTATACCCTCCAAAGTACTTGGTAAATTCATACCAAGTGTTAACAAGTGTTGCTGTGGTAGGTCCACTAGCAAAAGTGCCAACTACTGCTCCCGCCGCTGTTGCATTGCCTGTAACAGTAATAGGTGCAGCAAGTAGCCGTTCGCTCAGGTACACACCTGGGCGTTTGTATACTGACATTCTTTTCTCCTAACTAAATTAGTTTTGTCCAGTTTGTTGCGTAATTGTGAAACTACCGAGACCTGCATACTTACTGCGAGGGGTAAGAGGTCTCCCCGTGTTGTTAATTTTCTGCACCTTATAGAGTTCTTTATGGGCTGCTTGTGAGATTTCGGATGAAACTCTCACAGTTATTGCGTTAACGAAGAGACGTTTAGATGCCTCAACGGTATCGCGTTTAGCAACATCCAACACATCAAGACGACGAACTGTGTCATCGGCTTCAGGAAGGATGGAGCCAAACCTGAGCGGGAGTCTTGTAAACAAGAGTTCGCTCAAAATCTGTCGGTCGTGTCGTGGATTACGAGCATAAATCGTAATTTGATAGTCGATATTAATTGGAATTGGCATATCAACTTTAAACCCTTTATTACTTGGAACAGAAGTAGGACGTAGATACGCACTTTCTCTTGTTCCATCAAGTACGCCTCGCATAGCACGAGCACGGTCTTCTAGAACATCAATCATGTCAATGGTGATGTATGGGTAGTTCTGGTCGCGTAGTTCTTGGTCAGGCATACCAAACCAAACTCCTACAGGACGTGGAGTTGCTTCTTCGTTTGCTTTCTGGTCAAAGACAGTAATGCCTTTGAGCAAGTCTCTAAGGGCTTTGTCTTCTGCTAAGAACAATGCTCCTACGGTCATACTGCACCACCTAACAATCCTTTTGCTCTCTTCAACAAGAAACTTTCTGCAGTTTCTGGTCTATTAGCAAAACGACGGATAGCAGCGGTTGGTTGAGTGTTAGGGGTTCCGTACTCTAGATTTGAAATTTCTTCTTTAATATCCTCTGGGATATTAACTTTGAACTCGTTATTTACATAACGGACAGAGAGACGATTAGCCAATGATGGGCTCCAGCCACTTGCTACGCACTCTTTGCGTAACTGGGCAGTCATGACTACTGCTGTGTCTTTTGCTGCCTGACGTGCTACCTGAGTTAAGTTAGCGGTCTTCACGTCGTGACTTCTTCTTCATCGCTTTAGAAAGGGCTTGCTGACCAAAATAACCAGCGAGTAACCCAATTAAAAAAGTATGCTGACTGTTCGGTCGTATGCCGTACATACCTTTGATGAATTCGTCACGTTCATGTGCAGAGTGCATATCAGCAACCTGCTCATACCATGGGGTAGACACGCAAAAACCTCCTAGAGGTGAGCAAAACAATCAGCAAGTACTACAGTAAAAATCCGCATGACTTTTACTGCTCACAAGAATAAAGCCCCCGAAGTTAATTCGGGGGCTTAACTATCATTTCTTTTTACGCCATTATTACCCTCACGGGCTTGATGGGGGCTTTTCTATTACTTCTTTTTCTTTCCTTTGGACTTAGAGGACTTAGAGGACTTGGACTTCTTGCCTTTGCCCTTCTTTGCAAATTTACGGTTTGCAGCAGCAAGAGTCTTCATTCCGTGCTTGTTGTTAGGTTGCATACATCCACATGTTGCACACATGTCTTTCTCCTATCTATGTCTTGCCGTTTTTTTGGCAATGTCTTTGGGTTGCTTTACGAACTGCTTTCCTTCTTTGTTACCTTTGGCTTTGGCACGATTAGTGGCAGCCTTCTCGCCAGGGGTTAAAGAATCCCAGGCTTTTTCTGGAAGGTAACGCTTTTTGCCTTTTGATGGCTTACCGTCAGAAGTTTTCCACTTCTGTGCAGTCCACTTCTTTAAAGACTCTTGCGACTTTTTTACAGCCATTAGTCTTTGTAACCTCCACCCTTCTTCTTGTATTCAGATGCAAGAAGTTGAGCCTTACGTGCAGACCATTCTCCTGGGTCTCCACCTTTTGTACCTGCTTTAATCTTGTTGAACAAAGCCTTACGCATACCAGGCTTGGTGTAGTTACCTGCCTCGTTTACTTTGGACTTTGATGCTTTTTTAACGGGCTTCTTTTTGGCTGCCATTATTTACCCTTCTTTGATTTGCGTATTTTTTTTGTTGCGGGAACGCAGTTGGGAACTTTCTTGCCGTTCTTGTTCTTCCAACCTTTTTGAACGTACCCCTCCCAACAAGGACCTCTTTCTGCCATTATCGACCTTGCGTTCTGTGAGGGTTTGCTTTGTGCCATTGCTTTACTGCTTTGACACCTTGCTTAATGTTTTTAGACCCACTTTTTTTAGTGAGGTTAATCTTGTCGTACGACTTTTCGTTTTTTTGCATGATTACTCTTCAGATTCAGCAGACTCTTCTGTTACCTCTAATGCTGCAACTTTTGCAAGTGCTTCTTCTAATCTAACAATTAAACGTTCATCATTGTTAGCAGTTTTTGCTGTTTCTAACTCTGCTGTAAGAGTTGCAGTCGCTGCTGCTTTTTGTTCTGCGTTCATTGGACTTCCTTCGTTGATAGGGCGTACTGTTTAAATTGTGGGTCATTGACCAACTCCTCAGAGTTGACCTCAGTGCAATCAACCGTGACTACTGCCCAGTTGTAACCAAAGTGACCACGGGGATTTACACGAGTTGGATTAAACACATTACCTCTGTAAAGGATACGGTCTTTAATGTGTTTTTGAGGGTTGACTAACATCTCAGGAACAAGTCTTTGAACATCTCCTACGTTCAACACTATTCTAAGAGAGTCGACTACGTAGAAACCGCGTTCGTTCATTTCGTTTCCTCCACGAACCAATTGTACGGTTACGCAAGGCATATTGAAAGGAAGCATCCAACGACGACCTTCTCCAGGGGTGAAACTAGAGGTGTCGTATACGTCGTCTACGATAGCGGTAACGTTCTCATCTAGGTAGTACTCACTCCACCTAAACCAGTCAACATCAACACCTACAGGATGCTGTATGTCTTCCTTTATGGATTCATACATTCGCTTTTGTTCAAAGTCCATGTTGAAACGGCCTTGCATCCTGCTGCCTCGCATCAAGACTCCTTATAGAACTCTAAGTTCTTCTTTAGACGTTTGTCTGTAGGGTTAAGGTTAAGGGCTTCTTGACCAAACGTCAGGGCTTCCTCTTTATAACCTAAATTATGAGCAGCAATTGCTGCTATGTCATAGGGAAAATCGCTCCACACTTTAGGGTCATTTAGGTATTGAAGAGGCTTTTCTTTAATCTCAATCGCTCTTAAACAAGATGCGTAACACTCTCTCCATAATTCGTTTTCGTAGTAGTACTCTGCTAGTTCTACCCATGGTTCTCTACCTTCTGGATATTCAAGAGCAGCCTTCTTAAACCATTCTTCTCGTTCCTTACCTTCAGAACATTTAGCAATATACCTCATAGAGGCAGCACGTTCTGGTTTCCATACGGCTCGTTTTAAAGACAGATGGCGTTGAAGTTCTTCTTTAGCCTTGTCACACATTTGATGAAAAAAGTATTCCCGTCCTAAATAATGAGAGTTACGGTCATCTTCAGGGTCTTCAGCAACAGCCAGTTCTAACATGGGGAAATATTGACTACGAGATTTTGATTGGTCTGGATGATGGTGAATTTGTAGCCCAATCCACTCTTGGACTTCTGGTATTAGGTAACTGTTTAATACTTCGTGTACTGGATGTTTCCAACGATATCCTTGACGAGCATGAATTTTATCTCCACCGTAAACAAGTCCTTCTGAACCATCTGCGTTCCAAGACCACACGTATTTATATCGTGGTCTTGTTACAGTGCTTGGTGTTTTTTCTATATGTTCTCTCCAACCTGGAGCAAGAACTTCGTCAACGTCTAAAGCAATACAATAATCGATGTCTGTAGGAATATGAGAAAGAGAAGCATTGCGAGCATCATCAAAACGCCAGGGTTTAATTCGTATATCTACGACGTGTATCCCTAACTCACGGGCTAATTCAACTGTTCCATCAGTAGACCCAGTATCAGCAAGAAGAAAAAAGTCTGCTTCTTTTGCTGACTCATACCACCTTTGAACAAATTGTTTTTCGTTTAAAGCGATGCTGTAGACCGCTATTTTCATATTGTACTCCGTTTAGTTTATATTCTTAGCCCTGATGAACCCATTCCTGAATGTATAGCGCAGTTGTAATAAACAGGGCTTGTAAAGTTGTAGGCTATTACGGCAGTTACCTTTCGGTTAGTAGCACTCGCACTCCAAGCAGCAGAATACGCAGTAAATGTTGTGTAGGTATAAGCGTCTATAGTGTAAGTAACTCCTTGTGCTGAGTTAAGAGCAGAGGCTGTGTTGTCTTGAGCAGAAGACAGATAGAACGGATGACCGTCAACGGTATCGCTAGATACGTCAAATACATAGGTCATTCCTGGAAGTAACTTTAGTTGTGGGGTTTGAACGCCATCAACAAAGTAGTAATTACTTCCAAGGACAGACTGCACAGTAATGATATGAGTGATGACTGCTGTACCAGCAGGTCCAGCGTTACCTTGAACTCCAGCAGCACCTGTTGGTCCTGTTGGTCCTGTAGGTCCTGCAACGTTTGAATCAGCACCTGTTGGACCAGTTGGTCCAGTTACTGTTGATGCTGGTCCAGTAGCACCTGTTGGGCCAACACCGCCTTCTGCACCTGTTGGTCCTGTTGGTCCTCCTACTCCAGTAGCACCTGTTGGTCCTGTAGGTCCAATAGAGCCAACTGGTCCAGTAGGTCCAGTAGGTCCGTCTGGTCCTGTTGGGCCAGTTGGTCCACCAGAGGGACCTGTTGGTCCTTGTGGTCCAGTCGGTCCTTCAGGTCCACCAGAAGGTCCTGTTGGTCCTGTAGGACCTGCAGCACCTGCTGGACCTTGAACGCCTTGTTCAATGCTTACCCAAGCGGAACCATTCCAATACTTTAACTGTGGCATTATGACAACCTACTCCAATATCGATGCGTCATATTACTAAACGAGTCTCGTGTTGTTGGCAAATCTGACGTAGAAGAAGCAGAGCCCGCCATTCTTGGAGAAGCAGCAAGAATTGCAGTAGAGGCGGAACCACCAGCCACTGATGCGAGGGTCGGGGGTGTAGAAGCAACTACAACCACGGCTACTGCATAACGGCTACCTGCAGTTAGTGTGTAAGAAGTTGGATAACTACCAGTTGAATCTAATGCTCCTGTGTAAATGCTGTTTGAAACAGTAAATCTTGATGCGTCGTTATTTGTTCTTGCAACTAAAGTAGCGGTTGTTCCATCAAATGTATACAAACCAAAACGCACAAGTGATACACCTGAAGCAACAGTTGAACCTGAAGAAAACGATATGTTAGAAACTGTTAAATCTTCTGTAGGAGTAAAAAATGAAAAATACGTATTGTTTGAAGCAACTGCTGTAGTTCCATTCACTAAATCTCTTACTGGAACATCCAATGTTGTTGCAGAGTTATGCAGCGAGTCTCTAAGCCAAGGTTGAGCAACAGAGTTATAAGAAGTTTCATCCGTATCAAGCCATAGAACATCTGTTGTAGAAGGAGTACTTGTTTGAGCAACTAGTGCAGTTGGTCCCGTAGGACCAGTTGGTCCAGTTGGTCCTGCATCACCTGTTGGTCCTGTAGGTCCTCCTGAAGGTCCGATAGGTCCTTGTGGTCCAGTAGGTCCAGTAACTGAGGGACCAAGTGCTCCAGTAGGTCCAGTAGGTCCAGCAGCACCTGTTGGTCCTGTTGGTCCTCCTGAAGGTCCGATAGGTCCAGTAGGTCCAGTAGGTCCGTTTGGTCCAGCAGAACCTGCAGGACCAGTTGGTCCTAAAGTTATGGAAGCAATCCACTGAACACCGCTCCAAAAACTAACGGAATTATCTGTTTTAATCCAGATATCGCCAATTTGAGGAAGATTGGGTTCATAAGCCGAATAAGTTACATACTGTTTACCGTCTACTTCGTAAGCAGCAGTAACTGAATATGAAAGGTCTGCAGTTGTTCCTGTAACTTTTATGGTATCACCAGTATTTAATGCAAATCTAAATGTTTCAAATGCTTGACCTTGTGTTATTTCAAGGTCTTTAACTATTACCAAAGTTGTTGGGTCTGTATAAACAGAACCAGTTGGCACAACATAAACAGTTGTTTTTGCTGTTTGAGTTCCTTTATTAGCAATAATTAAAGAAGCAACGTAACCACGACTTGCGGTTACAAGGTCTGTAAGAGAATCTCTACCAGGATTGGATACGGCTAGACGTGTTACTGGCATTAGTCTGTTACCGTCACTTTCTTCCAACCATCGTTAGTTTTAACTTCTAACGAATCAGTATCAGTATTAAATCTTACGTAACCAACTTCAGCAGCAGTTTCTCTAGCAGCAGTTGTGCCTTTATCAAGGTAAATAACGTTGTTAATTCCTCTAATAGTCTTATTTCTAAAGACTGCTGGCAAATCTGCTGGACTGAAATCGTCTGCTTGTAAAATTCCGTATGCTGAGAAAGAAGTTCCCGCTATTGTAGATTTTACAAAAATAGAGTCGTTTGCATTTAATGCAAAACGAAACGTTTCAAAAGACTGGCCTACTCCAACAGTTAGGTTTGATGCAATGTACGCATATTCGTTTGCTTGTGCTGCTCCAGCAGGAACAACCCAAACGTCTACTTTGCAAACAGGAGTTGCTTGTGCTGAAGTATTAGCAATAACAACTGAAGTTAAATGAGCGTTTAGTACCGCGGTAAGTTGTTGATTACTATTAGCAGCGGGAGTCGCAACTCCAAGTCGAATAATCGCCATGGGTTTTCCTCCTTAAGCCTGTGCTTCAGTCCACGTTAACTTTGCTGAACAGAGTGTAGTATTACCAGTCAAGCGAGCAGCAGCAATTGTCAAAATGTCTGGTCCATCTGGGAATACTGAGTCTCCACCAAGAATTGAGTTTGATAACTCAAACAAATCTCCGATATCCACAGTAGTCGACTGTTCTACACCGTTCTGACCAGCAGCACGGAAGTTATAAATTTGAGTACCGCCAGAAACTGTGTCGTTACCAGTGTGTTGGATAATTTGAGTCAACGAAGGAGAAGTCACTGCAGAAAAGTTTAAGTTGTTCAAACGAGGGTTAATAAGAACCTTTACGTCAACCAACTGTGTTGTTTGAACAGCAAGTTCTACCATTCGCAACTGCATGCGGTTAATAACGTCACGGTCACCAAGTTTTCCAGTCAAACCGCTTGAAACCGAAGGAGACAGGCGGATTGAAAGAAGTGGTTGATAGTTAGCACCAGAAGAGTTGTTTAAAGAACCCTGTGGGTACAAGAAGAATGTGTATTGAGCATTACCTTGAGAAGTAAAGTCAATTGTGTTAGTTCCACCACTAGCATTGGCATCCGCTGCTGTTGGGTGAAGCGTTACGTTGTTTGCATCTACTGCACGTATAAATAGCAAAGGAGTGCTATTTTGTAAATTAACAAAGTTGTAGGCTGGGTTTTGTGCAACAACTCTTGGGTTTTGTGAATTTGCACCTGTAATTCCTTGAGCAGTTAAACCAATAAACTGAACAGGTGTTCCTGTTGTAAATCCGTGTGTAGGAATGTTGATTTGGTTTGTTGTAACGTTAATTGCTGTTGAACCAAAGGTCTTTGCTGTGGTTCCAGAAATTGTAAGAGTCTGACCAGGTTGTGAGAAGAGGTAGGCTTTATCATCATCAAACTTACCGTCCATGATGACTGAAGTACCCCAGTGGAATAAGAACGGAATATAAGTTGGGTCAGTGTAGGTAGTTACCTCATAGCGAGTAGGTAAGTTACCTGAGCGGAAATATGATTCTAACTGGAAGTTATTGTGAATAAATTCGTGAACATATTGAACTTCGCCCTCTTTAGTCTTAAAGCCGTAACGAATCTTACCCGCACCGTACCAAGAGTAGTCAATGTAAGCCATTTGAATCTTGTTTAGGTCAAGGTTATATCCAGTTGGACCTGTGCCATCGCAAGGGTCAATAGACCAGTTTTCTTGAGGAGTACGAGTATCTACTGTCTTAGTCATGATAATACCGCTCTTTGCTGGAGTGAAAGAGTGTGGTGTTCCTGAACCAGCAGAAGAAATAGCAACAACAACTGTTGCATCTGGTGATGCTTTTAATTTGAACTGATTATTGTCAATAAAATCAACGTAGTAGACGCGACCGTTAATTAAACCACCAATAGGTGTTCCATCAATTGAATCGTAAATAACTGGAAGATTATTAGAGAATCCATGATTTTGTAAAACAAAAGAATCATCTGCAGCACGAACTACGCCTGTATTTCCATCTCCAGGGTTGAACTCTTTTTCAATACCATTTGAACCTTTGTATTCAGGCTTAATGGTTAAACGTGTATCACTAACGATGCTAGAAATCTTGTAAGACTGACCACGCATAACAATGTAGTCTCCAACGTTAAGTTGCGTTGTAAATGTTGTCCCAGTACCAAATACGTATTCAGTTCCTTGCAGAGCAGCAGCAGTACCAGCAACTTGTTGAGTTGAAGAACGACGAACTGCATAAATTTTTTGTCCATCAAACTCAAAAAACATTCCGTTTTGGAAATCAAACATACCAGCACGGATTGCACCATTTTGCCAACTATCTACGTTAAATTGTGGGAATCCATAAGCAATGTTGTTTGGTGCTGTTGGTACTGTAGAGGACGCAATACAAGTAAAGGTTAACGAATCAATAACTGTTACTTGGAAAATACCGTTGTAAACAGTGCTTAGTGCACCTAGGTTTGTCCTAGACTCAGAAATTTCAATGTACAAACCATTAATAAGACCATGAGGACGACGAGTTACACATTGGAATGTGGTATTGCTGACTCGACTTATCTTCTCAATATCAATTGTAGGTTTGAAGTTAATACCAAATGAAGTTTGCAAACCTTTACCAGACTGATAACGGAAGTACTTACGAGTCTGACGAATAATCTGAGCATTAGAGGTTCCAACACCAGTCGACATTTCAACTCCACCGTCAAACGGTCTGTGAAGTGAGTATCCTTGTGGACGTACATAAACAAACGTCTGATATGAGTAAGACACAGAGGAGTAAGATGCTGCGTATGGTCTGTTAAGAGTTATCTGAGTATCAGAACCAATAGCAGTAATTGTTCTAATAATTGGAGCAGTTGGAATAGTTTCGGTAAAGGTGTGAGTAGTTCCAGAACCCTGAGTAGTTACAACTACTGGGTTTGTATTGGTATTTGCATCGTTTAAAGTGTTAAATAAACGAATTGTGTTTGCATCTATCCTTCTAACAAAGTAGAAGAAAGTAGAGTTCAAACCTGTAGGAGCAACGGAACCAGCACCTGTATTGTACTGAACGCAATCTCCTGTCGTAAATCCGTGTCCTGTAAGCGTAAATTGGTTTGTTGGCTGAACCGCAACGTTAGTACTAGAGAAAGTAGACACAGTAGTTGTGTTTGGTGGGAACAAGCGGAACTTGTCACCAACTTTAAGAATCTTAGCAAATGAAGTGTTTACACCATTTACAAGGGTTGAACCTGAAGCCACACTTACGGTTCCAGAACCAGTTACAAACCCATTAATTTGAGCAGTTGTAAGGGTGTGGTCTACACCGCCACCCCATGAAGTCAAAGTCAAAGCAATACCAGATGCAGCGTTTTCTTCAGAAGAGGCTAACTGAATATAGTCTTTGCTTACGTTGATTACGTAATAGTTACTTTCATTAGTTAAACCTCCAACGTTTGTTCCACCAGCATTGCTGTAAGTAACCTTTGTACCAGTAATAAATCCGTGTGAAGGAATACGCAGGTTATTAGCAGCAAGGTCAATAACAGAACGTGGAGTAAACGTCTTTATGATGAAAGGAACGAATCCATTAGCAGGAACTGTAAAGGTTGTTGTAGAGGGAACCGCATTAACTGTGTAGGTTCCATCTGGAGACTTAGTCAAAGACAATATTCTATGACGACCAGCACCAGCAGTTGTTAAGTTAACAGGTACTGGGGTAGCAGCAGTAGCATTATCCAAAGTTGCGGCTAATCTTAGGTTGTCTCCGTCTATTTGGATAATGTAGTACGGATTACCAGAAACTAAACCACCGATAGCAGTCTGACCAACAGAGTCATACTGAACAAGTTCTCCGTTAGAGAATCCGTGAGAAGGAATTGAGATGGTATCTGTAACAAAATCAACAGAGTTTGTAGTAATTGAGTGGTTTCCAGTACCTAACGAAGTCAGGTTAATAATGTTTGTTCCTTCTTTGTTACTTGCTAAACGAAGAATGTTATTATCAACTTTAGAGATAAAGTAAGAACCATTGTTAGTTAAACCACCGATAACGGTTCCACCACCTGAAGAATAAACAATGCGAGAACCAGTAACTAAATCATGGCCTGGAACGTAAAGGCTATCTTCATCTAGGTTAACAACCACGTAGATAAATGAGTGTGTATTTCCAGTTCCTGCAGAAGTAAAGTCAATTACTGGACCATTTAAAGACTGGCTTAACTGAATGTTATTGCTATCGACTACTGTCTTTACGTAATAGGTAGCGTTATTTTGAAGAGGAGCAATTGATGTTCCACCACCATTTGAATAACGAATTGGCTGATTTGCCAAGAAACCGTGAGATGGAATGGTGATGATGTCTGTAGAAGTATTTACAACAACCTTTCCAAATTGTTCGCTACTTGTAGTAGCACTTGGAATTGTAAAGTTTACGTTGGTAAAATTAGGTGCTGGAGTTGTGCTTAGTTTGTAAGTCCAGTTATTAATACGGTTTACATAATAAGTAGTAGTTGTGTTTAATGGTGTAGCACCAGTTCCAGTCAAACGATAGACCAGAGCATCTCCATTAGAAAGCCCGTGACCATCAGCAACGTTGATTGTATCTGCATCTAAGTCTAGAGTGATTGGGTGTACTGCGTGATACTCGCTTCCTGCTGCAACAATATTGATTTGATTTGTTCCATCATTTGCATCTTGAGCAGTTGGATGGAATGTAAACGCACTAGAAGCCGTAGATAACAAAGTAACAACAACTTCACCTTCATTATTGCCTGTGTTATAAGCACCGATATTAGTAATTGTTGCTCCGCCAAATGATGATGAACCATTGTATTGACCAGTAGAAGTAGCAACGTTTGTAGCACCAGTTACGATAAAGGAACCGCCACCACCGCCAGGGGCTGTGCCTTGAGCGTTACCACCAGCACCACCAGAGTAACCACCAGCACCACCAGGAGCACCGTAGGCTTGACCGTCAGAACCAGCACCTCCGCCAAAACCACCGTGTCCAGAAGAACTACCAGCACCACTACCACCAACAAGACCGTTGTTGAAACCGCCACCACCGCCACCGTATGAAGAGTTACCACCAGCAGTTAGGAAACCACCTCCACCACCACCAGCAGTTGCACCAGGAGCACCGTTACCATTAGCACCTGCCGTTGCATTTGCATTATCACCGTTATTGGTTAGAACAGCGTTACGTCCACCAGTTGTATTTGAGGAAGCAGAACCTCCACCTGCAACAAAAAGAGGTACGTTTCCTGATTTACGAACAACAAATGTAGCACCTGAAGAAGCGGGCCAAGCATCGTTGTTTCCTGGGTTTTCACCACGTTGTCCAACAGCAATAGTTATGATTTCGCCACGAGTTAAGTCAACTCGTCCTTGAACGATTGCACCGCCACCACCTGCTGCACGACCTGCTTTACCAGGAGCACCCTTTACGTTGAATTCATAGGTTCCATTAACTGGAACAGTCCAATCTTGATAACCCTGATAACTTCCTTGGTTAAAGTAAGCGGTGTTGGTTGCCCATGTTGCACCAGCCGTATTATAAGCAGAAACTAAAGTAGAAAGAGCAGGGCCATTACGTCCAGTAGTTCCACCTGTTGTGAATGTAAGAGTAGTAAAGTTATACAAAGGAGCAGCAGTGTCAGAGAAGGCTGTTGAAGTCTTCTTTAAGTAATAAGTGTTTCCAGAGGTTAATCCAGAAAGAGGAGTGCTGTTTGTGTAGTACTTAACTGCTTGATTGGTTGGGTAGTTACTGCTTATATGTAGTTTGTTTCCATAAACAAATGGGAAGTCAAGAGTGATGTTTCCAGTTGTAAGATTAGTAATGTCAATTGCAGCACCACCGCTAGTATTCGAAAATGTGATTTTGCGGTCTTCAACAACGTTTGTAAATACTAAGTTTCCAGAAGTAAGACCTGTTAATGCACCAGTTCCATCACGATAGATGAAAGGTCGATTTGCTCCAGCAGCAATTGCAGCGGGAGTTACTTCATTAACTGTTTTGTTTACGTAGACAAAGTTATCTTCAATGTTTACGTTAGTTTTTGACAACGAGTGAGTACCGCTAGTACCAGCCGCAGTTATATTAATGGGCATTATTTATCAGCCTTTCCATCTAACAACGACAATTCCTGAACCACCATTGCCACCTTTAGTACCCGCCCGATAGTGAGCACCGCCACCACCGCCACCACCAGTGTTTGCACCACCGTTACCACCTGGAGTGTTGGCCTGTTGGTTAGGACCTCCACCACCACCTGGTTGACCAGCGTTCAATCCAGCACCACCGCTTGTAGAACCAATGGCTCCACCGCCACCGCCTCCGTTACCACCATTACCACCAGTGGATGAAGAGTAAGCAGCACCTCCTCCTCCACCACCCCAGAAGTAGTTAGTTCCTAAAATGTTGCTTTGAATTCCCACACCGCCGTTTGGTTGACTTGATGCGTCAGTACCATTACCACCAGCACCACCACCACCACCTGAGTAATACTGCGGTCCACCATTACCGCCACGGTTTCCGTATTGGGTAAAGGAAATTAAACCGTTTTGGGATGCCGATAATTGGTTACCAGTACGCCCACGGCTGCCAGAGTTTCCGTCTGAATAACCAGAACCACCGCCACCACTACCGCCAAAGCCAGCATAACCTTGAGAAGGGGAGTACTGCCAATAAGATGAACCACCAAATCCACCACCGTTCGCGACGATACTTACTCCGCCAGGTCCTGAAATGGTTGAGTTACCACCATTTGTACTGTTTACACTGTACTGGTGATTATCTCCGTTACCGTCTCTATTTGCACCACTACCGTTACCACCAGCACCAACAGAAATGTTGTAAGTGCCTGACTGGGCTTGGAAAGTGCCAATAACGACACCTCCACCACCGCCACCACCTCCCATATCAAATCCGCCACCACCGCCACCTGCAACAACTAGGAATTCCAAAACTCCAGTTCCTGCAACAGTAAAGGTGTTGCTGCCTGTAGAAGTAAATGAAAGAACTTTGTAAGTCTCAGAACCGACAGTAATAGATGTCGGACTTATGCTAGAGGTTACTTGCAAACCTGAAGAAGTTTCTAATTGAATATTGCTGTTATCAAGTCTGGTTACAAAATGATAGTCTTTTGTAAATCCGCTTCTAGTTATGGCTCCACCATTTGGGTAGGTGTATTTAACCATGTCCCCAGTAACTAATCCGTGGTTTTGAATGTGAATTATGTCTTTATCAATAGATACGCCAATTTTTTTAATAGTGAGTGTTCCAGAGTAAGAACCGTTAGAAAGAACTATATCGCTACCGCCAGGAGTTGCCGCTAACTTAATTTGAACAAGACCTGGAGCAACATCTACAACTAAGTTAAATGAAGAAATCCAATAGGTTGTGTTATTTGCTAATCCTCCAGGAACTGTTCCAGTAGAGGAAAGGAATACCATTGCTCCAACATATAGACCAGTAGACTGTGTGCTACCAGCGTTGTTTTGCATTTGGATGATTGCAGAACCCGTTGAAGTTGAGTTAACAGTGCTTGTTGCACCTTCAGAGTTTGCTCCATCAAAATTCAATCCAGCACCCGCAGTTAAAGCAATCGTTGTTTGATTTTGGTTGTCGAGGTTATTACCAGCAAATTTTTGAGCAAGATTTGCTTTACGGAAGGTTCCAGTCATTGAGACTGTTATATCGATGGCGTTACCATTAGGAGTTGCACTTACTTGGAATACCGAAGAAGAAGTTCCAAGAAGATTATTAGTTTTTAAGTAAACTATTCCACGAGGTGCTGTAGCAAAATAGCCAGAAGATGCAGCGATGTTGTAGTAAAGAGGAGTTCCAATTTGGAGTCCTGAGAAAGTTTCTGCTGCTTGATGAGTTACTGTAAAAGTATCATCACCAGTGTTTACAGATGCGATTGTACTATCTGCACCACCACTAGAGAACGATTTATTTGTTAAATCTAATGCGTATGTAGTTAAAGTGTTAGCACCATCAAATGTCTGTGCAGTTGCAGTGTTTGAAGAGTCAAAAGTTCTAGAACTTGTGTTAGATGCGTCAAACTCTTGTGAGATGGTGGAGTTTAGATTCAAGAAATAGAACGGAGTATTAACACCAAATCCATGAGGAGCATCTGTTTTTAAAGTAAGTGTAGATTGTCCTTGAGCATTTGTAACAAGACCTTCAGAGTCTGAAATTTTAATTTGTGAACCTTGGAAGAACTGTCCTGTAATAACAGAGGTATAAAGGTCAACAATAGAAGCAGTACTTAACTGATTTTGCTTGCTAAGGTAGGTAAGAGTTGTGCTATCTGGAATTGAGTTAATGATATATGAGCCATCAGCAGTTAAGGACTTAGTTCCAGAAACGTTAATGGGGATACCAACAGCAAGACCATGAGGAAGAGAAGTTGTAATTTTTATTTCACGAGAACCTGCAGTAGTAATCATGTCCACAAGGTTTGGAATTGTGGTGTCACCAGAAGCAGAAAAGAACGATGGAGTGTTGTTGATTAACTCAACTGTTTCCCACTTGGTTGGCTGCAGACCGTATTCAAAGTCCGTGTCGATGAGCGTCTGCGGCTCACTGACACGCAGTTTCGTTACGGGGTCAAGAAATTCAGCGGGGAAACGGATTTCTCCACCAACGCCACCACTGCTGCCTGTGCTACCGCCGAGAAAACCTGGCATCAGTTTTTACCTTTCATTCATTACGCTCCAAGCCACCATGATGTTGAAATCGCAAGCGTTCCTACTGTGCCTTGAGGACCAGTTGGACCAGCATTTCCTGATGCAACTTCTATCCATGCACCTTGAAAGAATACATAAGTTTTTGCGTTTTGAGTGTTAAACCAGCCGTCACCTGCATCTGCAGTTGCAGTAGATGGAGCGGTTGGACCTGTAGCAGTGAATTTACCAACAGGACCTGTTGGACCAGTAGGACCTAACGGACCAGTAGGACCCGTGACTTGTGACTGTGGGCCAATAGGACCAGTAGGGCCAGTAGGTCCTGTAGGACCAGTCTCGCCTTTCTTGTCATAAATAGCGATAACACCAAGTTGTGCACCATCAGTTGAACTTTGATAAACAATATTTGCTGGTGCGTTTAGAGGAACAACATAAGTGATTATGTTTGGTGAAGAAGCACTGTACACACCAACAGCAGCATTGTTGCCTGTTGTTCCAGGAACTGTTGCACCGTTGTTTTCTGATAAACGAAGTGCAAATGGGTCGTTAACAACTAGACCACTGCAATCAAAGTAATAAGTTTCACCACGAACTAAAGTAAGGGTTGGGTTATCACCCTCAACGTCTGCAACTAAATATGCTGTATTTCCTGAATTATTTGTAATTACAAACGTTGTTCCATTACGTGGACCCATAGGACCAGTAGGACCTGTAACTGATGGACCAGTCGAACCTGTTGGACCTGTAGGACCAACGAACGGACCTCCGCTTACCCAATCAGAGCCATTCCAAATATAAATGTTGCTATCTGCAGAAACTACGTATGCGTCACCAGAAGTATTTCCAGTTGAAGGAAGATTTCCAGTTGCTGAAACAACGCCTTTAACATTGATAGATGTTCCTTGTGCACCAGTTGGACCAGTCGGACCTTGCGAACCTGTAGGACCAGTTACAGTTGAAGCAGGACCAGTAGCACCAGTTGGTCCAAGTGGACCAGTTGGACCAGTTACATCAGAAGCAGGACCAGTAGGTCCTGTTGGACCTTCAGGACCGATAGGACCAGTTGGTCCTGTTACGTTAGAAGCAGGTCCTGTTGCACCTGTTGGTCCTTGCAAACCTTGTGGACCAGTAACACCTTGAATATTACCGACGTTTTGCCAACCACCTGCACCGCCATTTAATGACGGATTCCACACAACTAAATCGCCATTTGTTAAAAGGTAAGCATCACCAATTTGTCCTGTTGGTCTTGCTGCTACTAGTGTTTCAAAATCTGCGTACTCGCCTTTAATAACTGTTGCTGCACCAGCAGGACCAGTAGCACCTGTAGGTCCAGTTGGTCCTACAACGTTTGAATCAGCACCAGTTGAACCTGTTGGACCTGTTGGGCCAACATTGCCTTGTGCACCTGTAGGTCCTGTAGGTCCTTGATTACCTTGTTGACCTTGAGACCCTGTTGGTCCTGTTGGTCCTTCAATACCTTGAATACCTTGCGGACCAGTTGGGCCAGTTGGTCCTATAGGACCAGTAGGGCCAGTTACATTTGAAGGAAGTCCTTGAATACCTTCTGGACCTGTTGGACCAGTCGGTCCCAATGGACCTTGTGGGCCAGTTGCACCATCAACACCAATAACACCATCAAAACCACGTGGACCAGTAGGACCAGTAGGACCTAAACCACCTTCAGGACCAGTAGGTCCTGCTGCACCTGTTTCACCTAACGGACCACGAGGACCAGTTGCACCAGTTGGTCCAGTTACACCTTCAAAACCACGAGGACCAGTTGGTCCTGTTGGTCCAGTTACAGCAGGACCTGTAGGACCTGTTGCACCAATTGGACCTGTTGCACCAGTTGCTGATGCAGAACCTGCAGGACCCGTTGGTCCAGTTGGACCTGAAGGACCAGTAAAGCCACGAGGACCTCGTTGATTAGGAACACCAGGAAGTAACGATGGGTCAATCTCTGGATACTTAGGACTGTTCGGATTAATTGGCATTATGTAGTCACCTCACGAACAGTAAAGAATTTGCCAGCCTTGTAGGTTTCTTTACGACCATCTGAGTCATATACACACTGGACATCCCAATACATTCTTTGTGCAAGCCTTCTCGTTTGTTCCTGCGTCAAACTTAAGGTAATAGTATGACTTGTATTTGACGTTGATGTGACCGTAACTGTGAACGGCATGTGGGACTGTTCTACCCCAGCCTTCCACCTAATGTTTGCAATAACGCCTTTATTGGTGAGGTTTCCTGTATACGGAATGGAGTAGGAGAACGCCACGTCTTGATATGCGGTAAGTTCCACAGAGTCATAAGGGTGCTCTGATGGTTGGTCTCCGTAACTTGGTCTTGGAACTTCAACTCGTTCTGGGTATGAGTAATCGTCCACCTCCTGTGGTCGGTAAATTGGTACATAGTGATTTGTTTTTTTAGAAATTCTGCGGAATGTAAATACTTCGATGCGGTACATGCCAATACCAAGCAAGATGCAGAGTTCACGGTACTGGTCTTTACGAGCCTGAATCATGTCCATGATTTGGCGATAGCGTTCAGAACGCGGAATTGTTACTCCGTCTGGAGCAAAGACGTTAATATCGAATGAAGCATCTGTGGCTAGTGTGTAGAGAGCCAACGTAGATGCAAGAAGTGCTACAGGATAAACTTCAACGGCTGGAAGGTTATCTATTGTCTGAATACGACCAAGAGAATCGGTACGGTTATTAGAGTGCTGTAGTAAAGCAGTCTCTACAAATCTTTGAATTTCCGCTGTTGTGTAATAGCGGAAATAGTTTCCTGAAACAGTAATCTCAACGCCATCAACAGGAACGTTGTCAGAAACAAGAACACCTGTGTGTTCTTCTATAGAACATTGGTTTGAAACATCAACGCCATCAAAAGCAACATAAACGCCAGAAGCATCTAAAGGCGAATAATGAAGTGTAAATCTGTTGGTAGTTCCGTCTGCTGTAAACTGCATGACGAACGACTTAGAAAGGTCGCCAATCTCGGACCGTACTAAATCGGTTAGACTTTGTACGGTAGCCACTTATCCTCCATGCAGTTGAATCCTCATCGCTTATAATCTCTAACTAATTGAATTTAGTCAGCCCAAAAAAGGGTACTCCTCACTCTGGGAGGAGGGCGGAAACCAGAAGTGAGGAGTACGACTGTTGACGGCTTAGTTGGGCCGCCAGATGTAACCTAGACCTTCAAGATAATCTGCGAGGTCACGAGAGACTGAGTACTTAACTCCAGCCTTAAATGAGTAAGTGTTTCCTACACCGTAAGTCATCTCATCAATGTCTGTAATGGTGCGAATGATTACCTTGTCATTTGCAAGTGATACGCCAACTTCTTGAATCTCGTCTAGAACAATCGGTGCGTCTGGTTTCTTAGGGTCAAATACGTCCCGTTCCAGACTTTCTCTTTCAATCTCCGCTGCTACAGAAATTTCTTCCTGACGCTTACGGAGGGCTTCCGCGTTCTTTTTTGTTGCTGTCTCTGCTGCACGTCCTGTTGCATCCAGAGGTGATGTTGGTTTGTTTGCCACGATGTTCGTTCTCCTAACTATATTTTTTGTTGCGGATGAGTCCCAAAGAAGGAGTATGGGACTCATCCGCTTGCTTAACAATTATTAAGCAGTGTAGACCTTGCAGATAGCCTGGTCTGTGATAACGCCAAGTCCCCAAATTGCGTACCAAGCAAGGGCATGCTCACGACCGAAGTCAAGAACGCCACCATCGCGTAGTTCAACTGGAAGAGAAATTGCGTGACCAAATGCGTTGTCACCAATCATGAGTGATTCGTAGACATCAACTGCAGTTGTACCTGCTGGAGCAGACTGTCCTGGGTTTTCTGGGTTTCCACCAGTACCAGGAGCGGTGTTTGCCTTTACAGGAACTTCACCCTGGTCAGCAGGTGCACCAATGATGCTGCTGTAGTTAACAGCAGTTCCTGATGCAATCTTCTTGACCTGAGTTGTCTCAATGAAGACTACGTCGTAGAGACGACCAATCTCACCAAGCATGAAGTTACCAGGAGCAGCATACTTCGTGACTTCAATGAACTCTGGGTTCGAACGGATGTCACGTGACTGCTTTGGATGAATGAACTGTACATAAGTTTCACCCAACCTTGGAATGTTCTTTGATGCAAGAGTCAACGCTGCGTCCTTAACGGCTGCGGTTGTCAACTTGTCATTTGCTCCGATGTCAGCAATACCTGTTGCAGGTGTTCCTTCATCGTAGTTTGTGAAGGCTCCACCAGTGATGCCTGAGCGGTCGTAACCGAATACTGCAGAAGTTGCAGCACCGAGTGTGTTACGTGCTTGTACATCTAGGTATTGAGCCATGTGGCGACCAAGAAGACGTGAAGCAGATGCCATTACGTCATCGAAGGAAGCGTTGAGAAGTAGTTCAGAAACTGCTACTGCGTAGCCGTGCTCTGCAACTGTAATTGCGATTTGGTCCGCTGTAAGAGCATTAGTGGTTAGACGAACACCTTCAGTAAGAGGTGTTGGGTCTACGCTAAAGTTCTTGTAACGGAGGAAGTTAACGCGAAGACCTGGTGCTACACCAAGTTCGGTCTTCTTTACTGCAAACTGTTCGAAGCGAAGAATCGGCATCGCTTGGAACAGGATTTCCTTAGACCAGATGGTCTGAATGGCTTGTGAGAGGGAGGTGTTGCTACCTGAATACGCGGTAGGTGCACCTGCTAGTTCACTTGAGCCAGTAATTGCTGATGCCATTTTGGAATCAGTCCTTTCCTGTTAGATGGTTAGTTGTTTGGGCTTACCCGAACAGTCCCCGACCGCGATTGTTTGATGCTTCGCCAAGTAATTTGGCTCTGTTCTTCGCATAGTCTGCCAAAGACATTTCCCGAATTGAATCGGGAGTGTACATTTTTGAATCCGAATTGGTGTCCAGAGGTCCTGACGCAGGAGCAGTAATACGTGCTCCCGCCATTTCTCTGCGAGCACTGGACATAGCCTGTGCTGCTGAGTCGAGAATACGAGCAGATTTGTCTTTCAAACTTGCGATGCTCTGCTCTACTTCATCGCGGTTACTACCTTCAATCAAATCTATGAGTTCAGGAATGATGTTGTCGCGTTCCTGCTCAAGTCTCTGTTGACGGTACTGCATTAGTTCTTGGAACGTGCGTTCCTGCTCCAACAATGCAAAAGCACGTTCTCTTTCGAGACGCTCTGCTTCCAACTGTTGCTGGAACTCTTGCTCTTTTTTAGTAAGAAGAGCACGGATGTCCATATCTTCTTCTAACTTCTTTTGATGTTCAGCCTCAGCGAGTTGACGTTGCCGTTCTTCCTCTGCTGCTCTGTCGTCACGCTCCTTCTTCAAGGTTGCGAGTTCTTCTTTCAACTTTTCGAGTTGAGGATAGAGTTTTGCCTTTTCTTGTTCACGAGCACGAACGATGTCGTCCTGCGTGAAGTTCAAGTTAGGCTCCTCTACCTTTTGAGACACGCTTTCCATGACTGGAGTCGCAGCCTCTGGTATTGCTGAATCAACTAATACTTCTTGGTTATCCATAATTGCACATCTCTTTTCTTTGTCGTTGTCCGAGTGTGGATTTCTCCACGTGCCACGCTTATTAGCAGATAATTACACAGTGTTAACTGATAATTGTCTGCATAAATCAAATTTTTTCATTTGATTTAGGAGTTGTCTCTGTCAACTGCCCTTCGCTGTGGAATTTTGGTTCCATAGGCTTCGGTGACTAGTTTCTCTCTCAAACCAGCCTCTGTCTGTGCCTCCATAGCGGCAGCAGCCTGAGTCTCAGGGTCTTGAAGGTTGTCAGGAGTTGGTGCTCCATCAATCTTGTCACCCATAATGTCCCCATCAGCCAACTGTGTTGGTTGTAGAGGAATAGCACTATTTCCATCAGGACCTGGCATCATGCCAGTCATGTCTTGGATTTCTTTCTGAATTTGAACCTTCATAAGTTGCAACGCACCATCAGAAACAGCGTCATCACGCAATTCTGAACGAATCTCTGCCAACTTCTCTTCTGGGAACTCTTCTCCCAAACTACGTAGAGCACCTTCTTTAGACTCAAGACCCATACCAAGTTTGGTTTGAATCTCATTAAGAATGATTAGTTTGTCTAGTGGAAGTGGGGGTGGGAATTGAACATAATTCTGATAAGTCAAAGGGTCATTTGGGTCAAGACGAGTTAGTTGACCTTGTTTAATTGGGCCATCTTCTTCAGGGTTGTAACCCAAAGAATCAGGCTCCTTAAGAGCAAGGTGAAGAATAATTAATTCGTTAATCTTTTCAATACCCGCTCCGTATTGAGCAACTTTTTGAGAATAACGATTCATCAAAGGCTGATACTGAATGGAAAGAGCAACACCTGATGTATTTGAAATTGGCTGAACTTGTCCCAAAGCAGTCTCTGGAATGTTCATCATTTCGTGCATAGAACGCTTTAGAAGTTCAAGGTACTTCAGTGCACCGTCGATACCAGATGCTCCGCCTTCAAGGTTAAACACCTGACTATCTTTTGGAAGACCTCCCCAAACTTTCTTTGGACCCTTTTCAAGGTTAGAAGCCTTTGCTCCAACGATAACTGTTACAGGTGCAGCGTGATAGTTAATGATGTCTGCAATATCTGTTGAAATTTCGTTGTAAGAACGATTAATTGTAATAATGTCATGGCAGTCAGAAAGTCCCCAAGGTGAACCAGCGACAGGGATATTTGGAATGTGAACGATTGGGATTACACCTAGTGGATTTGGACGTGAATCAATCAACTCATCGTTAATGTATTCCTCAATAACATCGTCAGTAAGAATTTCAGTATATGTAAATACCTGACGAGTACCTTCTAAAGAAGTTCCCCAGAAACGGTACTTTTGCTTAAAACGCAGTAAACGAGTTCTGTCATGTGGGTGGAACTCTGGAAAACAAAAAGCGGAGTTCATAGGAAGGATGCGAACACGTCCTGGATGATTTCTACCTGCTGAATCTTGCCAAGGCTCTTCGTATGCAACCTTTACAAAACAATCTCCTGTAATACCACCGCTTTGTGCCATTTCAAATAGCACACGCATTTTGTCGTTATCAACTTCCCAAACACGTTGTAATCTGTCTGGAATGATTGCTTCTGTTGCTTTAGGGCTACGGTAGTGGATGCCCTTACCAAAAGTAAATCTTGCTAAAAAGTCATTAAACGCTCTGTAATAATTTACTGCAATTTGCATTTCGCCTTGTTCACGACGATAACCCCAGTGATGTCCTAAATACATCGCCCAGTTAAGTGAGTAGCGATTTAAACGAGGACCATGGACTTCAAACTCTTCATCTGCTAACTCCACAAGTCCAAGTGGAGAGATTGAAATTGTTAAATCAGAAGACGCTGCACGATACGACGGCGGGGAGAAGTCAATGAAACTCATCTGTTACTTCTTGTCCTTGTCACGTTTGCTGCCCTTTTTCTTTTTAAAGTCTAATCCTCTGGCTTTTTTCTGTTTAGTGAACTGTTTCTCTGACAACTTCTGTTGCTTGTAAACAGGGTCACTAGTGTTGATAAACTTACCACCAGATTGTTCATATTTTTGGTGAACCCAGTGACTTGCAGCAGGATTTGGGTACGTAGAAAACTTCGCTCTGGCTTGAGCAATAATCATTTGCCAAAGTTTTAAGTTCGCAGGTTTCTCAGCCACCGTAATCCTCTATACCTTTAGGCCCCCTAGCCTAATGCCAGGGGGACCAAAGTTCTACTATCTAATTAGTCGTTTACGACTGTTGGAGCAACGCGTTGTGTGCGTCCTCCTGACCGAGCAACAACTTCAACCTTCTGCTCTGCATAGTCAGTGAATGACCCATGTGAGAACTCAGAAAGAAATGTTGGTGCTTCAGTCCATGCAGCAGAGCCAACGTGGGCACGTGCTTGCATTGTTTCTGCAGCAGTTTTTGTGTGAACTGGTGCATTGCGATTTGGACGACCAGGTGCTGCAGCGTAGCCATTTGCAATACCAGTCTGGAAATCGTTTGGAACATCGGTATCAGTTGCAATACCTTCTTCGAAGCGAAGTGGTCCACGGCGTTCTGGATTACCCCACTGCTTTACTTCGTAAACATTGTCTCCCTTTTCAGGAAACTGTGGATTTGGTGCTAGTGTCATTTAAGACTCCTAAACTCTAGAGTTGTTTATCGGAACGGCCTATTCCAGGTATGAGTTTGACGGATTTCAACGATTTAGTAATGTCAAACTAAGAACTAATTGTTTACAAAGAAGGGGCTAGAGGTTAGGACGACTTCAGGCATTACCAGGTCCTTGGTCAAGGAACAGGCAATAGCCAAAGAATCAACATAGTCATCATGGGCATAAGATTCGTCTGGTGCTTTAACTATGAAGTTAGGTCCTTTGAAATGAACCTCTGCGTCCACCATCTGTTGATAAAAACGCTTCCAACTACGTAAACGACGTGTTTTTGCATGTGCTGGGAATCCCAACATACGGCGTTGAATTAAGGCTTGCAGATGCTTCCATCTTGTAGATTGTTCAGACTGGCTGGAAGTAATAGGTGCTACTTCTGCTCTTGGAATCAACACCTTTAATCTTTGAGCAACAGCGTCACCAACACCGTTGGCATCTACTCCAATAGCAAGTACGTCGTAATTACTTAAGAAGTTGACTATCTGGAAGTACTGCTCTTCCCAATCCTCGTTTTGTAGTTCTAACCAGTTTAAAACTCGATGTTCAAAATAACCAAACTCATCTGGTCTATCCCAATCAACCCAAACAACCGTTACGACTGTAGAGTCCATCTTACGTGCAGGGTCAATACCTACCACTACAGGAGTCTTGTGCCATACCTTTACAACTTCTTGAGACGTATCTCCAAGTTCATCCATAATTCCAGAGGTAACAAACATTCCACGTTCTAACAACCATTTACAGTTGTAAGACATCTGAAACTCGTCTGAGTCTTCACCAATACGGAGCATTTCTTTCTTAATAAATTTTTGATAGTTCTCGTTAAATTTTGATACGTCTTTCCAGTCCCATTGGAAATGATTTTGACGAGAACTACGTCCTGTCTGTCGACGTTTGTTTAATTGAATACTTCTATAGAAGTTGTTTTTATTAGTTGTAGGAGTTCCTGCTTTAACCATGGTTCCTGCGTAATATGCAAGCATCGGGCTGATGGATTTAGAGACTACAAAGTCGTCTGCTTCTTGACACTCATCAATAACTATTAAGTGGAAGGACTTAGACTCAATCTTTGCACGAGGGTTTGCAGTCATCATCGTCAAAGTAGAGCCAGAATTCTTTAACTTAACCATGCGTGTTACTCCGCCAATTCTTGCAGCGGAATCGTCAATTTCTGGGTCACCTAAAACCTCAAGTGCACGGTTAGACGTTAGTCGCGTAACTGTTCTACCAAATAGTGTTTCAGCCTGTGACTCAGTTGGAGCAAACAATCCAACCCATAATCCATCTTTAAATTTACTTAGTAGGTCTGGATACAACTTTGCAAGACGTGGAAGAAGAATCATCAACGTAGCAACAGTGTCTGCAACAGTTTCTGATTTACCTGACTGACGTGCAGCAAGTGCTGTTATTTCTTCACCATCGTTTATAAGAACAGACTCAATCATTCTTTTTGCTAATGGTTTTTGATATGCGTGAAGGTCATGACCAACAAGAACAACTAAAAACTGAAGTATCTTTTCAATGAGTTTATTTACAAACTCTTGAGACAGTTCATCTAACTGTTCAAACTCTTCGTCAATAGAAACATCATCTTCTTCTGCATAAAACTCAGGAGTGATTTCCTCGAATTGTTTATCATTAAAATCTATTGGCATTTGTTCCTAAACAGAGTAGCCCAACGATTTACGTTGGGCAACCCCGCGTCTGAGAGAGGGAGACAGGATAATCATAACAAACACAATAACAAATTCAACGTCGTTTTAGTTCTTTAATAATTTCGTGTAGAACTTCTGCACCCATTTCGGCATCGTTTAGCAATGCCTTTTCATTAGTACGCATCCATGTGGTTACTTCTTTACCAATTACAAACAGAGCATTTTCTGCCCATGTAATTAACTCTGGTGTAGGTAGTTTAGAGATACGTTTCTGAATCTTGGTCTGGGGCTGGTTTCCATCCCGCTTCTTCCGTAAAATCATCATAAGTTAGGTCCCTCCTAGATACGGCTAAGTTTAACGCTTCTTCTTCCTCTTTTGTACCCTCCCACTTACCCACTACTAAAATTTTGTTGCGGAACAGTTTTATAAGGGTTGGGGAAGCGTATCTATAAGGCGGGTTTATTTCTTGAGTCCAGCCTTTTGAAGTTCGTTTACCTTCCCATTTCAACGGTTGGTTGATGAGTTGAACAAATCTGTGTGGTCCGAGTGGTAGTAGTTTTGGCATACCTATCTGCTTCTCTTGCGATTTCCTTTACCAGACTTTAGTGCAGAACGATTTGGTTTGCTTGCTTTAGTTTTAGGTAGTTTTTTTGCCTGAGCGTTTCTTTGCCCTCTGTAAAGACGAGACTCATCCATAGCGGACTGTTTGCCCTGGAAGTAAATCTGGGTAGTACGAACGACACGGTACAAAGTCTCACGAGCAAGAGGTGTGAAACTTCCTATGTCTGCAGAACCACGAGGCTTGCCATCTAAGACCTCACGGATATAGCAACCCTTACAGGTACGGGCTTTAAATGCTGCCCACTCAGATGGGCTAACTTCGTAATAGTTATAAAACAGTCCGTCTCTAAACACGACGGTAAGAACGCCACGTGACTTCTCATAACCAGCAGCAACTGTGCGTGGTCTTTGATAATTAGTTGTAGATGTTGGGACTACAGAAAGCGGAGCAGGAGCGTCGTAATCATCACGTGCTTCATCTGCATAGTTTGGATAGTAATAAGGTTCGTAGTAATCACCAGATGTTAAATCTTCACTTAGGTACTCTGACTCATCATCATCGTCGTAAATTGCAAGGGCTTCAAATGTTCCAGAACCAATTGCTACTGGAAGACCTTGGAATGGGTTTACAGAGCGATTTTTTAGTTCTCCAGAGTCGTAAGTTCCAAGTAGTCGACGGAAATCAGATTGTTCACGGTCATTAAGACCAATGCCGTAAGTAGAAGTGGCGGGGTCCAAGAAACCATAGAGTTCCTCAGAGGAAGGCAACACAGGTGCTGCTTTCTTCTTCGGTCCTTGGTTCATGGACCTCGCCACCGTAACTCCTTAAATTAAGACGCTGTTGCGTATGGAGTAATTGTAACTGCTGCGGCAGGAGCGATGTTGTTTGCTCCAGCAGCAAGTGACTGTGTTTTGATTGTTGCACCTTTACCAGCAAGAGTTCCAGTTGCGTTGATACCTGTTGTATCAGCGACTGTAAATCCTGAACCAGAAATGGTGATTTGATTTGCTGTTGAAGCGGATGTAACTGTGAAAGTACCAACAAGAGCAGTAGGGACGTTTACAGGTGATTCTCCTGCAGCAGTTCCTGCAAAGATTTCAACCTTAGTTCCTACTGGATAATTGGTGTTTGCACTGGTTGCAAAAACTACTGCAACTGTTGCACTTGTAGCATTAATACGAGTGATGTCTGTCTTGGCATTTGCTGCAGCAGAGGCTGTAGTTACTGTCAAGGAAGCATCCTTCATTGCATCTTGTGCAAGAGCAGTTGTAAGACCAAGTACGCTTGGTACGAGTACGTAGTTAGTTGGTCCTGCTACGTCTTCACCAGGGGTATTGGCTACAAATTGTGGATACCCTCCCCATCCTGAAAGAGCGATGATGTGGTTATCAAGTGCTGGGTCTAGACGGTTAGCCAACGCGTCTGGACGAGCATCATTTGGCTGCATCGGCATGTTACCCCAAACGAAGTCGATTGCGACCTCACCTGCGGTATCAAGAAGATTGCCGTTATTGTTTACTGCCATTCTTTTATTTCCTCACATTCATGAATGTCAAGTCCTGCTCTGTATAACACCTCGCCACAGTCGCGACATCTGAAGAGGCGAACATCATCAAGTGCTTCGTGTAAGGAGTCCGAATGTTCGATGCTGCTTTCCATCTCAGGTTGTTTTAAAACCTCAGGAGGAAAGGGTCCTACAGGGTGGTGGGACTTAGCAGGGACGGGATGTCCTTGCACTGCAAATTTTCTAATAAGTTTCATTTTGCATCAGGCTCAACTGCTGACGCTTTTTTTACTGCTTTCTTAGCAGGAGCCTTTTCTACAGATGGCTCAGGTTCAGGAGTTGCTTCTGATGCTTTTGGAAGAAGGTCCATCGCTTCTTTAACTGATTTGGCTTTAGAAGCAGCAACCGTCAAATGTCCAGCCTTCATAACTGGAATTAAAAATGACGGCAAACAACGTACACAATAAGGAATTGATGTACTTTCTGATGGTTGGTAAATATATGCAGCGTCGTTTGAACAGTTTGCACACTTGTTCATTTAGTACTCCTTAACAATCCCATTTGCGTAATGCTAATGCTTTACGTGTTGGTTTTCCGTTCTTCTCCATTGGTCCTGGCATGCCACCCATACGTGCACAAAACGATTTGCGACGATTAGCAGACTTTTTTGATTTCTTTGCTTGAGCAGCAGAAACTGGTGGCTTTAAATTAGAGCCAGGGTTCTGACGTTCATAGGACTTACGTCCCTTTTCATTTAAACCGCCTTTTGAATTCTTGCCCTCTTTACGAGTCCAAGCAGCAGTTTTATGAGAAGACTTTTTCTTATTTGCCACTTGTCTTCTTCTTGCCTTTACGAAGGGCTTTGAAGTCAGCAGCGTCAATTGCTTTCTTGTTACCTGCAACTGATGCAATTTTCATTTGCTTTGCTGTAAGTGGTTTTTTCTTAGTTGCCATTATTTGCTCCTAGGTTTACGGGCTGCTTTAGGTGTTGCCTTTGCAGCGGGGGTTGATGTAGGTGTGTAAGCGGGATTACGTTTCGCACGTCCTGTCTTAGGGTCACGAATTACTGGTGCAACTTTAGTTGTTCCACTTGGAACCTCTGGAGTTTTAGTAGAACGTTGCGGAGTTGTAGGTGCTACTTGAGTAGGCTGACCTGGTGTTGCTGAAGAACGACGACGAGTAGTTGGTTTGTTGTATGCAATTTTCATACCGCCTTGACCATCAGTTTCAAAAGTGCTTACACGTTTTCCTTTGCCAAGACGTTCAACACCAGCAAATGCCGTATTTGCTTTTAGTACGTCACCAGCAATACCAAGACGTTGAGTAGCAAGTTCATGCTTACGTTTTGCTCGTCCTTCACTCTTTGCATGCTTCATGCCTTGTTGAGCCATAGTCATTGCATGACCTTGTTTTGACTCTAACATACCTCGTTCATGACCGAACTTACGTTCGTCACGTATGCTCTGTAGTTCATGACCAACAACCATGGTACGTAGTTCTTGGTTTCTCTTAATTCTTTTATCAAATACTCCAGAAACTGCACCCTGCAATGGAGCAAGAATATTTGGATTACCTGAAGGTGCGCCAAACTGTTGTTGATTAATCATGGGCCCTATTCTCCCCTGCTTTTAGTTTTTTTGGTGCTAAGTGCTTTTATAGCCTCAAGAATAATTACGTGGTTCTGTTGGCGGGCTACCTCTGCCTCTTCCAACTTCTGTTCTAGCCTGTTCTGACGCTTTTCAATACGTTGGACAGTATCTTTTAGGGACTTACCCCCGTTATTGGATAGTTCCCCATCCAGTTTATTTAAACGCTCCATAACGCCTGGAGTAGCGTCTCTACCTATTGCTGCTTCTTCCCCTTCCCAATCTCTCATGAAACTATGCCATGTACCAAACAAGATATTCAACTTTCTAATAAACCAACCCAAGATGGCTCCTCCACCAAGAACGATGCCAATAATTATCGACGTAGTTTCTAGAGCCATCTTGTGTAGACCTTACTTAACTGATTTTTTTGCTGGTGCTTTTTTAGCGGCAGATGAAAGTTTCTTCTCCGCTTCTTTTGCTACGGCTGTTGCTACGCGACCAAATGCTGGGTCTTTTTTATTTGCCCAACGAAGTGCTGTTGGAATTATTGAACCCCACAATGCGTTTGCTACAAGTAGCCACTCTCCTGAACCAAAATCAAGTGGACTTGAAATTCCGCTTGTTTGGGTAACAATCATCACTGCTGCAATTACTTGGCCTAGCAAGTTGCGAGCATACGATTCAATTGCTGATTTGTTCATTTATATCTCCTAAATGTGTCAGTTAGACACAGATGAAAGTCTAATCCTCTTCTTTATTTCTCAATGGGTAAGTAATTCCCCAAAGAACAATTGTTCCCAAAGTTGCCCAGCCAACAACGGTCTTTGCAGACCCATCAAGCACAACCCAGGCAATAAACATTCCTAGAAGTGTCCAGGACTGTTCAAGAAAGTCTTTCAGTATTTTCAAGGTTTGCGTCTCCTAACGCCCTTCAACTCGCCAGTGGGCCCACCGCCACCAGAACTTCCTCCACCTGAAGGTGCAGATAGAGCACTACCACCAGTTGCTAGTCCGACTGCGTTTAGTGCTGCACCTGTAGCAACGACAGTGGCAACAACCATTTTGGTTGCCTCTTCACGTTCTTCTGGTGACATATCTGCGCCAATGCTTCCAAGTGCAAGAAGAACTTGACCTGGGTCTTCAAATATTGCGCCTAATAGTTCTGCGGGGTTTTGTAACACCTCTAATGCTGCAGCAACTTCTGCAGTAATTATGACAGCATTTCCATTTTCGTCAGTGCGAACATCTACTGGCGTAGCAGGTGGCAAGTCTTCGTATGTAATTCCTGCTTCTTTAATTGCTTCTGAAGACAACGCTTCGCCTGGTGCTAAAGAAGATACAAGTGCCTCAACCACAGCAGCCTTTTCTTCAGCCGTTAAATTTCCGTCAGCCAATGCTTCACTTATTACAGTTTCGAGTGTAGTCTCAGAGGATGATTCTTCGGACTGACTTTCTTGCACTGGGGCTTCTGTCTCTGGTTTTTCTGGTTCTACTGGTTGTTGTTCTTCCTCAGTGGAAGACTCTTCATCGGACGTTCCGTCGTCTTCTGTTGGGGTTGTCTCTGACGATTCCTCTTCTGTGGGTGTCGATGGTTCTTCTGTTTCAGGCTCAGTAGGTTCTGATGGTTGTTCTTCCTCTGTTTGACCTGAATCAGAAGGCTCTTCTTCATTATCAGAAGGTGACTCCTCAGGTTGCTCAGGCTGCTCAGGCTCTGGCTCTGTCTCAGGGTCGACAGAAGGTGGCTCTTCAGGATTTACTTCAGGTTCAGGCTCAGGAGTAGGTTCTGGTGAAGAAGGTTCTGGCGTTGGCTCTGGTTGTGGTGTTGGCTCTGGTTGCGGCTGTGGTTGTGGTTCGGGAGTTGGCTCAGGCGTTGGAGTCGTTGGAGTTTGAGGAGGAATAGGTGTCGGAGTTGGTTCTGGGTTTGGTGTTGGGTTTGGTGTTGGGGTTGGCTCTGGCTGTGGTTGTGGGGTTGGTTGTGGGGTTGGCTCTGGTGAGGGCGTGGGAGCAGGATTGGGCGGAACGACTTGGGATTGCTGAACAGAAGCAATTACGGCAATGGCTGAAGAAACTGTGGAAGTAGCCTCATCCGCTTTTTGAACTGCTGTGTTTGCTGCTGCATCTGCAGTTGCTAATGCGGTTGTTGCTGCTGCATCTGCTTGTGTTTTTTCTGTTTGAGCATTTGTTAAATTTGTTTGAGCAGTAGTTAACGTAGATTGGAGGGTATTTAGTGTTTGAGTTTCTGTTGTTAATGTGGTCTGAGATGTTGCAAGTGCTGTCTCTGCTGCTGTTTTCTCTCCCTCTTTAACTGCTAACACTGCGGTTTCTGTAGTAACTGTTGCTTCTGCTGCTTGTAATGTGGCTACTTGTTGTGGCGTAGCAGAACTTTGAGAAAACTCAGACCCTGGAATTATTTCCCACCCACTTCCTGTATAACGCATTAAAGCAACGTGAGCACCACCGCCATTTTCGTAATACCAAAAAACAAACTCTTTTTTAGTGCCAGCAGTAGTTGCTACATCTGCGGTGGAGCCTCCTCCACCCTTGTCAACCCAATCGTTAATAACTAACTGACCATCTAGATATAAGCGAACACCATCATCTGCGGGGGCATGTAAGTATTGAGTACCTGTAGTCTGCGGAGTCCATTGACCAGAGTACTTAACAATTACATCCTCTGACCTATTAGAACCAGCAACGTTACCGAGTCCCCATTGTTCATTTATTCCATTGGTATCGGTTGTAGTGTGAATAGGAGATGCTCCTGCAGGGAGAACTGGAGAAGCGTTTTGCCCTAATACGTTGTACACCTCAACCTTTAGACCTGGTTGAGTAGCAGCGTCTACCACGGCTTGTGCTGCTGCTTCTGTAACTACTGCTTGAGTTACTACGGCTTGTTGAGTTGAAACAGCAACTGTTGCTACATTTACATCTTCTTGACGAGCAGCGACTACTGCTGTTGCTGATGCGACTACTGGAACCTGTGTGTCTACCGCACTTTGAGCAACAGCCACTACTTGAGTTTTGTCTGCAACAACTGCTGTAGCAGTTTCTGCAATTGCTACCGCAACAGACGCTGAGTCAGATGCAGCCACTGCTGCAACAATGGCAGTCTGTGCTTCTTCAATTCTTGCTTGAGCAGTTGCTACCGCTGCTACAACCGTTGTATCGGAAGATACTGGAGTTGGAAGATTAGTTGTGGCAGTATTTAGGTCTTGTTGGGCTTGTGTAGTTGTTACATTTGCAGACTCAATTTTATTTTCAACGGAGGTGACTGATGGACTTTCAGACGTGGCAGGAGTGGGCGTGGACTGCGTTGTGCTTGGGGACGGGGATTGTTCTGGGGACGGTGTGGACACGGGAGCCGTTGAAGTCGAAGGTGAAGGCTCTGCAGTCACTGTTGGCTCAGGAGCGGGTGAAGAACTTGGACTTGGTTCAGGAGTTGAAGTTTGCGAAGGCGAAGGTGTTGGCTCAGGACTCTGACTTGGAGCGGATGAGGTCGAAGTGGTTGTGGAGGGAGTAACTTCCTCTGCATACGTCGTCTCTGTTCGCATAATCGTGTAAACGAAAGCAAGTAAGAGAACAGCAAAAAATTGTTTAATTGCTTTCGGTAGCAATTAGAGACACCTCGTGGTCAGTTTTTTTGAGGAACCCAGTTACGATTAATAATCATTGGGAAAGATTTTCCACTGTTAATGGATTCCCCACGTACACCTTTGCCAGGACTTGACCACGAGATAATAGACGGCTTTTCGACCGATTTCATTTGAACGCTTGATAGGTTGGCGTTCGGATTCATGTCGTAATTATTACAACACTTTACGTATTTGGTGTGCTAAGTGGCGTTGGTTCTATATTTAAGTTTGGGGCAACATCATCTGCACCCCAAGGTTTTGGTAAATCTTGTTTTGCATTTGGGTCAACATTTGCAAGTGGATTACTTGGTATTGGCATTGGATTAGGAACTGAGTTTTTCCAATCAGGAGTATTAACAGTCATGTTTGGAATCTCCACGTAGTTATCGTGGATGTCATTAGTAACAGGTGCATTGACTGAGCAAGCACTGAGTAAAACGGTTATAAGTGGTAGTCCCACTAACATTCGGGTGTTAGTCATAATGCTAGATTATAAACCCACTGTTATCAGATAGGTCAAGTCGACACGAACAAATGTTTGATATGTCTAAAGTTAGGGTATAGACTTCTTTTGCTTCTTCTAAAGAAGTTTAAGACCTTAGGCTGTCGGTACAAATGTACCTTTCGGGGACGGCCTAAGGTCTTATTTAATCAGATGCCATTCCTCCAACAGCACTTACCCCATGACCATCGGCTGCTGAGGCTGTTTCCCCTGAATCTTGGTTTACTGCTTGTGGTTGAGATGCGGTCATGTATCCGCCGTAACCACTTTGTGCAGAAACGTATGTTGGGTACATCCCCCACCAATACCCGTTACCAACAAAGCCTTTATTTGGATTTACCAGACCCTTTTTACGAATCTCTTCTTCCGTTGTAGCAAACTGACTATTACTTAAGTTTCTCATGTAGTTACCAATGATGGATGAATAACAAACTCAGGGTCTTCAACACTTAGTGAGACTTCTTTAATTTTAATCGCGTATTTCTTAGCGTGGTGTCCACAGAAGAAGAGTTCTCCATTCAGCATTACGGCCCGTACCTTTGCCACAGCAGAACAACGGTCACAACGGTCGTTAACGTTCATGGCTATCTACCTGTTCTTGTTTCCTTTACCAATGTTCTTCTTGGCTGACATTACCTTAAGGTTAGACGAAGACTCATTACTTTTGTTGTTATCCTTATGGTCAACGTGTTCTTTCTTAGATAAATTCCTGCCTAATGACTTTTCTTTTTTGTGGCGGGCTGAATTAGTGCTAGTGGTTTTTTGAGACTTAGGGTCATACTCAACCATAATCTTGCGACCACCATTTTGCTTTGAGCCTTTGTAAGGTCCGTAAACCTTTTTCTTTTTGCTAGGCAGAGTCATAATTACTTAGTAACTGTGTAACCGTGTGAGCGTAATAGATTTATGGCTGCTTCAATGTCAGCAGATGGGCCTGTTGCTGCTGGTGCTTCTGCTGCTGCTTTACCTGCACCCTTAAACTTTGGTCTACCAAAACCAACAATAGAGATTTGAACTCCTGCTTTGTTCTTTTTGTAAGCACGAAGTTTCTTACAAGCCTCTCCACCATTACGTTGAGAGCCTCTCTTTCCATCTCCAGTAGTGTTGCCTTCAATACACCAAACAGTTCCGTCTTCATTGTCTTTGATAACAATGCCTACGTGAGAAATCCTATCGACACCGTCTGCGGGAAAATCAAAATAGGCAATATCTCCTGGTTCTGGGTCTGCAAGGTCGCCATCAATCCAAGCACCTTTTTTCTTAAAGGCTGCTGCACCACCAGGTGTGTAAACAGTGTTAGGTACTTTTACTCCTGCTTCATTTGCACACCACATAACAAAGGAGCCACACCAAGGCTGGAAGTTAGCCTTGGTGAAAGCACCATACTTTGTTTCGTTGTCTTTTGGACCTTCAATATAACCAACTTCGGCTTTAGCAACCTCAATAAGACGTGCTGCTGTTCCTTGCTCTGCCATTACTTTTTCTCCTTCTTACAAAAACACTCAACCTTGTTACTTAACTTATTGTGCTGCCAAGCCATGTATAAATTCCATCCAAACATAACAACCATTAAAAACCACATAATCTCCATTTCAGTAATTGAAGACCCTGCTGTTATTACAGGATGGTCATGGTTCACTCTTTATCCCAATCTAGGTCTACTGGTTGTTCTGCTGGCATAGCACCTTCTGGCTTTGCCTCAAGACGTGCACGGGTTGCATCAATCTCTGCTTCAAGTTTCTTATCTGCCAATGTGTTTTTGGCATCCATCTCTTTGTTGGCTAGTTGTGCTGACATGATGTCTTTAGCACCAGACTGACCAATCAAGAGACCTGCAAGAGTTCCCGTAATAAATGTTGCAACGCTGCCTAATACATTGAAGAACATCTTGTCATTCTCTGACTGTGCTCCGATTGGCTGCGATACGAAAAGAAGTCCGTAAAGAATTCCCAATGCTGTGAATAGGAGAATCGCTCCTAATGTGATGCCCAAGATAAACTTTAAACGAGCATCTAAGTCTGCTGGTGACAATCTGTCTTTAGCCATTTGGTTGACCGCTTTCTGTGGTTACTGTGTTTTCATCTGTTGTTAGGTTCTTCAGTATATCTGAAGTACATGTAAGGCTTGCTTCACAAATAGGAGGATTGCACTCTGCGTTTTTCCAATTTGCTGGGTCTTGGCATGGATAACGATAACGCTCTAGGTTTTCGCATCCTGTAAGTGAAAACAAGAGGACACTAGCCATGCCAGCAACTAATAACTTCTTAACGTTTTTCACTTTCAAATGACTCCTTAATTGCTAATCGTTGTGCTGTACTTTTATCTCTCATTCGATTTGTGCGACGGTCATTAAATACTGCGATTTTTTGATTCAGTTTGTAATTGCCTGGAGCACCCTTGCCTAAGGACTTGTCTTTCTTAGGCACTTGGCTTTGGTCCAGGTGCTTTGGTTACTGGACGACCAGATGCTTGTGCTCCTCTTCGTGTGTAGTTTTGATGCTTGGATGTGGTGGAAGAATATTTAACGTCTGGAATTACCCATCCGTGTTCTGCACTGTGTACTCCAATTGGTGTGCCGTAAGAATGAACAACGTAATCAATGTCTTTTAAAGGTTGAATAGTTGCACGAGCAGCCTCTGGCATACGACCAAAGATTAAATGGTCGCCAGGGCCTGTGTGTCCACGTGCATGAATCGCACCGTGGCTAACAAAAGCCTCACGTCGTGAGATTTTTTCAATTGCTTCTCTGGAGTTAACTCTTTTAGGCATGGTCAAATAGTAAAGTACTTATTCGTACTTGTACTGCTCTTTCTTAGTAAAAGGTGCAGAAGTCCAAGCATCTTGAGACTCGGCTATCTTCATAGCCTTCAGAGGGGCTGCACCAGCCAAAATAGCCCCTACAGCATACTTTGCACCGTTTCCTACTCCATAAATGCCATCGGCTCTTATACCGACCGACAGGTCGTCTTCAATGGCAAATAGAGTTCCACCAACAGCAACTAAAAACTGAAAACGGTATTCGCCATCAATGCCCTCTTCTTTAAAGTCAAATCCGTTATTAATTAAACATTGGCGAAGAGAAGGCACTACTTTTGCAATCATGAAGTGATAGAGGTCTTTGATGTCTTTTTCGGTAGGTGCTGGTGGATTCCAGATGTGTTGTGCTACATCGCAAGGGAAGGCTTCTCCTGCTCCAGCAATTAAAAAATCCCCACGTCTTGAAATTTTAGACATGTGGGGATGATGGAACTTACGTCCTTGACCATCTGTTGTTTGATTATCGCAATAGATAACGCATTTATCTTTCTGCTGGATTCCAATAATCGTCGTCACAGTAGGTCCTCAAAGTCGGGGGGGATGAGTAATTCTACTTCTCACCCCCCGACTTAGAAAGTGTCTACTTAGGGTCTCTGTATGTGAAAGACCCGTAGAAACGGGCTGTTTTGCCCTTATCGTCTGTTTCTGGACCTGCTACCAATTTAACGCTCTTACGAGGTGTCTTGGCTGCTGCTTGGGCTTTAAGCCACTTCTTGGCAGCAGAGGCGTTTTTCCAAGCGGTAACTGAGGCGGTCTCGTTATCGTCTTGGTCGTTCTTAAGAATAATTGTGGCTAACCAACCGCCACCTTTCTCTTTGTTAAGAACTGCTTTTGCTTCAAACGTGAAGATTTTTCTTGGCACGTTCATCTCCTTTGTTCAAATAGGGTGAGTTGACAATAACACGGATGGGTGGGTGGGTCTAGTATCGCACCATGGAAGGTTTAGAAAAAATTGACTTTCGTGGCATACCCACGCATGAGTGCCCCGTGTGTGGAAGCACGTCCTTCCGTATAGTAGCGGGGTTTATTGACTACAACATAGCCTGGTGGGGAACAGACGCTGAGTGCTACGAGTGCGGAACTAAACTGACTGTTCCAACTCCCGTGGATGACCCTGAGAGGTCTGAATCGTAGTTTCAAACCCTGCGATATTGCAGAACATAGCCACATTTGGTTTTAGAGTATAGACATCCCACTCACGAGTCATACCGCGTTTTAATATGTACCAATCAACCGCTTCATCTATTGGTTGATTGGTTATTGCCTCAAGTAAACGTTCTGCACCTTTTTTGGAAACCCAATAACATGCGTTAGACCAAACTTGGTATGAACGACAAATCCTAGAGTCACCGATATCAAATGATTGCTTGTAGTTGTTTTCGCCTTGCCACTGATGCACATATTGATAGAAAAAGTCCCACATCATCGGTAATCGGTTTAGATACATCTTGCTGTAGTACAGAAATTCGGGGTCCAACAGAATGTCATCTTCCAGTAGTAGAAGAGCGTCGTAATCAGATGAGGCGAACTCCCGCAACGCCAAGACCGTTGAGTGCCATAGTCCTACTTCACCTGGTTTAAGCATCTTTGAAAAGTGAAGTGGGCATGCGTCAGATGCAGTCATCGTGGGGCTAAATAACTTTGGAAGTTCTAAAGAACTTTCTATTTGGGACTTGTTGCGGTCCCTTTCTTCGTTGATGCCAGGAATGTTAAATATTTGATAGACGAGATTCATCACACCAGTTTAGCGGGTAACCTCACAGATACAAGTACACGAGTCAATCTCGCAAACGCCAAACAGGATGAAATGACCACATTTGCGACACTTCTTGGGTTGACGTACATCTTCACTCACAGCCCAATTATCGGACTAGGAATTCCAGAGTTCGTCCTCAATACGAAGAATCTCTTCTAACTTTTCTTCTGCGACATGTGATGATTTTTGGTTGGGGTAATACTCGTAGTCATCAAACGTTTTGAGTTGTAACGGGTATTCAAACTGTTTCTTCTTCAACATTTTTAAAACCGTTCTCTCTATCTAGGTTGAGGTAATCCAACTCTACAACTTGGAAGGTTTCGTTGAAAAGAGCCAACACTTGGTCCACATTGAGAGAACCGCAGGTGTACAGGTCGAACTGGACTAATGCTGGGTCCTTCTCATCCCAGATGTGGAAAGCGATGTGGCTGGTCTCAATCATCACAATTGCAGTTAGACCACGGTTACCTGGCTTATCTACATAACTAGCAAATGGCCCCTTGATAATCTTCATGTCGATGTTCTCAACTAAACGTATCAAGAAGCCGACGGCCTCTTCCTCGCTCCGCATCGGGGAGGTTACTTTTGCGTTAATCAACAAGTGTTTATGGAAAAGGGGCTTTACCTCGTCTCGCCCGCAAGTACAGTCAGCACAACCACTGGACTGCTCGTTTGCTAAAGGTAGTTCATTTATACTGGTCATAGACGCAAAGGCTACTGCCTAACAATGCTTATGTAACGCTAGTCGCGGATTGCTCAATGGCTACGGTGGCTGGTGCGACGCTACCGACCCCCTGACCCCCCTGGCTCTTGAGTATCCCTGCCGTGTTTTGTACGTACATTGTGTATACATTGTGCGTACAAATTTAATCACCTGGCTCTTTGGCTACTGCCTCCAAATTGACCTTCGACCTGGGTATCTCATCTGGCGGTGGTTTTTACAGCGATTTTCTAATGGTGGGGGGGTCACTTGTATTGTTCTTTAGCAATCTGTTTATGAAACAACTTGTACGTGTTCTATCTATGTTTATTTACTTATGTTTTTTAGTTGTTGATAGCAACGTTGATAGCAAGTTTGGCTACTGTGTTTTTTATTTATTGACTTGTGTGAATACCACCAGAAAATCAAGCACTATCAAGCACTATTATCAGATAGTTATTTAGTTATTTATTTACTAACTACCTAACGTGATTACTTAGTGTCACACAATCAAAATCACTTGCTAATCACTATCTATTACTTCTCTATCTATCTATGTATTACTTCTATCTATTCAATAACAACAAGTGTTCCCCGACTTTTTTTACGTTTCGTGCGTTGCGAGATACACGTTGTGTATTAGTGATTACTTGACGTTGTTGTTGATTATGATATGAATAAACTTCTATAGATAGATTACATCTATGCTCTGGTTCTTCAGTATTTAACACCGCCACCACCTCCGCCACCTCAATAACAACGTTAAATAACTTTCTAAATACCTTTCAATCTTCTATAACTAAATAAATAAACTTCTTATTGTTATATCTTGAACAACTTACGCATCTACGCTCTTCACAAAAACTCTTGCGTTGAAACCTTTACAAAATAATCGCCAACAGAGAGTACGTATAAATGACGGCGAAAACTCTCACTATTTAGGCGTAAAACACGCGAGTTGCGTGGGGGGGGTGGGGTCGTGTATTCTCTACCTCAGGTAGTTAGCCCAACGGAAGTTGTTGAGGCAGGTGAAAGAAAACTTCTATTGAAGTTATACAAATAGTTTTCACGCAATCTTGTGTAAGTCGTGAAACAAAATCGTGTAACTAACTTCTTTAGTAAATAGTTTTCGGTATTCACTAAATCGAAACTTGTAGTGACAAACAACTT
>Ga0194130_10000790_pt1 | contig 56025 bp, 63 predicted proteins | sample TA2KigsurfametaG_FD_160084 | JGI IMG/M metagenome (GOLD analysis project Ga0194130, IMG submission 160084) | Freshwater microbial communities from Lake Tanganyika, Tanzania - TA2015050 Kigoma 12 surface | ecosystem: Environmental > Aquatic > Freshwater > Lake | place: Tanzania: Lake Tanganyika...
TGGCGGATTTGAAAATTATCTAACCGGATTTGAATTGAAAAAAGATAATTTTAAAAGAGTATTTAAGGTTACACCCGGCTCTGTTTGGTTAAAGCATAGACCCCCTACAATAAAATATCCAATTGATATACGTAAAAATCATATAGATAGTGATACGTTGTATAATGATATTGGCTTTCAAATGTATCATTATTCGTATGTTTTTCCGGATCAAGTATATCGTAAAATAAACTATTATAAAGAATGTATCAGTAAAGACAACTGTATTGATAACTATTTTAACAATGTATATCTCCCTTGGGTAGTCGATAAACAAAAAAGAAATGAAATTGAAAAAACATATAACGGTGTACACGAATTTAAGCCAAGTTATAGAGGAGAATGTAAAACGTCTGTTTTTAACAATTTACATCCAGAATCTATAGAAAAAAATATGACTTTTTTAAAAAACAAATTTGATGAACAGTTAAAAAACTACTTGAAGATGTAGAAAAAGATTCAACTTTATTAAAAAAGAAATTTATGGAAGATTTAACACTTTATTATAAAAATATTAATTCTCAGAGAGGAGAGGATGGTATTATCGATCAAATTTTTAAAAGATTGAATGTAGATAAAGGAAATTGTGTAGAATTTGGTGCCAACGATGGAATATTGTTGTCCAATACTAAAAACTTAATTGACAAAGGATGGAATGGGTGTTTCATTGAATACAATAGTGAGTGTTTTCATAAACTACAACAAAATTATAGTTCAAATAATAATGTTACGTGTATTAAAAAATATGTTAGTCAATCCGGCGAAGACACGATAGATAATATTTTATATAAACAGTTTAACAAAAAAATAGATCTTATTTCTATTGATATTGATGGACTAGATTATGAAATATTTAGTTCAATAAATAAATTTTTACCAACATTATTTGTTATAGAATGTAATCCATATAGAAATCCGTTGGATCAAACATATTATGGTTATGGTAAAAACCACATTCAAGAATCTTTATTTGTTTTTAATAAATTAGCGGAGTCTAAAAATTATAAGTTAATATGTTATACACAAAACATATTTTTTATTAAAAAAGAATTCTTTGATTTATTTAATGTTTCCGAAAATATATTAGATCATTTTATAAACGGATTACAGATTTTAAAAAAATACGAAGATAAAGAAATTTTCAATAGAATTGAAACCCGTCTTAAAAATAACAAATGTGAAACTATTAAAGACAACAATTGGTTTATAGAACTATCTAAATTAATATAAAATGATAGATATTAAATATAAAGGACGATTAGGAAACAATATATTTCAATATTGTCTTGGAAGAATTATCGCAGAAAAATTAAACTATAAATTAGTTGGAAAATTAGATAACTTTACTAACTGTATAGAATTGGATGGTCAAAATTTTTCATACCCTATTCAGACATTATTAATGCATAATATTGATATTAATAAAATTTTAAATAATAAAGAAAGTAGAAAAATAATATTGAAAGGATATTTTCACAATATTACTTACTACTTTAATTCTAAAAATAAAATAAAAAAATGGTTAGAGATCAATAACTCTTATAGAATTCCAACGGCTGAAGATTTGGTATTACACGTTAGAGGAGGAGATATATATAATAAGAATCCAAATTGTAACCATCCACCGGTTCCCTTTTATTATTATAAAAATATTATTGAATCGGAATCATTTAATAAATTATATATTGTTACAGAATTAACATCCGATATAATGGTTAAAAAACTCAGTGAAAAATACAAATCGGAAATAATAAGCCAGTCTCCAATTGAGGATTATTTTTTTATGTTAAATAGTAAAAAGCTAGTTTTATCTCTAAGTACATTATCGTGGTGGTCCGGTTGGATGTCTAATGCAGAAAAAATATATTTCCCCATGTACGGATTTTGGCATCCAAATAGTATCAGAACTGATGTTAATTTAGTTGTTAATGAAGATAGATATATCTACAAAGATTTAGGTGTAATGGACAATTGGAATGCTTCGGTAGAACAAATTAAAAATTTATACGAAGAATAAATATATGTGGAACGAATATTCAAATAAATTATTCGATGCAATGATATCTAGATCGAATAAAACTCCTTTAGAAAAAACATCTCACTTTTTAGAATTAAGTAAATTAATCAGTTATTGTGAACCTATTAATAGTATAGTAGATATAGGATGTGGTGTTGCAGATTTAGGTAGAATATATAATAATAAAAAGTATTTAGGTTTAGATTTGTCTAATATTATAAATAATGTATCTAAATTAAAAAATCCAGATTTAAACTATGTCTATTTTAACGCTAATAGTGAACAAATTCCTGTTGAAATTAAAGAATATGATATGATAGTTATGAATAGTTTTCTATCCGAACTTTCCAATCCTATAAATTTTTTGGAAAAATTATTTGTTTATAACAATAAATACATTATTATTCACAGACAAGACTTTACGGATACAGATACTTTTACTAGAGAATATAGTTCATATGCAAATCTTAAAAGTACTAATTCATATATTAATTTTAAAGAATTTCAAAACTGTGCCAAAAATTTTAATTATGATGTTAAATTAAAAATATCTTTGAATTTAGAAAAAAAAGAAAGTGTATTACTCACTAGGTTTTAATAAAAAAGTTACAAATAAATGATTAATCTTTTTAATATAAACGATTACATAATAGATACATCAACATTTAAAAATCATCTACATGATAAAATTATAAATGATTTTGAACAATCATTTGCAAATTATGTTGGTGCTAAATATGCGTGTTCTATAAATAGTGCAACGAATGCTATATATCTTTTATTTTTAAATAAAAATATCACGGTAAATGTACCAAGTATGATTCCACCTGTAGTATTAAATGCTTTAATAACGTCTGGTAATAATATAAAGTTTATTGATGATGTAGATTGGGTAGGAAGTTCTTACATTTTGCACAATTTTGGAGATTATAAGATAATAGATTCAGCACAACGTGTAGATGAAAATCAATTTAAAAATGAAGCAAATGATAGTGATATTATGTTTTTTAGTTTTTATCCAACAAAACCAGTTGGTGGTATAGATGGCGGAATGATTGTTTCAAATGACTATAAAAAAATAGAATGGTTAAAAGAAGCTGTGATGAACGGTATGACTTTTAGTGAAAATAATTGGGAAAGAAAGATTAAATTTCCTGGTTATAAAATGTACTTAAACAGTGTTCAAGCATATATTGCTAATGAAAATTTCAAAAAATTAGAAGAAAAAAAATCAAAATTAAAAGAAATAAGAAATTTTTATAATAAAAATTTTAATTTAAAAAATACCAGTGATCACCTTTATAGAATACTTGTTAATGATAATAAGTCATTTTTATCATACATGAAATCTAAAAAAATAGTTTGTGGAATTCATTATGAATCACAACATGAAAACGTGATTTATACAAATGAAATTCACAATTGTAGTAAATCCAAATTTTTATCTAATAAAACAGTTAGCATACCATTTCATGAAAAATTATCAAATCAAGACTTGATTTATATCGTAGAGACAATACAATCTTATTGTGAACAATAAAATAAAAATATTTACAGACGAACGAGGCGGTAATTTAATACCATTTGAATTTAAAAATTTACCATTTGAACCTAAAAGACTGTTTACAGTATCTAATGTACCAAAAAACAATGTAAGAGGAAATCATGCACACTTTAATACACAACAATTTTTGATATGTATTTTTGGTAAAATTTTAGTTGGATTGGATGACGGTAAAACAAAATATGAAACAATATTATCTGAAGGTGAGTTTGTTCTAATTAAAAATTTAGTTTGGGATTATCAAAAATTCTTAACAGGAAACGATTATATCGTAGTTATGTGTTCAACTGAATATGATATAAAAGATTATATTTTTGATTATAATTACTTTATAAGTTATATTAACAAATAAATACTTATTTAATATGAATGATTCAATATTAGTTACAGGAGCCGGAGGATTTATAGGCGGAAATTTAGTTAAATATTTAAAATTAAATTCAAACTGTCAAATAAGAGCCGTTGATAAAAAACCATTTTCAGAATGGTATCAAAAATTTGATGATGTTGAAAATTTTTCTTTAGATTTACAAAAAGAAGAAAATTGTTTTTCCGTTTCCAAAAATATTAAAACTGTATTTAATCTAGCCGCTGATATGGGTGGTATGGGGTTTATTGAACATAATAAAGCGTTGTGTATGTTAAGTGTATTAATCAACACAAATTTATTATTGGCAGCTAAAGAATATGATGTTGAAAGATTTTTTTTCGCCTCGTCTGCTTGTGTATATAATGGAGATAAACAAAAAGACCCAAGTATAACTAGTTTAAAAGAAGAAGATGCTTATCCGGCGTTAGCTGAAGATGGATATGGATGGGAAAAATTATTTAGCGAAAGAATGTGTCGTCATTTTAGAGAAGATTTTAATATTAAAACGAGAATAGGAAGATATCATAATGTTTACGGTCCAAATGGCACTTGGTGTGGAGGAAGAGAAAAGGCTCCCGCCGCAATTTGTAGAAAAGTAATTGAAGCAAAATTAAACGGCAATCACAAAATTGAAATCTGGGGGGATGGTAATCAAACGAGATCATTCATGTATATTGACGACTGTATCAAAGGTACATTGATGTTAACCAATAGCGATTTTTGTGAACCAATGAATATCGGCAGTTCACAAAAAGTTTCGATAAATCAATTGGTTGATATCGTCGAAAACATCGCCGGAATTAAACTTGATAGAGAATACAAACTAAATGCACCAACAGGTGTAAATGGTCGTAATTCTGATAATACTTTAATAAAAAACGTTTTTAAATGGGAACCATCTATAAGTTTAGAAAAAGGATTGGAAAAAACATATGCGTGGATATACGACGAAATGACTAAATAAAATAATACGAATGAAAAATGTTTTGTTTTGGTGTGGAGTAAAGGGAAGCGAAGCTGTAAAAGAAAAATATCGATACGATGATTTTTCGTGGATGGAATACAGTAAAAAATCTTGGGAATATTGGTGTAAGAAAAACGATGTTATATTCGTACACTACGACGTAACCACCTATGAAGACCAATTAAAGTATAAAATCAATTGGCAACGATGGTTGGATATATTTGAATTTGTAGAAAAAAAGGTTGGTGACTTTGATCAAATACTTGCTGTAGATGCATCTATAATGGTAAAATGGAATGCTCCTAATTTCTTTGATCATAGTGAAAATAAATGGTGTGGTCTTATTGGAAATGAAAATTTGAAGTGGGCGTACGAAAGTATAGAGGGATATAAACCTTTATTTAATAACTACGATTTTGATTATAGTAAACATTATTTAGCAGGTTTTGTATTGTTTAATAAAAATCACAAACACTTGTTTGAAAAACTCACTCAGTTTTATTATGACAATCACGAAACTATACTTAACTACGAAGATTCATTAATAAAACGAGGTCGTGATCAGCCGGTATTAAATTACATGTTACAAACCAATAATATCGAAACCAAACCGTTTCCTATATCATACGGAGGAAATCATTTATGGAGACGGAATTTATTACATTCTAACGGCGATCTACCATTATTTGTTAAATACATGTATACTTGGATATTTTCGGGATTTCCTGATAGAGGACAAACCCGTACTAAATTGATGAAACAAACGTGGAATCTCGTAAAACATAATTATGAATAATATTGTAATTTTATATCAATCAGGCTCCGATCAAAATGAGGTCAGTCTTTCTAATTGGAAAAAATACTGTGACAAATATAACTTACCTTTGATTTATCTTACTGATATTGTAAATTCTACAGTAGAACGTTATAAACAAATATTTTATATATTCGATGTTTTAAAAGAAAATCAGATAGAATTTGATCAGATTTGTTTAGTAAGCGATTCTACTTTAATAAATCTATCTACACCAAATTTATTTAACCATACAGACGGTAAACTTACTTTTGCGGAATGGGATAGTGATTTTGGTTATCTACTAACACAAATAGAAAATTACCAACAAACTGTATTCCAAAATAAATCAGTAGACTATTCTAGATTTTTTGATTTTGGTTTTTTTATAGTAAACAAAACACACGAAAATATTTTTAAAACTATATGTCAAAATTTACAACACAATTTTGTAGGTTTAAATTTTTTCTTTGATTGTGAATATAAAAAATTACCTTATACCTATAACATGATAGATATACAGAGAAAAGAAGCATTAGATAATTATAGATTCGTTAAGTTAGGAAATGTGTATAACTTTTCCGGACTAACTAATAAATTACAATTGATGCATTCTACATCTACCATGTTATGATTTTAAAATACAAGTATGCTATAGGTACACATGTAATGTTTTATGAAGTCGAGATGTATCAAGACTTTATAGACGGTTTAATTAATTTATTAGAACAAGTAGAAAATAAACATAATATATACATTGACATATGTTTTAATCTGTCTGAATACCTTGAAAGAATCGATCTATCCAAAATAGACAAACAAACTATACTCAATAAGTTTAAAAATGGTGTAGGTCGTTTAACTTCAATAGGGTGTAATAATATAAACTATTATTATAAAACAAACGATCATGACATTTACAACATAGCTGATTACAGAAGAGATTTTAATTACAACTATTGTAAAAAGGTCGATTTGTTAATGTGGGGTGAAACTGATAGCTTCTTTCCTAAACAAGCATTTCAAATATTGGAGGGATTGTATGAACATACATCACAAAACAACCTTTATCGTTATATTCTGTCATTTGCAGAACGAAAAATGTGGGACGATTCGTGGAGAGTAACCGAACACGTTGATTATGAAAATGTTAAATTTGTAGATGATCCTAATCAATTTGACAACGAGAACTATGCTAAATCATTCATTAACATAGAAAAAATGAATGAAATTAATTCCAAAACAAAAGAACTTGATATTAGATCGATAGACTATCCTAAAATAGACGGTTCTTGTTTGGTTCTTACAAGCGAGTTGATTAAGTCTGGAGTAAATTTACCACATAGTTTATTGTTATACGGTGACGATTCTAGTATAGGTACGATGGCTAAACTGATTTTAGGAGACAAATTTATACAGTTTACCGTTAAAAATATATTAAAAGTTCATGCTAGACGACATCCAAAAAAACGGTTATATATAAAAGATGAAAACAATCCAAGAGGGTTTTGTGGCAAACACAAGGGAGAATGGTCAGATATTTTAGATAAGTTCTCTAAACACAATTTACATACTCTCATAGGATGCCAAAACAAATTTTATACATTTGACGACGTTTTTAAAAAAATAAAATGAAACCATTTACAGTCTTTATTTCCGAATCGGGTGGTGCAGCTGCAGTTTGTGCAATTAAATCTTTCAGAGAATTAAACAATTTTCCTATTCGAATTGTATCCGCTGACATTGATAACTATGCTGTAGGTAGAAACCTTAGTGATGAGTTTTATGTGTGTCCGAAAGCATCGGATAATGCCGTAGATTATTTGAAGTGGTTAAACGATTTGATTACGAACAAGTCTATTGATTTAATATTACCTACAGGTGAATATGATCTAAGATTGTTATCATTATATAAAAATACATGGGATAAAACAAAGATATATGTCAGTCCCGAAAAATCAATAAACATTTGTCAAAATAAATTGTTGTTTTATAATACACTAAAAAATAATTTTAATCTTCCATTAACATTGGAAGGTGATTTATTTCAAAAACCTAGAAGGTCCGCTGGATCGAGAGGAATAAAACTAATACCAAATGATGGCAATAACATAATACAGGAATATTTACCAGGTAAAGAATATACTGTAGATGTATTTTGTGATGAAAATAGTGAATCTATGGGCACGGTTGTAAGAGAACGTGTTGTGATTAAATCTGGTATATCAACACAAAATAAAGTTTGCAACTTTGAAAAAAGCGATCTAATTAGAATTTCTGAAGAAATATGTGTATTTCTCGGTTTAATTGGTCCGGTATGTATTCAATTTAAACAAGACATAAATGGTATCGAAAAGGTAGTAGAGGTTAATCCAAGACTGGGCGGTTCATCGATTGTATCTACTTTAGCAGGTATTAATTTTGCAGAACTATATTATCAATTGTCTCACGACAATCACCCTTCATATCGTACTCCAAAAAACATTTATGTTTCTAGATATTGGGAAGAAATAGTGTATGAAAATATACGTTGATATTGACGAAACTATTTGTAGAACATCCGAAGATAGAAATTATACGAATAGCATTCCTATAAAAGAAAATATATATATATAATTATAATATGATATATACAGGTCAACATAAACAAGATAAATGGTTAATAGAAGAATATTTTAAATTTAAAACCAATGGTTATTTTATTGATTTAGCAGCGGGCGATGGTATTTTTTTATCAAATACTTATTTGCTTGAAAAAGAATTAAATTGGAAAGGAATTTGTATAGAAGCAAACGATAAAACTTTTATCGAATTACAAAAAAATAGATCTGCAATCTGTGATAACAGCTGTATATTAGACGATTTCAGTACAGTTAATTTTATTAATACAACTAAAACATCTACATGGGAACATCTACTGTCAGGAGTCGAAAACTTTATACCTAAACATCATAAAATTATAGCAGACTCTACAATTTCTAAAACTACAATTTCATTAAATACGTTATTAGACAAACATAAATGTCCAGACTATATCGATTATGTATCGTTGGATGTTGAAGGATGTGAATTAACAATTTTAAAACATTTCTTTTCAAATAATACAAGAAAAATTAAACTTTGGATGATTGAACATTCGGATGAAAAAGATATTATTGAATTAATGACAAATTGCGGTTATAGACATTTATGTAAACTACGTATAGACAATGTATTTGAATTGATAGATTAATTATAATTAGTTATTTTAAAAATTATTAAGTTATATACACATGAAAATTATATCACATAGAGGTAATATTAACGGCATTGTAATTGGTAAAGAAAATAGACCTTCATATTTAGATTGCGCAATTTAGTCTGGTTACGAAGTAGAAACCGACATTCGTTATATTAACGGCAAATATTGGTTAGGTCATGATACGCCGGATTATAAAATAAATGAATCTTGGATTTTAAATAGTGTATGAAAATATACGTTGATATTGACGAAACCATTTGTTACTACGACGGTGAACGCAAATATAATTTAGCTAAACCTATATATTCAAATATAGAAAAAATTAATAAATTATATGAAAGCGGCAACGAAATAACTTACTGGACATCAAGAGGTTATGTAAGTAAGATAAATTATTATGATATTACTAAAAACTCATTAGATATGTGGGGATGTAAATATCATAAATTGATTGTGGGCGAAAAACCAAATTATGATTTATTAATTTGTGACCGCACCAAAAGAATAGAAGAAATATGAAGTTCTTATCATGTAAAAAAGTTTTATGTTTATCTCCACATCCAGATGATGTGGAATATGCTATATCAGGTACAATAAAAAAATGTAGTCAAACAAAATTTGAATCGTTTTGTTTTAGTGCATCCGGTAAAAATGACAAGACAGTCACTCAGAATAGATATTCTGAAATTGTAAAATTTTGGAATAGTTTCAAATGTAAAAATCTAAAACAGAGTTGGTCAGTGGAGTGTTATATACAAGATAAACCGTTTGAAGAGTGGGTTCAACTAATAGAACAAACAATTAACGATGGTGATTTTGATACTATTTTAGTACCTTCTTACGAAGATAGTCATAACGACCATAAATATATCAATTCAATGTCGGAACCAATCTTAAGAGTAAATAATGCAAATTTTATAGAATATAAAACGCCAAGCAGTCTTAATGGTTGGATACCAAATTTATTTGTCGATGTATCGGATTATGTTGAAGATAAGGTGAAATGTTTATACGACTCGTTTGAATCACAAAATAAAAAAAGTTATTTTGACAAAGAAAATATCAAGAACTTTCACATCAATTTTCAATGTTTAAAGAAAAACATGAAATACGTTGAACAATTTAGAATTGTAAGATACAATCAATTATGAAAATTTGTTTTTTTACAGAAAATGGCTTTTTAGGTAAAGTACCTAGAAACTATCCAAATATGCGTACCGACACAGCATGGATGTGTGCTTTAAACGCAGATCACTGTCCTATTGGTAATATGCATAATTGTACCGAAAAATATGATATCGGTATAATCATAATACCAAAACTCTGTATTCCTCTTAAAAATCACGTTATTAATAAAAGTTATGTGGAATATCCTATAGTAGATCATTTAAAACGTATCTGTAAAAAATATGCTGTAATGCAGGAAAGTACATTTTGGTATTGGCAAGACGCTACTATAGACCTTCAGCTGTGGTTTTATAACATTCATACTAACGCAGATTTTCTTTTCTGTCATAACCACGATGATATAAATTATTTCAAAGGATTAACTGATAAAAATACATACATCTTACAAAGTACGATGATCACAGATTATGTTAAAAATCAAAACATAAAAAATGATGGTGTAATTATCGGAGGTAACTTTTCATCTATATACAGAGGATTTGATAGTTTTATAGTTGCACAGACTTTTGACGAACCTATCTACGCACCTAGTACCGGTAGAAAGCGTGATAGTGAGTCGTTATTACCAGTCAATCACTTTCCTTGGATGGACTGGTTAGAGTGGATGAAAACACTATCTGCATTTAAATGGACAGTGCAGTTAGGAACTCCCGCCGCTGGTACATTCAACATGAATAGTAGTTACTTTGGTATACCATGTGTAGGATATGAAAATTTACATACACAAAAAATTTTACATCCGAGTTTGTCCGTTAAAGAAGGTGATATATACGAAGCTAGAAAACTAGCAAGTAGACTTGTAAGAGATAAAGATTTTTATAAAAAATGTAGTGAAGAAACTGTGGAACTATACAATACACATTTTACCGAACAAAAATTCGTCGAGAAAACGATTAAAATATTAGAAAGTGAGTTATAAAAGATAGTTATTTTAAAAGTTATGCAAAAATTTAAAATAGGAATTATCGGTAACGGGTTTGTTGGTAACGCAATAAATAAAGGACTAAATCATTATCACGACGTTAAAATATACGACGTTAATCAATCTAAATCTACCGATACGTTCGAAGATACAATAAAACAAGATATTGTATTTGTATGTTTACCTACACCTATGTTCAAAGACAGTTTGAACTGTGATTTATCTTATATAAAAGGATTTTTTGCTTCCGTAATAATAGAGGCTTATAATCCTAATACTATATTTGTAATAAAATCTACTGTACCCATCGGTTCTACAGAAGATCTATGTAAACAATATACACCGCTTAAAATTGTTCATTCACCTGAGTTTCTAACAGCTAGAAGTGCATTAATAGACTTTATTACACCCAGTAGAAACATTGTCGGTGGTAAAGAAGAAAATGGTGTAAGTACCGTTAAAAGATTATTTGAAGAAAGATTTCCGGGTGTAAATTGTCAGACGATGACAAGTAATGAATCTGAATTTGTAAAATATTTTGCAAACTGTTTCTTTGCTACAAAAGTTTCATTCTTTAATGAAATGCATTTATTAACTAAAAAATTAAATCTATCGTGGGATAAAATTTTAGGAGGCGTAATGACAGACGGAAGAATCGGTATCAGTCACTATCAAGTACCTGGTCACGATGGAGATTATGGTTTTGGTGGTACATGTTTTCCAAAAGATATTAACGCTTTTATTAAAAAGTTTGAAGAATACGATATAGAACCAGTTGTTTTAAAAGGTGTTTGGAATCGCAATTTAACAGTTCGCAAGAATAAAGATTGGGAAAAATACAAATCCGCAGTATCATGAATATCGTTTTTATAGTAAATGTAAATTTAAACAACGGTAGAAATTCTCCTTATTATCTTGGCATTGAGAGTTGGAATCGTTGGGCTAAAAATAACAACGCAAAAGTAGTTGAATTAACAGATCCAATAATCGATCCAAACATATTAAGAGTAAATTTACATAGATACTGGGCGTTTGATATTTTAGAAGAAAATGGCATTGAATTTGAAAATGTTTTATTAGTAGATGCTGATACAATCGTTCATCCGAATTGTCCTGATTTCTTTCAAGAAAGCGCAGGTAAATTAGGAGTGGTTGTTAATAACGGATGTTATGAATGGACTAAACGAAGTATAACTCAATGGAGAGATGGTTTGTTTCCCGACATGGATTATATTAAAACATGGCAATACTTTAATAGCGGATTTATTACGTTAAATAAAAGTCATAAAGATTTTCTAGACAAAGTAAAACAGTTTTATTTATCTAACAAAGATATAATACCGGATTTGACTAAAAAAATAAAAGCAGGTACGGATCAAACTATTGTAAACTATTTGGTTAAAAAGCACAATATAGAAGTAACTTATTTACCGGAAATATATAATCTACAAGATTTATTTAGAAAAAATTTATTACACATACCAGGCCATAGCTGGTTTAGTGACGAATTACATTATCTTGATTGTGGATGGGTATATCACTTTAATGCGATACCTCAAAACGACCGACATGTCGCTTATTGGATGGAAAGAACGTTCAATCACTTTTATAAATAACATATGACATATACTCTTCAAGATCTAGCACATGCATATGATTTAAACATCAGTGGTATAATTCATATTGGTGCTCATTTCGGCGAAGAGTATTTCATGTATCGAGACTATAATATAGAATACATGTTATTTATCGAACCTTGTACTAAAAATTTTGATTTATTAAAACTTAATATACCCAAGTCAAATAAAATCAAATTGATTAAAAATGCTCTCGGTAATAAAACGGATAAAGTAAAAATGTTTGTGGAAAGTGCAAATCAAGGTCAATCCAATTCGATACTTGAACCGGATTTACATGCAAAACAATATCCATTTATTGAATTTAATGGGCAAGAAATTGTAGATATGGTTAGATTAGATGATATTGTTTCAGAAAAAATTTATAACTTTATTAATATTGATGTTCAAGGTTATGAATTAGAAGCATTAAAGGGAGCAAGTAATTATTTACACAATATAGATTATATCTATTCTGAAATAAATCGTGATTCTGTATATAAGAATTGTACTCTAGTTAATGATTTAGACGAGTTTCTATCTAAATATGGATTTGTAAGACTATTAACCGAATGGTGTGGTCAAACTTGGGGTGAGGGATTTTATATTAAAAAACAACTTGTATGATTTATATCTTCGGAGATAGTCATTCTTTTTGCAATTTTCATGGTTTAATTCACTCACATACGTTTCTAGGAGAAAATTCAATTACCATGTATAGAATCGGTAGAGATGGAGTTTTACCTAATTTTTCTGAAGAATTCAACAGTTCTGAAAATACATTTATTTTTAACTACGGAGAAATTGATTGTAGATGTCACATCGGAAAACAAATAAATTTAGGTAGAAACCTTGATGACCTTTCTAATGAATTGTGTTTTAACTATTTTAAAACGATAGAGTCAAATATAACAAAATATAAAAAAATAATTATAGTGTGTATTACTCCGCCCATGAGTCAGCCATACTTTGAATCGATAAATAAACCAATAACTCACGAATATCCGTTTATACACGACGATTTAACAAGAGTAGAATATACATTAACTTTAAATTCTTTATTGGAAAAGGAATGTCATACTCACAAATATCATTTTCTTAATTTTTATAACAGATATTCAACCGAGGCTGGGTTATTAAAACCTGAATTGTCCGACAATTTAGTACATATTAATGATAACCGTTATGTGTTAGAAAGATTATATGAAGTATTATGATTATTTAATAGTTGGATCTGGTTTTTTTGGATCGGTTTTTGCTCACCAAATGACCAATCTTTATAACAAAAAATGTTTGGTTATTGAAAAAAGAAGTCATATCGGCGGCAACTGTTATACCGAAAATCGTGATGGTATTCATATCCAAAAATACGGTCCTCATATATTTCACACAAATAATCTCAAAATTTGGCAGTTTGTAAATCAATTTGCAACATTTAATAATTTTGTTAATAGACCTAAAGTTCAATTTGATGGTCAATTATATTCATTTCCTATCAATCTATTTACACTTTATCAGATTTATGGTGTCACAACTCCAGAAGAAGCGAAACGTAAAATAGAATCCGTTAAAATTAAAAATGATAATCCAAAAAATTTAGAAGAGTGGATATTATCACAAGTAGGTGAAAAATTATATAATTTATTTATAAAAGGATATACTACTAAACAGTGGGGAAGACCGCCATCAGAGTTACCATGTTCTATCATTAAACGACTACCAATAAGATTTAATTTTGATGATAATTACTATACAGATCAGTATCAAGGCATTCCTATTGGTGGTTATACTCAAATATTTGAAAAATTGTTAGACGGAATCGAAGTTCGTTTAAATGAAGATTATCTTCTGAATAAACAGTCATTTAATAATATTGCTAAAAAAGTAATATATACAGGACCAATTGACGCGTTTTATGATTACATTTATGGTAAGTTAAATTATAGAAGTCTTAAATTTGAAACCGAACGTATTGAAGTGTCTGATTATCAAGGTAACGCGGTTATTAACTATACTGAATTACATCGTCCAGAAACCCGAATTGTAGAACACAAACATTTTGATATGGTAGATACTAATTTTACGTATATTACACGTGAATATCCTAGAGAATACGGCGAAGGATTAGAACCGTATTATCCTATCAATGATAAAATCAATACACCTATATACGAAAAATATAAAACACTATCAGAAAAAGAAATTAATATAATATTTGGTGGCAGACTTGCCGAATATAGATATTATGATATGCATCAGATTATTGCTGCATCTTTGACTACAGTAAATAAAGAAGTTAACAATGAATAAACTCACCGTATACACCAATCCCGAATTTGCATCTGAAATAGTATTATCAATACCTTACGTTCATTGGCTTCATAAAAATGATATGTTGGAAAAGGTACATGTGTGTAAAGGCATGAAACCTTTTTATTATTTTACGGATAGAGTTATTGACGACATCGATAACAGAACATTGGATAATTCAATAGCATTACGTGATATACCTAATAAATGGTTACATAACTCACCTGCAGGCGGTGGCAAACATGGTGTAATAGATTATAGTCAATGGATAGTTCCACCTTATAAAGAATATTATCGTAATGATGTTTTCAACGATTTAAAACCTTATGTTATTGTAAATAACATTTATAACATTGAACCAGGCAAACTTGGTTTTAGACCATATAGATATTTTGATATTAACAATCTATATCAAATCTTTGAAAACTTAACAGAAAAGGGATATACAGTAATTTATAAAAGACCAGACAATACCGAATTTGTTTTGGACCAGAACGAAGTTAATACAATTCATACAAATATTAAATTGACGGCACAAACAGAAGAAGTAGGTAAGATTACAGATTACGATTTATGTGAATATTTTGGCGGTAAAGTTATTAATTTAAACAAGTTAACCAAGAAATATTCTGATTTGGATTATAGTACTTTAAATCTAAAACTTTTTGCTGAAGCCGAAGGATTTGTTACTATAAACGGTGGTGGTGGTATATTTTGTGCATATTTTGATACACCTATGATAATGTATCTAACCAAAGGCCCTGAGTTTAGACCAAACTATATGGACAACGAAGATTCATATATAAGAAAATTATCTAAAGCACCAATACATTGTGTGTTTGATCATTTTGAATCGTGGGAACAAAACGGTGGTAGAGATTATAAGAAGTTGATGAACAAAGTCGATAAAGTTTTTAAAAAAACTTTTTCTTAACATATTTGGATATTTAAAATAAATGATTGAAAATTATACACAGTTACAAAATGGCATAATTAAACAGAACAACTTTTTCGTAAAAAAAAAGAAATATGACGTTGAATATGTTGATGTAAGGTACAATACTTATGGTGAAAAAAATGTTCAAATTTCTTTTCTTCGTCTCGGTTATATCATAGGAAGTTTAGGAAAAATTCCAAGTAGTATACTGGATGTAGGATATGGCAATGCTAATTTTATAACTGCTTGTAGTAAGATTATATCAAACTGTTATGGTAACGACGTTTCCAACTATCCATTACCCGATTCAATAAAATTTGTAGACAACATTTATAATGAACATTATGATGTGGTCACTTTTTTCGATGTATTGGAACACTTTGAAAACATATATGATATTAAAAATTTAAAGTGTAATTATATTGTAATCAGTGTTCCTTGGTGTCATTATCATTCAGACAAATGGTTTGTTGATTGGAAACACCGTAGACCAGATGAACATCTATGGCATTTCAATGAAAAATCGATTGTAAACTTTTTCAATGAAATTGGATTCACTTGTGTCAATAAGACAAACATCGAAGATACAATTCGTAAACCAACAGACGAACATTCAAACATTTTAACCTGCACTTTTAAAAAGATTTAATTATGAAAATCAGTTTTATTCAACCATCTCGTAACAATTTGAAATACTTAAAATGGAGTTACGAAGCTATAAGAAAAAATTTAAGTCATAAAGAACACGAAATTTGTGTAGCAGATGATTTCAGTAATGACGGCACAGAAGAATGGTGTAAAGAAACTGCTGCAAAAGATCCATATTTTAAATACATCAGAAACAATGGACCCGTTAGGTTAGGTCATACTATACTATATGACAAGTTAATTAATGAAGTAGCTACCAATGACGTAGTTATGATTTATCACGCAGACATGTATGCATGTCCTAACTTTGATAAGTATGTTGAAAAATATATTCAACCAGGTACAATTGTCAGTTTAACTAGAATTGAACCACCGTTACATCCACCAGGACCAGAAAAAATATGTGTGGAATTTGGTCAAGAGCCAGAAGAGTTTAATGAAACTGGATTTTTAAAATGGTTCAATGATACTCGTCTTACAAGAAAAGATAAAACTACAGAGGGTATTTTTGCGCCATGGGCCCTTTATAAGAGTGATTTTCAATCCATAGGTGGTCATGATGACTTATATGCTCCACAAAGCAAAGAAGACAGCGATATCTTCAATCGTTTTCTGTTAAATGGTTATAAGTTTATACAAACATGGGAAGGTTGTGTATATCACATGACTTGTAGAGGTAGCAGATACAATCCAACATTAACCACTGTAGGTAAAGAAAGTGACGAATGGTTGGCTCAAAACAATAGAAGTGCCAGAAACTTTATTCGTAAATGGGGACATTTTGTTAAACACAATGATACAATGAAACCTATCGTACCTAAACGATATGATGTAGGATTTGTTGTAATCAATTGTGATGAATATAAACTAACTCTATTAGAACCGTGGTGTGATACGATTTATACTGATGTACCATATGACCGTTATATTAACGTCGAACAAAAGAATACTAAATTTGATCTTAAAAAGAAGTTAAAAAGATATGAAGATCAAAAAGTAAATGATATAGTTATTGAATTTGACGCAAACAAAGTTAATAACCAGAGTTTTGAATTCTTCAATATGCTACAAATGATGTTGGATGACAGTGGTCAAGAAGGTACATTTGAATATGATATTTTCAAAATAAAAGTAAATAAATTAGTAGATTATAGTGCTAATTTATTAGAAATAAAAAATCCTTGGTACAAATTAAAACAACTATGAATATAACCAATCTAAATATACCTCTAATTTTCTATGTAAGTTTCTTTTTACTAATTTGGTTTGAAAGCGATATTGTCACCACAATATCAAAATTAACAGGTACACGTAATTTACTACGTATACCAAACTATGAAAAGTACAAGATAGAAACAGACCCACTTTCTAGTTATCCTAATTTTTTATATAATGAATATCCAGGATGGATTACAAAATTATTAAGTTGTCCTATTTGTTTATGTTTTTGGACAACTCTTTTTACGACAATCGCATTAACATTACTTGTATCCTATCCAGTTACTTTATTTTTATTAATATTTCCAATAAATTATTGTGTAAGTCTATTGTTATATTTAATAATACGTAAACATTTATGATAATTGGAAACGTAAACGGATTTTATAATCTTGTAAAAGGTCATAAAATACCGGGCCTCGAAAAATTTATGTCTTGTTATAGAGCATTTTTTTCTATGTGTAACTGTCAAAAAGCAGCTAAACAAAAGAAAATGGTTGAGTGTAATAAATTGTATTCTGATTTTGTATTGGCTAATGGACAGAATTTAAAGAACTGGTTAAAAACAAAGACCACCGATAAAGCAGTGGTCTTTAGACAAAACGATCATCAAGATATAGTTATTGTTAAACTTGACTAAAAATATCTTTTTTAGGTATTACGTCAAATTTAGTAAGAACATTGAGTACACATTCTCTGATGTATTCGTTTTTAGTAATATCTTCACTTTCTTCAGAAACATCTTTCCATTCAAAAGCAAAATCTGCACGCTTTTTTACTTTTGGATTATTAAGCATTTCATGTTCATTTGGAACTGCTTCATATATTTTTACAGGTTTAGATGTAGATATTCTACGTTTAGAAGGAGCAGGTCCAAGTTTATACTTAGTAATATGTATTAATTTACCACATTGTTTGAACTGTAACCAACTACATTCATCTTCTACATAATGATCGTAACGTATATCAGTTATAAACCCAACATCAGCTTTGCTCTTACCAATTGTTTGTTCCAATTTATTAGTCCAATACTTACCATTACTTATTTTTCTCATTACATCACCATAAGCAACTAATAATGGCCTAATAATATTTTTTTCTTCCGTTTTTTCTGTAAAGACATTAATTCCCGTTTTATTAAAAATGAGGTCTTTTAAGTCATTTTTAAGTTCATATGCTAATGCAAAACGGTCAACGTTAACACCATGTTCAATTAATATCTCAGTAGCAACTTTAGCAAATAAATCTTTGCCGCTTCTCGCATATCCGCCTATTCCAATCAGTTTCATTATTTTACCTCCAATAGTTTTTCGATTTCTTGGTCAGTTTTACCAAATAATTTACAAATATTAACTATAGCTGATAGTCCTTTTTCATCTTTTAACAAGATTGTACAGTAATCTTCTGCTTCTGATGAACCAACTTCATAGTATTTGCTCAATAAATTAAGTAAGGTTTGATTAACCTTTTGTTTTTTACTTTTTATCCACAGAGAAAATTTTCTACTTTTTGGTATCAAAGTTATAAGCAATTGATAAAATTGTTTCTCTGGTATAATAGAGAAGTACTTAGAAACATAAGACATATCTTCTACAACAGTAGAATCCATACTTAATGCTCTCAATAACATGAATTTATTGAATGACTTACGTTCATCTTCTGAAAGAGAGTCATAATAGTTAGGATCTTGTATCTCACGAATATGTTTAACGTGATCAAATAAACCTCTACTCTTTGTTGATGTTTCTTTTCGTTTCATTACGGTTAATTCTAACACTTCTACAAAGTTGGTCAACTACTTTGTTTGTTTTAAGACGTTCGTTGTTAAGTAACTCAATACTTTCAGCTACCGTAATTTGTAATTCATAAAACCTATTCAATAGTTTTATAAATAAAATTAAATTTATAATGGAAAAAATGACCGACAACATTACTGCTGTCGGCCATACATAACCAAGGATTTCTTTAATCCAGTTCATCTAGGTATTCTTGGTTTTTTGTTTTATCTTTATATGGTTCAATCGACTTTTTGGTTTTATTGGATTTATTAAATCCTTTTGCCTTTTTACGGCCTAGATCCGAATTTCTTCGAAAAGTCTTACCCATATAATTTATTAGGCTTCGTAACCAACCGCGAGAACTTCACGAAGAGCACGAATCTGACGGCCGGTTAGATCAACACGATCTTCGCCGGAACGAATGGTCAAACGAGAAGCCTTCTTGGCCTTAGCAAACGGAGTGGAGAGATAAAGCTCTACACCAGAGGTGTTATGGCCTACGAAGTTAGTCTTGTTACGAGTATTTTTACGAGTATACATATTTTTTTTTCCTTTTTTTATTTTAGTTTCGTTAGTTTTTCGCTAACTTGAGATTATCTTACACTAGTTCTGTGTAACGTCAATACCTTTTTCTTTTTATATTTTGAAATCTTTTTCAAACTTACGAAGCGCTAGATCTTTAGCTTTGAATTCAAAATCAAAATCAACATTAATATCAACATACTCTTCCGGTACACTACGTACATAGTCAGCATGTGCACGTGGATTAGTGTTGGTAAGATCATTGTCACTAAAATGAAATAATGGTCTATAAGACTGCCATGTAGACATAGCAACAGTTACGGCTTCTTTTGAATTAAATTTACCTGGATTACATCTATAATGAAGATTATCATATGTAATCGGTATACCAGTCTGTTGATAAATAAGATCATATAGTTCATCGACTTTCCAACTATTAGGTTTGTCTTCGTTTTCCAACACCAATCTTGAACGTACGTTGTTTGGAAGTGCCTTATATACGTTAATAAAGCGCAAGGCGATGTCTTTTGTATTACCCTTGTAACAGTTCATATGAATGTTAATAGGAGCTTCATACGACATAGGTAAACCAAAATAATCCATCATTTTACCGTGCATAATCAATTCTTCGACTGACTTACTGACAACTTTTAAATTTGAACTTGCAGGTACAACAAATTGATCGGGATGTGTACTACACCGAATCTTATTTTCTTTGATAATTTTTGAACACAAATCAAATTCTTGTTTGATTTTAGAAAAATTATATGTGGTTTCCAAAAGTAAATTTGCTTCTGGTAACGTTTCTAAGGGCATCATTCCGCTACTAATACGATAGTTCCAACCGTTTTTAGCGCAATGTTCCAACGTTTTACGTGTTACAAATACGTTGTTTAGAGTTCTATCTGCAACAATTTTTTCTGCATTTTTACGCTCTAAAGCTAAAAAACGAGTTTTTGTCATTGTTGACGCTTTAATTCCTTGATTTTGTAATTCAAGGGATATACAACATAGAGATTTTTTCATCATTTCTGATGATATAACAGTTTTTTATAAAAGTCAACCGTTAAGTACTACCTGATACACTACCTGATACACTTCCTGTTGTACAACAATTTACGTCAGAAGTTGCACAAAAATAACCTGTGAACTTCCATTTTTTAACTTTTCGTTGACTTATCTTTTCCCACGTAGCGAATTTATTTGTGCCTTGACTCAAAGCATACTTACTTTGTTCTATTAATTGTGGATATTCATCACTTAAAGATACAAATTCTTCGGATTCTGGATCACGATAATATATTTTTTCTTTGAATTTTGTTAATATTGATCCCTGATCTCCATCAAAAATACCGTCAGGACTAGTATCAGCCTGTGACGTTGAACGTGAAGTTTTAGCAAAATTTATAAGATTAGTTATAAATCTTTGAAACCTATCACTAAATGTATAATCACTTTTTTTGTTTGCCATCTCAATACTATAATAAATAGTAATGAGTTATCTTCCTACTTCGTTAAAGTAAACATTTTTGGCATCATCGTACGGCATTCCAATCATTTTGTTATAAAAATGAACGTCACCTTTAATATTACCTTCAAGTTTCAATCGTTTATAACGTTCTACAGCTTTAGGCTTCCACCATTCCATAATACCATTATAATCACGTTTAAAAAGATCTTTCATTTTTAATTGGTCTTCGGATATCTTGTTTTGAAGAAACTCTCTGGTGTTTTCGTAGAAACAACTATAATATACACCACGTTCATAACCATGAATATATTTACTTTGTTTAATATCACATGCACTAAAAATCATACTAATTACTCTTGATTTAGCACCAGTCACCGGACCCGAAACACCCTCACGTTGAGTCATAGCAGATGTATATTTTTCGGCTTTATTTTCTTTAATCCAGTCATGCCAAATCTTGTAGATTTCGTCATCTGGTTTGATTGCTATCTTACCAGCACTGGTACCACACTTATGCCACCATTTAAGACTATTATACATACTATAACTGCCATATAAACTTGTAGTGGTCATTCCTACCAACACCTGATTATATAACTGTTTCCACAAGTCTTGTACAGTTTTGCTAACTACCATAGCTGCCGCTAGTTTACCACCTAAGAAATTGTATCCAAATGGTTGAGTACTGATAATGCTACTACCAATAGCACTATGTGATAATTTCTTATCTTTAATCTTATTGTCTTTATTCCAACCAATATAATTATCACGGTCAGTGATAGTAATAACATCACTACTTACAGCTAGTACTCCGATATAAGGAGTTTCCGGTTTGTTTTTATCTACAATAAGAAACTTGAGAAATCTTCCAGGAGTTTGACTAAATTCAAATGTACTTACACATACTCTTAACAGAGTCCAATCTTCATTTTGTTGTTTAGTTTCTACATACACAAGTTCAGGTTGACAATTTTCAATTTCTTTAATTGTCATTTGTTCATTTTTTATATCAGTAGGTTGCCAGATCTTAGCTTTAATAGCATTTAATTTACTAGCAACATCTTGATATGTTTGAATCTCTTGCCATTTTTTATAAAATGTTTGTTCTTCTACAGACATACTTTTAAGAAAGTTGAGATTGTCTATAAGAAGTTTACGATTGGATTCAAAATCGAACGCTGGAGCATCAAAAAAGTCTTCTAAACTCATATTTATACAATATATTATGAAATATAAAAAAATCAACGAAAAAGAAAATATTTTTTATGTCTTTGAGACAAATACCACTTCTTTTTCAATGTTTGATAGTGAATTGGATTTGCCAATATATGTCGGTACTTGGAACGAATGTGCCGGAATTATAAGAAACATAAAACTCTATTCTAAAAAAGCACAAATATATTTTTATGTAAAAGAAAAAAGCGGATTCTTAAAATTGAATCCGCAGTGGTCATATAATCTATAATCTATCAGTTACGCAACCAACGTTGGATTTGTTACGTCCGTTTTAATCGATACAACCGTTTCAGACGGAATATTTTGATTTACGGACGCGACTGCAACCATCAAATCAGACTTGAGAACGATTCCCTTAGCTTTAGCGGATTCTATCATATCTTCTGTGATGATACCATGTACATACACAGTACGAGGACGACCCTTGTTATTATGTAGATAACCAATATCACTTACGTTTGTATCTTTTACAACACGCTTTCTCAACGTAATTAATTTCATATGAGAATTAATATTGTGTAGTTCTTCTGTTGTGAATATACCTTTCGGATATGTCACTACTTGGTTTGTATTATTTTTTCTATCAGTTTTTTTCATATGTTTTCCTTTCTATATATCACTATATAAAAAATTTTTATAATGTCAATCTTTTTCTAACAACTTACCATTGAGGGTATCAGCAATACTATTAATATTGTGTATGTTAATAAACCTAGAATCTTCTCCGTACATTATTTTAAAATTAGCTTTGTTGCTATTACATTCATACTCTGTAATATAATAACTCAACACTTTGTATCCACTTGCGAGTATTTTCTTCACCTGTTTGCGAGTATGTAAACACGCTGGTACTCCATTATATGAAATGGACTGTGAATCATCTAGTTTAAAATTGAAACAGGGTTCACCATCACTGATATTAATAAAATATCCGTTAGTGTCACCGTCGATCTTCGGTAGGTACTCCATAATAGATTCAAAAGACAATCCTTCTGGAGTAGTTTCCATAGGATTTAAATATCCAAACAAACTTCTTACTTTAGTAAAACTATCTTTAGTAGAGTCATATCCAATTACAGTATAAGGCATACCGTGCATAACCGTGCGAAAACTAATACTAACACTGACATTCTCTAACATACTTGCAGCTTTGGCTAATGTAGTACATAGTTTAATACTATTCATCCACTTTTTACCTCGCATACTACTACTAGCATCTACCGTAATGTGAATGACAGTTTTATTGTATTTATGAAATTTATTATGAAAGAAAATATTTTCAATTCCCGCTCCAATTTCATGTAATAAACGTTTATCAATCTTACCTGTATTTTTACGGGTATATTTATCTACATTTACTTCATTACGAAGTTTTAATTTTTTGCCGAGACGTATACCCATGACAATACCTTCATTAATAGCAGTTAGGGTTTTATCATTCAACTGAATTTCCATCTTCTTCGTATTAGGATTATAACCATCAATTGTCATTGGAAAATTGTCGTCTTCTAACAATTCACGGGTCATATTTTTAACAAAAATACTATCTACATAACCGTTGATATTAAAAGTAGATTTTACATAATCAGCGCCAACTTTATTCAATTCGGTTTTAGACTTTTCCATCGTCTCTAATACCTGTTTATCTTTTTGAGAAACTTTCTTTTTTGTAATTTCTCCCTTTACGAATTCTTTCTGTTTCTCAATGGCTTTCTTTAGCTTTTGAAGTCGAGTCTTGGAAAAATTTTTATCTTTACCAATAACGTTCTCGTCGTTGTTTACAGTATTAACCTGTGTAGGTTCGCCACCTATATCAGAATCAGTAGCTTCTGCTACATTTGAAAGTGTATTGGTGACAACATCCCCCTGTTCGTTAATTGGTTTAGTATCATCGTTTGTAGATGAACTTCCAGACATTACCGTCTGTACCATAGACTTGTCATCTGTTGGTGTAACTGTATATGTTGTAATATTAGAAAATACAATTTTAGATACTTCTAATGCTACTTCAAACCGTTTAAGTGGCGTGTCTAATCTAGAAATATTCGACAAGTCAATCTGTTTAGCAATATCATATAGACCAGCTAATGCATTTAAATCTGTATTTTTATTGGTTAAATTAATAATTCTGAAACTGTATGACTCGATATTAGGAATACGATACAGATCGGATGTCAAGCCTTTATCAATAACTGTACTATTAAAGTACTCATCATACAGTTTATTATAGTAACCTTGATAGCCCGGCGCTGTTGTATAAACATGCCAATCGATGTAACGATCCTCGACATAATTAAACATACATTGTACAAATTCAGCTACTTCTGTCTTTGCAATGTTAAGAGGTTCAGTTATGTCATAAATCTCACGCGGGATTTTTTGCCATACATTTTTATACATAGCAAAATCGCTATGATTGATGTGTGAAGCTTCATGTAGAGCTAAACCAACACCTACATCGAAATGTTCGGTACTATCAAGGTTACTTCCGATATAAATCGTATCTCCGTCTGTACAACTTTTACCGTCAACGAAATGAATCGGAATCTGTTTGTTTGTCAAAATAGATACATAATTTGTAACAGCTCTACGAGCAGACGATAACCTAATTAACCGTTGATACCTATCAAACGATTTAGTCTCTTCTGCATCAGTAGGATCAACACTGTCATTATAATCGTCATCATCAAAGATGTATTCTGACAACCAAAAATCACTATGGTTCATATAATTTATATTTTAGAATGGAACTTCTGACTTTTCCTTGAGTGGATCATTGAAGGCTGTTGAATTAGCTTCAACTTTTACGTACTTTTGTACCAACTGTTTAATATATGTACGTTCGCTATCAACACCCCCATCTTCCGAAAACTCAGGATAAATCACTGTCTCAGCAATTTCAATCAAATTAAAACCGTCAACAATTAATTCAGCAACTTCAACCATAGATCGTGTAGGAATAAAATTTGTGATTTTACTATCATCTTGTACAACCTGTTGTCGGGTATGTTGTGCAATCTCACAGAAATTCTTGAGAAGATTGTGATTTTGTGTATTAATTGAAATATTAAACCTATCTGAGAGTAATTCAAGTTCGGAATCTAATGACAGCGGTTTCATTTCAATTTTAACAGGAAAACGACCCATCAAAGCTCTGTCCATCACACGTGTACTTGTATACTCATTACCGATATTTGCGGTGGCAATAAAACATACTCCCTTAGCTACGTTGATAATTTCGGTCTCACGACTTTCATCCAAACGAACATAACGCTGATGATCATCCAACACCGTCATTAAAATGTTCCAAGCATCATGATGTCCACGGCTAATTTCATCCAGTAAAATAATTGCATTAGGAGTTTCAATTGCATTAATAAATGCAGACTTGTTAAAAAATGTACCGGATTGTTTATCAAAGTGAGTATTACCGATTAGTACACTTCGTGCATCTTGTGTTGAACCAATATTAAAGTAAAAAAACTTATTGTCACGATTCAACGCTTTGGCTACAGATTTTGCCGCTGTTGTTTTACCACAGCCAGTAGGCCCAACTAGTAGAATATTTTTTGCTTTAAGGACTGACCGCACCAAATATTTCCATTTAAGGTCGTCAAGTACTAGGTCGTTTGGTTTGATGTTTTTTGAATTTTTAATAAGTGCTTCGTTCATACTTAACCACAGTATCATCGAATTACACAAAGTCAACTACTTTTTTTAAATCCACTTATTTTGAATCTTTTTGTCGCCTAAAATATCATTATTGAGATATGAATAATTTGTTGGATCAAAGGGGCTTTGAGATTCTGTAAAATATTGATATACATTGGTTTTATTGCCTCTAAATAATACGGCGAATAAACTACAATTACCCGTGTGCGTTATAATATACTCACATCTAGAAACATTTATAATAGCAGCCAAAAAATTAATGGCAGCATTTTTTCTTTGATTTGTTGGTATAACCGCGTGAACAGATAAAGCTGATTTTTCGATAGTAGGAGTTTCTTTAAAATTTAAAGAATCTGGAAAATGTTTTAGAAACTCTTTTAAAAATTGTGTTTCATCGGTTTGAACCAAAAATTTAATGTTAGGATTTAATTTTTTTATTTGTTTTGCTTTTTCAATATACACACTATACGGAGCCATTTTTGTTTCTCGATTTTTATCATTGCCTCTGTATAAAACTGCGCATGTATTATTGTAATTTAAATCGTATTTAGTTTTTAAAATGTCTACGGTTGATTCAACATCATCACCTATAGTGAAATACTTTTTAAACAAAGGAAGTAATTTTTCAAAATTAATTAAATTATAATTTGAAAATTGTAACTCTCTTTTTTCATTTAGTATTATTACATCAGAATCATATAAAATGTTTGTATCTAATGTTTTAAAAAAAAGAGGAGTATAATCAACACTTTTATCGGTTTTATATCTTATAAATTGTTGTGAAGAATCTACTTTATCGGGTAATTTTTTGTTTTTGTTGAAGTAATCTACAATAGATAACAGTCTTACGCAACAACAAGAGAAAAAACCGGAATTATGAGTAACAGTTAAAACGTCCATATTAATACATAATATCTACGTATTACCACCGAACTAATTATATTCTATTGCAACATTGTTGCAAAAAAGTTTTTTACTTTTGCAAAAAACAAGTTAAAAACTATGCCTATACCGGCTGTTGCTCCTAGTAGCCAATACTTAAAATATTCAAGAACTTTTACTCTTAAATCCATGTCAGAGATTTTTTTCGAAAGAGTGGTTTGAATATCAGTTGTAGTTGTATTGATAGATGCTATATTTTTATCTATATTGTCTAGTCGCGTCTCTAAACGTGAAATAACAGCATGATACGAATTTTCGTTGTAATCTTCCATAACAAATTTTTATTTTTTCTTTGATTTTTTATTTTGTTTGTTCTTTTTTAATTTAATTACAAGTTTTTGTAAATTTTTTGGTAATGTAGGGGGTTTATAACTTGGTTTCTTAGAATCGTAGTCTACTAATTTAGTAATTTTACCTACCTCCCTCATAGGTTGTGTAGGATCATCATCTTCTTTATTCATCGGTTCGGCTTTAATTTGTTTAGATGGCTTATTGTCTTTTTCAGGATCAACCATACTTTCTTGACCAAGTTTATCGCCTTTTTTACCACCGTCTTTATCTTTACTATTTTCAACATTTTTTTCATAAGCGGAATCTACATAATTTAAATTTTTTTCAGTTAATTTGTCTTTTATATATTTTTTTAAATCCTCAAACGCAATACTAAGTTTTTTCTCTCTTTGTGTGTTGTCTCTGAAATACGTACAATCGAATAAATTGTGTACTATTGGATTTAAATCAAAATGATGTGGTTCACATCCACATATAACATAATGACCAGCGTCGTTCTTATAGACTGATATACTATCGTTGACCTTTTGAACATCTTTACTTAGGACATCAATCATTTCTTCCCAAGTCTTGTCCACTTCAGTCTTTTTTTCTTCAATCGTTTCACGTACTAATTTACGCAAATAAGTTTCCAATCTGATAATTTTACTCATACTTTATAAATATATATCTTTGTTATAAATATATAAAAAAAGACCATTCTTACAATGGTCATCGCTTAATTTTAATTATAATCTAAATTAGAGTTTAAAATCTTCAAAAGCACTTTCATTTATAGTATTATCTACACCCTTAACATAACTACTCAATTCAGTTTCTTGAGGAGCTACTTGTAGTTTCTTGCTATCATAATAGCTATCCAACCAACCAGATAGTGCATTTGTTTTGGTACCTGGATATAGTTTTTTATATCCGAGACTGCTCAATCTATTGTTTGCTAACCATTCGACATAGTGCTTAAGACTTTCGCTGGTCAAACCTACTAGATTACCTTTACTAAACAGATAATCCGACCAGTCTTTTTCAGCATCTACTGCCATTTGATAAGCAGCATATATCTTGTCTTCGTTCTTCTTTATAATTTCTTGGAATCCTTCATCAGGATTATTAATCCAGTTTTTCATGATATTCTGAGTAATAGCTACGTGAAGATTTTCATCTCTACTAATAAACTTGATAATTTTAGCATTGCCTTCCATCTTACCACGATATCCGAAATAAAATGAACAAGCAAAACTTACATAAAAAATCAAACCTTCAGTAATTTGAGTTGCTAAAACTGCGTTGAATAATTGTTGTTTTGGATCATCTGAAATTCCTAGAAGGTCATCATATTTTTTACTTATTGCTTTTGCTCTTTTAACAATTTGTTCATCTTCCAAAATACTATCAAAAAATTTGGTTGCATCTGGATAAACATTATTTAAGATGTATGTATAACTATTACTATGAATAGTTTCAAAGAAACTCCAAGTATTCATACAAATTTCCAATTCACTATTAGTGACATACTTCATTAGTTCGTGAATACTACGACTCAACATACTGTCAGTCATTGTTTGAAATTTAAGATTACTATCAAAAACAAAACGTTCCTCATTAGATAAATTTTTATAATCACTAATATCTTTGACCAGACTGACTTCTTGTGGTCTCCAAAAGAAATTTAGTTGTTGATCATATAATTCATAAAACTTAGGATATTTAATGCGATCGTATCGTTGTAGCGATAGATCCTCTCCTAAAAACATTGGATTGCGTAATTGGTCAATATTTTGTTTATTTAATACGGTTTTCATTTTATTTCCTCATTATAGAGCGCAAGCTCCACTAGCACAACCAGATTCTGTTTCTAGTTTAAGTTGCGGTCTTTCTTGTGTCGATTTTGTTTCGATAACAGTTTGTTTATCACCATCATCTGTATTAGCATAGTATAAATTCTTAATACCGTACTTATATGCCGTCAAAATGTCTTTGATTACTTCTTGTACCGGTACTTTATTGTTAGGATATCTTGAAGGAATATAATACGTGTTTGTACTAATACTCATATCAGTAAATTTCTGTATAGCTGCTGCTACCTTCAAATAACCTTCATTGTTTGGCATATCAAAAGCGAATGTATAGTTGTCTCCATACTTATCGATATTAGGAACTACAACGGGCAAAATGTTGCTCTTGCTACCTTTGAAGCTAATAGCACTACGTGGTGGTTCAATACCGTTAGTACTACTTTGAATAACACTACTAGATTCTACAGGCATACAAGCTGTAAGAGTACTGTGTCTCATACCATGCTTCTTGATTTCTTCGCGTAGTGTGTTCCAGTCACAATGTAATGGTTCAATAATAAACTCATCAATATCTCTCTTGTAAGTATCAATTGGAAGAATACCTTGACTAAACTTGGTACGATCAAACTTTTCACACTTACCAACTTCTTTAGCCATTTGTACACTTGCTTTAATTAAATAATAACTGGTTTTTTCCATCCACTTAGCAACAAAGTTTGGAGCATTTTTATCCCAATACTTTAAATTTTCTTTAGCAAGTAGAGCGGCTAGATTACTTACACCAACACCTAAACTACGACGTTTCTTTGCGAAGTTTTCCGCCGCTGGTACGAAATAGTTTTGATGTTCAATAAGAGCATCCAACATTCTTACAATAACATCACATACACTTTCCATTTCTTCATCGTCTTTAATTTCTAACCAATTTAATGCCGCTAAGATGCAAACACCGATTTCACCATCTTTGTCATTTACATCTTTGATTGGAATGAGAGGATGATTAACTTCAAGACATAGATTGCTCGTATCAACTTGGTCTAACCAACTTCCATGATCGTTTGCATGGTCAACATGCATCGTGTAAATACGACCTGTTTCAAGACGTTCTTTAGCAAGTAATCCCATCAATTCACGTGCGGAAATCTTCTTCTTAAATTTAAGATTCTTGTTCGCTTCTGCTTTTTCATACTTTTCTCTAAAATCCGGTAGACCAAAACTGTTCCAAAGACTTGGACATTCATGATAACTGAACAGAGTAATGTCTTGATTTTTAATGAATCGTTCAAAAATTAATTTGTCCAATCCTATACAATAATCAAGTTTACGAACACGATTATCGTCGGTGCCTGCATTATTTTTCAATACTAGAATATCCATGATGTCGTAATGGAACCAAGCGAAATTAACTGTTGCACTTCCACCACGAATGCCATTTTGATGACAACATTTAACAGTAGATTCAAATGCTTTAGCAAATGGAATAGGCCCAGTATGAATTACTTCACCATTACGAATAGGTGCGTTTGTAGCACGTAATCTGGATAAATTTAAACCAATACCATAACGACTCGCTGTGGCAAAGCCCACAGCACTATTGTTACTGAATATGCTTGTTAATGTATCGTCTACGGTGAAGAGTGAACAACTAGCATAACTCTTCATTACAGTTCGTACACCTGCCATAATTGGCGTTGGCAAATTGATTTTATGTTTACTAAAATAGTTGTACGCCTTTTTAACATATTCTATTCTATTTTCAGTATAGTTTTTGAAAAATGTCATAGCTATCAACATATATGCAAACTGTGGAGTTTCATATAGTTGTTTTATAACACGATTTTGTACTAAGTATTTATCACACAACTGTTTGATACCAGCATATGTAAAATTAAAATCACGATCGTGTTTTAGATATTCATCAAGCTTGTCAAACTCTTGTTTGCTATACCAATTGAGAATATTATCATCATAAACCATCGCATCAACATTTGATTTAACAAGATCGTATAGTTTTGGTGGATTTTTACCACCCCAAACATTTTTCCTCAAACGATAATTCAACAGTCGGCTAGCAACATATTGATAATTTGGTTTTTCTTGATTTATCAAATTAGATGCTGCTTCAATCAACATTGTATGAATATCATCGGATGTCATACCATCAAAGAAATTTAAATGTGCATTCATTGCAACTTCTTCGAAACTCACACCTTTTATATCTTCAGTAGCCCATTGTAAAACCTTATTGATTTTATCCGCACTAAACATTACCAACTTTCCGTTACGTTTCTTAATAAAAATTTGTTTATTCATGGTGGTAAAAAATAACTATCATTTTTTATGATAAAATATATTCAATATCGATATTTTTAAAAAATATTTTTTTGTTTTTTATATACAATTATAATATGAATTATTCATCATCTTCATCACTATTATGAGCATTCCATTTATTTTTCAACATCTTTTTGACTTGATTCTCACCATCCATCATTTCATTTTGAATTGCTAGACCTTCTCTACTATTTTCGGAATATATTTCAATCTGACCACAACCAGCATTCATTTTACTTGGAAAAGTCAAACCATCTGGTCCGAAACGATTTTTAATTACGTGAAACCGTGCAGTGTTAGCTTGTTTATCATTGACTTTACGACTTAGACTCAAAACAAAGTCAGCAGTCATAATTTTACGATAACTATCAGCAATATTGTTTGCCTGAATGATATCTTCATCCATAGCAGCACGATTACTTTGTGAAGCACTCCAAATAGGAACTTGAAGTTCACCGGCAATACTACGAAGTTCTTCATAGATACCACCGGCTTCACTATAGCTGTTACTGTTGCGTTCACTGTGCGTTGGTCTTAGGATATCAGCATAATCAACAATAATCATATCAATCTTAGTACCAAGCACAGCAAGTCGTTCGACGTGAGCTTTTAAACTGTAAGCTGATATAGTCTTGATAGGAAAATATTTGATTACAAGTTTACCGGAAATTTCTCCAATCTTTTGTCTAACAATATCAACGTTGTTACGTATATTCTGAAAGTCAATACCTGTGAAACAACTATCATAGCGTAAACCAACATAATTTTCATTTAGTTCCAACGTAAAATGTACAACATTCTTTCCTTGTCTCATAGCTTCTGCACCAAGTTTGCTTAGTACCCAACTTTTACCACTACCAGCACAGGCTGTAATAATACCAAGTTCCCCAGGTCCAAGACCACCATCCATGATACTGTCGATTTCTTGCCAGTTGGTTTTAATACAGTTACGACTCATTATACTCATACGTTTTTCAACGTCTTCACTATAGTCATGACCGATATTACGTTCTATGCCGGCTTTCATAGCCTGGTCTACAACGTGTTTGATTTTTTCATACTGACCAGTAGCCAATAGATCCGCACTTTCAAAAATCGCGTTTTTTAACTTTTGATTCTTGCAAAATTCTAAGAACTGTTCCTTGATGAAAGTGATATCATTATCATTCATCTTTTGATATATCAACTTGAGATTATCTACTACACTTTGTGTTAAAACTTTGTTGCTTATCGTTTCAATTCTAACTTTAAAAACGTTAAGTGTCGGTAAATCTTTGTATTGGTTAAAATAAAAGATAATTTCTTTTATAATCCATTGGTGAGCATCTGTTTCAAATGATTCAACGTCAATTATGTCATGTATCCTTTCAAGAAATTGTCTATCTGAGACAAGACTTGAAATACACTTAATTTGAAAGTCTAGACCGAATTTTTTTAAGTTATCAATAATATGTTTCTCTTCCATAATTAAATACTATACTTTCTTCGTTGTAGTTTTACAAGACCTTTAATAATGTTTCAGTCTTGAACAAAACTATTTAGTTTACCAAACGTCTCACTCAACCAAACCATATAGTTTGGTAAATTATTCCACATCTTATCTTCAGTTATAAGTTTACTAAAAGTAAGCTTATCTATACGACGTATTGGTTTATTAATTATTTCTTCAATACGTAATTGCGTAAATGATTGTACTGAACTATCGCACAATTGCATCAAAGCATAGTTCCTTTCGAGAAGAATTTTATTGTCTAAAACTCTTTCGTAAATTTTATATTTGCTTTTGTGATTTTCACAGTAATTATACAGTTCTTGTAATGAAAACTGTTTATCATTAGATAAAAATGGAAACGCCTGAATAACACGTTTTAATCCTATGCCATTTAAACCTGGTATATTATCACTCTCGTCACCTTCCATTATTCTGTAATAAATAAAATTATTACATGTAATACCATATTCATCTAATATTTCTTTACAACCAAAAATCTTTTTCTTTACAGGACTCCAAATTTTTATCTTATCACTTGCCAACTGTAAAAAGTCTTTGTCTGTAGACATGATAGTTACATTACTATCTTTGAATGTTTCTCTAGCGAGATAAGCAATAGTATCGTCAGCTTCAATTTGATCTATTGCCATCAATGTAATAGGTAACGTATCAAGATAATTTACCGTACGTATCAATTCTTTTTTAAAATTTTGACTTGCAACTGCCGTGTCACTTAAATCTTCGTAAGTTCTATTTAAACGTATATTTGTACGTCTGCCATTTTTATAATCAGGATATATTTTACGGCGTTTTTGAGAACCACCATTACCATCAAACACAACAATAACTCTGGTTGGTTGTAATAATTTTACAGCATAGCCTACACTTTTAAGAAAACCAGCAATACCACCAGTATGAATGCCGTCATCGTTCATGCTAGGTACGGCCATGAAACACCGAATATAAGTGTTCACTACAATCCGTCAACCAAAAGGACATCACTATTAAGTGATTTTTTAAGTCCTCCGGTGACGGAATCTCTTTCTATGTTTTGAAATAAAGAAAATAACTTCTTTATTTCTTTTTTGTCAAAGTTGTTCATTTAATAATTGCTTCTTCTGGCATATCTTCTTCAGGAACTATATAAACATCTATGGTTGTTTTATGTTCAATATCTCTTGCTTTTTTTAATCTATTAAGACCATCTGATACAGATAAACCATAAGACTTACTTTTAATTACCAAAAGTGGACATTTAGTATTTGCTTTCATCATTCTTTTATTAGAATGTTCAGGATATTCTTCATTTTGTTTATTGCACCACTTTAATTCATGTTCTAATTTTTAAATAGGAAAATCTTTTTTAAAATATTTTTTCTCATTTTTTTCAGCAAAAGCTACAACTACAGGTACACTTCGTTTAACTCCATTATCATCTACCATGATGTTTTCTGACCCATAAAAATGATTTTTTCCTCATAAATTTTTAGATAATCTTCTTCTAACTATAACCTATTACGCAAATGATTCAAATGTTTATTAAATGTCTCATTAAGTAAATTGTTATTCATATATACATAAATATAAATAAAAAAAAGAATCCACATATCGATTCATCTTTTATAAATTTGATATAATCGTTCAGATCGATCTTCAAAAAGAAGTTTTTCCACATTGCAATGTGGAAAAACATCCTATCAATGTGTTTTACTATTCGTTACCAGCAGTTTCTTCGTTGGTATCAACAACAGCATCTTCAACAATTTGACTGTTTGGATTTTTGTATTTCATGATAACAGCGTCACAAATCTTCAAGTAAATTTCTTCACTTAATTCTTTGTCGGTCTGCATCACGCTTACAAAATCTTTGGATTGAAACTTCCAGTCTGATTCATCATTCTTCTTGTATGTGTAATAAGCTCCACCCTGTTTAATTAGACCTTGTTCTTTTAAAACTTTAATCCAACTACCATAATCAGCAATACCGCTATCAAAATAGATATCGAAACTTGCTTGCCGTTGTGGTGGACCCATACGATTTTTTACAACAACAGCTTTACACTCATTGCCGATGATTTCTTCACCCTTCTTGAGCTTACCTGTATTAGTCAAACGGACACGTACACTACAGTGATATGCTAGTGCCTTACCACCGCTTACTACATACTTGTCACCAAACGCCATGGCATTTAGATTTTGACGTAGTTGGTTAGTAAATACAGTAAGAACTTTCTGACGGCCAATCATAGTGGTAATCTTACGCATTGCTTTACTAATAATAATACTCTTACCAGTTGCGTAACCATCTTTACCATGATCACTTTCTAGTTCTACCTTTGTTGATGCTGCTGCTACAGAGTCAACGATGATTGTTAGAATACGATCTTTGTTGCTCTTGCGAACAATTGCAATCATCTTCTCCATCTGAGCAAAAATATCTTCAACTGTTTCACATTGAACATATAGTAACTTAGATAGATCTACACCTAAACTCTTCCAAAACTCAGGAGCAGCTGCATTTTCAGTGTCAATTACTACTGCAACTCCACCTTTTCGTTGAGTATCAGCTACAACGTGTGCGGATACTAGACTTTTACCAGTACCTTCCAAACCGTTAAATTCGACCATTTTACCAACAGGCAAACCACCGTGAGGACGATTACTAATAGCTAAATCTAGTATTGATGAACCAGTACTAATCCAATCACTAATTTCTGCAGGATTTTCTTGTTCGTCTAAGAAATAAGCAATCTTACCACCATCTTTATTAGCTTTGTTTAACTCTTCAGCTAATAGTTCAATAAGTTCATCTCTTTGATTTTCTTTACTTTGTTTTTTTGCCATAACGTATATAACTAGAAAGCCACTGAAGTATAAAAAACTCCGGTGGCTTAATTTATTTTTTAAGAGTTAAACAAGTCGTCAAATGCTTTTGTAACATCATCGGATGCTGCTACCTTTGCTTTAGTAGCTGTTGGAGAAACTGGTACTGATTTTGCTGCACTTGCAGCAACTGCTTCAGTTGTTTCTTCATCTACTGTACCTGCGCTAACTGTGCCTTCATTTGTTTCACCTGAGTCTGGATTCAACCATTTATCCATAACATCTTTTAGTTCTTCATAATTCAACTCAGGAAACAAATCCAAAATATTGATTTGATTCTTAATTGAGTCTACGAGACTTGTATTTTTGGGATCCACAGCTGTGGTTGCGTTTGGTTTTACACGAATCGTTGTTTCGGGAAAACTCTTTCCACTTTCTTCAGCGGTACGAAACTCTACAACAATATCACGTCCATTGGTTAGGTCGGTAATATCACCGTAGTCCGGATCACTGATTATCGAAAGAATTTCTTGATAGACTTGCTTACCAAATCCCCAAAATTTTACTCCTTCATGTTCTTCACCACGAACAAATATAGGTGCAAATGTACGCATCTTTGGTTCTAGTTTACGACCATTTTTCCAATCTTCTTTATCACCTGTCTTTTTAAGACGATTACTAAACTCAACAATAGGGTCTGGACGACCAAAACTATCGGGAGACATATAAGTCTTTCCATTTAAATTATAATGAAACTTCAGTTCAATAAATGGATTGTCAGGAGTGTACTTGTATGGAACGATTCTTACAACTTGCTTACCTGGCTTGGGTTTCCAAATAAGATTTGTTTTACTTCCTTGGTTTGAAAGTGAGTTCAAACGACTCTTTAGTCTGCTAATATCTAATGCCATAATTTTTTAATTAGTTAATTGTTTAATTGATTAATTTGTTTAAAGTTAACTCACTCAAGTCAACAACAACGTTCTCAATCGTGAGAGTAACTCTACACCATCAAGTTTACGCCGTCAAGTTATAAATATCAGATAGTTACAATTGAGAATAATTTTAAATCTATAATTCGCAAACCGTGTTCGCCTGTAAGAATGATTGTGTTTTTATACAATTTCCAATTTAATTTATAATTTTTGTCAAAACTGCCATTTTCTTCTTCTATAATTTTATTCATTGCATTTAGTGTATACAAAGTGTTTGTTTCTTTTTTTCTGTGTACACTTATTGTGTTTGCAAATTTTGTAGTATTATCATCTTTTTTATTAACATTATATGTCAAATATACTTCTCGTAAATTCTTTACGTTTGAAAATACAAATATTTTGTTATCTATTAGTTCATAAAAAGATTTTATGTTCTCGATTGTTAAAGTGTAAGTTTTACTGTCCGAAAATGTGCATAAAAGTTGTCTATTCATATTTTTTCTACTACTTTTTGTCCCTCAATCTTGAAAGAAAATTTACTTCCACTGGAACTGTCCATTAAGTAATTTACATATGTTGGTTTTGGAATATCATCATCTGATATAATACCGTTAAATAAAAATAGATTAACGGTCATGTATCCATCTTCTTGTATTAGGTTAATACGTAATTTTCCAAGTTTTAATTTATCAATTTTGGTAGGTACTTCCAATTTATAATTACCTTTAAATCTTAATCTTTCAATTTTTGATCCTGTAAATTTTATTAGTGGTAAACTTATATTGTTACCGAAAACAGCTTCGGATGATAATGTACTCGCCAATTTAATAAAATCTTCACGAATTTTTTCTGGAGAAGATGTGCTGGTATCTTTTAATATATTATCAAGTATCAATTCAACATATCCAAGTGCTAATATATTGCTGCGATATTTCAATATAGGTTGTAAATCCAAACGTGCTATACAATCATTTTCCTTATTATTTTTCAATATATTATCGATTATACTAATAATGTTGATTCTTAACTTTGAAGTCAAATCACTTTCCTCTTTTGATATTACAATAGGGAAGTATTCGAGCAATAGTGGATTTTTTGAAAATTCGTTTATCCGTGCCATCAATCTATCATCTTCATGTGATGATTGTAATATCTTCTTAAATGATGTTAGATTCTTAATTAGAGATGATTTTAATACAGCGGAATTTTTATCACATACAGCTTCATCTTCGTTAAGAGTATTTATGTCTTTTTCAATTTCCATTTCTAACATCTTTAGATCTCGCATTTCACTTGTTTCCATACGTTTGACATCCAAGTTCAATTCTTTAAAAAGAAAATTTGTGATTTTAGTTTCAAAAGGTTTTATCTTGTCGATAAAATCCTTGTATATCTTTTGTAACTGATCAGGAATATCCTTTATTATTTGAGCAAATTGTTTGAAACTATTCATGATAGTATCCAATACAGCTTCACTCAATACTTCTTGTTTTACAGCTTTTGTAGATTTTCCAGGTGCAATTGGTATTTCTGTACCGACATATGTTACTAACTTTTGTAATACATGTCCTAGTCGTGCACTACCAGCTTTTAAACTTACCAGCGCAAAAGTTATATTTTTATCTTTTACTTTTGCAAGTGAATCAACATCTTGTTGATCAATTTGTCCATCATCAAGTGCCTTATAAACATCATCCGCCGTACCACCGTATATCAATACAATGTCTGCTGTATTTTCTTTACTCCTACCGGCATTTTCACCTGATTTAACATCATTATATTTACCCGCAAATTTATAAAACTTTTTGATATCTTTATGAATAAAATCAGATGGTGTACCTAAATCTGACAATGAAATACTACCGACACCGCCGATTTCAATAAGATCTTTATTTACAAGATCATATATCTTTAAATTTTCTTCTTTGAATATAGGATTTTCAATCTTTTCCAACTTGGAACGTAGTGCTCCCCATTTCTTCAAAAAATCGATAGCATATTCTTGATAGTTACCACTTGCATTTAAGTTTGTAAAATCACGTATACCATTTGCTACTAATATCGGAATAGTTTCAAATATTAGAGTTTTTTTGCTTTTATCAGCGTCTTTTAAAAAATTAAGAGTTTCAAACAACTCACTATCAAGTATTTCTACAACTTTAGCTGCTTTTTTTAAATACACAGCAGGACTAATTGCTTCGGGTACAATTATACTTTTACCTAATTGTTCATCATACTTTTGTTTGCCAATATATTCACCATTTGAATCGTACCACAGAAATCCTTTGTTATAAAAACCAAATGATTTTGCTTCTTCCAACGCATATTGAAATGTTGGTGTAGTTAGAAGACCTACTACAGCTTGTGAATCTTGTTTAATTTCTTCAGGTGAACGTGTGTCTTTGTCGGAATTTTCTAGATCTCCTACTTCTTTATCAACCAATTGTGTTACGGGTTTTTCTGGTTTTGAAACATCAGCGGTTGCTAAATCGTCGTCTTTTGTAAAAATATTTGATACACTTTTTTTAGGGTTTTCAGCGAAGTGTGTACCTTTGTTGACGGCACGATTACGATATTCTTTAGTAGGAAATGTAACTAGTATACCATTTTTATTATAAGCCTGTCTTTCAGGAAATCTACCGGCTTCAAATAACTTAGCGGTTTTTTCGGTTACTGTCTCTATGTCTAATCCTAGTTTTTCTAGGTATTCTTGTAAAATAAAAACGTGATCTGGATTATTTATCTCAAATACTCCGTTTTTGATTCGATTATCGCAACAAATATCGTTTATTATAGATTCGACCTTCATCTATAATAAATATAATCACATAATCACTTGTTGTAATTCTTGGTAATTATTGCCAAAATATGTTTTTACTTTAAATTTCTTGTTTTTGACAATCTGTATAATATCTTCTATTACTGATTTACCACAAGACTTGTTGATATCAAACAATATACTGTCGTACGTATATAGAATAGGTTTAATTTCTTTGTCTATAACGTATTCGTTTACATTCTTTAAGCTATTGATACCATATTCAGTTTCAGCCGATTGAATTATGTAACTAAATAACTTGTTTTTATTTGCATCTTCAATATGTTTATCTGTGATTTTTCGTTTATAAATAGGCGTAGTTACATAACCCTTTTTAACAAACGAATTCCAATATTGGTCTTTTAACTTATCAATCTTTTCGAAGTATGGTATTTTTAAGTAGACAGGTTTAATTTCACCATACAGATTTACCATAGTCAATTTCTTACTTTTGCTTAAGAATTCCGAATCGACCTCTGAAATATTAAAATATTGTTTAGCAAGATGTTCATATATTGTCTCATTGTCTGGTACAGTATAACCTATTAAATTAGATACAATATATGGATGAAATCCTGTAAAATCTATCATGAACAAAAATCCGTCAGATCCATATCTGCTTACAAAAGCACTTCTACAACCATTTTCTTTGTTCAAAGCCGCATAATTCACACCGTCAAATCGATTGCTTGGTCTACCAGTAGGATTGTATATATAATATTCACTATAAACAAATCCATCATATACCTTTGAATCAAAATGTTGTTTAAAAACAGCTTCATCTACTTTCAAACCGTTTCTTTCAACCTCATATAAGGTATTTGAAATTACATCATTGAAAAATTTAAAACAATATGATTGTGTGTCTCCATTAAATTTACTTCGGTACAACTTTACTTCTTTGTCAAAAATAAGTTGATGAATCGATAACGGAATAATTTTGTTAAAGTTATTCAAACTTTGATTTCTATAAAACAAAACATCATATTGATGACAACTAATATCATCATTTAATTCATTTTTTTCAATAAAATCAAACAAATTTACATCAATTAATTTATGATTTTTAAGAAAAAAACTATAAGATTTTTTATTATTTACATAAATTTTTGACTGTTTTATTCCTTCTACAAAGGTTTTAAAATCACAATTTAAACATAAATCTGGATGACAAAAGTTATAAGTTTTTGTATTTTTTGTATCAATATCATAAACCAATGCCGCAATAACTTTGCTTTTTGCAACATGATTATTCACACTGTCTAATACAAATTTAAGATATATGTTACGATAGTTGTCCACATATATACTCTAAAACAATTTTTTAAAAAGTCAATATCCTAAATAATATTGTAACGGATTTTTTAAATAATCTTCAAGTAGAGGTATAGTTTTACTTCCTATTTTAATTTGTTTCGTATTATATTCAGTGACACCGGGTGTTTGTAATACATTATTTATATAAACACTGTTTGCAGGTCCACTTAGTTTCCACTTAATTTTTACTTTTTTGTATATAACATCAACAATTAAATCATAGTTGTCTTGTAAAACCTCATACATTGTATTGTTTGTAACTCGGTATACAAAATATCTATCAATAAATATTTTTTCATACATTTCTTTGGTAATTTTCAAAGCGGTTGGTACAGGTTCTATAGGATTGAAACTTCCAACCTTTAATTTTTGCTTAATTGAATCTGATGTATTTAAAATCATACAGTTATGTATTCTATGTTTTCTCCGGCTATACATCTTGGCAAAGCAGTTATTGCAGTTTCCCACATTCCACTTTGTACAATATGATTCACTTCAGTAATCATAAAAATTATGTTTCCAGGTAAATACGGTCTTGGTAAATTACTTATAGAAAAATGTTGATACATTTCAAATCCATAAATTCCTTCTAACGTCACAGTTAAAACTAAATTTGGATTTACCTGACTATATATGTTAAAGTTATTATCAATATCTTTGTCTGTCAATATAGCGGTCAATAAATTACTATTTACTTGATTTAATGCTAAGGCTTTGAAATTATACAAATACGTCTTACCTTCATCTGGTGGTGGTAAACCGGCCGCAACGTTAAAACCGTTTAAAGGTTTAACATATGTCATAATAGGCACACCCGAATCTCCGAGGTTACTTGCTTGAATTTGTAATTGTGCAGCTGGATTGTTTTGAATTTCCAGTTTCGGTTGAGGTAAGTTAGAATTAGTTCCGGCGGGATTTTGTTTACGTGTAATCTCAAATAAACGGTCACCGTATCTTAATGGAACTAAAGTATCAATACTAGATTGCGTATCTGTATCTGTAGGATCTTGGTTTAGGTTACCACCAAATATAATTTGATTTGTTTGTTCATCTACTAAACTTGTATTAAAACTTATTTGTTTAAATAAACCTTTACTATTACCTATATCGAACATGTAGATTTGTTGTATATTATCTTTATTACCAAAGTTTTTATCTACAATTTGTAACTTGTTATCACCCATAGTAATATCAAGTTCCCAATAATTATTTACAGCTGAATTTATACGTGGTAAAATAAAAGTTAATAGTTCTTTTACAGTTGTTATCGAAGATTCATTACATGCTTGTATAAGCAAATCAGTTGAAACATATAAATGTTTCAAAAATCCATAAGTGTGAGCTGCATATATGCTTCCCTTTCCATTTGAATTTTTTCTAAATTGAACGTCTTTGATTTGTGGAAAAGCACATGAACCAATAGTTTTATCGATTAATTTCGGTTTGCCGTCTTCGGTTCCCTCATCATCATATCCTTTTGTCTTCGAATTATTAGCATATAGTCCATAAAATAATCTATTTATCACGACATCATGATCATCTCTATAAATTCCATCTTGTTTAAATATTTTTTGAGCCTTTAAAAATGGTTTTTCGAAATGTGATCCTTTTATTTCATCCTCTATATAAGTCCAGTCCGATGTTTGTTTTGTAAACGCATCATCTGCGTAATCGGATGTTAAGAAACCATTTATACTACCTTTGTTGAATTTCGGCGCGAATCTATTTGGTATAAGTAAAACATCGGAATTACATGATATCAGATTTACATGTGCGGCTATTGGATTGGAATCGGCGTCGATACCATTGAATACTATACTTTTGTTATCTTCAAAAAAGAAGTTTAATATTTCAAAAAATAAATCAAATTGTATGTAAATTATGTTTTGATTGCCGGAATCAAAATCTTTATCAAATATTTTTGTATATTGATTATCTAAAGTTGTTAACGGCCATAAATGATTACCATCAATATTTGGTTTTCTTCCTAAAAATATTCTATCTTCAGTTTGTCCTCTATAAAAGTTAAGAGGTAATTCTTTGTTACTACCAATTAGAAATGTTTGTAGATCTGTTTCTTGTTGAGCATTTAATCTTTTACTAGTTGTATTGCCTTGCGCGTTTTGTGTTGAAATTAAATTTTGATTCCGAGTTATTTGAGACAGATATGTAATTAGGTTTTGTCCACCTCCTTCATGTGTTATACAACCTTCTAAACTCTGTAGTACATAAGTTAAAAACGATTTAAATGATGGTGTACATTTTGTCGAATCAGTTGTTTCTGTCTCTACGCTGTTTTTAACGTTTACACCTGCATATAATGCCTGACCGGACATTATGTTTACTCTACAATCGTATTTTAATCCATCCGTTGTATCATATGAATAATTTGTAATTATACCCGTTATTACTCCATAATTACCATTTGAATATGCACTATGAAAATACGTTTTTTCACGTCCGCCTGGTATGAAGAAAGACAATGTACCATTTTCAGCTTGAATTGAATCTGTACTTATATCAATTAAAGATTTTTGATTAAAAATGTGATATCCAAATTCCAATAAAGTAGAAATACCGGGTGTAAAAAAGAATGGTGTTAAAAATTCTAGTTGAGCTAATGAATAACAAATTATGTTCACTTCAGCTTCAAGTATCAATTCACCGTTTTGTTTTATGCTTATACCTGTTATACCGGGTTGTGGTAAAAGTGTTGGTGAATCACTTAGTTGTGGAAATTTATAAGTAACACCGCCAGACGTTGTTTGTGTTTGTTTCCACGATCCATCTAAATAACTTTTTAAATTTAATTTATAAGGCTTGCCATCAACATCATAACCTATAACAGGTTCTGTTTTACTAAAAGTCTTTGTATCTATACCGTATGAGGTATAAAAACCATCTCCTCCTTGTAATACAAAACCATTTGCACCACCACCGTTGCTATAAGGTTCTAATAATGGTGTAAGTGGCACTAAAGCATTGTTTACAGGTTTAGCGTTTCCATTCGAAGTAAATCTTACCCATGTACGTAATGGGCCTTTATAGTTGTCGAAATTTCCATTCAACATTTCGGTACCGTTGGTTGGATAATTTAATCCATAATTCTTGGATCTACGTCTTATTTCTTTTATAAGATAATCGGGTATAGCTTGAATTTCCCACCATGCATATTTTCTATATTCAGCCATAACTTAATTTAATCTTTGTAATTCTTGCATTATTGGAGTTAAATCTGTAGGAATTCTTAGTACCTTGCCAGCAGGAATCGATAGTTTACCTTTTCCCAAATTATTAGCATTTGCTATAATCCACCAAAAACTTTCGTTGTTATAGTATTTTTTTGCTAAACTGTCAAGATAATCATTGTCGCTGGCAACAACATAAATATCGCTGTCACGTACGGGTATCACAGGATAAAAAGTAGTTTTATATACTTTTGCACCATCGAATCTTTTGGTTATATCTGTAAATGAATATCTCATATTATCGTACCTCCATCATATCAACTTCCGTTGTTCTTGTTTATGCTGCTTGTGCTTTTGCTGGAGTTGTATCAATTCGTATTGCTTCACTAAATGTGGCCGGATCACCCATAGGTCTATCATCTAAAACTGGAGCATCGCCAAAGTTATTTCTACCTGCTTGTGGTTTGTCTTTTTCTATCAAATTCATGTTAACACTCAAATCACATTCTCTTGGAAATTGTGCATATTTTCTTTTGCTGTCTTCCCATTTGAATGTTTGTGCTCCATAAAACCAATCATTATCTTTTGCGTATTCTTCCGTTAATATTTCCCAAGAAGCATCATCAGGTATTGTTGTGGTAACACTTGTAATAAATACAGGTTGTTTTTTGTATAAATCTCCAATAGTAATTAACACCATCGGAGGAACGATGAATTTACCAACTGTGGTATAATTAGCGGGTTTTGTTAGTGTTGTCAAGTAATTGATACGTTTCCACATAGGTAATAATTCTTTGATACTATGTGCTACAACTTTAAAACTGAAATTGAGTGTACGTGTAAAATTTCTGTAGTAGTATAGTGAATCAGCACGACCAATATATTCAAGTGAATCGTAATTTGCGGTATTATTTTCACTAATACCTGTTACTGTTGCAGAAAAAGGTATATATTTGTTATTTACTAAATCATGAAAGTAAAACTTGATTAAATCAGGACCAATTACACCTTGTGGTGTTTGTTCGGAATATTCTTTCTTAAATTGTTCTTCGTCATGTATTACACTTAAACTGTTAACATAATCAACACCATTTGTTGGTCTTATCTTTCTGACTTGATCATCTGCGCCAAATTTTTTGCCACTCAATCTTGACAGTTTAACAACTTTATCACTGGTATCGTCAGGTTTTGTCCATCTTTGAGCATAACCGTTTTCAACTTTACCACTAGCATCTATCTTTAGTTTTGTAATATAATTGAATCCGATTTCATCTTTTTTGCTCAAATCAAATTGTTGTGGAAATAAAAATTCTTTGTTTTTAACTTTATAACCAGCACTCTCAATATTTGACTTGAATTGATTTTGTACATTTTCAAAGTCTTTGTTTTCTATTTGTTCCGGATCGGCGAAAAGATCAGAAAAGTCTTTAGGATTTTCAGTTAATAACTTATAATTGAATAATTGATCACTGTTTTCTAAGTCTCTATTATCTGTGATACTGATCATCGAACTATATGTCAATTCGTCTTCTTGTGCACTAAGTTTTTTTGTTTGTATTTTAACATTATTACCTCTACCGTTGGTTCTAAAGGCAGATTCATTAGTTTGTTTATATGTTGGACTATGATTCCATTTACGACTAGTAATTTGTGATCTATTGAAATTAGGTGGATTGTCCGACTTTTTGTACCATCGTTGATTGACTGCACCGGAGTAATTTGCTTTTGTACCTAAACCTAATGCACTTTTAAAAACACTTTTTAATAAACCACCTATACCACCAGATGGACCCTTTGCAGGCGATGAAGATGAAAATAATCCGCCTGCGTTTAAGTAGTAATCATATGTTTTTTCATCCGCACGATAATTTGACTTCCACGGTTGTTTAGGCGGAATAATACCACCAAGTATTGTTTTGTTTAATAATGATTTACCAACACTGCTCAATAATTTTTTAAAAAAACCACCTTTACCTCCAGATGGTACTAATTTACTATATCTAGGAGCATTATATGCATTGGTTGCAGTTTGTCCCCTTAACAAGTCTCTTACATCTGGTCTTGCTAATTGTGTTACAACTTGGTCTGATCTATCTCCGCCGCCAATCATTGATGTAAAGGTAGCTAAACCAAATCCTCCACTAGCTTTACTTGCAACACTACTACGTGGTGGAGCTGGTACGGGAGGACCACCTCCACCAAATAAACCACCGATAGTTCTTAGTGTACTGCCTAAACCCGTGCCACCTAACAATCCGCCTATTATGTTGCTAGTATCTAAGTGTCTAGTTGGTCTGTCTATCAAACCAAATGTAGCTAAACGTAATGCGGATATAATCGGAGACGCTGGATTATAAACTTTTGTTTCATCAAATGGTTGAAAACCTTGGAGTACTAGTTGTTTTAATATAAAATTTCTACCCGATGTACTTCCTAAAAATCGAGTTATTCTGCCGGCATCTCTACGTGATGCTTCTGTTCTTGTTCTTAATTTATTACGTTGACCATCTTCTATGTTTCTATATCTAAAATTTGTTGATACTGGACCTTTTAGATAACTGTCTCCAATATATTTAGCGTTTTGTGAATATAATACAGTAGTATTGTTTCTGACTAGAAAAAGTTCTTGTATTTCGCCTGGTCTACGAGATTCGATAAAACGAGAACCACCTGGTAATGTTAAACGTTTGCCTATAACATCAGATAAAGTGGTCGTTTGAGTACCACCATTACCAAGTGTATTATAAAAATTACTATTTGCCATTAATTATAAATATTAAGTTAATTTATTTGTGGCATCACTGACACCTGATTTTTATTACCACGACTCGACGCTACTGAACTATTTTGTTGGAATCTACTATATTCAACTTGTACAACATTTTGTGGTAAATTAGCTAGTTTTTCTCCGAATTTTTCTACAAGGCCATTAATTGCAGATTGTTGGTCGGGAGTTAGTTCACCACTTGTACTTAAACCTACCATCTTACGTGCTTTCTTTTCAGACAATTTATTTTCCATTTCTTTAATTTTTTTCTCATGTTCTTCTCGTTCCAAATCCATTGCGTGTAAACCACTCAATCTACGAGTTAGTGATGGTCCGCCTGTTATTGATTTTTCCTCAAGCAGCCGTGTGCCAAGACCGTATTTTTCTTCTAAATGACCACCTAACATATAACCACCTACAGCGGTACCTACAGCCGCTGTAGCTGCTCCCGCAATTGCAGCTGCACTACCAGCTAAAATTCCGCTAATTGAAGTGCCTAAAAATCCACCTAAACTTGTAAATAAACCTGCAAATACAGGTTTCAATCCAGCAGGTAAAAATCTTGCAATAAAAGTACCAATTTGTTTACCCAACAGTCCTTCAGTCATTGTTTCAGCAACAGTTGAAATTGAATCTGCTGCACTACTTACTCCGGCACAACATTTGTCTTCTCCCTTTTCACCTTTAGTTGCTTCACCAACTGCAGCAGTTATACCACCTTTTATACCACCTTTTCTAAAACCTTTGAATATATTAATACCTTTTTTTCCGTAATCTAATGCTGACTTTGCTGTATCTATTACTGTTTTAACGGGTTGTACAACCGTGGCATTAATAGCGCTACCTATACCTTTTACACCTTTAACCAAAAGATTTATAGATAAAACAGTGCCCGCGATTATACCTGCAAATTTCGTCCAAGGGCCAGGTTGAATCATTCCAAGCAACGGTCCTTTACCACCGGCAGATGGTAACAAAAATTTTGCAACTGCTTTTAAAGCAGGTACGATTGTGTCAACCAATCCTTTACCGAGAGCTTGTATTTGTTCTTTATTGTCTGTAAAAAATCGGGTAATACCTACCATTACTCTGTTTATTTGTGGTATTAAGGGTACAACTATTTCAGCTAACATACCAGCAAGTCTTGTGCCTAACATACGTATCTGATTCAAATTCTCTGCTCTCAGTGCATCTTGTTTTGCAGTCTTTTCACCATCAACTAATGATTCTTTACGGATTTTATCAATTTCTTGTAATGTTTTTTTATCCAATTTTCTTCTGTTTTCAATCTTTAACATTTCTTCCGCTGTCAAACCAGTTGCATCGGCTAATGCTTGCATTTGTATAGGATCTAAATCCTTTAATGATTTGCCTGTACGTTTAATGATGTTTAATAATTCACGTTCTACACCAAGTGTGTCTTTATTAAAAGCAGCCCGACGTAATCCTTGTAGATTCAAATTTTTACCCAATAATACACTTGCCTTTAATTCAGCTTGTATACTACTTTGAAACTGTAATGATTTACTTGAAGCATTTACAAAGCTGTTAAGTGATACACCCAGTAATTTAGCATTTGCAGCAGCTTTCAAAATGTTCGTACCTGACTGACCTGAAAATATTGCTAAATCGCCACTTGCGTCTGCAGCTTCTTTCATCAAATCACCAAGGCCTACGCCCGATGTTTTACTTATCTGTTTAGCGAAAAATATACTTGAAGCAGATGCACTATCAACATCACGACTTACAGCGCCCATATTATCTAAAAAGGCTGCGCTAGTTTCTGTCGATAAACCAAGTTTATTTTCTAATTGTGATAAATCTTCAGCCAATCCACTTGTGAGTGCAACACTTTTACCGAATGTTTTCGTTAATGTGTTTGTCGATTTAACCGCATCTTCTAAAGTCAAGCCATTAGCAGCATTGTTTTTGTATATATTTAAAGTTAACTCGTTTAAGTCACGATTAGCTTGTCTGCTGAAATTTAGTTCTCTGTTTTGCTTTACAATTTCATCATCAATTGCTAGTGCAAAATCTAATATAGTTTTTGTAGCCGTTTGTATTATACCAAAAAGTGAACGTTGTTTTAACAGTTCAAGTACGCCTTTGCCCAAAGCTGATGCAATTTTATCTTGTGATTCATATACAGCCAAAGCAGCAGTATTAAATATTTCTTCCGCATAAATACTACTTTTTAAATAAAAAGCCTGTCTTTTAAATAATGTATTTTGATCTTGAAGTTGCGCTTTTTGAGCTATCAATTTCTGAAGTTTTTCACTGTTTCCTTTTTCTGTTTCTTTTATAATTTCATCAGTCAACGCTTGTAACATTTCTTCTTTTTTATTTTCTATATCTTTTACTTTTTGTATTTTTTCGCTTATACCAAACCCCATTTTTAAAAATGTAATTTCTTTCTCTCTCAAATCGTTCAACTCTTTTTGGTATAGTTTTAATTTTTGAGCCATGTCTAACTGTTGTTCCATAGCAGCGGATGTACGTTGCTCTGAACGGGCCCTCTCCTCCGAATAGTCTGCTACATCGGATGCAGCCTTGACATTTTCTTTTAGTTTTGGTGCTTCGTCTTTCGCCATATCTTATAAATATAACAAAACTAGAATTACCAGCCTGGTTTTATTTTACCTATGCTTTTTTTGATATTTGTAGGATTAGCTGCCTTATCTTCTGCTTGACTTTCTTTATTCTTCGTTTCTAACAATTTCTTTAGATAATAATTACGCAAAAATACAGGCATATCATAAGCATCATAAAATGATACAGCACCTTCTGAGTTATATGAAATCAAAAATAGAGTGTCGTATATTACGAGTCTATCTTCAGGTCGAAGGCCAAAAAAATTCAGCCGTCAACGGCACCTCCAGTCTGTCCTCATGACTACAACTGTTACATTGAAAGTCAAACTTGAGTTCTACATCGGGTGATACTTTTTTGATAAATCTGCGTAATTCCAAACTGTCTCTAGATAGTAGTTCTTTATCAACAAATGATCGTATATAACCTCTGTCTGGATTGTCGTCAACTGATACTATATGATATTTCAAGCGTGTACTCAGTTCAGGTACATTGTCTGCTGATATCTTCTTTAACGCTTTAAGTTCATTTTCAATCTCAGTTTCATCTCTATGAGTCAATAACTTGATTGTAACAACACGTTTTGAAAATGGTAATGTACATTCGAATGCATTATTGTTTTTTGGTCTATTTTCGTCGGGTATATTTACATTTACTAGTTTTGAAATATCAAAGTTATGTTGACTGTCTTCACCACATTTTGGACATTTATATTTAAATGGTCCATAATTGTCACCATAAGCTAATCGTCTACAGGCTATAATCAAAGCACTTTTATCGGCACTAATTAGATCGTTTAACTTGACATCCTTTTCAACAATCAACGATTCCAATAATTTGTCTAAAGCGTTACCTCTACGAATGTTATTAGCATTTGTAAGAATATCCTCTTCTCTAGCGGTCATATACTTAAGTTCTACTTTACCGTTACTAAGGGGGTGATTTGTTGGATAAACACACCCTTCTGATGGTAGATCTATTTGTTCAGAAGGAAATTTGCTTACAGTTGGTTGATTATTGTTGTTTCGTTGGATGTAAATCTCGTCACTCATAACTTGTGTTTATACATATAACATTATTATAGTTTTTTGATTATTTTATTTTTAATGTATCAATTGCTTTTGTTAATTTTTCAAGACGGGTTTGTAACTCTTGAATTTTAACATTCTTTTTCTTTTGTTCGGTAAACGATACATCTATCGAAGGATAAGTAGATGAAGAATCTTCTTCGCCGGTAACATATTCATGAACTTTATCTTTGATTTTAGCATTCATAAGTTCACGTTTAAGTGACTTTACTTTTTCATTGACCAAGTTTTTTAATAGTTCTTTCTTTTCTTTTGGTAATTTTTCGAATCTTTCTTTAATATTCATATTGGTTAGTATTTTATAAATTTGTTTAACTACTGGAAGACTTATGTTAGGATAGTTCGTTTTAAAGTTTTCAAAGTTTTTATCAGCTATATCTTGTCTAAGTGTACTAGCACTGATACTTCGACCATTTTTATCATCATTTCTGCCCAGATAAATAGCAGGAACGTCGTCTGTCATGTCAACAACTTGAATACCTGTTGGTGCAGTAGCACCATCTTTTGTTGGTTTGGTTTTGTAACGTTCTACAGCTAATGCAAATATTTTACTTCTTTTTGCATCTTCTAAACTTTTTGCACTTGCACCTAAAGCTATAGTTTCCACACTGTTTTTTGGTAGATTAAATACATAACCAAACGCCGAATTCATAGGGCTGTCGTTGTCTACAGACTGTACCTGTACCTTTGGATTTTTTTTCAACAAATTCCAAATTGCTAAACTTTGTTGTAAACCTATGCCGTTACGTTCGCTTGGTCCAACCATAACTATTACTTTGGACACATCAGGTCTACTAGCAAATTTGTTGGCAAGACCCAAGTGTCCTGCATGTGGTGGTTTAAATCCGCCTGGTAACAATACGACTACTTGATTCATTATTTATAAATATATTGTAAATAAAAAATCCTCACTAGTTTTGCTAGTGAGGATATTATAATTAATCCATTCAAAATTAATATTGGAGAATACAATAGTCTGGTTGGACCGTCAAACTTACTGTCAAAGCGTCCCCGTCGTTAGACCAGTCGAGATCACCAAATGTAGCTTCGGTAATAAAAGCACCACGTAGTGTCCATTCTTCTACTTTGTCACCCACTGGTCCTACTACGTTAATAGTTATATCTTTTTTATAGAAATCACTATAACCATCACGGCCTGTTACAGATTCGTGTCCTAGACGAATCCATTCCATTACAGCTTGTGCACCAGATGGTACGATTGGGTCATACAATTCCATACTGACTGGACCCCAAGTAGTTTTACCTTTGTAGTAAGTCTTGATGTTAATGTGATCCAATTCTTTAGCTTGTTGTGTAATTGATGGGCGGCTGCATTTTTTGATAATAAATGATGGAATACCATCACACAATAGAATAAATCTATTTTGAACTTTTGGTTCAAAACTTGTATAAAAAATTTCTGTAGGATTAAGTAGCTCTGCCATAAATTATGTTCCTTATGTTATAATAATAAATATAAATACTGCCGATTATTATACTATTTTTTTAAGTTTATTATTAAACTGTTATGCTTAATTTTGTGTCTATTGCGGCGTTCATTGAATCATACAATTTTTTCATGTCGTTTCGTCTACGTAAAAGTTTATAAACTATGTTTGGTATGCTGAATTCTCCATGAGTTGCCAATCCGTCATTACGATAATCAGTAATTTTCTTTGTTAGATCCTTCATTATATTTGGATTTTTTGTGGATATGGCGGCCTCTATTTGTGCTTTATAGTCTCTATAAATTTTAAGTATTTCATTTTTATCCAAATTAACCCCTTCAAAGTCAGGTTCTTTTATCCATGTATTTTTAAGAATTGAATAGATACCATGACTTCTATTTGGATGATTTATATCTTGTATATAAACTTCGACTTCGTGATTGTTGATTTTGATGTTGTGTTTTTCGTTCCATGACGTACGTAATACATTAACGTAGTTTTTGACTAGATTTGTATCTGTATTTATTTGTTTAAAGTCCGATACAATGTGTAGATCTATATCACTAGTACTTGTCCAGTTGTAACCCGCACTAGATCCCACCATTATAATATCAACAATAGGTGATTGTAATTCTGTTTCTTTATAGAAATATTTTGCGTGTTGTAAAAGCTTTTGCTGAATTTCTGATTTTAAAACTTTACCATTCCAAAATTCTGGATTTAATGTAGTATTTTCAATATACCATCTTTTTTCTAAATTTGGTATTTGTTTCAATTGTTCTATAGTATCTTTTGCATTTTTATGTAATACACCAATACCGCCCGCTTTTCTAAAATTGTTAATATTATCAATATCATCATCAATTAATATACTATTATTATTTGCGTAATCTGCCTTGTATTTTTTATTGCTTACAATTATTGCCTTAAAAGGTATGTTGTTATTCTTTAACCAAATTTTTTTGCCAACCTGAGCATATTCAGTTGGTCCGCTACTCAATATTATAGCTGGATAATCTTTTAAATAATCTACAATTTGTTTGCCATCAGGCAACCATTCCAATTGTGAATAAAAACGTTCACCAACCGAATCTACCAAGTCATAATATGCTTTTTCGCCATAACGTTGTTTATAATCTTCAGAATCTATTCCATTGCTCAATTGCTTAAACTTACCTACCCAGTCAGTAAGCACACCATCCATATCTAAATAAATTGTATAAGATTTCATTAATAATAAATATAAGCAGACTGCTTGTTGTGCTTATATGCTTTTTTATAAACAAATGCTATTAATAATAATATTGATTAGCGGCTTAAAGCATTTATACTTTATATAAAACAAATGTCAAGCAGTTTCTTTTCAAAACCAACACTGGGATCAATTTTTATTTTGCCAAAGTTAAATCTTTCGTTAAACTCTTCAAGTATATCTTGTGCGTAACTATCTTCGTTTTCAACGTACTGATAATCTTTAACATGCGCTAATAAGTTGTCATTAAATTCAACGTATTTCACATTTTATAAATATAATACAGCGATTCGTAGATTCTATATATAACTGAATAATATGAGTGAACCAATAAAATTTTCTGAAGAAGAAATAAAATCAATAGTTGAACTACAAGATGAGTATCAACAAAAAATCTTTGAACTCGGTCAAATTAGACTTGAATTGATTGATATTGACCGTCAAAAAAAATCTCTTGAAGAAAAAGAAAAAGAAATAATAAACGAATGGGAAAAGTGTCTCAAAAAAGAAAACGATCTGGTAAACGCTTTAAGCGTAAAATATGGCGACGGTAAATTAAATCTAAAAGACGGTACATTTACGCCTATTAAATAAATTTATTTATGTTCACGTTCGATGTTAATAAATTTAAAATTAACACAAATAAACCAATCGTCGAACCACTGTCGGTTAATACACCTATAAGTGATTTTAAGAAAAATAACAAAATTACTATATGTTTTATCGGAAAACATGTACATTCTCTCATTGATAAAACAGTTACAGATAACGTTGTCGCTAACGATTTTGACATAATAAATCTAAAAAACGATACAACTATATATGACATAATAAAAAGTCATAATCCTCATGTTTTTGTTACTTTCGGTTCTTGGACCGAATACAAAACACTGTGTAACGTTCCTTACGACTTACGAAAACGGTGGATCAACATCAAAGATAACATTGACGATAAAAAACTAATAGAAGAAATTCTCAATTGTTACACAACAAATATACTGGATGTTAAAAGTGATTATCCACTTATTTCAGTGTTTACATGTGCATATAATACCAAGGAAAAAATAACAAGACCGTTCGCTTCATTACAAAATCAAACATATAAAAATTGGGAATGGATTATAGTAGACGATTCAGATGACAACACAACATACGAACTGTTAAATGCAATATCAAAATTAGATCATCGGGTCAAAGTATTTAAACCAAATCAACACAATGGTTCAATCGGTCAATTGAAAAAATGGGCAGCAGGTTTATCTAACGGCGAAATATTGGTTGAATTAGACCACGATGATGAATTGACGAATAAAGCGCTGGATTATATTAATAAATCATTCAAAAAATACGAAGATGTAGGCTTCGTGTACTCCAATTTCAGCGAAATATACGAAGAAGATAATAAACCTGTAATTTATCAACAAAATTGGGGATTAGGATATGGATCTATTTATAAAGAAAATTATAAAAATATAGATTATCAAGTTTGTGTGTCTCCAAAACTCAATTGCGTCACAATTCGACATATTGCATGCACACCAAATCACGTAAGAGCTTGGAGAAAAAAAATTTATGATATGGTAGGCGGTCACAATCCAAACATGTTTATATGTGACGATTATGAACTATTATTAAAAACATTTATGGTAACAAAAATTGCGCATTTAAATAGATTTTGTTATATTCAATACAGATGTGCTGATAGATTGAATATAGGAATGACGCGACAAAAAGAAACACACCGTCAATTTGATATGTTATTGTCTGCTTATGATAATGAAATTAATCGCCGTTTAATAGAACTAAACATAAAAGATTTGGCATTTAATACTGGTTTAAAAAAAGATAATCTTCAAACTATATGTAAAAATCAAATAAAAGATTGTAGTATCGAAATTAATGACTTATAATCTGTTTTTTAGTTCAGTAACTTCATTTTCTAAATTTTTAACCTTTTCTTGTAATTCTTCAATGTGAGCTATAGCCTTGCTCATAGCCGACCAAACAGTTGGTACAAATGGCCAATGTTCAATCCATTGATAAATCGGTTCACCCTTTTCATCAACTTGATCTTTTTTACCCTGTACAGCACCTGTTAATCCACTTTCTTGTACTTCGTGAGCTATAAACCCTTCAATAATTTTTTTTGTAGGATCGTTTTTCCAAGTAAATTTCTTAGCATTAACACGTTTAACAATGCCCCATCCATCATCATAGTTTATGATATTGGCTTTCAATCTATAATCGGAAGGTGATCCTTGAGCACCTTGTGCGCCTCTTGGACCTTGTGGACCTTGAGCGCCTTGTGCGCCTCTCGGACCTTGTGGACCTGTACCGCCTGGACCACCTGAACCACCTTGAATGCCTTGAATGCCTTGTGGACCTTGTGGACCTGTACCGCCTGGACCACCTGGACCACCTTGAATGCCTTGTGGACCTTGT
>Ga0194130_10000795_pt1 | contig 55864 bp, 102 predicted proteins | sample TA2KigsurfametaG_FD_160084 | JGI IMG/M metagenome (GOLD analysis project Ga0194130, IMG submission 160084) | Freshwater microbial communities from Lake Tanganyika, Tanzania - TA2015050 Kigoma 12 surface | ecosystem: Environmental > Aquatic > Freshwater > Lake | place: Tanzania: Lake Tanganyika...
TGGGATATCGGTTTGGACGGGCGGGAAGACCACACGAAATATGTGGTTGAGTTCCCCTGCAAATCCCCCGAGGGCGCTGTTCTCGCAAAGAACATGACTGCCATAGACCAATTGGAATGGGTTGCGAAAATGCAGAAAGTGTGGGCAGATAACGCAGTTTCGGTGACCGTCTATTACCGCAAGGAAGAACTTGATTCAATCAAAGAATGGCTGTCCAAGAACTACGACGAGAACATCAAATCGGTATCGTTCTTACTTCACAGCGACCACAACTTCCCGTTGCCACCGTATGAAGAAATCACCGAAGAGGAATACGACGCCATATTCAAAAAGATTGACATGTCTGTTGCCTTGACACCTATTTCGGGTGACGACTTGGACATTGATGCTTGCGCATCAGGGGCTTGCCCAATCCGGTGACAACCATTTCAGTGCTAAAAGATGCAAAGGTACACGAGATTTACTATAAGGCTGCTGAAGCAATCTCGCGACACGGCTTGTCCAACAGTCTCGTCTATGACCCGTACACCCAAAAAATTGACATCATGGGCGGGATTCTTCTTGCGTGCGGAGCGTCAGAACGCAAACTCGCAAAAGGTTTATTGGAGACAGAAGAATGCGGTGTGCCACCAGTTAACCAAGGGAAAGTACATGTTGCGTACGAATATGTTGAATCTGCTTTGGCTAAAGACCCGAGCGAATGGTGTGAGAACCATGCAACGCACGAGGCTGTCGCCCTGCTTCGGCGTCTTGCAGAAAGAATAGAGATATCTATTCGGATACCCGAATCACTCACTAAAAAAGTTTAAGTTGTTCCGTTTCTTTTTCTTTTTTGATTTTTTCTTCTTCGTCCGCTAAACGCTTGGTCGCTATTTTCGCATATTCGGGGTTTAGTTCGCATCCAAGATAATTTCTACCTAGACGAAGCGCAACCACACCAGTTGTTCCCGAACCGAAGAATGTGTCAAGGACTGTGCATGGAACGGTTTCGTCAGTTTTGCATTTGCATGTCTTGACCCATGCAACAGTGTGTGTTTCGGTTATAGGTTCTTCTTGTCCATCAATAAGTTCTTCTTGTTCACCAATAAGTTCGTCTTGCTTGACGGGCTTGTCTTCCAAAACTCTTTCACGGGGAGCACCGCACAATGAACAGCATCCCTGTTCGCTTGTTCCTGCTTTGATGCACGGCTCAACCAGGTCGGTCGGGAATACCGCGAAATGCGCTTCCTTGTAAGGTTTTGTGTTAACGGTCCATACCGACCGCTTGTTTTTGAACGCACCCGTCATCCCGTGCATGACGTTCGATATTCCCGCATCTTTGCGGCTGTCAGCCCTCGCACCCCTATTATCGTGCGGATATTTTGCGGGCTCCTTGATTGCTTCCGAATCAAAGAAGTAGTTAGCCTTTTTTGTCAGAAGGAAGATGTATTCATGTGCCTTGGTGCATCGGTCTGTTACTGACTCTGGCATCGGATTTGGTTTGTGCCAAATGATGTCTTGTCGCAAAAACCATCCGTCTTGCTGTAGAGCCAAAGCAACACGCCACGGGATGCCGACCAAATCTTTGGGTTTCAGATAGCCGTCATCGCGCCCGATGCGGGAACGAAAATCCTCATTCTCTCCACCAGCATTGGAAGCATTTGTGGACGCAATGGTTTGTTTCCATCCGTTACCGTTGCTTCCCGCATACGAGTCACCCAAATTAAGCCACAAAGTGCCATCATCACGGAGGATGCGCCGCACTTCGCGGAACACGCCAACCATATCTTCCACATATGAATCAAATGTTGGTTCTAATCCAAGTTGGTTATCAATCCTGATTGCCCCACACCTACGGCAATAGGATTTATAAATACCGTCCCCGATTGCGCCTTCTAAATTCCTTTGACCAGTGGATGTTTTGTCGCTTTGTTTACTATCGCGTTTGTGCGAACAATTAGGGTCTCCGCCTTCCCATTTGCCTGTGCCGTAGTCACGCAAACCCCAATACGGAGGAGATGTGACTACGCAATGAATCGACCCATCGGGAATACTTTTTAAAGATTCTCGAACATCACCCAAAAGAATTTTTGGGTTGAGCACAAGGGGCTGTTCTTGGACGGCATTATTCTGCAATTCGTCAATCACCACAGTTTCATTCCCCATCAGGGGAACAGTCTACTTAGAGGTCTTGAACCACGCAAGTACACGCTGACGAAGCGACTTGGACTTCAGGTCGTTGGCATAGATAATGACAGGATTTAGAACATCCTGAACATACTTTTCCGCCGCACTGATGTCTTCAGCCACTGCCGCCGCCACAGACTGAGTGGCGTCCTTTACCGCTTCTGCGGTATTGGATTTAACAACAGCCTTGGAAGGACTCTTTTTAGGAGTAGCCTTCTTTTTTGCTGGTGATTTCTTCTGTTTTGGGGTTGATTTCTTCTTTTGTGCCATGACAGCAAACTACTACATTTGGGCTACCTAAAATGAAACACCCTAGTTCTTTTACGACCAATAAATATGGGGTATTTTGGACTAGATGGAAACTGGCTCCTACAAAACGGACATAGACAAACTAGCCCTTGCTGTTGAGGCGACGAAAATAGCCAAGCAACAAACCGTTGACGAGGAGGGAATCGGTCAAGATATAAACATAAATTTGTTTAGTTGGAAACAGGACAAACTCGTATCAATAATGCAACTCATGAAGACACATCAGATAAGCCGAAATGAGCGTTTGGAAAAGTTGACGCAAGCAGCATGCATAAAGCGACAAGGTTGGGGTGTTGATTCATTTACATTTGTTGCCGAAGGATATTGTTCTTTAAAGCCATCCGAAACAAAAGACCAGGATTTGGCAAGCCTTTTTGCAAAACCGAATTCGCCTGTTTCGGAATGCATATCCTTCACGCATTTTGGTGAAGAACCCGTATTCGTGTCAGTTCCTTACTCAATCAAAATCGGTCGTGTGGTTGAGTTCGGAAAGGCTTTACGGTACTCTGCCCTTAATGTATTGAGAGACCTAACATATGCAGCGACGCTAAACGCTGCATTAAAGTTGAATACCGACTCAAATCAACCCGATGAATACAAAGAATCATTTTACGCAACCCTCGCGGACGCAATTACGGATTTGGGTTTTGAAATATTCTACAGAGACGATTTATGAAGGCGCACGAAATGGATTTTACGAACTATCAATGGAGAACAAGTCAAACTGCTATTTACCCAAAAGAAAAAATGTTGGAGTATCTTTCGCTCGGTCTTGTGTCAGAAGCAGGTGAAGTTGCGGGCAAAGTAAAGAAAATTATTCGTGACCACGATTCAAAATTGACAGTTGAAATGAAACAGGCTCTAGCGGCGGAAATAGGCGATGTTCTGTGGTATGTTGCCCAACTATGTTCTGCGGTTGATATGAATATGGGTCTAGTTGCCCGAGACAACATTGAAAAACTTCTAAAGCGTCAACAGTTAAATACTTTAAGTGGAGATGGAGACAATAGGTAATGGGAAAGAAAAATAAGAAAGTTTCTCGTGGGGCACAACAACGAACACGCTTCAATTACTTAACAAAAGAGTATGAGACAGTGCCGGGAACCAAAGCAGGAAAACGGAGAACCCGCTTGCCGTACGGTCATCCACTCAGAACTCACGACCTTGCGCCGAAACGAAAACGCAGAGAAGGCAAACGGGATGACGATTGAACCGAATGAACCCCTAACACTAATCAAAGGCGTTGAGATAGGTCAGATTCCTGCGACTCCGCTGATACCACCGATGAGCGATGACATCGTTAAACAGGCATCCGATTTGTTGTTGAAGTTCGGCGCTCATTATGGTTTCCCTGTCGCCTACAAACAGGAGCAGAACGGTCGCCTGATTCAACACGTACTTCCCAATCCCAAAACGGAATTCGCACAAATTTCTTCATCTTCCAAAGCATTGCTGAAAATGCACACAGAAACAGCATTTCATCCGCATAAGCCAGATGTTCTTATTTTGATGTGTTTACGCGGAGATAAGAATGCTCCAACCACATACGTGAATTTTGGGGACATCTTAAGAAATATAGATGTCGGATTGATGTACGAGTTGATGCGCCCCCAATTTTATATCCAACCCGACTTATCCTTCAAGGAAAACAAAAAACAATACGATGAATGGTTGGTGCCGGTCATTAATTTCAAACACAAAAAGTTTAGATTCATTTTTGACGAAGACCTGATGAGGGGGAAAACCGAAGTTGCGAATTCCGCTTTGGAATGTTTTAAGAAATTAGTTGACGAGAATATAAAAGAAATTGTTCTTGAAGATGGTGATGTTCTCATTATTGATAATCATCAAGTTGCTCACGGCAGGAAGCCTTTTCAGCCTCGCTATGACGGAACAGATAGATGGTTGATGAGATTGATGGTAAAAGAACAACTTCCCGATAAGAGGGAATGTGTGGTTTCAACCCACCCCGTCATTACTACTGAGTTTTGCTCCCCTCAGAAGGATAAGGTCGCTTTTACAAGCGCATAGTCTCGCTCAGCCCTAATCCGCGATAGCGGTTTATTGTCCAAGCAGATAAATGGGTGTTCCACTGCCCTCATAAGAACGAATTTGTGGAATGACACTGAAGCGATAATGAAGAGAAGGGCTGTTATCAAAAAAAGCATTCATTTATAATAAATTATCCACTTGTGAGCGTTTGCACTATTCGGGGTGAATGTCTTCACCTTTCTCTTCATCGTCTTCCCCGCCTTCGGTCAACGCAGGGAAATCACCCAACAACTTATTCACCGTCGTCTCCTCAATCACGCCAGAATCACGCATAATCGCAAGCAATTTCTTTGCTTCAGCCTCAGCGTCAAACTTCTCAGAAACTTGTGCACCGGGAGCACCAGCCAAAACAGCCCGCAACTGATTCTGCGTGGAGTCCTGAACATCCATACGAACATTCAAATTGTTTTGCTCCATTCCCAGCAAACGAGCACGCCTGTCAATAATTGACAAAATAGTTGACACCGCTTTGATGTCGGGCTCCACAGACACCTCGGTGCCGTCATCCAACTTGACCTTTCTGTGTTGCGTTAGCGGCCACACTGCGCTCTGAAGGGCATCCAGACGCTCCAGTTCCATCTGTAAGACCTCCGGATACGCCATGAGCGCTTCTTGGCTCAACCTGCCCAATTGTCGCCGTATAGACGAACTGACAGCATTGTTGGTCATGCCAAACCTTCTTGAAATTTCTGCGGTGGTGATACCAGCCTGACGCATTTTGAATATGCGTACGTCTCTTTCGGCTAGGAACTCACGAGTCAAACCCTTTTCTGTCATATTTGGTCTCTCACATCAACTAATTCAAACGGAAATACTTTACCCCTTCTAAGTTTAGTCGGAAATGGTCGTTCGTCTCGTGCACCACGAAAATGTCGCACATCGTAAACATATTCCCCAACAATTGTTGGGTCGGGATGTAGCGAAAGACCGAATTCCGGCCACCGCGACCAAACAGCAGACCCGAACGGACGCAAATCCCTCGTGCTCATTGACGAACCCAAGGGCGCATGGTGCTCCAACCACAATGCGCATTTATGGTAGTCGCGAATCATGTCAAAGAACTTTGCCACCTGAACGGCAACAGCCTCTGATGTTCGCCCGCCAGGGTCTACAAATGATTTATATAGAGGTCCAACAACAAGAAGGTCTGGTTTGATTCTCTCTACAGCCTCCTCAATTATTGCCCTGTCTTCAGCCCTCAGTAAATCCACACCAGCAGGCTTGATAAGTATGTGTGCATCAACCTGCTTCACATGACCGTAACGCAATGCCGCGTTCATGATATTCGTAGATGTTCGTCGGATAATACGCTCTGGATTTTCAAGGTCAATAGTCAGGGTGCGAATAGGTTTGATACGAGAAAAATTAAACGGATGAAGACCTGCGGAAGCACAAATCGCTACCTGTCGCGCAAGCATGGTTTTGCCGACTCCCTCGGCTGCCACCACCATTATGCGTTCACCTCGTTCAATCAGATTGTCAATAACCCAATCAAATTCCTCGTCTGCCGACTCACCAAGGAAATCCTGCCAATTAATGAGTCGTCCTCGGTCATAGTCGTTCTCGCCTTTGATTTGATTAAGCAACATGGTCGCACGAGAAATTCGCGTATCTTCAGAAAGGTCTTGGCGCAATAGAACTTTGGTGATTTGCGAGGCTATGGATTCAAGTGAAGATGTTGCATCCGATAAAGCCTGTTCATCTGACTCTTCATTCTCTTCGTCTTTTCGTTCTGCCGAATTGAGAGGCTCTGCATCTTTAAAATCAATTAGTTCTTCAAGATTCCCTCCGTTTGCCAATAGTTCGGAAACATCCTTAAATTGTTTAGGTGGCACAAATGTGCTCACCGTACATCCAACTTTTTGTAATCGGCGTTGTATCTCTTTCGCATGTTCCCAACCCGGTACATCATTATCGGCGATGATGAATACTCCGCACCCACGAAGAATTTCGGTAAACGAATCCTGCCATTTGCCAGCGCCGTTTGGCGGAGTCGTTGCACACCAGCCGAGTTTGACCAAATTATCTGCATCTTTTTCGCCTTCAACGAGCCATATCACTTCGTTATTTTCACGAGCCTGAATAATTTCGGGGAGACGATATAGCGTTTTGTCTATATTCTCCAACGAATAAATCCATTTTTTGGGATTGCTTGGGTCGGGTCTGCGTTGCTTAAATGTTTTCTTTCCCCATTGGTCTACGAAACGCTGTTTCTGATAAATAACTTCGCCTTTTTCGTTTCGGTAGTCATATGTCGCAACAAGGGAAAGTTTCCGTTCTTCCTGTCGCGGGGGATAGAGGTCGGTGACTTTCATGCTGAGGGATGTGCAAATTTGCACCACATCACAACCGTTACCACGGTGACATGTGACGAGGACGCGACCGTCATTCCCTTGCGCAACGGAGAGAGAGGGGTTTTCATCATCGTTGCGACATGGGCAACGCGCCTGCCAACCGGCGCCAGTCTTTTTTACGCCGTTAAGTTTGTTTAAGAACGACTCAACTGTCGGAGAAGCAAGTTGTGTCATTCTGATTCAATCATTTCATCTTCAATTACCACTTCGTATTGGACATTGGAGCGCCTCTTTTTTCGGTCAGGATTTTGTTCGTCTCGTTGTTTTGATTTGCGTTCACGTTCTCGTCGTTTTCGTTCAGCATCCCGCCAACGACGACGGGCACGAATCGCATTTATGGATTCCACCTCGGTACCATTTCCTGTTTCCCACGGTTTATAAGTAATACCTAGTTCTAATCTACGGTATTGTCGCTCCGTTTCCGATAATCCACCCCAAATTCCGTGCGACTCATTCTCTAAGGCATAGTTGAGACAGGGCTCCCTGACTTCGCATGTGGAGCAAATCTTTTTTGCTTCCTGAATTAACGCACGCATCCTATTTGACATTGTCGGTTTTTCCACGATTGGATAAAAGACACGAACTCCGTGTTCACGGCAAGCGGATTTGGATGAATCAAATGGGAGAGATGCGCGGAGGCTCTTGTTCATGGGCTCCAAGCATAACCACAGACCAATTCAGATGTCAACGATATTCTGCGATTTTTTGATTATTGTCAGCGCCTGCCCGTAGTCAAGCAACACAGTCATGTAGTTCACCGTCAAGTCTCCCTTTTCGTCAACAGATGACACAATTTCTATGCTTTCCTGCGGACATCCGAGAGCGTGTGCTAATGCTGACCGTGTTTGCGCAAGCCTTATCTCATCAACGGCAACATCGTCATAGAAGTCCCACGGTTCTTCGGTAATCGGGGGAGGTACAACTGTCAAGGTGCGGAGTTCTCGCTGTTTTTCTGTGGCGATAACGCACCATGTGCACGCTATTTTGTCCGTTTTTGATGGGCGTTTACGAACCTCAACATGCCCACATTCAAGGATATGCTGATACTCAACACGACCCCACTGCCCTACTCTAACTATTTCTACTACCTGTTTTTGTGGAGCAGATTTTTTATTGACGCTCATTAAAATTTATTTCGTTTCCTGTAACTTCTCGCCTTATCTTTGGCGGTTTCGGTATTCGCAACAAACTGTCGTCCTCGCTTGTCGCCTTGAATCTTCTTGCGATTCGTGGCGGCACGCTGAGCAGGCGACAACCTTCCCCATACCTTATCGGGCAAATACCTGCGCATCTTGCCCCCACGCAAGGCTGGTTTGCCGTCCGAGGTTCTCCACTTTTCTCGTCCCCACTTTTTCAGCGACCGTTGCTTCTTGCTTGGGCGTTTACCCTTCTTGTACCCCCCACCCGCTTTCCTGTATCGCAACGCCACGAGTTGTGCTTTACGAGCAGACCACTGACCGGGTCGCCCACCCTCCGAACCAGCCATCACGCGAGCCTTGATGCGTTCACGCAACGCGTTGTTCGTGTATGGCGATTCGCTTTTTTCTTGTGCGTTGGACATCACGAGATAGAAGTCGTGAACCGATTGGTTGGCATCAAACATAGATTTTGTACTTGCCTTTCGTATGGGTGTACCGAGAACTTTTACAGACAACTTATCCACTCACCAATTTTACAGAGCCCCACGCCTCACAAAATAAACAGGCATCAACCCCGCTGAATACGAATAGCACCCTCAACAATCAAATCATTTAAAGACATTACTTTCAGGAGACCGAGCAATAACTCCGCCTCCCAATCACCAGCCTCGGCAGCAGACGACAAAAAATCCACCACATCCTGCTCCGTCTTCGGGTCACGCACCACGTACGGCTTAAAACCCTTCGGCACAATATTTGACCCAGACAAACGCACCCCCTGCGGTTGGGGTTTCTTGGGATGCTCAGGACGCTTTCGCATTAGCCAACGGCAACAAAAACTCGTCCGCCTCCCACATACAACCAATTGCCGAATAGCCCGCAACATCCATGAAATTATCAAACAGCGACTCGTTCTTCGGGTCAACACCCTTGGCAATGATGTTCTCTAAACGCGCAATCTTGTCGTGCATACGCACCAGCAAACCACGCGAACCAAACCGCGCAACATTGTCATGCCCGTAATCCGTCTGCTTGTTCACCAAAGTCTCATGTACGAACATCTGTCGCATCGGACGGCTACAAAACTTGCGTGACAAAACCACTCCAGTTGCGCCCAAGTCGCGCCAAAATGCAAACCGCCCCAAATTTGGGTGAATTGGCTGGTCAAAAAACGAACCAATGCCGTCGTCAACCATTTTACGCAAATCGGTGAGATGCGGTTCATACTCCGCGTCCTGCATCTCGGCAACAACATCGTAAATGTACTCCAAGGCACACGATGCAGCGTCCTGCCAAACACCGCCCATAACGGGGGCTTTTCTGCTCCAAAAACTGAAGTCCGACGAAATGATTTGGGTAGCGGGAAGGTGTGCCATGACTGTAGAATCTAGCACCATGAGCAGTAACCAAATGAACACCGAAAATTCGGATTGGCAAGCCAACACGGTCGCGGGCATGGCGAAGGGGGGACGACGCGGCTCCTACATGGTATTGTGCTACGCACGCATGCGCACACGAATGAAAGAGGGTGAGTGGTTCACGAGAACCGAGTACTACGACTTTCAACTAGAAAAAATTGACCGAAACAAAATAAAACATTATACGAACACTCTCACAAAGTCGGGTTTCCTTGAACGCCATTTCAACGGTATTCAATGGCGGATTACTCAGGACGGATTTGCAATGATACGAGAGTTGGATAAGCGTTTCACCATCATGAATCCCCACGGAAACAGTCAAACCGCTTCGGCAATTCATGCCCGCAACAAATCATTGAAAAAGGAAGAGGAGAACATCCTGAACGGCAGTAACAACACAGTCCCATTCGTTACAAAATAAACAGGACGAAATGTCGTCTGCAAATATTGAGACCAACATAATTAGGTGCGCGGAAGCGCTCAGTGAACTGCGAAAACTTCCCGACGAATCCATCAACACGGTCGTCACATCACCCCCCTACAACAAAAAAGGCATACAGGAAGGCAGAACACAAAACAGCAATCAGATTTGGCAGAAACACAACATTGACTACAACTCGTACCACGACAATATGCGAGAGGAAGAATATCAAGAATGGATAATTGCGGTAATCAATCAACTTCTTCGCGTCATAAAAAGTGACGGCTCAATTTTTTTCAACCACAAACCGCGACGATACAACAACCAAGCACGACTGCCAACCGAGTTCATACATAAAACGAACGCAATAATCTATCAACTCATAATTTGGAATAGACACAACAGTCCAAATATTCGTAAAGACCATCTACTGCCGAACACCGAACATGTGTATTGGTTGACGAAAAACAAACCCCGCACCCACAGGGAAAATGTGAACCCTGATTACATAACCGAAATATGGAATATCGCACCGCCAAAACAAACGACTCACCCTGCACCCTTTCCCCAACAACTTGTAGAGAACTGCATTCTTCTCACGACCATAATTGGTGATGTCGTGCTTGACCCGTTCAACGGAAGCGGAACAACAACCACCACAGCAAAACGATTGGGACGAAAATACATCGGCTACGACATAGACCCCCGATATGTTGAAGATGCTCAACTAAACATGGAACGACAATGAGAGAATACGACATACCACCAAACTTCTTGAAAGACCTCCAACACGGAGAAAACGGGGAACAAATCATTCGCGATTTCCTCAATGACGCCAACAGCGGCTCAATAGAAATCAAAACAGACCGCTACCGCAACGGCAGAATCGCCATAGAAACCGACCAAAATCCACGCAACGAAGGTTGGAAAAAATCGGGCATCAACATCACCACCGCGAAATGGTGGGTTTACCAATACCACCTAGACGGTACATTCCTCATGATAAAAACCGCCCGTATGAAACGCTATATGCGGGCGCACCCCGAACGATTCAATGAAAAGAACAAACAAAACTTTGCACCCAAAAGCGACAACCCCGCCAAGGGCTTTATCCTTGAACAACACGAAGTAATGGACATGATGCTCAACCCGAAATACGACCAACCACAATGACCTACCCGATAATGCGTCTCACCGCCAAAGAAGTCATATACCTACGCAAATGGGTCAACGACTGCTACGAAAACAAACGCCAACACAAAGTCACCGACCGCAAATACACCGCCACCATGACCCCCAAGGGCATCATCATGATGGGCAAAGCAGGAGAAGTAATCACCGCCCGCCACTACGGAACCACCGTTGATTGGGACATCTACATCGGGGCAGACCACGGACACGACACCACCATCAACGGCAAAAGCACAGAAATCAAAACCTCAACCCGCAAAATACTCATCATCAACGACCCAAAGCACTGCAACTACGGGCTATGGAAACCCGAAACAGAACAATGCCTAGTCGTATGGTGCAATCAACCATCCACACAACTAGAAAACATCGGCACGAACACACAATTCCAAATACTTGGCGGAACCACACGCGAAAACTTCTTCGCAAACGCCGAACACGCCGACTTCGGACACGGACCGCGCCTCGTACTAAAAGAACACCAACTCACCAAAATCTAGAACGCAAAACACCTCGCTCAACAATCTTAAAAACCTGAAACGAAACGCCGCCCCAACCCAACAACAACCCCCTCCACGTCACCAACCCCGAATACATCCCACACAACATCCCCAACCCGAGAACCCGACTTCACACACAAATCCACAGCATCAGCAGACAACCCCACTCCACCACCACCCAAAAACCATACCGACCGCCGATTACGCAAACCATCCTGACGCGTCAAATTAGAAGAAACACCTTTCCCATGCACCACCCTCTGCGTCCCATTACGCCTACCATCATCAACAATCACATTCCCCGCCGTAGCCCCCGCCGCTTTGCGCTCCAACCAAGTAGCCCCAGGTTTCGTTTTCGCACGCTCAGAAATCGCCAAACTATTAAAAAAATAGCCGCGCCCCTTAGACAACAAAAACAAATACCGATGCAACCGAACTACCTCACCATCAACAACCCCCTCCGACACCAACACCACATCCTGACGCAACCACCAACCCCACTTCTGCAAACCGAAACCAACCCGCCACGGCAAACCCAAAACCCCGTCATCCCCAACAACATCATCAACCGCCAACCACACCACACCATCCACAGACAACCGTTCCCACACATCAGAAAACACATCAACCACACCGTTCACACACCCATCAACCGACCCCCCAAAACCGTGAGGCACAACAGACACCACACACTGAACCATTACCCCCAAACACTAGCCCAACAGTCCCCAACTCCACAAAATAAACGGCGCGCCGACACCAACACAAAATTTTACCAGACCCCTCTGGCATAATGCAGAGCGAATATACATTTTACCAGACCCCTCTGGTGTAATACAGAGCGCATATACGCAATACAGAACGCATATATAAAACCTCCCAAAAAGACACCGACAAACCCAAAAAATTTTTTTTAAAAAGGTTGACAAACGCCGCGGCGGACTGTAGCCTTATACCATAACAATGACAACGCCGAAACATCGGCAGAAAGAAGAACAGCAATAATGAATAAACCAACACGAGCAGAGGTCAAGGGCAGTCTGCCAATACAACACATAGCGGACGCTATTTGGGAGGAGTTGTATCGGCAGGCGTTAGACCGATGGACGGTCTGTGCGATAGTTCAATCAATAAGTAACGCGATTGACGACAACTATTACAGAGAAGATGAGGGTAAACACCCGCGGGAAACCCGAAGTGAACTCTTTAGAGAAGCGTGTGGCTACTACGAATGGGCAGACCACGACTCTATGGAAGGATTCCCCTATTCCCGCACAAGAGACGCCGACTAATTCGGCAGGGTGGCTGGCAGACATCGGGGTTCAAGTCCCCGACACCCACAAAACAAATACATCACCCCCACACTCCCCAACTCCACAAAATAAACACCACACACACCACCAAAAATTTGGCGCACACCTGCCCACGACGCCCTGCCCGAGCCCGCAGGTCGCAGTCCCGTCTATTAGTTTGAGAGGGGGGCGAACATGTGTTCGCCTTGTAGCGAACATGTGTTCGTAGCGAACATGTGTTCGTTTTGTTTCGTTCGTTTCGTTCGTTTCGTTTGTTTCGTTTGACTTGACATCTTATGAAGTTTGTTGTATGCTGTTTGTTGTATGACCGTTTATTATGATTATCGTTACGACATCGCACCTTGTCATGAAGAGCGAGGTAAGTGGTTTGTTGTAGACACTCGTAATCGTTATTGTCGTGTGTCTAAGTGGAATAGTAAGAGTGAAGCGTTGCGTGAAGCGTATCGTTTGGATAGACGCAAGTGAATCGTCATCGTCTCATCGCATAGTCATCGTATCATCGCATAGTCATCGCACAGTCATCGTGCGGTCATCGCATAGTCATCGCCGTTGAGCGAGTCGCAGAGGCTACGGGTGACTACGGGTAACTATTACTATCACCTCATAGATACCATCTCACTATCATCTCTCACTACTATCACTACTCTCATTACTCTCACTCATTACTCTCACTCATTACTACCATTACCCCATAGATACCATCTCATCTCACACTATTGACATCATCTTATTCTTTCATTACACTATTAGTGAGAGTAACAACAACTAACAACTAGCAGGTACACAAGTGAGCAACAACTATTACAACAACTGTCAGAACATAACTAATCGTGCTCGTGACATAGCGATACTTCGTAAGACTGAAGTATGTCGCAAAGCGAAAGGTGTAGCAGACACCAACTCAATGGTGTTGCTAGGTTACAAACACGATTTCGTAGGTGTAGAGAACACACTCAAAGGCAACCCCATTGACCATCTACCTCAGATACTGAGCAACATAGCGCAGGCAGGTTTCATCTATTGGCATAACCTCACCTTCATAACTGAAGCGTTTATGCGAACGAACCTAGAACGCTTTGACATCGGCAAGTATGAGCACGGTGACCTTGAGAAAGATTACAAAGAGAATCCGTTGAGCGAGGTCATTGAGGGTTTCGCTATCTCAACAATAACTTGGGAAGGTGACTCACTCACACAATTCACACCGTTTGGCTATGACGACAAGGGGCGACCCGAGTTTCAGGAAGTGTTCGCACCGACAACACCCGAAGGGTTTGAGACACTCGCACGGGTAGGTGGGCGAGGCATAGAGATACTCAAGTCGTTTGCTAACTACTGTCGTGAGGAGTTGGATAGCGCAGAGGGGCGAGTCTATGTTGAGGCGGTAAAAGAACTCATTGAGGAGAAAGGTTTGCGTGACGCTATCGCATACCTATCCGAGATTCGCAGTAAGAACGATGACGATAACCCGAATCTGAACTGAGGTCTACGGGTGGCTACGGGTTGCTAGTTCCCGTAGTCACCTATCAACCATCACAAGCGATAGTCGTTGAGCATCTCATCTTTCACGAAGTCTCCCTCATCCAACGATGCGGAGTAGACGGTTGTTCGTGTGATGACCGATGACATCGCACCTTTTCGTGAGGCGTGTCCGAGCATCCGCTTTGCGTAACCCTGTGCTTCCTCTTCTGAGTTGAGAAACTCAATGTGGTAGTCCTCGGTTTGCTTTGCGCCGTTTGTGATAGTGGCTCGGAGTTCCACTATGAACCAACTTGCATCCATTTCGTTGCCTTGCTTTCTCCTACTTTCGTAGGGCTAGTAGTTACCAACCACCTTACGGGTGGGGTGTTACACAGTTAGATTTCGCTATGAGCGTCAATAAACGACAGAATCCGCTGAGCCGTAGTATCACCGTCATACGCAGGCGACGCTTTCAGCCATCGCACAAAGTCATACCACCGACGCTGTTGCTCGCTGTCATCAAACACAAGTGTGTACTGAACCACCGCACGGCTACCACTACTGCCAACGACTGCCGATGAGCCTTGTGTGAGTGCCTTGTCAATGTCTGTATCCGCAGGCGCAATAACGCCGTCACCTGAAGCGGTTTCCACCACACGCATCACGGGTGCTACGGGTGCTACGGGAGTAGTGGGTTCTATCATCACGGGAGGGATGAAAGTGTTGTCATCCTCGCTAGTGCCGTAATCAGACTCCAACGAAGCGAACTCAAACTCATCCCACCCCAACGACCCGAACAACTCGTCGTAATCCTCACCGAGTTGTTCCATCATCTCAAACAACAAGTCGTTATCCACCAACCCCAACTCAGTAGTCCGATTATCGGCAAGGGCGAAAGCGATAGCACGGGCATCATCACCGTTAAACTCAACGACGGCAACATCTTTCCAACCGAGGCGACGACACGCCTCAACCTGATGATTACCTGCGATGACTGTCAAAGTCCCGTCATCGTTCTTCTTCACCACTACGGGTTTCACCTGACCGAACTCTTTGTACGATGCCATAATCGCATCAACATTTCCCTTACGGGGATTCCCGTCAAGTGGCACAAGTTTCGTAATGTCTACCGCTAGATGACGGATGCTTTCGTGGATGTTTGACTCAGACGCCACACATACCTTCGCACTCTTGCCCGAAGTTATCGCCGAACAAGTCAAGGATGCCTTTCTCGTAATCTGTCCGCAGGTCGGCTTCGGGCAACGGGACTCGTGAAGAGTGGAGGTAGGCAGTTCCTCTCAACCGTTGAGCGACATGGGGGATGCTTCGCAAGTCACGGTCAAACGCAACCGCATCATCCCACTCCTCGGGATTCTGTTTGAGGTGACGCCACTCGTCTTGATTCTTGAACGGGCATCCGATACAAGCAGACCTTGGCGGGCGAGGGTATCCGTTTTTTTCGCACCAATCAATACAGTCTTGACGGGTGAGTTTATTATCCACCAACGGGTAGTCGTTCCGAATCCACGAGAACTCGGGGTCTCGCATACGCTGAGATTCGTCGTACGAGATACCGATAACCGTCGTAATCCGATGCTCTTTACACCGTTGCCCCGACTTGAGTCCCGCCAACTCTCGTTGCTTCTTCATCAACGGACCCAGTTTGTATTCGCTCGTACATTGGCGTCGTACCATGCCTTTATTGCCCTCTTCGTTGGTTAGGTGTAACGGCATAGACGCATACCGTTTACCTTCGGCAAGGAAGTCTTCACGGATGTTGCCTTTAGAAACGATGTGGAACGGCATCCCGTTTTCTTCCATTATTCCTCTGAGCCATTGGAGATGGGCATACACCCTCTTGGGTTCCCATCCTGTGTCTGCGAAAACAACATGGTCAGCCTTCGGGAGTTCGCCTTTGACCATCATCAACAACAACGCAGTTGACTGTACGCCCGCCCCGAGGGACAAGACTCTCAACGGGTATTCACTCACGGAACCACCTGAACTCTCACATTGGCGTTGAGAGTTCTTAGTGAGTCAAGCGACGCACGAACTGACAACAATTTTTCTCGCTTCGATTTTACCAAAGCCTCCGCTATCTTGTAACCATACACCTCGTCGGACAGTTTGTAGTCAGCCCACGCTTCCCGTTCTTTTATTGACCCCTTTGCCGACAGATACTCTTTCGCCCAATTCGCTTTCATCAACGCTTCCTTTTTGGCGCAGTCAAGACTCAACGCCTCAAACGCCTCAGTTTCCTCTTCCAACATGGTCATCAAACGCAAGATTTCACGCTCAACATCAACCTGACTGATGGGTGTTGTTCTCGTCATAGTCCCGCCGTCTCCCACTCTACGCCACCTAAACCTTTTAGTTGTTCCGTATTCCAAGTGTATGAACTCAAACCCAACTTGGCAAGCAACATTTGTTCCAAAACCCAAGCGTCGCAACGGTCATCTGCGTCATTTCCTTCCCACACGATGCCCGTCATACGGGTGATTTCCTCCATAACCTGAACTTTTCCTGCGTTTCCTTTCCCCGTCGCAAACTTCGCACGGCAAGTCGGAGGAATTACGACGAACGGGATTTCCCGTTCGTACAAGGCGACCCTGACGACACCGCCAAGTTCACCGATGCTGTGTGCCTGCGAGTAGCGGGACATGTAGGAGTAGTTCTCTATGGCGACAAGTTGGATGCGTTGCCCTTCGCACACCGCCATCACTTTGTCTCTGACCTCAATGAGCCGTTCAGCACCACGGGTGTTTGGGCGAATACTGTCCGTAACACCGCCGTATGAGACACCCGTTGAGGTGAGCGACAAGTCAAGTCCGAGCGTGTTCACCGTTCCCACCCGTGTTTCGCCAACCCCAACTCAAAAGCCAACTGCGGGTAATCGCCGATGCGTCTGTGGCACGGGCGACAAACCGCCAAACAGTTCGCTTCATCTACGATGCTTCCGCCTTGCGACCTTCGGATTATTTCGTGAACATCCTGAGATTTGCGCTGAACAAAAGTGACCTTGCCGTCGTACTGTGCGAACACAACGCACGCCTGACAGTACGGGTGTTTCGCCAACAGTCCCGACACCAACTCACGGCGAGTTTCATACAATTTCTCCCGTTTCTGCGAACGCTTCCGTAACGGGGTTCGTTTGAGTGGTTTATTTCTTTTTTTCACGGCGAACACGGGATGTTCTGTAAGTTAGACCGTCACCGTCTTTCAGTCGTTTCCCACATTTGAGACAAAACTCTGCCCACGGGTAGATTATCCTATGACTCAACGGGTGTTGACACTCAACGATGTCTCTCGCTTTCGTGACCGCCACTTCCCTCACGAACTCCGACATGGATTTGCCTTCGTGTTCCGCGGCGCGCTTTATGAGTTCGTGGTCTTCTTTCGTTGCCCGAATCAGAATTTGGCTTTGTGCGGGTTCGCCTTCGCTTGTTCCCTGAATCTTCTTACGAGACGGGACTAACCTTTTTGCGACTCTTTCCATTTCGGGAACGATGTTGTCTTCGGGTGAGTCGCTCATGACGGGTTTGCTTTGGCGTTACTCAACCATGTTTCTGCTTCCAAAACTGATTTCTCCAACCCGCTAGACCACAAGTAGTTGAGTTTCGGGGCAAAACCTTCTCTGAACCATGTGGGGAAATTCCCTTTGATGGCTTCCTCTGCGGACATCGGGTCGTATTCGTTGAGCGACTTCATGGCTTTCATCGCACGGGTTTGCCACTCAACTTGCTCCCGTATCCACGCCGAGGTTTGGTCAAGACTGCTGACCGTAGGGTCTTGGGCTAGTCCCGCTACTGCGAGTATGACATCAACGCAGTATTTCGGTGGTAGGTATTCCTGAACGCCCTCTTCGTTCTCGTCAATGTCTCCGTCTTGGTACACGGCGGTCACTAATTGGCGGATTTCTTCGGGGAATAGCCCGTTGAGTGCTTTTGTCAATTCCGAGACTTTTTGGGGCATTTCACTAGATTACTTCACTACGGGTTTTGCGCCCGAAAGGGGTATTTAGGTGTGACAAAAGTCCCCTTGACAAACCGCCATTTAGGTACTACGATAGTAGGTATGGAAACATTACTAAACATAATCCCGAACCTAGACCACGAGGGCTACACCGCTCAGCGTGTCTTGTTTGCGGGCGACATACACGGCGAGGAACACCACGCTAAGTATGTATTCGCAGAGGCACGCAAGCACGGCTGTACGCACATCATCGCTTGTGGCGACTTCGGTTATTGGGTACACATACCGAGAGGCGAGAAGTTCGTGAACTTGGTTGCGTCACTCGCAGAGAAGAACAACATCAAGTTCCTGTGGGTAGACGGTAATCACGAGAACCACGACATACTCCACGACCTCGTACAACTGTACGGTGACTCAGCACCTATTGACACACCAAACGAGTGGTGTCAATGGATTCCACGAGGCTGTCGTTTCCAAATCGGAGACCAAATCTTCATGGGCTACGGCGGTGCGTACAGCGTGGATTGGAAACAGCGCGTAGAGGGCGAATCGTGGTGGAGAGGCGAACTCATCAACCCGTTTCACATTGACGAAGTGAGTGACGAGCAAGTGGACATCTTGGTAACACACGAAGCACCACTTGGCAAGGAAATCTCGTACAAAGATGAGATTCCTGTCAGCGTGTCACAGCGTGCGCTCATCAGCGAACTCGTACAAAAAGTTACCCCTTGTCAGGTAGTGTGCGGTCATCACCACACACGAGAAGAGTGGTACATCAACGATGAAATCAAAGTAGATGTGCTAGGTCGTGACGGCATGGGCAAGGAAAGTTACTTGGTGCTAGATGTCTGAGTTGGATAGAAACGACGAACAAATGCGTCTAGCACCGAACTTTGCGGACTTCGCTGAAGAGATTTCAGCGAGGTATCGCAACACTTGGTGCGTTATCTACATCTCGCAACCCGACATGGAACTCGTTTTGTTCGGTCCGTTCCGTGACGGTGCGGAAGCGAGCGAGTGGATACGCACCAAACTCCCCTTCGGTGTAAGGTGTACGGTTATCCCGCTTCGTCGCACCGACAGCAAGCAAACGAAAGAAATCATCTACACACCCTCTCGTCTGCTAAAAAGCGAAGAGTACGCAACGAGCAACAACGAGGTGGAAGCATGAAAGGCAGACCGAGAACCGTAGACATGACAGGAAAGCAAAGCGCAAACAAAACGCTGAGCGTCAAAGTCACCACGAACCAACTGAACAAACTGAAGACCATCGCAGACAGCAAAGGCGTGACAGTCGGAGAGTTAGTCCGAGGGATACTTTTCGTTGCTACGGGAATCTAGAACGGTTCTTCTTCTTCAGAAACCAAAGCGGGCTGAGCCTGTTTCTTCGGGGTAACCGTGCGAGGCTTCGGAGTCGTTTCCGACTTCGCACCCGTTTCCTTCACTTTCTTGGTGTAGGTGTCAATACCATAAACAGAAAGACCGATGTTGTCAGCGACAACCTCAATGGTTGAGCGTTTCTGCCCTTCCTTATCTTCCCACGAACGCTGTTCCAAGCGACCCGTTACGACGACCTTGCTTCCCTTTGCGAGAACATTTCCGCCGTCTTCAGCGAGGGTGCGCCACGCAACGATGTTGAAGAAAGATGTTTTTTCTTGCTTCTCGCCACTTTGGTCAGTCCAATAATGATTTACGGCAACAGAGAAAGTGAGTTTTCCTGCGCCGTTGTTGAGGTACTCCAACTTCGGGTCGGCTGTGATGTTGCCGACGAGTGTTACGGGTGAACCTGACATACTTCGTATCCTCCTAGTGTGATTCGCAGTCCCGATTTGGGGCTACAACTCCACCCTAGCACCTGTTAGGCTGTCCCACATGGCTAAAACAGCGCACGAAGTCCGTTTAGAAATCCACGAACTAATCACCGAAATCTTGGTCAGTTTGGCTGTAGATGATGAAACTCCCGACGAAGAAATAGCCGACATGGAGACCGACTTCGCACAGGTCGCAAACCTCATCTTGGACACCTTCGCTTTTGAGGTAACTTCAGTATCCGAGGAAGACGGGACTACCCGTTTGACAGCCAACCTTTCGTACGATGAGGGCGACCCGTTGAGTGAAGATGAGTACGAGGAAGTAATCGGTGACGAAGCATGACGAGTGAAGAAAGATGGGGTAGTTGGGTTATGCCGACAAGGAACGAGATAAGTTACATCAGGAAGTACAGGACTTTCGGCAAGTATTTGCTTGCGGGTGGAATCATACTCTACTTCGTATTCATGGGTGCTTTCATGTCGTCGTGTATCGGGAACAACTTCTGATGACAAGCAGGGATACTCACGACATAGAGGAGTACGAGAGGGAGAAGAAGACCACAAATGTTCAGCCTTCGCTTCTCATCAAACTGATGGCTGAGTCAGAGCCGTGCTTGTTCTCAAACAAGTCTCCCGTCGCCGTAGTCCCGTACAAAGCGAACCCGAAGTTGTTGGTGATACGAGACCGCATGTTGGATGTCGCTCGGTGGCACGCACAGTTACAGGTGTCGTTTGAGCGAACGCTACTCAGAGAGTTGGTTGGTTAGCGGTTTCCTCGGCGTTTGCCGAATCTTGGTTTCCGTTTCTTGTGGTCGTTTGGGGAGATGACTTCCTCTATTGCGTCAGACAGGTATTTCTGAGTAACCTCGTACACGGAACGGTGCATGTCTCGCAACGCTTCGGTGTCCATAATCTTTTCCCAAATGTTCGGGTCGTAAGAATTGTATTTTCGGAACAACATTTCTTCGGCGTCTTTCCTATCCCACAACAACTCAACATTCCATTTGTGCCGTCGGCAAAGATAGGCAACGACATCACCACCGAGAGTCTCCAAGTCCCGTTCGGGATAATCATCCTCAAACGCGTCGTACAGTTCGTTCATGTGGTAACGAATAAGGTTCATGACCGAATCCTGTTCATCGCTTGACTTTGACATGAATAGGAACAAGTCATAGAGATGTGCGTGCGGAACGGGTAGTTCGGATGGCAATTCCAATTCGGTTGGGTCGTCATCGTTCTCCTCGTCTTCCGCTTCGTAGTCAAACGGGTCTTGGTGCGCCACTCACCAAGATTACCACTCTTGTTGTTGTTGCTCAGTTTCTAAGCGAGTGACAGAACAGCGTTCTGAGCGACAATTTTCTTCTTGTTCACCCACGAGTGCTCTTCCATCGTCGCCAACGCACGGTCTTCGGATGTTCCGCGACGGTGGTGGTCTAGGTACTCAACGATGGTGTTGTAAATACTCCACCCGTTAAAACCGAAACCCGAAGCGTTACGGGGGTTCACATACAACGCACGCAAAGTCCCGTTGATTTCTTCCCAATTTCTCTTGGTGATGTCCTTTGCGTCTGCGTCGGGTTGCTCAAAGACCGCCTCAATGACCTTATCCACACGGTTGGAAGACTGCGGGACTGGAATTGAGAGCATTTTTTCTGCTTCTTCTCGGAATTTGGTCGCCCACTCGGTTGAGATGTGGAGTGCTTCTTGGGCGGTTTGGATGTATTCCTCTGCGTAACGGGTGTGCCGTGCCGTGAATACACGGGTTGCTTGCTTGAGTCCCATGATGACGGTGTTTTGGCAGACCGCACGGATGTCGGTGTTTGCGTACCGAATCGGCCAGAGTCCGTCATGTCCGTGCGAAACCACGAGATAACGGGCGATTTTGTCGTTTACCCCTGTCGGGTCAATGATGAGTGTTCCGAGGTCAATGGTTGCGAAGAATCTTGCGCCACCTTTGAGAACTCCGCAAGTGTCAATAACGGTGTCACCTTTGGATGCGCCGACGACTGCCATCGCCCGTTCTAGAACTTCGCGATTCTGACGCACGTCGTACCGTGTGCCTACGGTGGACAGGGAATCAAAAGTCCCGTCATCGTTCACACGCACGGTCGCACGGCTGTCGTCTACGAGTACGGGTGTGCCGTCAGGGTTTCTGATGAGGTTTCCTTCGTCATCAACAATGGCAACTTTGGTGAGTATGACTTGGTAGTCGGCTTGGGATGCTTCCAACATTTCGTCTACGGTGCGAAGACCGTACATCTTTGTGCCAAGTTTGTGCCACGGGACTTCTCCTGCGTAGGCGAATCGGGCTTTTCCGTCTTTGTTGATTTCTATGTTTGCTGTCATGCGGTCTATGTTATCTGATTAGTGGGCGTTTATCTAGTGGGCGTTTATTTATTTCGGTGGGTATCCAATTGGATACACGGGTGACGAGCGTCACATTATTTGGTGGGGCTACCGTTTCGGGTGGGTTAGGGCTACCGTTTCGGCTCACAGACTAGAGCACCTTGTGCGTAATAACAGTATGAACCACGAACCAAGCACCTACACGGGAGACATCACACTTACTGTCCAACAAATGATGGAAATCCATAAAGCGATACGGTCGCGACTCATGTTCCTCGCAATTGAGACAAACGACGAGCAACACCCGTTCCGTCACGATGACATACAGGTTTTACTGTCGGTTGCCGAACTCCTTGACGAACACGAGAAACGGGCAGTAGACGAGTGGGAACAAAAAGTTGCGCAGACCGAGGCGAACCAACTCAATGACGAGGAAGCACTCCGTAAATTCCTAGACGGAAACTAAACCGCCAAACCCCGTTGCGTGAAAAGCGAAACTATCTCCGCCCCCGTGCCACCACCCAACACTTCCCCGCCGTCGGTCGCCACATCAACGACACCACGCTTGCGTTCTATCAAGTCATGGATGTATTCGTCAATAGTCCCGTTACACAACAGGTAGGTTGCCGTCACGCTCCCGTGCTGACCGAGCCTGTGGCAGCGCGAATAAGTTTGGTCAACGTCCGCCGGAGTCCACGGTAATTCCACAAAAAGAACGTCTTGCGCAGCCGTCAACGTGTGTCCGGTCTTCGCAGCCTGAATACTCAACACGATGACGGGTGCTGTTTCGCACGGTTCTTCTTGGAAACGGGACTTCACAGCCTCCACATCTTCCACACGCATACCACCCTGAATCTTTAGATTCCCGTATTTGTTCGCTATTTCATCAACAACGTCCCGGTGGTGGGCTGCGACGACGACCTTCAGACCCGACTCTTGATGGGAATTTATGAATTCTTGTACCGCTTCCATCTTCGCTTTGGCTGCCAGCCGCCGCAAAACGGACAATTTCACGAGATGTTCGTTCGCTTCCGCCTTCATCCGGGCTAAAACGGCTGCCGACCTGGGTGACAGACCGAGTTCTTCCGCGATTTGTTTGGCGCGTTCCACCAAATACTCCACGATGTCCCGCTCTGCTTTCTCGTATTCGGTCATCGCTGCGGGACTACCCGTGACCCACACGGGTGCGTGCCGTACGGGTGGAAGGTCGGCGAGAACCTGCTGTTTGGTTCGCCGGATGTAGCACACTCCTCGGAGTTTCTCGTTCAGTTCATCAAGGTTTGAGTGACCTGAGATGTTCCATTGTCCCCATTTATCTCGGAACGCTGCGCAATAACGCCGATAAAAACCCCAACGACCACCGAAAAGATTTAGTTTCCCGATTACTTCCAACTGGCTTGCGTACTCAGCCGGGCGATTCGTGACCGGCGTGCCGGTCAAGCACAACACGATGCCGTCGGCTGGCAGATTTTTGGCGATTTTGACGGAGGCTTTGGTGCGTTGCGCATCGGGACTTTTGATGTAGTGGCTTTCGTCAAACACGAGTGTTCGGTATCCCGTGAGGCGTTTCTCCCAATGGGCGATGTTTGAGTAGCCGATGACCGTTACATCTGTTTGTTGTTCGGGGAAGGTTTGCCTATCGGTAATTGTGGACACGGTGCGTTCGGGTAACCACTTTGCGTACTCTTTCTTCCAATTGAGTACGAGGTTTGGTGGGCATACGACCAACACGGGATAAGAATCGTTCACATACTCTGCTGTTGCTATTGCTTGTAGGGTTTTGCCAAGTCCCATGTCGTCGGCGATGAAACAACGCCGGGCGTGCGCAGCGTAGGCGACACCAGCACGCTGATACGGGAGCAACGGCAGTCCCGCAACATCCAAGTTCGCTTCGGTTGAGCGGGACATTTGTACGGATTCCTCGTGCTTGTCCTTGATGTGGTCGGCAAGTTGTACGAGTTCTGCTTCTACGGGTTCACGGAACAGTTCCGCCCACGCCAACACTTCGGCTATTGACGAGATGGGTGCTCTCCATGCTTTCGTCTTTGCGTGCCAAGTAATGCTCGGTATCTGCTTGACGGCTTTGACTTTCACAGGGTCGTAGGCAAACGACAGGTAGATGTAGTCGCCGTCTTTGCGTATGCCGAACACTTTGTTGAGTGGTTCGGGTAGGTCAAATGTGAGGACATCGGGTTCTACGGTGAACCCGTGTCTGTCGGCGAAGTCCCGTATTTCGGCGATGGCGGTCATTGGGATACGCCACACTTTGGCGAGTTTGTCCCACTTTGCTCCGTTGATGCGTTTGATGTCCGCTACTTCGTCGGCATCGTACGGTGACTGCGCTACGAGATGGTCGTCGTTTAGGAATAGTCGTTTGGTCACGAGATTATTGTACGACGATTAGTTCTTGGTTGAGAGAGATTCTTCCCATAGTTCTACCGCCTTGTCGTGGATGCGGTCTTGGTACTTGTCGCTAGTCCATGCTTCTTCGGTGAACGGTAGATGTCCGTGTTCTATCAGCCACTCCGTTGCGGTGATTAGCCAATTCTCGTGCTCGTTGCTTGGTAGGTCGTAGAATTGTGTGGTCATTTGAGTTCCGATACGCCCACAACGCCGTCACCTAGAACATCGTTCACAAACTTTTTCATCGCGTTCATCCGTGCGTTGTATCTGTCCACCGCTTCTCGGTAGGTGACCTTGCCGAGTTCGTGGATACAGTTCAGATACACAGCGTCGGTGACATCGGTGATGAGCGTGTCCATTTGGGTTTCGGGTACGGTGAGTTTGCTATCAACAGTTTTCATAAACATAAACCTGTCCTTTTTGTATGACTATGATTTCACAGTCTTGGTTGGTTGGTAGAAAGATGCGGTCTCCGCTTTGGATGAGTGTTCCGTACGCATTTACGAGTTTGTCGGTTGCGTGTTGGATGCTCCCATCGCAGTAGGTTTCTGCGATACGCCACAGGGTGTCTCCGTACTGAACGGTGTGCTCCACAGGTTCACAGGTGAACGCGCCTGCTCGTTTGCTTGCGTATCCGATGGATAATGTCATCGCAACGAACACAAGTCCGATGGTGACGATGTTACGCAGTTTGCGTGAACGGTATCGGTGAACAGTTCTCATTTTGCGTATCTTTCCTCTGCGGATAAAGAATGTACCCAACGACCAGAAGATAAACGGAATTTCTTTGTCTTCGGTGCGTCGTCTAGTTGGAGAATAAGTAGTTCTCCAAACTCTTCGTCACTCAAATCATTTGGGACAAAAAATTTCACCATAACTGCTCTTCTGCTCATAGTGGTGCGTCGCTCACTACATCTAAGATTTCGTGCTCATCAACATCAAGCACGACCGACTCATTCGTGTAGGGGTTCTTGCCGATGAGCGTCACTTTGCCCTTCGTCGTCTTCGACTTCTTGGGTGTTGAGTAAACGTCAACTGTTATTTCTCCGACTCGTACGATGTCAAATCTCTTGACTAGTTTGACGAATTTTTTGCGCATCACCAATTGTCCTCGCTGTCCACAGTTTCCATTATGGTTGAGTTTTCCGTGTTGGTTTGTATTTGTACCTCATTTATCTCGTTGATAAACGGTAGGGACATGCTTCCTGCTTTTACGCGCTTGCCCTTGTAGTTGTGAATAAGTTGCTCAACGAATTTATGAGCACTCAATTTCGGTGGGATGACGAATGTGACCGTCACATGCTTGTATTGTTCTTTCGTTATTTCGCTCACTTGGTATCGCTTTCTCCACCTTTCGGTGGGCTAGTTGTTACATACCATCATACAGGGGGGTGTAACACGGTGTCAAGTATGGTCACAAGTCGTAGACCGCGACATCTCCGTCTCGGTATCTAAAAGTCGTAAAGTCCCCTTTCGCAGTCTTTGATTTCGGGAAACGCACAAACTTGTTTGGTTCGTCAGCATGTCGCTCCGCACGATTCATCTCCCTGCGTCGCTCCTGAATCCGAGTCATCACACGACCACAACCAAGTTGCTTCCAATTCTTGTGCCAGTCAGGGGAGTCCCGATACACAAGGTTGGTCGTATCTAAGAAATACGAATACATACTCAAAGTTTTGCTGTCGTAGTGGTACAGGGGAAAGTAACGGTAAGAACCATACGCTCGGTTCGCATCAAAATCGGGACTTTTGAGTTCGGTCTGCTCAAACATTGAGCGCAATGTTTTCTTCCATAGGTCGGTTGCTGTGGTGAAAGAGAAACCTTCGCACGGGTATGCGGTTGTGTCTCTTGGTGAAAGCAGTTCGTTCCTGTCTATGGTGATGAAAGGAGGTAACAGTATGTTGCGGTCTTCCCGTACGAACTGCGACGAGTTCGGGTCAAAGAAGAAGTTGTCTGTTTCTATGACTAGATGTCCCGACCATCCGCCCAAGTCGGGGGAGAAGCGAGATGCTGTAACATTCCAAGCACCCGCAGACATTTTGTCTGCTGAGTTTCCTGCTTGTTCCCAACCTTCCTTGTTAAACACAATTGTTCCGACGGGTCGCACTTTGTGCGGAATGTCCAAACATTTAAGAACTTTATGTGCGAAGTTTCCTGCCCAAATACAATGATTAGACGCAAGCCCGATGACCGATGCAGTCTCGTAAATAGCGATGCCGAGTTCGTTGAGAATTTGTTCTTCTTCTTCTAATTTCATTCCTGCTCACCTCCTGATGAATACTGTTTAACACAAATTGCGACCATAGTCCCGCCTATGACGAGACCTAGTAATCCGAGTATTGACTCAAATATCATAAGTAGTAATCTAGCGGAGTGAGACACATCTGTCAAGTCCCGTTTCTGGACTTGACCGAAGAAACAGACGGGACTCCCCCGCCCCCCCCCCACCCGACCCGAAGTCGTCACTCTTCCTATGACGGTGGCGGAAAGCCGGTGCCGGACGCCCACCGTGTAACACCCCCCGTCTAAGGTGGTGGCAACTACTAGCCCGACCTCGCGTCGGAGAAAGGAAAACCCACATGAGCAAGTCTCAGTTCGGAATTCGCGCCCACGCGCAAGTTCAGACCATTGACGGGGAGTCGTTCGAGTTCCAACCCGAACATCTCTTCTGCGATGAGTGCTGGTCGTGCGCGGACACCGCGTATGCCCATGCTCTTTGGCACGGCGTTACCACGGCGTTCACCAAAGACGGGCATTCCATTACCGTTATCCGCGCCTGAGCGCGTCTGACGCGACACCCCCGTGCCTGATAAGGGTACGGGGGGTTTCGTCGTTTCTAGGGGTTCTTAGGCAGTAATGAGCCCTTCTTGGAGCATGATTTGGGTGCTTTGTCGCCCCACGCGCACTTGTCCCAGGGAGCCCAGCCCGAATAGTCGTAAAGCAGTTTCCCTGCCCGCAAGTTCGTCAGGGGGTCTAGCAAGGGTTCTTGGTTGCAGATGCCCATGTCCAAGCAGACCCGCGCCCACTTGTTCCGCTTGAGGTTGTAGTTCACCCCGTTGATTTGGAGCAGTCCCGTGTCCGAACGGTGATTCCACTCCCTGACCCGCAAGATTTCGCAGGTCGGGGAAGGGACATCTCCACCCATAAGGTTGGGACACCCGCCGCTTTCCCTGAGAATAATGTGTTTCAGCATCGGGAGATGTTCGGGTTTCCACCCGGCTTCTGCCGCCATTTCGGGAAGCCAGTGGTCTACCTGACCATGTAAGAACTGAATAGCGGGTTTAGCGGGAACGGTAACAGTCCCACTTACCCTGTCCGCCACGGGCGGGACTTGTTGAGTTATGGAAGAGATGATTATTGCTTGGTCGGTTACTTCCGGTGCCGGTGCTTCTATCTTTGACCCGATTCCGAAAGCAGTTCCGTACAAAGCAATAATGCTTACGAGTGTTTTGCCTAACAAGTTGTTGTCCTTTGTTTGGGGTATGTTGCTGTCCGGGGTATTGATGCTTCCCGTCTAATAACTATTTACAAGTTTACCATTTGATGTCTTTTGGGGTCAATAGGCTGCGCGCATGGCATCAATTTTGCTGTTTTTCGTCTGGTCGCCCGGTCTTCGTTCGGTCTTCCCTGGTTTTGGGTTGGAAGTCCCGAAACTGTTGCTGGGTAACGGGACTAGCGGGGTGGCTGAACCTAGTTGGTTGGGGGTTTGGGGTATCTACTTAGGTGGCAGACCACCGATACGGGTGTGACGCGGTTCACACGGGATTTCCCGAACATTTGACGGGTCGCACGGTCAGCAATAGGTGGGCAACAACACGAAAGGCAACACGATGAAGACAACGACACGGCTACTGATAGACGAACTAGACCGCTCGCGACGCGCAGGGTGGGCGTTCGGATTCACGCAGAAAGAGCAAGCGCAGATGCTGAGAGATGAGAACGACAAACTCAAATGGTTGGTGCGTCACTTGGTGCGGAAGATTATCTTCCACAAACGCCTACACAACGACGACGACCTAGTGGAACTAGCCAAACACTTGGAGATGTCTGTCTAGCCCCACTAGGTGCGTTTTACTGATTCGGTGGATTAGGCGTACTCAACCTCGTAAGAGTGAACGATGAAATCCTCACCACTTGCTTCGCTCATGAGACCTTTCAGTTCTTCTTCACCGCCATGGCAGAAGTAGAAGATTTTGGAATCATGCGTGCCGAACTTGTCGTATCCTTCTTCTTCGCAGTCTTCCGCGAAAGAGATGAAGACAGGGCGAATCTGTTTGGGCAGGTCGCGCCACTCGATTTGGCAGTATGCGCCGATAGGTGTGTTCACTTTGCTACCACCCACTTCCCTTCCACGAGCACGAATCCCATGTGCTCCGCGTAATCAGGGTCATCGTAGAACGCGACATCGCGACAGTAATCGCAAATCTCGGATACCGAGTAGACGCGCTCCATAGGGCATGAACAACCGTTTGCCTTGCGGAGCACTTCGGAGCACTCCCTACAAAGGTTGTTGGTGAGCGGAGACCACTCGTCTCCGCAGTTGGCGCAGGCAACATCGTTGCCGAACTCAGGTGTGGTCATGAGAGCACCTCAACCGATTCCACCTCATACCAATGGGAGAACCCTTCCTCAAACAAATCCGACAACGCTTGTACGCGAGCATCGTCTTCGTCTGTCGTGGTCACCATTACCGCGATGTGGGTAATCGTTGTCTCGGCATGGTACTCGTCTTTGAGAGCGAGATTCACCTGAAAGGTGAACTCCTCAACGAGTGTTGTTTCTTCTGTATTCATGGTATTCCTTTCTCCACCCGTTCGGGTGGGCTAGTTGTTGTTATTCAGATTACGCACGGGGTGTAGCGAAGTGTGACTTCACTTCACCCCGTGTAGTTCGGGAGAAGTTCCTTCCACAAGTCGTTGTAATCTTCTTCCTTGCGCTTGCGGTGGTTCTGCTGAACTTCCTTCTGCCACTCCACGAGTTCGTCACCCTCACCGTTCTCAATAAGACCGAGAAACGGATTCGGGTATCCGACGACATCGTTCACGAAGTCTTCCGCGTCTCCGAGTGCGTTCTCTCCGAGAAACTCCACCGATTCCCTGCTACGCATAAGCGGATTCTCAGGGTTCACGGGGTGCTCCAACAAGATTCGCACCTGAGCGTCGTCGTTCTCCCACACGGTGAGAGTCCAACCGAGTTGCTGAATCTGTCTCTGTATCTTCACTTCGGTATCCCTTCTCCGACCTTTGGTCGGGCTAGTTGCTTCTATACCTACCACTATAACACGGGGGTGTAACACGGTAACCGTCGCAAGTTACCGCTCGGTAACTTAGTCCTTCATCAACGACTTCACGATGAACGCAATACCAACACAAATCAGCGCACCGACCCCGAAGACCAAATCCAACTCCGAGAAATCGTACCTGTTGTGATAATCCGCAAACAGTCCCGACCATGCGTACACGGTCATAAGTCCCGCCATAAGCATCGGCGAATCGGGACTCACTACTCGGACTGCGACGGGACTGCTACGCCGAACGCATCGTACGCACTCAGCGCGTGGTCTAGTTGCCAATGTGCCTTCTCGGGCTTGGCGTTGCCGATGGCTTCGACCGTCAGATAGTTATCCCCTTCGGCGGGGTCTGCGAGTAGGTCGCGCATCGTGTTGCGTGCGGTGAGCACCGCCCACGCTTGGTCTAGTTCGGGGTTGCCCGTGTCGTGTACGACGACAAGGGTCTGCCATGTGACTAGGTAGGTCTTATCCATCGGGTGGTGATTAGGTGGGGTGGCGTTGTTCGTAGTCATACGGGCAAGCGTAGGGGGTCTGAGACGCGATAGCAAGCCCGTAGATAGCACTAACCCCCGCTACCCGTGCTAGGGGTGCGGGGGTCGCGTACTCAGTTGCCTGCGTGTGTGGCGCACCACCAACAAACGATGTTGTCGTGGTCGTCGCTCCATGTCGGCAATAGGTTGCTATCCGTATCGCTCATGGTATCCCCGCAGTTCGGGCAAGGTTGCCCTTCGTTCTCGGTGACGATGCTCATGCTTACTCCCTTCTCCCCTTGCGGGGGCTAGTTGTTATTGGTTGTCGCTGAAGCGTCAGATTATGCCGTAGGACTCCCTACCCCACGGGTTCATCCAGTAGCCGTCACCTGAGCGGGTATCGTCAAGGTGATTACCCTGAACGATGCTCACGATTATGTTCGTGAGTTCGTTGAGCGCGTCGGTCTCGCTATCACCGATGTCGCGCACGGTCTCCATGACTGCGCCCGTGCGAAGGTCGTCAAGGATACTGACGATAATGTCGCGCCCGTTCGCGCCGATGCTTAGGTAGTGCTCCGCGAGTAGTTCGCTGAGAGAGTAATCCTTCGTTGCCACGACTCACCACCCCCCCTGCGCGTCACGGTCTGCGATGACTTCATCGGTGTTCTCCACGATGAGATTCTGCCACCGCACCATGCTCGGTAGGTCTGCGTTGTTGAGTAGCGCGAGCGTCTCCGCTTCGTACTCCGCGAGTGCCTTCGCTGAGTAACGCGCCACCGCCTTAGCGGGGAATCGCGTGTGTATCGCTTCGCTCCCCGTGAGCGCGTACGACGATACTTCTACGCCTTCGCGCACTTGGTAATCCGACAGACGGATAACCGCCGAGAATTGCTTGCGGTCTGCGTCGTGGTAGATGCTGAGCGTCACTTGCTTGCGGTATCCGTCTGCGTCGGGTTGCGCCAACGGGTTGCGCCACTTGTAGGTGACTTCGCGTTTGTTGAGTCGTGCGACTCGCTGAGCGCACTCACTCCAGTCGGTTGTGATAATGGTACTCAATTGCTTCTCCGTTCTGCCGACATCGGGTCGGCGGTTGTTGGTAATGAGATTACGCACGGGGTGCTACGAAGTGTGAGCACGATGCGATGGGGGTAGGGAATCTGCGAAGCGCGATGCGATGGGGAGCGCACGCGCACGGGCACGCGCACGGGCACGCGCACGGGCACGGGCACACGGGCGGGCACACGGGTACGCACGCGGGCGCACGCGCACGCACGCGCACGCGCACGCGCACGCGGGGAGTCCCGATGCGAAAGGGCGATGCGGGAGTCCCGCCACAACTTTCGTTGTGCGGGGCTGTCTGTTCTGTGGGAACGGGCGGGACTGTGTGCGGGGTGACCGAACGAATAACGGGCGCGACCCAACTTCTTCTTCTCTTACGACTCTTCCTACGACGGTGGCGGAAAGCCGCGATTTCGTCATGACGAAATGGCAGGAAGTTACTGCACGGTAACTTGTGGTACATCGGGTGTGACGGGGAACACACCACATTCTTCCCCGACCGTGCGTAGACTAGGTAGCAGTAAATAACTGTGTAACACCTACCTACTAAGGTGGTGTGTAGAAATCAACTAGCCCGACGAGAGTCGGAGAAAGCAAGGGAAGCAAGTGAAGAAGCAAGAAGCAAGAAAGCCACTAAATGAGTATGTGCGTGAACCGCACTTCATTCAGAAAGCGAAGACGCTGTGGGGCGACCACACCGTAGACGCTTCTCATCTGAGAGCGATGATAAACGGCGAAGTGCAAGTTCAGTTCGCCAAGATTACCGAGAACATAAAGGACAGGTATTGTCAGAAATGCAACAAGCCGAAGTTCTATGTGTTCACGAAAGACATACCGAACACACCGTTGGCAGACAAGAAACTTGTGGTATGCACATACTGTCACACGATGAAGACGGTGTATCTGAATGAACGGTCGCACGGCAACACACCGTTGCGAGCAGACCAGATAGCAAGAGGTATCGTTACTGTAAAGAAGTTCTGTTGCGGTGCTATCTACGGAGTCGCGCACGATACGCAAGAGAAAGTAGACAACGCTTGCAAGGATTTCTGTGCAAGACACCCGAACAAGAAAGGAGTGAAGTGATGAAACGCAAGAAATGGAATGACGCTGATAAGCAGGCGTTCGCGGACGGTGCGCGCACTCGCGCTCAGACCCACGCTGACAAGCGCAAGCGCGAGAACAAGCGAGCGTGTCGCGGATACAGGTGGCGTGGAAGCGAGTAATCGCACCACGCCATTACCGCGTAGCACCCATTCGGTACTATCGGTATCAACAACTAGACCGACGAGAGTCGGGGAAAGGCAAGAGAATGACTACAAGTAAAGCAAGACCCATTATCTTCCTAGATAAGGTCGGGCAGACACGGAAGGACTACATTCAGCGTGAGTGGGGTTCGCTCGTGGGCAAGACGGTGGAGACCGTCCGTCCGCTTACGAAGGACGAGTGCTTAGACATGATGTGGGATTACGAGCGCGAAGATGCGTTCGTCGTAATCTTCACGGACGGTACGGCACTCATTCCGTCACAAGACCCCGAGTGCAACGGAGCAGGGTATCTACTCACCGCGAAGGTGGTGAAGTGATGACCACGACCGAACACAAGCACCATTTCACCGTGAAGTTCGTAGGTGACTATTTCGTGCTAATCACCGATGTAGACGCGACCGACGACGACGACGCTTACGAGCAAGCGAAAGCGCAAGTGGAGCGTCACTACGGGTGGGCGGTAGATAAAGTTCCGCACCACTACGAGACGGTGAACAACAACGAGTATCCACACGGCGTGGTAGACGCGGAGTTCTTCCGAGCATGACCACAACTAACGAGATACCAACCGAGACATGGTGGAAGGTCACCTTCATAGGTGACCATTTCACGCTCACCACGAACATTCACGCGAGCGACGAAGACCAAGCGATAGCGAACGCGAGCGCGAACATAGAGGCGTTCTACGGGTGGGACATGACCCGTACCGCTCACGACGCGGAAGCAGAAGACACGGGGCAAGTATGGTGAACAACACGCTCATAGGTAAGCGAGTAATGCTCATAAGCACCAACGACCCGTACACGCGCTTGCGATACGGCGACGAAGGCACGGTGACGAACACAGACTGTATGGGAACGGTGTTCGTGAAGTGGGATAACGGAAGCACACTCGGACTCATAGAAGACGCAGGAGACAGATACGAGGTGGTCGGCTAATCACCGACCGCCGAAGTAATCGTGTCACACCTATTCGTTATTGTGCGTAATAGGAAGTAACAACTAGACCGACCGAGAAGGTCGGAGAAAGGCAAGAGAATGGCAACCACTCACATCACACACACGGCAGAGGGAGCGACTATCGTCCGCGTGGTACTCAGCGAGAACGACCTACGCAACGCACGGGTCATCGTGGAAGCACGACGCGAGGACGACACGGAGACCGACCACCTAGTGCAGGTAGAGACACGCGAAGAGGTCTACACCACGCTGAAGGGAACGAGGTGGACGGACGGAACGCTGTATCTGAATGCGTGGGAGTGTGCGAACCCCGATGGCGGACAGGTGGAGAACCACTACCCCGAATACTTCACCGTCAAGTGACATCAACGGGAACGGGCGGTCGGGCTAACAACCCGACCGCTCTTCTCGTATCCGCAACTTATTTGTAAGTCCCGTCTAAGACAGGAAGAGAGAAGAGTCCCGCGTTCTGTTCGCGGGGGCGGGACTGTTCTGTTCGCGGGGGCGGGACTACATAAAAGAAAAACCCCACGCCACCCCTTGCGGAGTGGAGCAGGGATTTCTCGGTCTCAGACCTTCGCTTCCATTCGACGGATTTCGTTGCCGTCTGTGTCCGCGAGGACGATTTCGCCCTTCGCCCACAGGGTGCTATTGACCGCCGTGTTGAGGATAAACGCCATTGCGCTAAATGTCGCGTCGGTGTCGTCCACCCCGTAGAGGGTTTCGGTTTCGGACTCGCTGTTGAGAGTCGCGGTGACCGTGTATCTCCGTAGGTGCTTACTCATTAGTGTTCCTTCCCCCGACACTTGGTCGGTCTAGTTGATACCTACCACTATAATGGTAGGGTGTAACATAGTAACGCACGGTAGGTCACACTATGTAACACCCCGTGCGTAAGGTATGTAACAACTACTAGACCCCGACAAGGGGAGAGAGGCAAGGGAAACATGAAGACCTATGAGACGGCAAGTGGACTCCCTCACCTACTGAAAGACGGCACGGACTCCGAAAGAGTCACCTGGGCGGTCTACGCAGGCATGGTGAGTGGCTACCGTTCTTCGGTAGAGGACATGAAGACGGTCATGGCACTCCGTGACGCTAAGGCGCGAGGACAGGAAGAGATGTTCCGCGTCATGTGGAATAGGAAGCGTGCGGAACGGTTGGCGTGGCTAACGCTCACTCAACGCTCGTGGCAGAAGCAGACTCGTCGGGCTACCCGTGCGAAACATCACGACAGTATCGCAATTCGCGAGAAGTATGTGAGGTGCTCGGCGTAATCAACGCCGACCGAACGGGCAAGGCGTAGCGGGGTGGACATCACACCCCGTTACACCCCGTGCGTAAGATAGGTATCAACAACTAGCCCGCCTCGCGAGGCGGAGAAAGGCAAGACAATGACCGAATACCAATACAGGGTGGATTACTCCACCGAAGCAGAAGACGGGTGTTACGGACTCATCTCAGCGTTCTATGACGACGAATACAGCGCGGAAACATGCGCGGTCAGGTTGCTCGGAACGGAAACCCGAAGCGGTCACCTCGTTACCGCGAGCAAGGTATTCTCACCCGAAGGGAAATTGCTCAACGAATTCGAGGTCTGAGAAGACCGAAGAAGAAGGGGTGCGGAGAGAAATCTCCCGCCCCAATTTTTTTATGTAGTCCCGCGAGCACGCTGTTTTTATGTAGTCCCGCGAGTCGCGTTGAGAGACGGGACTGTTGTCCGCCTGCTTTGTGGCGCGGGACTGTTTTTGTTGGGGACGGATTTGGCGTGTTTTGGGGACGCATACTTCCTATGACGGTGGCGGAAAGCCGGGTTGGCGTGCAGCCGAAGTTCGGTTTTTTGTTTTTTTGTCGGGTCGGTCGGGTCGGTCGGTCGGGTCGGGTGGTGTGACGCAGGTCTCTTGACAACAACCGTGTTACACCCCTATGTTATTGTATTGGGAGTAAGGCGGTGATACCACGAGTGGACATCACACTCTGTAACACCCCGTGCGTAAAGTAATCAACATCAACTAGCCCGACTACCAAGTCGGAGAAAGCAAGGGAAGAAATGAAACTAACCGCAGAACAGTTGGAGATACTGACCGACGCGATAGACGCAACAGGCGTAGAAATGCGACCTTACTCAGGTCGCGGTATGTACGGACAGTCGTGTCTCGGGATAGTCCCCAACACCGACACCGCACGATACTTCATGCATCTCGCGCAAGTCCTCATTGGGGACGGGCAAGAGGAAACGCTTGACCTACTCATGGGGAGTCCTTCGCGAGAGGATTCACTCGGCAAGAACACCATCGTCTACTTCCCGACTCTTCTCGTTGAGGACGAGGACGAGGACGAGGACGAATTGGTATGACCGCGAGGTGGGCAGGGTGTGGACATCACACCCTGTAACACCCCGTGCGTAATGTAGGTAGGTAAGAACAACTAGCCCCCGAGAGGGGAGAAAGAGATACAAGTGGAAACAGAAATCAAGAACGATGAAATCGCTGAGGCGATAAACATCGTCACGAACGCTGTCGCTGAACACGGCGCACCTGTGTGGGTCGTCAAAGTTCCGACACGGATACGACAACTCGTACCTGCGAACATCAAGGCAGGACTCCTCGCAACCGCGAAGATAAGCGAAGGTTGGGCGAAAGACATAGACGGCTCGTACATCAAAGGACGCTTGGACTACCGCTCAGTCATCATCACATGGGCGAAGGACAAGGTGTTTCAGCAGGTGACCGTCAAGGAAATCGCTGAGGCGACAGGCGCGTCACAAAACATCGTGCGCGATGTCATCAACGACCGACCCGACATCTTCCGCAAGAGCGAGGGTTGGACATACGAAATCAGAGACCCACAAGCAGACAGAAAGGCAGGACAGAAAAAGTGAAGACATACATCAAGTACGAACTATCGGACGGCTCTTACACCTTCCATACGGCACTCCCTATGGGGGTGACCTTGACCAAGCACCTATGGGACGCGGAACACGACTATCTCGTCGTAGATGTATCCCATTGGGACAAGCAGGACAAAGAAGCGTTCGGTGAAGCACCGAGCGGAGACCAACTCGCACAACTAGAAGGTCTCTTGGAACTCATCACAAAAAAGGAGAACAAGTGAAAACCGAAGTAACAACCAAATACGAAGTAGAACCCAAACAGAATCAGGGCGACCCCGCGTTCTATGTTTGGGACGGACAGGCGCACGAACTCGTCGCAACCGTCCTCTACGGCGAACGCGAGATTCGCGTGTATTGCGACGGCGAGATGCGACTCAACATTTGGGAAACCAAAGAGTCTCGCGACCGAGGTGACTCACCTGAGGTCGTGCGATACTGCGACAAACTCCAAGAGAACGGAATCACCACCGACGAAGACATCACCAAAGCAGACGAAGAAGGTCGCTTGGAGTGGGTCAACAACGCATGGTTTGACCTTTACGCATACGGTGAAGGTATCACCGATGGTTGGTTGGACTGCGTGGACTTTGACCTCGTGTCTGCGGTCAAGGGAGCAGAAGAACTCATCACCAACGACGAGTTTTGGGGAGGTGTGAAATGAAAGTGAAGGACATCATCTCCGTACTCAACGAGCGATACGGCAAGGACGACGACATCGTTGTCATTTGGTGGGACAGCGAACTCTTCATGTCGTACGACCACGATAAGGACGAGGAATACCCTCTGTCCAAGAAAGTGTGGGAGAACGCTGTGAACATCTTGGAGAACAGGAAGGACGGTTTCGGCGACCACCTCAACGAACTGCTCCACGACGAAATACAGAACGCTGTGAACATCGCAGAGAAAGAAGAGGAGAAGTGAAGACCGTAATCACAAAACCGCTAAAACCGAAGACCGACGCGCAGGGCAACCGCGTGTGCGCGTGGGAAGGGTGTGCGACGCGCTTGTCGCGATACAACGACCACATCGTTTGTCGCGCTCACAGCGTTGAGTACGCGGTAAACTATCTACCGATACACGAGGACAAATCATGACCAATAACGAAGAACAACTTCTCGTATCCATGTACGGTGCTACCGAACTCGTGGACAAGGCTCTCAAAGACATCGCAGGCAGAGACCTCGTGTCCACTCAGGAGATGACCGACCTACTGTTGGACATCAGGCTGTACCTCATCACCGAGCAAGAAACGAACAAGCAAGTAACATCGTCAGAGTGAAAGTCGCGTGTTCCATTTGTAACGAGATGATAGACACCACCACGATGTCCACCTATGTGAAGGTGGTCGGGTGGGCTGAGTGGAAGAACGACCGAGTTATCGGAAACATCAAGAACCCCTCCACCCCCGTCGGGTACGCACACAAGACTTGTGTTGAGTCACCCAAGTCCCGCGACCAAATCGCGCTGTTCTAGTCCCGCCCCCGAACCTGCCCCGTAAGTCCCGCCCCCGTTCCCCATCGGCGGGACTGTCGTGCGCCTCCCCACCATCGGGACTTGTGCGCGCCTGCGCCCCCACGCCCCTGCGCCCCCACGCCCGTGCGTGAGCGCAATTCTTCCCTTGACGGTGGCGGAAAGCGGAAGAAGTCGGGTCGCAAAGTTACTCGTTGGTAACTTACCGTTGGGTAACTTGTGGGTCTTGCTATGTGACGGTTGTCTCTTGACAGGTATCAAAAAATACCATACCATAAATCACACACGGCAACCGACCGTGCGTAACAGAGGTAGGCACAGAACGAAAAGGGATGACACAAACAACCGTGTTACACCCAATCCGTAAAGTGGGAATCAACAACAACAAGACCGACAAGAGTCGGAGAAAGCAAGGAAATAAATGAAAAACCGAATCACTCAAATCACAAAGGATTACCTCGTCGCTCGTGAAGCGGTGGCGGTCGCTGAGAAGGCTCTCGCAAATGCGGAGACGATTCTCAAGCAATCGTTCGCTCAGAACGGCGTTGACTTCAACATCGTTGAGGGCAAGAAGGTTCTCCTCGTCAAGAGTCAGCGTCCTACCTACAATCTTGAGACTCTCAAGGGTCTCGTGTCGGGTGCGATTCTGAAGAAGGTCACCAAGACCGTCATTGACGGAACGAAGTTCAAGGCGTTGGTTGCTGTCGGAGACATCAAGCAAGATGTCGCTGAGGCGGTCACCGACATCACCGATGTAGAGGCTCTCCGTGTCTACGATGTGGACGCAGAAGGCAACGAAGTCAAGAAGGCAAACAAGAAGGTTGCATGAAGTCTCACGGTGCGTGGGGGAGCAATCCCCCACAAACCGTGTAACACCCATCCCATAAGGTGGGTGACATCACACGGAGATACCGACCGTGCGTAATGTAAGTAACAACAACTAGACCGACAAGAGTCGGAGAAAGCAAGGAAAGAAATGGCAAACAAGAAGGAAGAGCGTCAAGACCTTCCGCAATGTTGGAAGGATGTTGAGAACGCTCTCAACGCAGGGATTGACAGGCTCATCCTGTTCGGTCCCCCAGGGACAGGCAAGACCTTCGCAGGTCTCACCTACGGTGACATCAACGCAGGTTCGTACCGTCTCATCTGCACGGAAGAAATGACGAACGCAGATGTGACAGGTCACTACAAACCGAACGCACAAGGTGCGTGGGCGTGGCAGGAAGGCTCTGCTATCAAGGCATGGCAGGGCGACGGTCAGCGTGGCGGTCGTCTCGTGATTGACGAGATTGACAAGGCAGGTGGCGATGTGTTCGCAACCTTGCTCGCAATGACCGACTCCCCTGAGTCAGCGAAGTGGGAACATCCCGAAAGCGGTCGCATCGTGCGTCCGTTGGACGGATTCTCTGTCGTGATGACCACGAACATTGAGCACATGAACGAACTCCCTGAGGCTCTCAAGGACAGGTTTCCTGTGGCAATCCGTATCAACCAACCGCATCCCGACGCTTTGGCTCTGCTCTCCGCAGACCTCCGCAACTACGCGGTGCGTATGGCAGACGCAGGTGAGCGACGAATCTCGTTGCGAACCTTCTTCGCATTTGACAAACTCCGCAAGACGCTAGGTGATGCGGAAGCATCCCGACTCGTGTTCGGTCGTCAAGCGGAAGCGGTCATTGACGCAATCGCGATTGACAAGGTTGGTGCGAAATGACCAACACTCTGAACGACAACATCCGTCCCCTCCCCGAAATGTTGGGGAGGAAGGACAGGAAAGATGAACTCGGTGCGTGGCAGGTAGGCGAGTGCAGACCTGCTCGTGGCGAACCGTTCACCAACATCGTTGACCGCGTGATGCGCGTACCTCAGAAGAACGAGGTGCTTGACCGCGTGGTTCGTGCTCACGAGATGATGCATGCGAAGGTTTCCCCTGCTGAGGATTTCCCGAAGTGGGTGGAGAGAGGAATCGCGTCCGAGACCGCTTTGCGTGTCGTTGAGGAAGTGCGAGTCAACTACCTGACGAAAAAGGCAGGATTTGACATCGGTCAACTCACGGACGGAAGCGAACTCACCTCAGGTATGCAACTCGCAGAACGCGGTGAGTGGGCTCATGCTGTCTACACGGCGGTCGGATACGCGCTCTGTGGCGGTGGCAAGGACTTCCTCACAGGAGTCCGTCGCGTGAACCGCGCATGGGGAGCAACGCTGAAGGACATCATCAAGCGCGTGGAGAAAGAAATCAAACTCGCGGACAAGAGCGGAACGCTCGCGTCTACGGAGATTGACCCACGCACAGGATTGAACCCTCTCGGTTTCTCGCATACGGAACGACTCGCGGAGTGGGTTGACCGTCTCGCGAATCCTCCGAAGAACGAGGACGAGCAAGGTGAGGGCGACGAAGAGGGCGACGAAGAGGGCGACGAAAAGAACGATGACCCTCAGGACAAGAAAGACGGAAACCCGAAGGGCAACGGCAAGGCAGGGAAACAGAAAGACGAACCTGCTCCTGTTGACCCCGACAAGGTGAACCCTGCTAAACCAAGAGGCAATGGCGGTGTTGAGTCGTGGGCGAAACTCATCCCGACGAAACTTCCGTTGACTCGTCGTGCGAAAGGTGGGCTCGGTCGCAAGCGCATCGCTTGCAATGTCGGTCGCAATCCTCGTCGTATCGGCAACGCTCTCGTTGACCCTGATAGGCGAGTGTTTGACCGCACGAAGCGAAGCAACGGCGGTGTCGTCTTGATTGACGGTTCGGGCTCAATGAGTCTGTCTCACAAGGACATCCTTGACATCACGGAGAACGCTCCAGGTGCGACGGTCGCGGTCTACGCAACCGACCCTGAGAACAAACTTCCCAACCTGTTCGTGCTCGCTGAGAAGGGACGCATGGTTGAGAAACTTCCTGAGCGTCACGGCGGTAACGGCGTGGACGGAGAGGCGATTCGTTGGGCGATAAAGCAGAAGCAACACGCTCACGCTCCTGTCGTTTGGATTACTGACGGTCAGGTTCACGGAGTCCGCAATGGATACTCCGATTTCTTGGGCATGGATTGCATCAAGGAAACAATCAAGGGCAAGGTGTTGCTCGCTCCCAATGTCAAGGAAGGCATTGAGGTTCTCAAGGCACTCAAGGCAAGCAAGAAACCGAAGCGTTGGTTTCCGCATGTTTGGGCAGAGACCTACGAACGATTGCAAGGTCGGCGGTTGGGGGCGTAATCCCCTACCGCCACAGAATAACGAAATGTGTTATTCTGTTCGGTAGAGCGAAAGGGCTTTATTTCCTTTCACCTTACGCTCCGAGGGAGTCGGTGGCAATCCTTGCGCCACCACTCCCTCGTTTTATTTGGAGCGTTTGCGAAGAGCCTCACCGAAAGCGATGTCAAAGAATCGGATTGCTAGGTAGCACGACGATACCACGAGTGCCTCCCTGTACGAGAGGGAGACTCCGAGAGGATTCAATCCGAACATCACACCGAGCGCAATCACGGCGGTCGTGAGAGCGAAAGCACCAATGCTCATCGTTAGCATTGACCACACCTGTTTGACGCTCATCTTTTTTTGCTCCTCTATCGGAGGCGATTCTTCGTAATCATCTTGGTCTTCGTCATCAACATTGTAGGGAGGATTGAAGCGACCGTCCCTGCCACTTGAACCAACTCCACCCATACGCCACCGTTCGTTTTCCATTTTGTAATCCTACGAATTGTTGCGGATTATTTGGTGAACGCGCTGACGAGAAAGCGAATACACCTCGGCTAACGCACGAGCGGAGCGACCCTGCCGATACAAAGAAACGATTTCCGTATCACGCACGGAATCCTGTTGCCTCCCAGGTTTCTGTTTCTCCCAACGCCAATCAGGAAAGCCCGACAGTTGCCCAACCCGTTCAGAAGAGAGAGTCCCCTGACGCTGACGCTGACGATTGTACGCAATCCATGCACCGAGTGCGATGTTGCGACCGTCAACGGTTTCCGTGTGAGTTGTCGGAACGAGCGATGTCCCCGTTCGGGCGACATACTGTTCCAATGCTTTGATGTGTGTTGACCAACGGTCATTTCGTGAAATGCTCATAGTCCCGACAATAGTTCGCCGAAGGCTTTACAAATGCAAGTCCCGCCCTGTGCGGGCGGTAGCGGGGCTTGCGGAGCGGGTGTGGACATCGGGACTTGCGGGCGGTTGGGCGCGGTCGGGGGGCGGTCGGGCGCACCTGCGGTTGAGCATCTCTTCGTATCACGGTGGCGGAAAGCCGGTGCTGTGAGTCCGAAATCTTGGAACTTCGGAAATGTCTTGACATCCCGTCACATTCGTATTAGTGTGTGCGTAGTAGATGTTAGGTAGCACACAAATAACCGTGTGACACCCCCACCGTAGGTTGGTGGGCATCAACAACCGCCGACCCGATGTCGGCAGAAAGCAAGGCAACAATGGGTAATCAAGTAGCAGAGGGATACGCAGAGGCAGTTGAGGACGGTCTGATTGACCTGACTCAGGCACTCACTATCCACCTATCAGGCAATCACTATCCACCCGTTCACCCGTCCTTTGTGGATACCGCGTTGGAGGCAATCCGACTCGCTAACGAAGGACAGTTTGACGAGGATGTCACTATGGCGAACGGTCTCGTTCGTTCGGTTCACTTCATCATTGACGGACTCCACTTGTGGGCGTTCGTGAAGGAGAGCGTCTGACATGGAGCGTTGGCAACGAGCATTAGACGCTCACATCACCCGTGAACCCTCCGAGCACGCACCGTGTGAGGAGTGTGGGGAGAACACCCGTACAGATTTGTGGGACGACGAAGCACCCGTGATTTGCTACGAGTGCGCTAACCCGAACGACCCCGAGGTCGTTCAATGGAAACAATGGAAACTGCGTAAGCAGGCTGAGGAAGTCGTCAAAGCAATCCTCGGTAAGTGAGTTGACACCGTAATACACCCCCCTGTAGTATGGGGGGTGAACAACTAGACCGACCAAGCGTCGGAGAAAGCAAGGTAAGCAATGCCAAACGAATGCAGTAACACGCTGACAATCGCAGGTGACCCGTACGAGATTTCTCGTTTCGTGAAGGCTGTGACCGTCAACTACATCAACGAAGAAACGAAAGCACCTGAGACGGACATCCGTATCCTCAAGTCGCTGTACCCGTGTCCTGCGGAACTCTACGAAGTCAAGGCTGACTTCACGGAGAAACCCGAAATGCGTGAGAAGTACGGCGCGTCAGATTGGTACGAATGGTGCAACCGTCGTTGGGGAACGAAGTGGGGCGACTACGAACACCTCATTCCAGTCCACAAGGAAGGCGCGTCAATCGCAATCTTTCAGTTCACGAGCGCATGGTCACCACCTATTGGAGGGTTGGCGTATGTGTCCAAACAGTTCTCAAGTCTGTCGTTCGTTCTCTCTTACGAGGAGGGCGGTATGTGTTTCTTGGGTTCAGCACTCATCATTGACGGTGAGGTCGTATCCGAAATGGAGGGCGAGTACCCCAACATAGACGACTACAAGGCTGACGAAGATGACTACGACTACGACAAGCACTATGAAGCGTTGTCGGAGAACCTCGCTAAGTGCGAGCAGGCTGTTCTCGCGTTCCTTCCGAAGTCGCACGAGCAGTACGGCAAGCAACTCGGAAAGACGCAAGTCTGAGAAACCCTGTGACACCCCTGCCGTAAGGTGGGGACTGTCACAAACACGGGAAACCGTGCGTAACTACAACAACATAAACTAGCCCGACCTGAGGGTCGGAGAGGAGCAAGGAAATGCATACAGGAATAGCACTCGTCGTACAAGCAGACAGCGCAGAAGAGGCGGTCGCTTGTGTGGAACATTTCAACGAGCACAACGCTCAGTGGTCGGATTGGAACGAGCACGGCGGTCGTTGGAGCGATGTCATTGAGGGCGCGGTTCTGCGCTACTCCGATGACCCCAAGAAGTTCAACGAACTCGTTGAGCAATACAAGGGCTACAAGAAGGCGGAAATAGAGCGATTTATGGCTGAGGTTGGCGACTTGACAATCAAGGAAATCGTCACGAACCCGAAACTTTGGCAGGCGAACAAACTGTTGAAGTTGGTGTACGGAGAGTTCGGCGAGAGGCAACATTTCTTTGATGCTGACGCTCACACCACAAGCGACAACTACCTCAACGAGCGCATCAAGGAGAACCCCGACAAGCAGTTCATCGTCATTTGGGACTACCACTACTGACCCTTGACTGTGTGACACCCCTGCCCTATTATGGGGGTGTCACATTCCGAAAGGTTCGTGCGTAATAGAAGTAACAACAACTAGCCCTGCCGAGGCAGGAGAAAGCAAGGAAAGAAAATGGATACCAAGAAACCGTTGAGAGCAGAAGATGTGGCAGAGTTCCTCATCGCTCTCCGTCACGCTCAGCAGGCGATGCTCAACTTGTCAATCAAGTGGGAGAAGTTTGACGGGTTGGATGAAGTCCTGTGCGACGGATACCCGTTTGACAAGTCATTTGACGAGCAGGTCTACGACATGAAGTCGTGGAGTGAGCGTCTTGAACAGCACCACGACAGGATGCGTCTCGCAGAGTTTGAGTTTTGGAAGAACAACAACAAGCAAGGGGGCAACTGATGACCACCGATACGACACTTGAGGAGATGTTTGAGACCGTACTAGATGCGGTTGAAACGGCACACCTCGTAGCGTTCGACCGTTGTCACAAGATTTATTTGGCAATGGACGAGATTGAAGCGAAGTGGTTTAGCGAAAGCAACTACACCGTGTTCAAGGGTTCACCAATAGAGATGTACCTAGAGGTCATCAAATGGTGGAATGAGTCGTGCGGTCTCAGGTTCATCCAATCGGTTACCCACAACGAGACGAACCGCAACGCAGGCTACAAGACCCTCGTCCCACAAGGGGCAGGGGACAACTACGAAGAGGAGGAAACAGAATGAGCAAGAGCAAGTTCAACAAGCACCACTACGACATCCCGTATGTCCACCCGTTCAACCGTGAAGGTGACGATGTGTGTACGGTCGGTCAGTTGAAGAAGATGTTGGAGATGTTGGACGACGACATCATCGTCTTGGTTGGTACGGACACTTGGTACAACAACATTGAGTCCGCTATGTTCCCCGACAATGACGGCATAACTTGTCTGACTTTCGTGCAGGGTGAACCGTACGACACGCGATACCCAAACCCGTTCCCTTTTGAACACGAGGACGACCTAGACGAAGAAACCGCTCGTTTCGTTGAAGAGTTCACAAAGAACGAAGATAGAGAACCGACAGAAGACGAGATTGCTAAGTTCCGAGAGAACGCTTACGAGGAGGTAGCGAAATGATTACCGAGCAAGACAGACTGAACCTCAAACACGGGGACATCGTTGCTCGCAAGTTTCGTGGCACAGTCACCAACTATGTCATCGTCAACCTCACCGCAGGCAAGCGGTGGTTTTGGGTGCGTGACACCCAATGGGGCGACGACGGGTTCTACGACGAAAACCACGATTTGACCGAACCAAAATGGTCGGTCGTATCCACAACGAACAACGAGGAGAACAAACAATGAAAGAACCATACGAGGGCGTGCGTCGGCACAAGTTGCTGACGAAAGAAATCAGGGATGCGCTCCCTGCGCTGTACGCAACCGACGAAGTGAAGTTGAGCGACAAGACGATTGTCTGTAAGTTCTTCTCCCCCTTCAACGGGTGGCGTTGGTACGCAACCGAGTTTGACGGCGAGGACACCTTCTTTGGTGTGGTCGTCGGTTGGGAAACCGAGTGGGGCTACTTCAGTCTCAACGAACTCGCGAGCGTCGCTGTCGCAGGGGATACCGTTCCTGCGGTGGAGCGCGACCTGTCGTTCTCTCCGTGTCTCGTGAAGGACATCCCTGAACTCGCAGAGAAATACGCAACAACTTGAGCGAGGGGGGTTGACAAATCCCCACCGCCACCCTACAATAACAGTAGGTAATAAATAACTACTAGCCCGACTCAGGTCGGAGAAAGACAAGAAATGGCAACCAAGACCGTTATTCTCAAAGAAATAGAACGAGCGGAGAAGGAATACGAGTTCGCGCTCAGCATGGATTGCGATGACGCGATAGAGCGTGCTTACGCTGACGGATACCTAGAGGCTCTACACCACCTCTACGGCTTGTCCAATAAGCGTTCAAAGAAATCAACCAAGAAACCAATCAAGAAGAACTCCAAGAAGAAAGGCAAGGGAAAGAAATGAGCAAGAAGCGTAAAACCAAAACAACGAGCAAGAAGCGTAGAACCAAAAATCGCGAGGTTCGTTTCTTCGTAACTGTCAAGGGGTATGAAACTCTTAGCAACGGTTTGTTTTACCATCAGAAAGTAATCGTGAACGACGGAAGAAGTGTTATGCGTCCTGCGATTGCTGAAATGCATTACAACAGGAAGGACGGGTCGTTGACAGTCAAATACACCGACGGTGCTTCAATCACATTCGGAGCAGAAGAGAGGAACTAATGAGCAAGAAGAAACCAAAGCAAAAGCGCAAGAACGGTGATTACTTCTATCCGAACGCGAAACTTGACGCTCTACCCGAGACCGTCAAAGTCAGTGTTTCTACCACATTCGCAACAAGAGACCTGATTGCAGACATCATCGACGATGAGTATCCCGAATGGGGTAACAACGTCGTGGAATACCTCGGGTATTCACCACGCGATGTCGGGATGGACGAAATCCTTGATTATTGCGTACACCAAGCACAAGCAATACTCCAAGATGAAGTTTCAGATTTGAGCAATCTCGTGTTCACTGATGAACACGGTCAACTCATCTACACCGACCGTAAGTTCGCTTTGAACTTCAATAAATACGGTCAACTCATCTACACCGACTGTAAGTTCGCTAAGTCCAAGAAGTTCAAGAAGTCAACCAAGAAGAACTCCAAGAAGAAAGGCAAGACCAAGAAATGAGCAATAAGTCTGAGATTAAAATTCCAGTGTTTCTCAGTGACGACGAAGAAGAGCGTTGTGGCTTGAAGAATACTTATTACTTGCTTGACTTCACCCAATCTAGGACGGGGAACGGCTCTGCGGCTTGTTTGGGTGTTTTTGGTGAAAACTTGTACGTTTTTCGGCGCAGTGATTTCCTACCCGATGAACGAGAAGCAATTGAGCGTGGTGAGACACACCCCTTTACATACAAACCCCGAAGAAAGACGGGGTTCGAAAAAAGATTACCTCTGAGGCATCTTTTCCTCACCAAAGAGTGGAACGAAGAAAAAAGTGAAGAAATCGAAGAACTACATGAAAAAATTGACGATTTAGTTCACCAAAACATTAAACTCAAAGATGAGTTGAAGAGGGTGAAGAATGAGGCTAAGGCTAAGTCAAAGAAGAAAGGCAAGGTAAAGAAATGACGACCGTCAAATCAGTGATTGAGAAACTACAGAGACTGAACCCCGATGAACACATCCTGTTTGATTACTTCACCAAGCGCGAGGGCGACGAAGTTCTTGCTAACAAGTTTGGCGATGACGAGTTGGAAATGTCGCAAGAGGCTTGGTTGGATGCGGTAGAACGCGCTGAACATTGGTACATCGGTCTTGACGAAGAAACATTACGCGAAGCGGTCATTGGAGCGATTGCAGACGAAGAAATCAAAAAGAAGGGCAAGGTAGAGAAATGACGACCAAGAGGAAAGTCAAGACCAAGAAGAGGGGCAAGGTTTCGCTGTGTTGCGGAACTCCGTTGACGAAAGACAAGTGGGATAGAACCATTTGCTCCGAGTGCGGGCAAGAACTATCCCCGTGCTGTGGCGCGGCGGTGACAGTTGCTTATGACGGCGAGTTGAGTTGCAAAGTGTGTTGGGCGGGTGTGTGGTGAGTAAGGTAATCATCAACATCCAAGACGGCACGGTCGTAGACCTAGACAACTCAGTAATCGTTGATTTGGACAAACTCAACGACGCACAGGAGGCTCTCTACACAGCGTGGGAGCAGGGCGGTAACGACAACACCGCGTGCGAACTCGGCAAGCAGGCAGGCAAAGACCTGCACGGCATCCTGTCGGGTTGCGGTTTCGGCGACCTGAACTACGGCAACAGCATCTCATACTCACCGTCAGGCGTGCGAGACGAAATCCAAGCGTTGCTAGACAACGACCCAACCGACGAGAACCTGTTGATTGCTTCCAAGTGGACGCAGGCAGAGTTGGAGGAGTTCGGGTCGTACGCAATCCAATCCGAGTACCTGTGGCAGGTGTGGAATACGGACTTCATTGAGAACCTCAGGGATTTCATTTCGGCGAAGAAGAACCACCCCATTGACAACAACACCACAACCAAGTAAACTTGTATTGTCATCGTTAAACATTGACGGTGGCGGAAAGCAGTAAGTAATCATGTTCAACTTTAATGATGATAAGTTTGAGTTCATTCAGGATGACCCTGATGTTCTCATGCGTTTGCAGAACCCTGAGAGCGACGAACAAATCACCTTTTTGACCACCGACGGAAAGACGATGGCGGAGGACGAACTGTACCGCGTGGACAACATGGGCGACCAATGGTTCGTCGTAATCAACAACCCGTTGTTGCAGGGGAAGATAGATAGTTCCATTGAGAGGAACAGCGAGGAGTACGGCGTTGCATTGGCTCGTTATCTACCGTTATCATTCGTAATCCAATCGGCTTTGAACGACATCGCTGAAAAAATGGAAGGGAACAAACAATGAAAGCAAGCAAAGCGAAGAACCCCGAAAAGTTCATTTGTCCCCGTTGCGGTGGGCTGATACCTAGCAACGAAGAATGGGGCAGGTATGTAGGGGCGCTGTCTAGACATACGCGGTCTCGCGGTGTACCACCTGTTGAAGTGTGTTCGGCGTGCGGAACAGAGGAAGCACTAGAACAGCATTTCGGGAAACTGACCGCGATTGACGAATACCCGATTATCAACGATGCAACCATTGCGCGCAGGTTCGGTGCTATCGCGATAATGGAACAACGCAGAGAGTTCCTTGACCCACCCGCAGTTAACGATTAACGGTGGCGGAAAGCGGAAAACTTTTCGGCTGACCGCGACGGCTGACTTTTTGTTTTTGTTTTTTTGTGAAGCCGGTGGAGATGGCTATCCCAAGCCACCACCACCGGCGCTTCCTTTTCGTCACAAGGGGGAAGGGAGTCCAAAGGAAGTATTAGCGAAACTACTACACAGCCCCGCTCGCGTGGTGGATACCCGACAGTCCCGTTTGCGGCGGTGATGCACCCAAGTCCCGCCCGACCCACAACAGGTAGTGTCACCCCCCGTCAGTCCCGCTACATGTTGGGTGTTGCGGAAGTCCCGCCGCTGTGCTGCTAGAGTAACGGCTCACCACAAAGACCCCATGAATACAGCAGTAATGGGTTGACGGTGGCGGAAAGCACGGATATCCGAAAGCGAAACGAAAGAGAAGGCTTACCCCCAATCGGGTAGCCCTCCTTCGGCTGCATCGTCGGCGGGGAACGCCAGCAAAAGGTTTCCCCGAACCCCTTCCAAAGACCAGCAAATCAAAGATTTTCGTGGATACCACGAAATCCAACCCGGTTCCGAATGAGTATCTGACGTCAATCAGACGTCACCCGGCTGGTCAGAAAATCAAAAATTTACGATTTCTTCCACGTTCGCACGTGCGATGAACACGCTGCTTGACTTTACTGAAAACATCTGTTACTGTTTCCCTATGATTGCCATGAAAAACCCCGACCTGTTCGGCGAACAGCACCCAGCCGTGCGACGCAAACAGACACGGGAACAGGCAACCAAAGCCCAAAAGGTCGGCGACGACGCAATCCTCCTCGTGTTTAATTACTGGAAGAAGCAGGTTTCCCCGCGGTCACGCGCCGTCCTAGACCACCACCGCAGACAACGCATCGGCTGGGCAATCCACGACTACGGGATAGAAGCATGCAAACAAGCAATAGACGGCATCCTCAAATCAGACTGGCACATGGGCGCGAACCCCGGCAACAAGAAATACAACAGCATCGACGTCATCTTCCGCGACTGCAACCAAGTCGAAAAGTTCATAGAACTAGCGGGGCTCCGCGACGCACGCGACGAATTCATCAACAACCCCGACTGGTAATCTAGGCATTGACGGTGGAGGAAAGCCAGCAATGAACAAAACAGAACTCGCCGAAATAGTAGAACTCATCTACGCCATGTGGAACAAAGAACTCCCCACCAATGTAGAAGCAAAAACCATGACCTACCGCGCATGGAACACCGTCATCGGCGACCTACCAAAAACAGAAATACTAGAAGCCGCTAAACGACTCTCCGCCCGCGAAACCTACCTCCCTACCGCAGGACTCGTCCGCACAGAGCACAGACGCATGACCACAAAAGAACCCACACCCGCACAAGCATGGAACCAATATACCGCCATCCGCGACGCAGTGAACTCAGGAACAACCCAATACGAACCACCCCACCCACGCCTACAAAAAACAATCCAACAAGTCGGACTCAACCTCCACACCAACGACGACCGCAGACACTTCACAGAAACCTACAACACGGTGGAGGAAACCCGATGAGAAAACGCCAAGGACGCCCACCCAAACCCCCCGTAGGCGAACAATCAACCCTCACCATCAAAATCCCCACCCCACTCAAACAACAACTCATCAACCAAGCCGAAGCATACGACATGACCATCACCGAATACTTAACAACACTCATCCAACGAGATGCCGTATAAACCACAACCCGCAACCAACCCCGACGACACAGTCACCCTCACCATCCCAATACCCGGCTGGTTAAAAAACGAACTCATCCAATCAGCACAAAAACACGAAAACAGTTTACAACAACACATAACCCTACTCATCACCAACGCACTCAGAAACACCCAAAACAAACCACCCCTAAACCCAACACCCCCCAACCCACTCCAACCAATCCACAACTACCTACAAGGAAAACCCACACTCCAACCCTGCGGACAAACCACCTGCACAAAAACCCCGACCCAACTAAACAACCACACCTACTGCAACACCTGCGGCATCCGCCTCCACTAAACCAAACAACCAAATACAAAACACACAAAACCCAAAAAAACCACGCACGCGCTGACTTTCGGGGTTTTTATTTTTTGGTTTTGGTTGGTTGCATGGTTTCTGGTTTGGGGGTGTGTCGTGTGCATTGGGGTGGGTGGGTGAGTTTGATGTGGGTGGTGATGGTGTTGTTGCATTTGGGGCAGTGCCAGTGTTGGGTGGGCATGGGTGGTGGTTATGTGTTGTCCCACATTTGTGCGATGGATGGTCGGGTGGGTTTGATGCCTTGTCGTTTTTGTTCTGCTGCGAGTTGTCTTGATGTCATGCCTGCCCATACGCCGTGCATGTCTACGGGGTGGTATTCGAGGGCGTTTTTGAGGCAGGGTTGTTTGACTGGGCAGGTTTCGCAGATTTGTCTTGCTGTTTGGATGTAGGTGATGTCTTTGTGTTTTTTGGGGAACATGAGGTCTGTTTTGCCTCGGCATGCTGCGTGTTCTTGCCATCGGTATGGTTTGTGTGGGTTGTGGGTGTTCATGTTTGTATAGTTATTTTTTGGTTGTGGTTTTGGTGGTTTGTTTTGGGGGTTTGTGGGGGGTTGTGGTTTGGGTTTGGGTGTGGTATGGGTGTCCTGTGTTGGGGTCGTATCGGGCTGCGATGGCGATTGCTTTGAGTGCGTGTTTGCGGGCTTGTTGTATGTTGCGGGGTGTGGGCATTGAGGTGAGTGCGCCTAGGGCGTATGGGGCTCCTGTTCCGAGGGCGTAGTTGTTGTTGTGGTCGGTGAACCATGAGTAGTCGGAGTCGATGTTGTAGAGGGTGGCGTTGATGGCGAGGAGGAGTTCGGAGCCGTGTGAGGCTTGGGGGTTGTCTTGGCTGGTTGTGGTGTAGCCGTGTGTTTCGAAGAGTTGTTTGATGGTGGGGATGATTTTGTTGGTGATGTGTTCGTCTAGTTTTTTGCCTTTTAGGGTGGGTGGGCAGGTGGGGAGTTGGAGGGTGTGGGTGAGGAGGTTGATGGCTCTGAGGTCTCCTGCTGTGGCTATGAGGTATTTGCCGTTGACTGCTATTTTGGAGACTTCTTGTTTGAGGGTGTTGATTTGGGTGGGTGTGCCGTCTTCGGCTTGGGTGGTGATTCGGGTGTCTGCTGTGATTAGGCAGTAGTCCGCTCCCTGTATACCGATAACCGTAGTCATGGCTATACGGTTCTAGGAAACGTGGAAGGAACAGCGCGGCGTTGCTTTACACAAGTCATTCGTCATCATCTTCTTCTGATTCGCAAACGGGGTGGTGTCCCCACAGGTTCGCGTATCGGCATGGGCAGGCGAGACTCATGCGGAGTATTCCGTTCCTAGATACATCGCCCACCCGTCATAGATGGGAACGCAGTGGTAGGTGAAGCGGTGTTCGCCTTTGTTTTGATAGTGGACGATTGCGACTCCCTGTTGCCAGTTTTCGTGGCGTCGGATTGGTCGCCCGTCTAGGTCTACTCCGCCTTTCGTGGAGGGGATTGCGCCGTCTATGCGTGCCAAGCATCCTGGTGATGCCGCCATGATTGTTTTTGGTCCGTCGTAGTCTTCGCGAGTTTTGTAAGCGGTTTCTATTCTGTGGATGTGTCCGTAGATAACTGATGTCTTCTCGGCGTTGAGGTACACATTGGCGGTTGACCCTGATGATTTGACGCGGTCGCCGTGGATGATGCGAAGTTTCTCGTTCAACCAATAGTCGCCCGCCGGATAGCCAGGTTTGTAGGTGATATCAAAGTCGTCCATGCGACATAGGTAGGGAACGGAAAGAACCGGCCACGATTCAGGGGTGTTGCCTTTTCGGAGTCCGTATGCTGCGGATGCGTTCATTACGAGGAATTTTGGCATCCGTTCTTCGTGGTTTCCGGCTAGCCATGTGATTTTGGCGAATGGTGCCGCTCTTCTAATTTCGGCGCAGAGTGTTGTTGCGCGGTCTATGGATGCTTGGGTGGTTTGCTGGTAGGACGGGTAGAGAATGTATTTGCCCATTTCGGGGAGGTCTAGGTTGTCGCCTAGAAGGACAATTTCGTCGGGTTTGGTGTCTGCGACGAACTGTAGGGCGACGGTGATAGCACGCTCGTCGTGTGTTGGTTCTAGTTCGCCTGCCTTGTTGCGGAAATATCCGATTTGGATATCAGGCAGTATTACGCAAGTTTTGTAACCTGTTTTCTGTTTTGTCGTTTTGTCTTTGCTCGGGGGCAGTTTTATTGATGGTCCTTGGGTGATTACCGGCCACGCCGGTCCCTGTTCCCACGATGGGGAGAATTGTATGGCTGCGAGGTCGTGGATTTCGGCTTCGCCTTCTGCGTCCTTTGTGAGTGTTTGGTAGAGGGATACTTGTTTGATGTCGCCGATTTGGTCTAGGTCTATGTCTTTGGCGACGAGCATGTCGGCTATTCGTCCGAGGAGTTTTTCTTTCCTTGCCCTGGCTTCTTTTTCTGTTGCTATGTTCGTCAGGTTATTTTTGAGGGTTTTCATTTGTTGGTCTCCGTATTGTTTGGATAACATAAGCATTTCTTGTCATTTGGTTCTGTAAAACATTTACGGTGTTTGGTGATGCTTTCGCGGGAGATGGCGATGCCTTCCTGCTTCAGGGCGTTGTAGATACTCATCGTTGATGCTTCTGAGCGGAGTGCGTCAAAAAGTGCTTCCCGTGTTTCTTCATCTAGTTTGATTGCTATGCGCCCGAGGGGGCAAGCAACACTATTGCCGACACTTGTCTCGGCAATGACTTTTAGTTGACTCAACAAGTTTTGACCCGTCGCATTAGTCGGCGCCATGTTGTCTCCTGTCTTCTATGATGCCATAAAATCACATTCGTCAATAAAAGTCAAGCACTATGGAACAAATACAAATTAGAGACGTAGCAAAGATTGCCTTCAGTAATAAAAATTTTGTCTGCTATCAACTGTGATAATGTTCGTTTTGTGCCCACCCCCCATGACAATCGCAGAGACCATGTATTGCGGGAGCCCCTAGAAAGGGCTGTGGCTAACGCATTGGCGAACAATGCCGACCTAAAGGGATTGGTGGAGTCGGTGCTTTTGGAGTTAGATGAGCAAAACCTTATTTCGTACAAACCCAAGAGTTCAATTAATTTGTTTACACCTGCTGGTCGGTTGGTGATAATGTTGATGGAGAGACCGTGTTTGACTGTTCGCGAAATGTCGGTTACACTCGGCTGTTCACAGACCGCGGTCATAAAAGCACTATCCGTGTTGGATAGAGAAAAATTGATAAAACGCAGGAAGGTCAAAGGGAGATACGAGTATTCGCTTGATTACGGTAAACTCAAAAATCACGCAGAGTTGAGAAGATTAATACGGGTCTTGTCAACCTTGTTGGTTGCATCTGATTAATTGAATAAAACAAATTTTTATCAAACGGGGTGTGGCGCAATGGATAGCGCGACGGACTTCTAATCCGTAGGTTGCAGGTTCGACCCCTGTCACCCCGGCGAATGGTATTGTCAGCCAATGAGATTTGATGCGCCGATAGGGATGTTCCCAATCATTATCTTTCAGTCGCGCTACGGAGGCGTATACGAAGGCGGGCTATGGTTTGCGATAGAACAGTGCGACGACCCCACAGAAACGCTCCTAGGGGCGTATGGCGATGACGATGAGTGTGTAGCGTGGTTCACGGAGAACGACCACGCGGTCGGAGTTGGGGCTACGCCGAACGAGGCGTACACCATGTTGCTCGCCAAATCTGTGGAGAGACATCAACCTACTGTTGAGTAACCATCCATGCTGAGAATGCTTCATCCTGCACTGGTATAACCCATACTTGACAAGACCCGAGTTCTTGTCGTGGTGTACCAATAAAATGCCAAGCAACTTCCATTTCTGCCGAAGGTGTTGCTACACCGACATTGCATTCCATGCCGAAAGTTTGTAGGAACCATTTGACTACACACGGTGTTTCTTCGTGGGCGCACGGAGCAAACGAATTTCCCTCGTGGGGGCAACGCACCCTAATTACTTCCAACTCTCCTCTATTGATTTGTAATTCAACGACATGACCATCGCTGTGCCACACCATTGTTTCTGAGGCAGTATCGCTCATAGTTATCAGCCTACTAAATACGAGAACAGTTATCAACACCCCTACAGGTGGTCGTCATGGAGCCTTTCGCGGCAACGTCCGCTACTACAAGTTTACTCATAAAGGGAGTGGTCGCCGTGAACATATCGCTTCCACATTTTTCGCCAATGAAAAATCGGATATGCAATAAACAGGGGAACAATTAGGTAGGTGAATATTTTCAAATATTTTTTGAACATACTTTCAGTATATTCTGTTCAGGCTTCAGTATCAACAGACTCTTTACCCGAATCAGACTTGTTCCGACCCGTAGAAATCATGAGCCCTGCAAGCGTTCCCGTGATAAAAGTAGCCACCGATGAGAGCACGCTGAAAAACATTTTGTCGTTCTCTGCCTGCACCCCAATTGGCTGGGCGACGAATACGAGTGCATACAGAACACCGATTGTTGTAATTGTTAAAACCCCGCCCAAGATGCAGCCAACAACAAATTTAAGTCTTGCATCTAGTTCCTCTGGGGTCAATCGCTGTTTATCTTTCAT
>Ga0194130_10000796_pt1 | contig 55851 bp, 50 predicted proteins | sample TA2KigsurfametaG_FD_160084 | JGI IMG/M metagenome (GOLD analysis project Ga0194130, IMG submission 160084) | Freshwater microbial communities from Lake Tanganyika, Tanzania - TA2015050 Kigoma 12 surface | ecosystem: Environmental > Aquatic > Freshwater > Lake | place: Tanzania: Lake Tanganyika...
CCGCCTTTGCTTCTGCTGCCGCCTTTGCTTCTGCTGCCGCCTTTGCTTCTGCTGCCGCCTTTGCTTCTGCTGCCGCCTTTGGTTGTTCAAGTGCTTTTATCATTTCGATCGCACGCTCACTAAATATTTTTGGTGAACATTTTGAAAAAAATTCTAATGCAGAAACCGATACTGGATTTTGATCTTTTAAAAAATTATATACATTTTCTGATGACTCATCTACCTTGGATATTTCTTCTTTTATTTGTTGTTCGTCTTTTGGAACTAATAATGAAAAATGAATTGCCTTACCTGTATTCTCATATGTACCATCCCCTTTTTTACGCATTCTTAACGGATGAAACCACATGTAAATAGTTGGTTTTTTTTTGATTTCACTTAATATCTCAGCGATACTTGTCTGCGTTTCTAATGGATCATAATTATCATCTTCATCTGTTATTAATAGAACTGATAAGTTATTCATATATTCTTCACTTTCACTTATATTTTCAGTTTCACCATTATTTGTTCGGTATACTTGAAACTGATAAGGAGATAATATTGAAAATACACCCAGTTCAAATACTGGTATCGACGCGCCTTTTTTACATATAATAGGTATTATTACACCATTATCATAATGAATTTGATCATTACGGTGTTTTATTCCGAAATATTTATTATAAAAATCGTCAGGGGTTTGAAGGGTTTGAAGATTCGACCTGTAATAACTGCATAACGCATCACGCAAAGTATCTTCATTTATGTCTTCACTCGTTGTATCGAGTATGTGTATACCTTTTGCAATTGTATCAAAAAAACAGTCACCGCCACCATAAACTTCTACACAATTAAAGTTTTCTTTTAATTCTTCAGGTAAGTCGTCACTACCGACTAGGCGTTCTTCACTTGCACTTGCCATTAAAACTTATTTTTATTATATTTATTATATATAAAGACATATATAATAAATATAGTATACTATTTGATATTTATATTCAATTATATTTTTTACGGGTATGATTTTTATTTTTATTATACATTTTATTTAATTTAAATTTATTTATTTTTTCACTTATTTTTGATTTTAGTATTTTTTTTATTCTGCGTTTATTTTTTTGTTTTTGTGCTTCGGCTTCTTTCTCCTTAAATTTCATAATTTTTTTAATACATTTTTTTTTTATACATTTTTTTATTTTTTTATTTATTTTATTTTTCAATGAGTTTTTATTTTTTATATTTCTGATTTTCTTTTTTATTGTTGAATGTTTTTTTTTTAATATATAATTCATTTTATTTCTGTTTCCTTTTCCTCCAGTGGTACATGAAACAATTTTTATTTTTTCGTCTAATAATGAATTTAATTTTGATACAACTTTACTGTCAGTATTTTTTATTTCATTAAATATGGGTAATGTAAAAAGGTCTCGACCCAAGTTTGAATTAGTATTATATGTTAAATTGTATATTGACTTTATTTGGAAATTATTCCATGATGGATTTTTTTTTCGTTTTTCATGAATGAAAATGATTCTGTTGAATATTTCATTCAAGTATAAGTTCATTAATAAAATGCGTTGTGGCGATACTGTTGAGTCATCAGGCGGCAGTGGTAGTATTCCCTCTATCAATTCCGGTAGTGCCAATGCTTTAAATGAAGGCGATAGTTCTACTTTTGGCATAGTCATGAATCCAATAAGTTGTTGTGTTTTTTTTGGTAGTGGTGACATTACTGTGGCAAATGACAACTCAGGTGATGTAAGTTCTGGCGTTCCCATGAGTTGAAAAGATGGTGCTGTCAATGATGACGATGCAGATGGTAATGTCATGAATTCTGGCGCTGATGAAGATGTTGGTGGTTGTGCCATTAAAAAAAAATCTGGCGATCCTAGTGATCCTGGTGGCGACGGTGCCATTGATGGTGGTTGAAATTGTGCTGCTTCTGATGGTTGTGATCCCATTGAAAACGATGATGCTGTTGCTGTTTTTGACGGTTTCGGTTCCATAAATAATGATGATCCAAATGATGCTGATTCTTCTGCTTCTGATGGTTCTGATCTCATAAATGATGGTGATGACCCAAATGATGCTGGTGCTGCTGCTTCTGATGGTTGTGATCCCATTGATAATGATGGTGATGACCCAATGGGTGCTGCTGTTGCTGTTTTTGACGGTTTCGGTTCCATAAATAATGATGATCCAAATGATGCTGATTCTTCTGCTTCTGATGGTTCTGATCTCATAAATGATGGTGATGACCCAAATGATGCTGGTGCTGCTGTTTTCTTTGCCGTTGTTTCCATAAATAATGATGATGATCCAATGGGTGCTGCTGTTGCTGTTTTTGACGGTTTCGGTTCCATAACTAATGATGATCCAAATGATGCTGATTCTTCTGCTTCTGATGGTTCTGATCTCATAAATGATGGTGATGACCCAAATGATGCTGGTGCTGCTGTTTTCTTTGCCGTTGTTTCCATAAATAATGATGATGATCCAATGGGTGCTGCTGCTGCTGTTTTTGACGGTTGCGATCCCATTGATAATGATGATCCAAATGATGCTGATTCTTCTGGTTTTGATGGTTTCATTGAAAACGATGATGCTGGTGCTGCTGTTTTTGACGGTTGTGATCCCATTGATAATGATGGTGATGACCCAATGGGTGCTGCTGTTGCTGTTTTTGACGGTTTCGGTTCCATAAATAATGATGATCCAAATGATGCTAATTCTTCTGGTTCTGATGGTTTCATTGAAAACGATGATGCTGGTGCTGCTGCTTCTGATGGTTGTGATCCCATTGATAATGATGGTGCTGCTGCTGCTGCTGTTGCTGTTTTTGACGGTTGCGATCCCATTGATAGTGATGATCCAAATGATGCTGATTGTTCTGCTTCTGATGGTTTCATTGAAAACGATGATGCTGGTGCTGCTGTTTCTGATGGTTGTGATCCCATTGATAATGATGGTGCTGCTGCTGCTGCTGTTGCTGTTGTTTGTTGTGGGATTGGGGCGCGTGATAATGAAACTGGTGTTTTCTTTGCCGTTTCCATAAATAATGGTGATGCTAATGATGGTGCTACTGCTGGTGATGATGCTTGTGATCCCATTGGTAATGATGGTGTTACTGCTGGTGATGATGCTTGTAATCCCATTGGTAATGATGGTGTTACTGCTGGTGATGATGCTTGTGATTCCATTATTGGTGATGCTAATGATGGTGCTACTGCTGGTGATGGTGATTCCATTATTGGTGATGCTAATGATGGTGCTACTGCTGGTGATGATGCTTGTGATCCCATTGATAATGATTGTGCTACTGCTGGTGATGGTGGTTGTCTAAATCTTGGTCTTGCTGGTCCCATAAATTGTGACGATGGTTGTTGTTCTTCATCTGAAAATGATGGTGCTGGTGCTGCTGATGGTGGTTGCGTTAATCTTGATCTAATTCTTGGTCTTACTGGTGATACTTGTGGTCCCATAAATAGTGACGATAATGGTTGTTCTTCTTCATCTGACGATGCTTGTGACATAAATCCCGCTGGTTGTCCATTCATTCCTCCAATTTGTGTAAAATCGGTCAAATCGGAAATGTAATCTTTAAAATTTAAACTTCCAAATCTTATAATTGTATTTTTTTTTGAATTAACATATGGAATTATAAATCGTTTTGTGTGATATAGTATGTTATTATTGTTTGTGTATTTTATTGTGACTATTGGTGGTTGGATTTCTAATTCTAAATTATTATTATACCTAATGACGCTTATAGCTATATAAAGAATCGTTTTTGTGTCATCTAATAAATTTCCATTCAGGTTGTATAATGCATCTTCATCAACATATTCGAATAATTGTCTTGTGATATTGTTTGTGTTGTACATTCCAATAATTATGTCACCTACTTTAAAACCAATAATAGCTGCAAGACTTTCACAATTTATGCCATCAATAATGTAATATTTTTTCGTTGTATCTAGATTAAATTTTTTCAACTCGTTAACAGATAGTTGTCTTAAAGTAAAACCAAGTATTTCACTACACTTTTGTTTTTCTTTACGTTTTATTTTGTCATTTAATATCCTACCAAAAAAAATAGAGTTAGAAATCAAAGAATTTTTTATTTTTAATTCTTCAATTTGTAATTTTTTACTATCAACAAATTTTTTAGCTCTTGGATAAATTTTATTATTTCTAATTTTGAGTACTTTACTGGTTATTGGATCAACAACGTCTACTTCATTTGAATATAATATATCTTGAATCGTTTCAAAGTTAAAATTCTCTGGTGTAATTGGCGGAGCAGCGGGAGTTGTCATTTATTTTTCCACTAATTTTTTATTATTTTTTATTGTTATAATTCTTTTACTTTGATTGATTTAATTATTATATATTATATTTTATATTTATTATAATAATTAAAATATAATATAATTAAAAAAATAAAGTCTTAAAAGTTCATCATTGTTTTAAGCTATTGACCGACTTGTGTTATCGGTGTCCATTTTTTGAATTTATAATGATAAACACACTTCATCAGTATTTTTTTTGACATGTCAACGAATTTATCTATATTAATATTTTCAAATTCATTTTCGTCATCACTTTCTTCTAATGCATCAAGCGAGTTATTTTCTTTAATTTTTCTAAATATAGAATTCATCATTACACTTGTTTTATAATTGGGTATAGATGCAGTCAATTCATTGTCGTCAATGTTTCCGTTCGGGTCAGAAAGGTGGTAGATGTCATTTTGTAAATCGGCTCTTACCATGAAAATTTTATATTTACTGTGATGTACATGTTGTTGACTTGTTGTATGTGATGAAGAGTTACGGGTTGGCGCGTTTGGCGCGTTTGGCGCATTTGGCGCGTTTGGCGCGTTTGGCGTGCTTGAAATCGAGTTGAAGTAAAAAATATTTTCATATTCATTATTTGAATTATTCCAACATTTTTTCTGAATACAAAATGGATGATAAAATGGTTTCATATCATGCGCGTCCTTGAATGAAGATAAAATATATGGTATTCCAATTTCAACGGAATTGTGTTGTTTTTGTGAATGCGGATTTGGTATAGGTTTAACTTGTTGATTCAATGACTGTTGATTAAAAAACTTATTTATTTTTTTAAATTTATCGACTACGCTTGTTGCATCCAAGTGTAGTCCATCAAAATAATGAATATTTTCAATTGTGAAATAGTATGTGTTGTAATTATTTCCATTACTGTTTTGTCGAACATAAAAATGAGTTCCGTATAATACTGTGTTGTTTGGAAACATGTGAGATACATTTTTTACTTGTATAGAAATGATTTCTCGTTGAATATTTAACTCTAAAAAATAGCACTTGTTATTTTTAAACCATACAAAATATTTTTTTCCTTTTGGAATGATAAAATAAAAAAATTCTTTATTATCGTGATTATCATCATAGTTGTCAATGTTGGATTTATTATGTGAAACTTTCTTATAATGTTTTGACTCATAAGAAAATTTTATTTTTGGGAACTGTTTCAGTATGTCTTCATCATTGGTGGTGGTGTTGGTGGTGTTGATTTTTTTTTTGTACACCGCAAAGTGATCTTGTTGTTGCATTGACTGTGTTTGATGACTGAACTGCCTTGAGTATAAGTGTGGCGTTGTTTTTATTACATTATCGCCATATATATTATCGTAACCACGACATACCATACATTCATAATCATCATCATCATATGAAAAAACTATTTGGAAAATGAAAATGGTGTAATAGTTGATGATACAGCAGGTGTGCCGCCAATTTCTTTCATAAAACGAATGAGTTCGTCTTTCATTGACTGTGAAGAAGAAGAAGAAGAAGATGACGATGATGGTAAGAAGTTATTTTTTGCAATTCCATCACTATTTTTTTTTTGTTCTAATGAATGAAATAGTTCGTCATACTTTTGCTGCGGAAGAGTTACCAAGTCTTTTACTTTTGGTATTGTGAGAGTAGAAATAAAAAAAGTGTAAAGGTAATGAAGAAGGAAAATAAAAATGAGTGATAGTACAGATACTTTAAAAATCCAGTACCACATTTAAAAAAGTATAGTTTCAATAATTTTATTATATATAAATATAACTTTAATACAATAAAAACGTAGAATAATAAAACAATACAACTATTTTTTGTTACCTAAGTTAATTATTTGTTAATACAAGTAATATAAATAATAAGTGTCGCTCACTGCACATCTGTAAATTTGAAAGTAATTCCATATTCTTTAACATTTTCCCAAATTCCCGAAATTTTCAACATGATGTTGCATTTTTGGATGTTTTTATTTGTATCTGAAAATAATTTGATGCTACACGATTTCATTTGATTTGATAAGTTATAAACGGGAGTTTTAAGAGTGTTGCTTTTACTTGTTGAATTCAAAAAATGGTTATATTTTTCGAGAATTGATGTTTCTAAATTACAAATATTTGAAATCGTTTCCTTGTTGGAATACATGTCATAGGTTATGATATTTTTATTGAATGATTTGGAGATTGTAACAAACGACAGCTTAACAGGAAATATCAATCCAATTAATGAAACGTCGTTGTCCGAGTAGTTTATGCGTATAAAAAAACTGTCATGAATGATTGAATTTTGGATGGGTTCACTAAAATATAAATGTTTCAAGTTTATAAAACTGCGTGACTCCTCCTCCTTATCATCGTGGTGTTCTGCGATTCCGTCGCCACATGAAAGAGGAGTCATTTTATTTGTTTTAAATGTTAAATTCAACATCATATAATATGTACAATTGCGGTACTACTGTATATTTGTTTTTTTGGTTTATATTCTTTTTTTTATAATGTAATAGACTGGGAACCCCAAAGGGAACCTACGGTTCCCCTTTAACCCCTCCCTTCAATTATGGGGAAGGGGTCAGAGGGGACAGCATGTCCCCTGCCCCTCCTATAAACAATAATGCTCGATTAATATCTGCAAAGATGTTTTTAAAAAAGAAAAGATTGCGATTCCAATTTTTACTTCAATTGCATTTGAACTTTGTTCCAAGAATAAAAGTAGTGGAACCTTTATATTAAAATTATAAAAAAAAATAAAGTAACAAAGTATAAATGACAATATGTGTATTAGTTTATATTTTATATTTTTAAAGTAACTCCAGTTGTCAACATAACTACACATTGATGTTTCCGCACATCCTTTAAAGAAAAAATAATATGTATCAAGTATTCCATTCATTATTTTATGCAGTCCATTTTTATTGTTTTTTAAAATAAGTGACTCTTTTATTTTATCTTTACCAAACATACTAATGTACAATTGTTTTCTTTTACCATTTTCAAATATGTGAGGTGTGCATCCATCCATGTATCGATTTCGATACAGTAGTTTGTTGATAGTGATGTGTGGGATATGACAAGATTTTTTTATTGTTTCAAATACATCTTTTATCGATTTATATTTTTTTTTTACAATTTTTCTACGAAGTTTAATATCAAAATAAGTAATATAAAGTTTTTTATTGATAGTTTTAAGAATGGAATTTTCATCAGGAGGTAGTGATTGTTTGATGTTGTCGATTAAAATTTGAATGGTTGACTTTGTGAAAATGAATGTTTTGTTGCACCTGAAACTTGACACTGCCATATCATACAGTTTCTCTTGAAATAGTTCAAGGTTGTTTGTTAAAAATAAAAAAGCAATCAAAGAACTTGCACTACATGATGACATTTTATGAATGCGAATTAATTTTCTCTCTTGCATTTCGCGTAAAAAGTACAAACATCCGACCAAGTAGTTTGAATTGAATGCTCCTCCACTCATTGTTATATCCAGATCTAGAATACAACTATTTTCATTCATAATTTTTTTACTTATGTTATCAACTAAACTCGACACAATCTCGCGCATATTTATTGTAACCATCGGAAAGGTTTCTCTCAAATTTAACGCATTTGGATTCTGTGCCTCGGTTTCTATCCTTAAACTTGATAAATACTTATTTGATAAATATAAAAATAAATATAAAAAAATAAGTATATATTTTTCATACTTGTTTTTTATAATAAATATAATTTTATAATTCGATTGATTATTTTCACAAACAAACAAATGAAAGTTGCAAAGTCACATGTATGTCATTTTGATGACTATTTACAAAAAAATAAAAAACATTCCATGCATCCAAAACTTTGCGCGCTGTATCATAAATTTCCAAGTTCAATTCATAGTTTAAAAAATTTGATATTTTATGGTCCATCGGGTGTTGGGAAATACACTCAAATGTTATCGTGCATACATAAATACAGCCCGAGTGAATTGAAATATGAAAAACGACTGACAGTAAATTTTAATAAGGAACAATATTTGATAAAAATGAGTGACATTCATTTTGAAATTGACATGTCTCTCTTGGGATGCAATGCGAAACTTTTGTGGAATGAAATATACTTGCAAATTATAGATGTTATTGTGTCTTCTTCATCACATAACCAGGTTGGAATTATTGTTTGCACACAGTTTCACAAAATAAACAGCGAATTGCTTGATAATTTTTACAGTTATATGCAAGGTATTAATTCTGTGCGACTGAAATACATATTAATATCAGAACATGTTGGTTTTATTCCGGATAATATAATGCAAAATTGTAAAATTATTCATGTTCCCAAACCCACCTTGTTGAATTATAGTAAATGTTTACAAGTTCCACACCCAGAACCTCCTTCGCAAGCACAGTTCCAACAGTCACAGCATTCTTTGCCTTTACCTTTACCTTTAGATGACACGAATTTGTCATCACCTATTTCGCAGTCAAACATGGTGGCTTCGACAGTTAAAACAAAAACACTTCATAAATATGAAATGATAAATTCGTGCCCTTATGAAAAGCTCTGCAAGTCGATACTTGATATTTTGAAAAACCCGGATGATTTGAAATTTTTAACTTTTCGAGATGTGTTGTATGACATTCTTATTTACAACTATGACTTGGGGGAATGCATATGGTATATTTTAAATGATTTGATCAGCTCTGGACTGTTAAGGTTGAATGATTTATCAGATATTTTAATTGAAACGTATACTTCGCTGCAGTATTTTAATAATAATTATAGACCCATATACCATTTAGAAAATTACATGTATAATATCATATCAAGAATACATGGATACGGAATCATCAAAAATTAAACTCAAAATAAAAAATGCAAAAAAAATATTAGGTTTGACCCAAAACAAAAAATATACTTTTACAGAAATAAAAAAACACTACAGAATTTCTGCGTTAAAAAATCACCCCGACAAACATTTTAATTCTGATGAATCAACGGCAAAGTTTAAAGAAATTAATGAAGCGTATGAGTTTTTAATTCATGAAAATGTTGACAGTGAATGTTTTTATAATGATAGTAAAGATGATGAAAATAAAGAATATAATAAAAAAGAAAATTTGGACGATTGTAAAAAGTATAGTGATTTATTTGCTGCATTTATAAGTTCTCTCATGGTTGGATTTTCGAATAGAAAAATAACAGAATTGAATGTGATTTTGACGGCATTGATGGACAAGTGCAAAGTACTAACAACTGCAATGTTTGACAATATGGACAAGAGCTCGATTTTATTCATTTATGATTTGATTATGAAATACTATGTAATTTTAGAAATTACTGATGACAGATTTGATGGAATTATAAAAATATTAAAAAATAAGATGAAAATGGATGACGTAATTATATTGACTCCAACCATATCGGAGTTGTTTGATAATAATAATATTCAGGTGATTGAACATGAAGAAAAAACATATTATATTCCAAATTGGCACACCGAACTTTATTATGATATGAATTTTGGGAGAGAGTTGATTGTAAAGTGCATTCCCAAATTACCTGAATATATATACATTGATGAGTTAAACAATATTTATATTGATGTTCGAACGCGTGTTGAAAACTTATTCAATCTCTCCACATCTGTTTTCACAATTGTAATATTTGAAAACATTTCAGTTGACATTCCGATTTGTGATATAGAGTTTAAAACACACCAAACAATTATTTTGCGCAAACGCGGCATTCCGATGATAAATACGGAAAATATGTATGACATTTCAGAGAGAATGGACATAATTATTCATCTGGAAATTATTATTTAGAGTAGTAATGCGGCGTGGCGCGGCGCATTTTATATATAATAAAAATTATTATATATGATAATTTTTATTATATATGATAATATTATTGTATAAAAGCATGAAAAATAATTTGCGCACTGCAATTTTGTTCATCATTATTAATTTTTGGGTGTCATATGTATCGGATAATGTGCTAAATGATTTATCAAAGTACACACACTTCAAAGCATTCACATCACTTGCCCCATATTTCAAAAATAAATCAATTGTTGTTGCTGGAATTTATGCTGGGATCACAGTAGCATTTGCAACAATACTTTTACTTTTATTTAATCGCCTGTTTTTAAATACTTATATGCCCAACACGACTTGGGAAATTATGATAACTATAATAACTGCATACGCGATTGGGTATGCGCTTGATGTATTTATTTACAAGATGAATATTTTCGACAATTTGCAACTATTTTATAAAACGGTTGGTGCCGGTAACGGCGGCGCACTTTCTTTTATTTTTTCGCTGACCATAAGTTTTATTATTTTACACCTCTTATCATTTTTAATGGCGATTTGATCGAAACATTTTGATGCCCTGCAGACCACTGATATCATCATTTGTTTATTTAATTTTATAAAAGTAAATAAACACCAACAAACGAAAAGGATAAAATAAAATTAAAATTGAGACTTGTTTACAGGTGCGGAGTTAGTTTTCTTCACCTGGGGAAACCAACAAGGTTGGCACCAATACCAAATCCGGCACCGGATCGTGCAGAAACGGCAAGGCTGGGAACATACACATCCAAAATTGCAAAAGTTGCTGCAGCAGTGAGCGCAATCAAGCCAACTTCTTCCAACCTCAGACGTTGTTTGGGAATAGAATAAGCAACAATGGCAACCATTATACCTTCAACCAAATACTTAATTGCGCGTTTTACAAGCTCGCCTAAATCAAGAACGTTATGATACATCTTATAATATTATATTAAATGAACAGAAAAAAAAATAAAATTAATTTCAAATATTTATATAATTAATATTTTTTATAAAATAAAATAAATTATATAACAATCTAAAATACTTAAAAAATGAATATAATATAATGTATAAAATATGCCTAAAGTAAATAAACCGCGCGGGGTTGAATTGAAACAAAATGATGATGGGACAATAAATATGAATTATGTTGATTTATTGGAAGAAGATAAAGCAATTTCTGGTCAAAAGTTTGTTTGTTTGTCATTTGTTAGCCCAGAAGAAATTATAAAACAGAGAGACCATTTCTTTTTTGAAGAGTTTCTAAAACAGTGGAATTATAAAAAGTCGGTTGATGTTATGCTTCATTTTATCAGTTTTATTTCTTATAAACACAACTTGTCATTTGATAAGGTAAATGAGGACTTCCAAGATTTTCTAAGAAGTGAACACGAAGCCATTATGAATTACACAGTGAATGACGATTATAAAACATTTATAGACAACAATGAAGAGAGATTGGAGGTTGAGTTTGGAGAAAAACATCAGTTTCAAACATCCATCAGAGGAATTAAAGTTCGTGGTGTTTTTGGATCACAAAAAGAAGCCGAGATGCGTTGCAAGCTGCTTCGCGAAGTAGACCCCAACCATGATGTATACGTTGGGCCGGTGGGAATATGGGTTCCGTTTCACCCAGATGCGTACAAGACTGGACGAGTTGAGTACATGGAAGAAACACTAAATCAGCTCATGTCGGAAAAGAAAAAGAATGAGGATCATGCCAAAAAAGAATTCGATAAGCGCGTAAAAGAGGCTAAAGAAAAGGCAATTAATGAAAATAAAAAGAATGCGGAAAAATCTGGAAATAAACTCACGCAGACTCTTAACTCCAAGGGCGAACTTGTAAGCGTAAAAAATATGTCGGCTGATGATGAAGATGGAGACGCCGAGGATGAAGAAGATTCGGAAAATGTTACACTTGATGACATTCGCAAACAAATGTTTGAAACAGAAAATGTTGTTATTGACAAAAATAATGACCACGGATTGTCGCGTCTTACTGAAAATCAGGCTCTACACGAGGGCGACGATGACGATATTGGTGTCGATTGAAACAGCAAATAAACAAATAATTAAGTTATGTGCAATCATAATTTAATTAAATGAAAGAACATAAAGCCAATTGTATGTATACATTTATCTATTCACAAGAATTAGAAGAGCATTAAGCGTTATAAAATATAGAAAATGACAAAAGCAATTGGAATTGATTTGGGTACAACATATTCGTGCGTGGGCATTTGGCAAAATGAACGCGTGGAGATTATTGCAAATGACCAGGGAAATCGGACAACGCCGTCATACGTTGCATTCACGGACAGCGAGCGTCTTATTGGTGATGCTGCGAAACATCAGGTGTCGATGAATCCAGAAAATACTATTTTTGATGCAAAGCGTCTGATCGGTAGAAAAATTGATGATGCCAGCATTCAGAATGATATGAAGCACTGGTCATTCAAGGTGGTTGCCAAGGATGGTGGGAAGCCGCATGTTCAGGTTGAGTTTAAGGGAGAGCAAAAGACATTTTCCCCTGAGGAAATATCTGCAATGGTTCTAATCAAGATGAAGGAGATTGCAGAGAGTTATTTGGGCTCTGCAGTTACAGAAGCCGTAATTACGGTTCCGGCGTATTTCAATGACGGGCAGCGCCAAGCCACCAAGGATGCGGGTGCAATTGCGGGGTTAAATGTGTTGCGTATTATCAACGAGCCAACTGCGGCGGCAATTGCGTACGGACTTGATAAGAAGGGGAAAGGTGAAAGAAATATTTTGATTTTTGATTTGGGGGGAGGCACATTTGACGTGTCACTTTTGACAATTGACGACGGTATTTTTGAGGTTAAAGCGACGGCGGGAGACACGCATTTGGGTGGTGAGGATTTCGATAACCGGCTTGTAAATTGGTGTGTTCAGGAATTTAAGCGCAAGACCAAAAAGGATCCCACTGGTAATAACCGGGCATTGCGCCGGTTGCGGACCGCGTGCGAACGAGCCAAACGAACTCTTTCTGCGTCTGCAGAAACCACAATTGAGGTGGATTCGTTATTTGATGGAACTGACTTTATGACCAAGATTACCCGAGCCAAATTTGAAGAGCTGTGTATGGATTTGTTTCGTTCTACGATTGACCCTGTTGACCGCGTTCTCAGAGATTCCAAAATGTCCAAGAGCAGCGTTGACGAAATTGTGCTGGTTGGTGGCTCAACGCGCATTCCGAAAGTGTGCAGTTTGCTAACCGAGTATTTTAATGGGAAGGAGCTCAATCGTTCTATTAATCCAGACGAGGCGGTGGCGTATGGCGCGGCAGTTCAGGCGGCTATTTTGATGGGAGACCAGTCGAAGATTACGCAAGATATTTTGTTGCTGGATGTTGCGCCGCTGTCTCTGGGAATTGAAACGGCTGGTGGCGTGATGACCAAGTTGATTGAGCGAAATTCCACAATTCCGTGCAAAAAGGGACAGACATTCTCAACCTATGCGGACAATCAGCCCGGCGTGTTAATTCAAGTGTTTGAGGGTGAGCGCCAGCTTACCAAAGATAACAATATTCTTGGAAAGTTTCAACTCGACGGCATTCCTCCGGCTCCGCGTGGAACTCCGCAAATTGAGGTGACATTTGATTTGGATGCGAATGGCGTTCTCAACGTGAATGCGGTCGATAAAGCTGGCGGCAAATCGAATAAAATCACCATTACAAATGATAAAGGGCGGTTGTCAAAGGATGATATTGAGCGCATGGTTGCTGAAGCGGAAAAATACAAGGAAGAAGATTTAAAGCACAAACAAAAAATTGATGCGCGAAATGGATTTGAGAATTATATTTATTCGGTAAAGAGTTCTACTTCTGAACCGGGGCAGCAGGAGAAAATGTCCGAGTCGGATCGCAGCGCAATTGAGGACGCTTGCAAGGCGTCGCTTGAGTGGCTGGAATCTGTGGGTCACAGTGAAACAGAGGCAGCCGAGTATGAAGCGCAACAAAAAAAACTGGAAGGAATTGTTAGTCCCATTATTTCAAAAATGTATGCTTCTTCTTCTAGTGGAATGCCAGGAATGCCCAACTTTCAAAATCAACAACAACAACAAGCATCCTCTTCCTCATCCGGACCAAATATTGAAGAACTGGATTAACAACAAGTGCAAAATGCTGCTTTAAGATTGTAATAATTTGATAATAAATTATAAATAAGTTATAAATAAATTATAATTTATTTGTTATAATTATATATATAGGAACAAAGAAAATGTCTTCTCATAACATTTTGAGCGAAGAAAAATATATAGAACAAGGAGCTGCTCTATCTCCGTCCAAAAAGACGCGTACGCCCACGCGCACACGCACACCCACTTTAAAACACAGAACGCTGTCCAAAAAAACGCGCAGACCCACGAGCACGTACTTTGAAAAGGATTATTATAATCGACAAATTAAAACCGCAAGAGCAAATAATGTTGCCGAGTTTGTTGAGTTTTTTAAAGAAAAATTTGGAGAGAAAGCTTTTACAATATTCATATGGCAATTATCTACTCCCATATCTTCGACTCGAGGATATCATTTTAGTGATTCTCCTCCTTCATTTTTAATTGATATTATGAAAGAGTTTTTTGATTTACTAAAAAATACGCCAGAGTTACCTCAAATTGCAGGTCCTTTTAGAGATATAGTAGAAAAATTTGGGCCAAAAACGTCATATGACCCCTTTAGTCCTGAAGATTATACTAAAGAATGTAATGAAATCGTTGATAAATTTATATCTATTAAAAAGTTGGATACTAATGGTCAACTTGCTAAAAGTATAAGATTATTTTTCAGTAATGTAGTTTCTATATTAATTAATTTTATCGATAAAAAATCACTGCAATATGATCCTGAAGCACGCATAGCTGTCCAATCAAGAATGAAGGACATATGTTTAGTATTACAAGAGCTGATTCAACTTCTTAATCAAAATAAAAAATATCATAAAATTATTCAAGGTTTTACTATAGAAGATTTGATAATATATGGTAAAGCTGAACGAGAGAAAGATATAAAAAAATTAAAAGAAATAGATGCGGCATATTATAGAGATGAGTATCAAATTTCACAAGGGTTGTTCGAGCTTGCTGAAGAACGTCAGGAAGAACGTGACGAACGTAGACGACAACAAGTATATGCAGGGCAAGAAGGAGGAAGAAGATTAAAAATGCATTCGCGCAGTTATTATAAGAAACGCACTTGTAAAAGGCGTGCGTACAAAAAAAAATAGAGGGAATTGTTTCCAATTATTTAAAAATATGAACAGGATTAACAATAGTTGCAGTTGCAAAATGCTTCTTTAAAATCGCAAGGTGCCGACCCTTTCATATGGTAGATGCACGCCAAAAATGTCAAAATTGGAACGCCAAACACTAGCGACACTATTAAATAAACTATAATCGTCACAGTTCTTTGACTCAATAGAGAAGACGTTTCGGTTGTTGAAGAATTGGTGGTGGTGGTAACAGTAACATTCGCGGTAATATTGACATTGGTTTCAACGCATAAAATAAATGTAAACAATATTGAAAATGATAAATACAATGTCAACATTGTTTTTATTGATACATTGTCATGATGTTTCATGTGATTGTCTGGTGAGTTTGAATATATTAAAATCAAGCATTTATTTTCAATTTTTATTTATTACAAAAAATATAAATTGAAAAGTTTTCGATTACTTTCAAAATATTCAGTGTTCGAACTGGCAACAAGTCACAACAAGTCGATTATAAAATGGAACCCATCACAACCACAACCAGAGGAAAATTTAAATCAGGAGTTGGCAAATTTTCAGGAATAAAGAGAAGGAATAAGAAGGAGGCATCCGAGTGGTTTCAGAGTCTATCACGCATTGAGCAATTATTAGTGAAACAAGAAGCAAACGCATCATCATCATCGTCAAAAGAGAGAAAACCAAAAAAAGAAATGCATCAGCGCGAGCGTGAACTGCTACTCAAACGACGATCCGAACATGAAGCACGCATGAAAGTCCAGTTGCAATCCAAGGCGGAAATAACGCAACAAATACAAAAATGTAAAGACATGCGCAGTCAACTGATTCCACACCAGATGAGGTTGGAACAGATGCAGCTGCAACAATCTCACAACTCTCATCAGTATACCGGGTCTTCCCATTTCCAATTCAAACTTGGCATGTTGGAATGCGGTATTTCAAATCAATTGCGGTTGATACAAGATGAAGAAAAAGTCCTTTTTGACATGCACCAAAAACACCACTGCATCAAAAATTCAATCACAGACATTATTGAAAAAAGAACCACGCACTACACACGAATTCAAGCAAAAAACTGCGTGGACGACGTCTACAAAATGATCACAGTGTAGGGGGGTGAAAGCTCACTTGTTGTTGTTGCGCTGTTGTAGCGTTAACACTTGATAACAAAATGGTAGTCGCCAATTTGTTTTTTTTCTCGAATGTATCTGCTCATTTTTGAAGCACATACATTCTCTGAAATCGCCGCGTCTGCAATACTGTCCCATGTTCCAATAAGCTCATTTTGCTTTTTAAAATCAAAAGCAGTCCTAATTACCATTTATTTTTTCGCACATTAATTTTAGGCCCCGAACCCTTTTTGTTAATGTTTTTCGGGTCATATGACTCCTCTTCATCATCAGAATTTAGATCCTTGCTCATCTCCCAGAATTCTTTACTACCGAGTTTAAACGGTCCGTGCTGTTGCGCCTTGTACCAGAAAATTTGGTCCTGTAGCTTATTCGACTTGGCATTGTTATTTATTACCAAACACTCGAAGTTTTCAGTACATTGATCCATCACCTGACAAAAGGATTCAAACGTCGGAAACATACCAGCATAATTCTCATAGATACGTTTTCGGTTACCTATATACGGCTCTCGCAGGATAAATACGTAATCAATGTTGGTTCTCAAATTGGGCGGAATACCTAAAGGATATTGCATTGTGATGACCAGCATAATCTTCCAATGACGGCCGTTCATGAAGAGGAGGCGCATCATAGTGTCGCGGGTCCATTTATTATCGAACAAGCAATCATCGAGAACGACAAATGTTCGGGGATCTATGGTGCTCCGTTTGTATGATTCCATTTCTTTTTTTACTTGTTTCAGGACTGCTTTTTGTCGTTTCAGGATATTTTCTATGATGGCGGTGTTGTATGCGTCATGGATGAATAGTTTTGGCACGTGTTCTCCGAAGAATCCGTTTCCGGCTTCTGTGCCTGAGATGACGGTTCCGATGGGGATGTCCTGGTGGTAATACATGAGGTCTTTTACGAGAAAACTTTTACCGGTATCACGACGACCGATGAGGACGATAACGGGACCTTTATTTTCGTCGGGTCTAAAGCTGATGGAGCGCATATCGAATTTTCCTAGTTCTAAATTCATCTTATAATAAATACTTTTATACTGTTATATATCTTTATATATCCTGTAAAAATAAAAAAAATGCATATGTTGAACTAATTTTAATTCGAGTTTTTAATTCGAGTTTAGTATATAAATGTAATAAATGTAATAAATGCACAAGTATAAGTTTAAATAGTTGTATTTTTCTATTCATAGAAAATAATATTTGATTTTATTTAGTTACTGTTGATGTCTGTTATTCCTCCTGTTGTTACGCCTTTGCCTTCCACGATACCCGTTCTTGATACTGTCGCTGACACGGCGACAGCGGGAGAGTCGAAATTTAAAATATTTTATCAAAAACCAAAGAATGATAATATTTTTAAAGATTTAGAAATGTCTTACATGGGACTAAAAAACTGTCAAAATTATATTCCCATTTATTCAAAATTTTTTTCTCTCAACGACACAAACTTTAATTCAATTAACCTAAATCAAAAATATAAAGTTAAATCCATTATACATCCGACGGACAGTGATAATATGCTAAAAAATTGTGGAAATGCCATTTTATATCCCAATGATAGTAACAATTCAACTCCTATTTTTTTCAAATACTCTCCACTGCTTGATCCGATCAAATATTTAGCTGGAAATTATAACTTTAAGAAAAATGCAAATGAAAGTGGTAGTGGCGGTGATGTTCTTCAAAATATAGATCGAGACTGCCGCTCTTATTTACAAGAATCTTTGCTGAAGTTGCCATCCTTTCATTCAAAACCATTTGCTTTTGATTCAGTCATTTCTGAAATTCAAGAAAAAAAAGAAAAAGAAGAAAAAGAAAAGTATAATCATTATAAAATACTAGATGCTAACAACTCGGCATACGTAGATGGATTTTTTTCTTATTTATCAAGTCAACTCTTAAACACGCATGGATTTATTCATGGCATTGATTTTTATGGTGCATACTTGGCAATTCAAAATGAATTTACAATTAACATTATCGATGACTATGAATACTTGATGAAAAATGAATACTTTAAAGAAAAAAATGGAATTTTTTTCAGTTTTGATGAAAAAGCATTTGAAGAATTTAATGACAGTGATGATGAACAAATGAGTGGTCGTAAAAAAACGAATGACTATAACCGTCATCCTAAATTGAATATTCAAGAAACGGGCATTCAATTTGATGTTGATGTTTTTGATCATGTTTTTGATGATCAACCAACCGAACCAACCGAACCAACCGAACCAACCGAGTTGATAGAGTTGACTGATTCAAATTTTTTGAACCTTGAAACCAGTGAAAAAGTGTTTGACACGTCGCGCAATTCTTCTTCTGATGTTTCATGTTCTTCGAGGTCGTCACATACAACAACCGATGGTAGTACGGATGATGGCAGTGAGGATGAGAATGAGGACGAGGATGACGGTGATGCTCATTTTGACAGCGAGGGCAGTGTTAGCAGTAGCGGTAACAACAGCAACAGCAACAGCACAGATTCCACATTTGAAACCATTGACGACGACGACGAAGAGGAAACATTGAATGCAGTCATTTATAATTTTCCTGTCGAAGTGATTATGCTTGAACGTTGCACAAAAACTCTTGATTATTTAATGGTGAAAGATCTTCTCTCAGATGAAGAATGGGAAGCCGCGTTAATGCAGGTTGTCATCACACTTGCAACATATCAAAAAATATTTTCATTTACACATAATGACTTGCATACGAATAATATAATGTTTATTGAAACAGACAAAAAATTTATATATTATTTTTTTAATAAAAAATATTACAAGGTTCCGACCTTTGGTAGAATTTTTAAAATTATTGATTTTGGTCGGTCAATTTACAAATTCAATTCAGCTTTGATTTGCAGTGATAGTTTTCATAAAAGCGGAGATGCTGCAACGCAGTACAACTGCGAACCATATTTTAATGAAAAAAAACCATGCATTGAGCCTAATTATAGTTTTGACTTGTGTAGACTAGGTTGCTCACTCTTTGACTTTTTTATTGACAATATGGAAGATGTTGAGCGCGAATGCAAAAAAAGTAGACTAGTGTCCCTTGTTGTTGACTGGGTCACCGATGATGAAGGGCGAAATATTTTATACAAGAAAAATGGAGTTGACAGGTACCCTGATTTTAAATTATATAAAATGATTGCACGAACAGTTCACAATAAAGTACCATCACAGCAACTCAAACAACGCGTATTCGCTCAATATGAAGTTACACAAAAAAATATTAAAAATGTTTCAAAAACAGAAATTATGAACATTGATGAAATTCCAGTATATACATTATTTTAAAAATGACTATGCGGCCGGCGAATGAGAGTGTTACATTTTCAAACAATGACGTCGGTACAAATAACTCTCACCATTTTGTTGTACACGAGTGTAAATGTAACTATAAATACCAAGTCAAAGTATATAGTTTGAAAATATTTTTGAAACACCATGTAAACAAACATCAAGATGAAGAATTTCATAAATATTTGCATGTCTTCATTTTCTCTTTTCGATTTTGTATCAACCGAGTCTGCCGAGTCTGATGAGTCTGCGGAATCCACCTCTTCATCGGCGTCATCGTCTTCAGCGTCGTCGGCGTCATCGTCTTCAGCGTCGTCGGCGTCATCGTCTTCGTGGGTATCATCGATATCACCAGCGTCGTCGTCGTCAACTTCACATTTGCGTGTTGACCGAATAGATTCACATTCACTTTTCAATTTATTCACCAGTTTTTCGTAGGGTGAAAATATGACATAGGTTCCATTTTTTTGACACCAATATCCAACATGTTCGTTGGTGTCAACGTCATATAACTGAGGAACATCACCATCACCATCACCATCACCTTCATTTTTTTCGTGAATTTTCATATAAAACGGTCTTCCGTTGATCTCCATTGTCGTCTTATTTTGTGAGACTTTTTCAATCTGAGCCATTTTTATCGATAAGCCTAGTTTACGGGTGGTTGTTGTTTGTGTTTGTTGTGTTGGTGTTATGGTGTATCATGTCTGGCATAAATATTTTCAATTTTTAAAATAATACAAAAATAATACAATAATATATAAAATAAAATAATAATAATAAATATATTATAATAGTAGATATATCAACATATTAAATCATATTATTAATCATTATTATCGTTATATGGTATTGTTTTTTTTAATGGATTTGACATGTAGCTTGCTTGTAAAGGGAACGTTCACTATTGGAAGTTGGCTTGTGAACAAGTCATTCGATGGTATACATTACGTTTACAAGCAAGTGTGTAAAGAAAAAATTGATGGTAAACACATTCATAATCTAGATGAATTAAATTCAACTCCTTATGTGATTATAACTGAAGAAGAATATGACGCACTTAAGAATAATTATAAACCGAAATGTGTTAAAAGAAATGTTTCTTCATTAACTAAAAAAATAATTGCAAGTAACCAGTTGTGGAAATGTGGAATGTGCGCTGATACTATGGATTATGCATATGAAGTAGACCACCACATTCCACTCTTCAAGGGTGGAAGTAATGATGTAAGTAATTTAATCGCCTTGTGTAGAAATTGCCATGGTAAAAAAACAATTTTAGAAAATGCAGAATTATAATGATAAAATCATACCGGTTATCTGATTATCTGACTGTAAATAGAATGCGCACTATCTATTATAGGATTATATTTATATATATTTTTCTCTATACCTATATATAACCTATATATATACACAACACAGACATACACACATATCACATATACCCATTTTTACAAAAATAAAAAAATAAATGGGATACATCAAAGGTAGGATATGTAGAGGACCATGTCCTTTACCGGTTTTTCAATATAATATTGATAATGCAAATACGAGTTTATTGCCGAGATACATGAGAAATACAATTATTATCAACACTTCCAGGTTTCAAGGTGGCGGACGTTTTCAGTTTGCAAATCAAACGTTGAATGCTTTCGGAAAATGGGCAGGGTGTCCCGGTGGTTCAGGACCAGGTTACTCATCTACCAATCGTTATGTCCCTTATCAAAATTGCAGTGTGGGTCCAGCAGTCGCAGGCCCTCAAACAAATTGTTTTTCGAGATGTTGATGTTAGTAATTATCGTTTAGTTATTTAATATTTAGGAAATAACTAAAACTAAATACCCGTTATTAAAAATATTAAATAATAATTTTTTCTTTTGATACTGTATAAAACAAACAAATATATCATGGGTCATAAAAAAGGTGCCGACGGATTGTATCATATTTCTGGACATTCGTACTCTGCTGTTAGAGGTTCACGACCTCAAGTGATGCACGGAACTGCCTATAAAACAATTGGCGGATTAACAAAAAGTAGTCTCATGTATAATAAATATGGAAGAATTGTTTCAAGGCGTAAACATGCCACTGCAAAACGCGAAAATCGTCTCAAGAAAGCCGGCTGGGTTCCAATTGGAAAAGGAAAATTTGGTTCTGTTTTTATCGGAGATAAGTCTAAGTCTAGCAAAAAGCGCAGCACTCGCCGTCATTCCTCGCGTAAATCTCGCCGGTCTCATTAAATAAAAAATAAAAAAAAATAAAAATAATTATGCATCATAAATATTTTTATAAATAATTTTGTACATAGTATATATAACCATCAAAGGTAATCAAATGGGGTATACGAGAGATAAAAGGACGGGTCTTTACAATATTAAAGGAAATACTTATGAAAAAATACGTGGTTCCAGAACTCAGGTTTTGAATGGTACTGCTTACATGACAACTGGCGAACTTACAAAAGATAAGCTTTTATATAATAAAAATGGTTATATTGTTAGCAAAAAAAAACATTTTACGGCAAAAAAAGAAATGCGTCTTGAAAAATATGGATATTTTGCGAAAAAGGGTAAATTTGGTTATGTAAAAAAATCTTTGAGAAATAGAAAAACAAAAAAAATATAAATAAAGACTAATTTTTTTTGAATTTGATTTATTTTTACTCATCATGTGTTTTTACATTTATAAAACACATGAATATTTTATCTTGCTTACACTGTAAAAAATATAAATTGAAAATTCAAAACGTATTTAAATACTTATCAGTTTACAGACAGTTAGACACAATACGCAATGCAGCAGCCATCCACAAATATGCGCATTACTAATTCAAGACAAGCAGCTGACTTCATTGGAAATATTTGTTCATTCAAAAGCAAAGGTATGCGTGAGTATGGTCGCATTATCAGCGTTACGCCAACATCCATTCGCATTGAGCGCATGCAAAAGACCGCCGACGGCGACTTCACTGTGCATCCCGACCAACGCCATTCTGTCACAAAAAATGTGATTACATTTACGCGCAACATCACAGTTGTTGCTCCTGATGCGAAGCCACTTCTGCCAGCGCTCATAGGCGGAATCAAAAGAAGATATCACAATGCCCAGTCAAATGAGCAGTCACAGTTCGGATGGTTCTGGTAGGTATTTTGCGTGTGTTGCGTGTGTTGCGTGTGTTGCGTGTTTGCGTGTGTTGCGTGTGTTGCGTGTTTGCGTGTGTTGCGTGTGTTGCGTGTTTTTGTTGTTATCGTTGCGTGTCAAAAACTAAAATCATAATATAAAAAATATTTTTTTATAAATATATAAAAAATATAAAAACATGGTAGCATTTTTATGCATTATAGAGTATAAATAGTATACATAAAAATGAGTAAAGAAACAAAAAATATACGCACTCATGGAAAGATTTTAAAACAACTTGAAGAAGAGAAACAAAAAATAATAATAGAGATTGAACAGGTTCATCATACCAATGGTGGAGAGAAAAATCTTCATACGCTTGACACTCTTGAAAACGGCAAAGAGAAAAAAAAATGGAAAGCTAGACGACGTGAACTGATTCTAATGTTGGCAGTTGTTGAAGCTAATATTATGTCGAATAAGCAGATTTTAAGAGAAAACCAAGGTTTTTTTTCTCTCGTTCCATTACCTCGCGATCTAATAGAAACAAAGATTTTGCCGTATCTTTTCGTGACGGGAAGAAAACCGTCACTACCAAAACCTCCGCCGGATGTTCCAGGTAGTATTCTTGATGGTATAGTTGCACACAAGCCTTATGCGCGCGCAGAAGCTCTTGATTGGATCAGGAGAAATGATGTGGTGCAAGGGGGACCATTAAGTCGAATGGTTTTTTTGAATCAACAGGTAGAAGATCATACAACACCACGTTTCAAAAAGCCACAACTATGGTGGGAAATGCAAATGAGAACAAGAATAAACGACACCGAAACTGCTATGATGGTGAATAGTGTAGAGAGTAATGAGATGAAGTTTTTAAAAAATTGTGCAATCAAGTATGCGAGTAAAAAATTTGATTTTTTTAAATTTATGAATTTTTTGTCAGACGACTTTCCGGTATTGGAAAATATAAATAAAATGGCAGTCCGACAAAAACGTGATAAGGAAGAACGAAAAGTACTTGAACTGGAAAAGGATAGGAGTCGAGACCGTGGGGACGAGCCCAATTTTTTTTCTGAATCTGTTGCCTGGGATGTTACAATTGCGCGAAGTAGGGTCGAGTATAAAATGACGGTTAACACGGTGCGTTTTATGCAAGAAATATTTGATTTATTAAAAAATGATACAACAAATTCTTCAGTTTACCAGGTCCGGTGTATGTTAGACATTTTGTACGACAGGGATAAAAAAGGTTATCAAACACACAAAGGTGATATAAAAATATTTCAGAAAAAATGTTCATCATGTGAAGTTGAAGCAAGAACCAGAGACGAAAATGCTAGTCAACTTTGTAGGATAATCGGTAAAGCAACAGTGGAATGTTTAAAGATTCAATTTGAAGAAAGTGAATATTATTGGAGGAGAGTTAGAGCAGACTTATTAAAAGTGAGGAGAATTAATAATAGAGGAAGAATGAATAGTGGAGACATGGATCGTGTGAATCTTTTTCATTTTCATCAGTTGGTGTCGCCGTCAAATAAGCCATTTTTTTTACAAGTTGGCAAACAAGTAAAAAATCAATTATTTAGGGAAAGCATTCAAATGAGCATGCCAAGTATACCGGATGCTGCAAGTCTCGTTGACGATGGTCGTTTTATTGTTCTTGAATCTAGACCCGATTTATTTCAACCTTTCGAAATGGATAACCTTAAGGATGATGAAAGGGTTTTCGCGTCACTTATAGAGACACTATTGGAAGAAAAGTCGATGATTGAATATGGAAATTTTAAATCTTGTCAACTACGTCATGAGTTGGGTAAGTCATTCGAAGAACTTTTGTACTATTTTCTTATCATTATAGAAGAACTTAAAAGAAAAGGCATGGTGGAGTCATTACCCTTCATGTTTGATCGTTTAGCCGAGGAATATAAACATAATAAGTCTAACATTGATGAGTCATTTAAAAAAAGTGTTTCATTAATGTCGCCGCATCTTATCTCCGGTTTTGATGACTCGGATGACTCGGATGACTGGGATGACTCGGCAGATGGTTCGTATGATTCGGAATGTAGTTTTCATGATAATGAAGATGACTCTCTTATTTTTAGACAATTACCACCGGTGAATTTTGAAGTTAAACGTGAAAATGATGAGCTGGACCTGCCGCCTCTTCCGAAGCCAACCCACTGACCCACTCACTGACTTTTATTCAGATTCAGACTCTAAAACAAATTGATTCAGAACAAAATTAATTCCATAGTATGTGCACGAGAATAGAATACTTATAAATAGTAGTCCAGACAAGTTATGGTTGCCATCTTTATTGAAAATGCTCGGAAGATACATTAACAAATATTTTCGCATAACAGGCAACTGAAATGTAAAATAAAGTATAGCTAATAATATGGGCACTTGAAGCGTTTCATAAACGACATCAACCGACTCTCTTCGATTTGTTGAACGCTCGTGGTGTTGTAAAAACGACTGCGTATTTTCATGATGTTCTCGTATATAGTCATGAGGCGCCTTGGGAACATAGTTTGGCATTGTCTGTTCATCTGACACAACGCTTTCCGTATTTCTAGGCACATCTCTAATCGGAAGAGCTGTCATTCCGGATGCAGTTGCGCGCTGTAACCCACCTATAAATTCGTTTACATTCATTTCAGTTTTTGCTTGCGGTTGTTGTTGAGTGGGTTGTGGTTGTTGTGAAATAACTATCGGAGAATAAGTTTGGTGCGGAATTTCAGGTTTCAAAGTGTTTTGAACTATTCCACCGCCACCGCCGCCGCCACTGCCACCAGCAATTCCTGGTAAATCATCTATACTTGTCGTATCGCTCATTTATTATTTATTTCCTCTAAATATAAATAATAAAAATATACTATATCATATTACGCAATCCGTTACTTAATTCAACAGTTTTTTTACCTGAATCACATTTTTGTGTGGCAATACTATAATTGTAACATTCATTTCCATATTTATAAACTTTTCCACCGGTTAAATCGTCTACTGGCGGTGACTCAAAATGAACACATTTGCCATCCTTGCACGCTTTTCTAAATAGTGCTGCTAAACCAAGACCTAGAAGAATAGATATAATATATTTACTTGTCTCTTTGTGTAAAAAATCTTTGAAGTTCAACATTTTTTATTATATATTCCTGATATTAATAATTATTAATAAAAATTAATATTTTAAGTTATATATAAACAAAAAAACGATTCGCGTATTTTAAAATATTTTAAATGAAATATATTTCAGTCAGTTTATTTGTTCTAAGTTTTTTAATTGGTATGATATTTATTTATTTATCTTCTCCTTCGGAGCGGAGTGTTGTGGTGTATCCAACCAGTGACAATAAAGATATATTCCAATACAAAGACATGTCGCACAACTGTTTCTCCATTCATCCGAATATTATAAAGTGTCCATATTTAGACAATGCTGTAACCGTCATTCCTCCACAAGTGTAAATTGAATCCAATTTATAAACTGCAAATCCTTTTATTTTGTCTATATCTTGCTACTAAGTTTGTTTCGCTGCATATAGGTGGTTGGTACTTATTTTTAAGAAAATAGGGCGTGTCGCCGCTACCCGTAAACCTGCACGCGCTAGCCGCTTCATTTCCAAATGCACTTCTCAGTGAATTTGCATTTGTGGTAATTGTATTCAGTTTTAGCTTTTCAATGCGAGTGCTACTGTCGACTGCACCTTGAACTGAATACTGGTAGTTATTTGGTTTAAATATAACTATGGATGCACCTGATGCGCCTGATCCACCGCATGCATGCGGATTCACTCTTGGTTTATAAATATTATTCGTTTGATAAACTTGAGAGCCGGTTGCGCTGGGTGTTGCCCATATGTGCTGTTCATCAGGACCCAAGTATGTCACGCCAGGTGTACGATTGATTGATGCGTTTTGTTGATATGTTTTACACCTAGATTTTAAGTAACCGGTGGTGTCTGAATAATATGCTCTGCTAACTAGACTGGATGCGCTCTTGATAACGTTATTTTCTGGATTACATCCGATGCACCGAGTGCTATATATGCCAGTATTAATTTCATAGTCGCCATTATTGATAACACCTTTATTTTCAACAATTTCTCCTTTATTTTTTGGCGTTTTTGAAAAATATTCGCTAATTGTGTATGAATTTCCAGGTTGTGAAACGCATTTACACGATTCATCGCCAACATATGTTACAGCTCCAGGTCGGTCCATTAACAATCCGACGGTTGCATTTCGCTGACCTGACGATCCAATTGGTTGTGAAGCACCACTGGTTCCGTTGCCCGTGTTGACTGACGTTGGAACCAACTGTCGCCTCCAATGTTTTATGGGTCGAGCCTTGAATTCGGGACCGTAAAAGTCATGCTGGTATACATTTGATGGAACGCCGTTGGTGTTTGGACGATGTAGTCCGGGAACAACACTATTTGCTGTTTTTATTTTCGTGGCATAATGCGGCACCCTTGTTGTTATCAACGAATTTGATGTCCTAAAGTTTAATGGAGCATTTTGTTTTGGAGTATTCGTACTTCCTGTCATTATATAATTTATATAAGTATAATATTATATTTTACATATATAAATATATTTTCCGTTTTCCATATAAATTTAAAAAATTGAAAGTTGTAAAATATAAATATAGAAGTTAAAAGTATACTATAACAGCTCTCGAAAAAAAATGAAACTTGCGATAAGAACGGTTCAACAAGGCGAAGATGAAGAAGAATGGTTGGAAAAATTGAGGTGGTTATTCTTTTGGCTGTAATGTAATGACACGGACATGAAGAAATGAGATTTTGTGAATACGCACAAATCTTGCAAATATTTTTAATAAATAAAAAAATATGTGATTTTTTTTATTTTTTTATTTAATATTTATTATTTTTACAATTAAATAAAAATTGAATTTTATAAAAAAAAAATAATAAGAATATACACATCAAACTCACTATAACCTGCATATCAGTATCATAAATCATAAATGGCACTTGAATTTAAAACAGTAGCTTCTCAAGAGCAAAATCCAAATACAGCAACAACTAGTAGTAGCATTGTCGCCGCCGCCGACACCACCACAATCCCCCGCCCCCAACCCCAACCAATAAAAGTAGATGCGCGCTATTATTATAACTCGAAAGATTTACAAGCTTTCAAGCCAGAGTATTATTACGGATGCGTTTCAAAACCAAGAAACATCATTACAAAAAAAGGCATTCCAAACTGGGAGTATGTTTACGCAACCTTTGTTGAATCATTGAAAAAATGGAATCTGAGCACTGAAGGTTGCAAAAAAGCCCAGCTTCTTATTTCAAAACAATGGGTAGATGATAACTATTTCAAACCATCTTCATCCTCATCAACCATTGATAAAAAGAAAACAATTATCATCAAAAAAACAACTTTAAAGCCACAACCACAACTGCCACAAACACCGCCGCGCAAATTGGAAGAACATGATGTAGAAGAAGTAGAAGAAGGAACCGGACCCGGACATCAAGAATACCAACAACAAGAACAGCAAGAAATTGAAAATGCTCCCCCACTATTACACTTGGATGATTCTGAAAAATTTCACGATGCAGATGGAAATATCATTGAAATTGAAACACGAGGTGAAAGACATAGAAAAAAAATTTACTTTAAAGTCAAAGATGTTAGTGTTGGATTCGGAATGCCAAGTTTATCGAAAAATATATTGCGTCATAGGTATGTTGATGTTGAAAATGGATATGAATACGGACTTCATTATAAAGCGTTTAAACGCGTCCCCTCAGGGGAATCGAATAAACAAGAAATGACATTATACCTGACATATAAAGGTTTATTGCGCGTTTTATTCGTGTCTCGAAATAAGAATGTGGATAAATTTCAAGATTGGGCAGAAGAAAAGCTCTTCACCATTCAGATGGGCACAAGGGATCAAAAAGTGAAACTTGGCGCTGAAGTTTTAAACACATCTCCGCGCACATTAAAGGCGATATTCGACAAACACGCTTCGACATTCCCATCCATTTATTTAGTGTCGCTCGGAAAAGTGCGCGATCTACGTGAAACATTTGGAATTCCTGCTGATAAACCCGACGATTCAACCGTATACAAGTTTGGATTTTCAGAAGATTTATCTCGCAGAGTGATGGAACTTGAAAGCGATTATTCAAAATTACCAGGCGTTACAATGCAAATTGCAACATTTCAAATTATCGATGTAAAATATACTTCCGAAGCAGAAAGTGAAGTGCGCGATACATGTAGCGCATTTGAACTTCGCGTGAAAAAAACGACGCAGGGAAAAAATGAGCTCATTGTTCTTGATGACAAGCAGTTTGCAAACTTGAAAAAACTTTATCGTCGCATTGGAGATGAATTTGCCGGAGCAACACTCGGACTTCAGAAACAGGTTGCTGACTTGAAAGAGAGGATTAAAGAGTACGAGAATGAAGTCATGCACCTAAATACAGTAATCAAGCACAAGGATGAAATGTATAAAAAAAATGACGAGCTGAAGGACACGGTTATTGAAAACTGGAAACTGAAACATCAACTGGCGACGATGACAAACAATACAAAATAAAAAATGGAATTTGCGAATGAAAATGGAATTGTTTATTTTTTTTTTAGTTCCATATTCTCTCGAATTGCCTTTGAATAAAGTTCTTTTATCTGGCGAATTTGATTTTGAAGTGAGTGGTTTTCGCTTTGCAGCGCGCAGATTTGTTGTTGTTGCGACTGAATGCGTTCAAAAATTTCAGGATTTGTTTCTGCAATTTTATTATACTGTTTTTTTTTTATTTCTTGTTGTTCTTGATGTTTCTGTTGATGATTTTTTTTCATATCTTCTTTTTTTTTTATTAGTATGTTGGTTTCTTTAATGACATCAGGTTTCATTTCAGGTTCTCCTGGCGGATAGTCAATTAAAATATTTTCAAGGTTCATAAAAAACTCAGCAATATCTGCATCTTTTATAAAATCTCGCACCGTTTTATTAGATAAACGCATAACGTCACTGAAAGGATCATTCAGTAAAGTGCGTTTATCAAACGTGTTGTGTCGGTGTGAAAAAACCAGAATTGTTTTCATAGAGTCGAGTTGAACAAATGGCACCGTGTATCCTTTTAGAAATTCGCGTTCTTCGGCCAAACATGCATCATTATTGTATTTATGTTCGCGCAACAATTCTTTTCGGAAAGCAAATGTTCCAGCAGTGGCGTGATTTGGACTGTAAGGTCCGAATTGTACCATTTGGTTAGAATCTTTGAAATAAATATACATTTCACTGCTTCCTGCGCAGAGTGCCACTGGATTTTTTAGAAGCATTTCAACTGCATGAGAGACGCGCTCTGGTGGATAATAGTCGTCATCATCCATGTAAACAATTATTGAACCGCGCGCTTTTTTGTGCATAATATTGCGTTTTTTTCCTAGTGGCATTTTATCGTCATATTTAAAATACTTTACAAGGGGATGATCTTTTACAATGTCTTCGATTTTGTCGGTTCCGTCATCGACGATAATCCATTCCATTTTATCTTTGGGATAGGTTTGACTATCGAAACATTTGATGATGGTTGGAAAAAAAGGTCTTCGGTTGAACGTTGGTGTGCAAACGCTTACAAATGGTATTGAAGAAGTCATAATATATACATACTAAGAAGGCATATCTTTAGATGAGTTGAATGCAAACATATTAAATAAAAACATGGCAACAGCTACTAAAACATAGACCGGCTCATAGGCAGTCAAGTATTTGAATGCATTCATTACCATTCCAATACTGAATAACACAATGAGTAGATTTTTTTTACTTTTGAATATCTCAAAAACAACCTTGGTATTTTTTGTTGTGTCCTGGTAATTTGTATTTTGGGTAAAAGGAATCCATAGAAACAGTATTAATGCTTGAAGTATAAAACCAAAAAAGTTAAAAAATGGCGGTATCCATGATATTAAAAACAACCCAAGAGTCCATAAAAATCCGCTTATTATAAATCCGCTATTGTAAAATTGAAATGCATATGTCATAAAAAACCCGATGAATCCGCCATATAGTATGAGAATGTAAACTAGTAATACTCCAAAAAGCATGATGATATTTTCAAGAACTCCATATGTATCATATTGATTTTGTCCTGTTAAATTACCCATTTTGATGCAAATCATTTTAATGAATGCACGAAATGTTGCATACGTATTCTTCATAGAAAGAGACAGCCAAAAAGCAAACGGTGTATATTCAATAAACGCATCAGGGTCTCGCAACTCATTTTTTATAACTCGGCATGTTTTTGAACATTTTTCATCATCATTTGAGTCACAGTATAAATTATACGGAAATCCGTATGAATAAATTGGGTCTTCCACAACACCAAACTCTTTAGTTCCATCTGGACTGCAATAAGGGTAACGGTTGATGTCAGAAGGCATATAATTTGTCAAATCTGTTCTATTCATTTTCACTAAACACAAAAATGATGCACCGATAAATCCAATCACGCAAATTTGGATAAATAAGTAGAATAAACTTTTAAAAAATGCGGCATATGTTGTAATAGATGGGTTTGTATTTATTGGATTCCCTGATGAATCGACTGTAGGGTTTCCGGATGCGTCAGTTGTGGAGTTTCCGGATGCGTCAGAAGAAAACATGTTGCTCATACTTCCGAATACCCCTGATGATGTAGAGTTTCCAGATGCGTCGGTTGTAGGATTTCCAGATGCATCTGATGAAGAAGAAAACATGTTGCTCATGCTGTCGAACATTCCTCCTGATGCATCGGTTACAGGGTTTCCTGATGCGTCGGTTGAATCTGAAGAGGAAAAAAGACTAAATGGTTCTTTATTTGATGAAAATATTGCACTTATTGAAGTAGTTCCATTCAAAAATGATGTCATTATTTAAAATATAATGATTATGAAGATTGTTATTATATAATGATAAAATAATAATTAACTTTTCATTACTCCCTAAACTAACTTATAAAAATAAACAATTGAATAAATAATTAATTATTTATATTATATATAATTATATATATAGTAAGTGAAAAAGCCTCAAAATTCAATGAGTGAAAGTAAAGAAATGCGTTCTCTTGAAATTTTAAAAAAGTCTCAAAAAGAAATAGAAGTAAAACAAGGGGAAAATTTAGTTAGTAACCCGACAATTAAAGAGATAATTTCAATTGTTGAGCAGTTTATTATAAAGAAAAAACTGATTTGTTATGGAGGTACGGCAATAAATAATATTCTTCCAAAGAAAGATCAATTTTATGATTTAACACGAGAGATACCGGATTATGATTTCTTCTCTCCAAATTCATTGGATGATGCAAAAGAACTGGCCGATATATTTTACAAAAAAGGATTTAGTGATGTTGAGGCAAAGTCAGGTATGCACACAGGGACATATAAAGTATTTGTAAATTTTATTGGCGTTGCTGATATAACATTTATTGAACCGGAATTATTTAAGAGTTTAATGCGCGAAGCAATTGAAAAAAATGGAATACATTATGCACCTGTCAACTTTTTAAGAATGTCCATGTATTTAGAAATCTCTCGTCCAGACGGTGATGTAACGCGGTGGGAAAAGGTTTACAGTCGACTTATGCGTTTCAATAAAAATTATCCGCTTAAAGGTGAAAACTGTTTAAAAAAAGCAAAAGAGTCGTCATTGTCTCCAAATAAAAAAGAAATAGAAATATTTGACTTGATACGCGACGAAGCAATTTCTGAAAAGCTCGTATTTTTTGGAGGGTATGCGTGTTCATTATTTTCAGAACATTTAAAAAAAGCAGATCGTCCTGTATTATACTCAAGCATGCCGTCATTTGATTTGTTATCCGAACATGCAGAAAAATCCGCCAATAAAATAAAAAAGGTTCTGGATAAGACGGGCGATTTTAAAAGCGTCACTATAGAAAAACGCGAAGAATTCGGAGAACACGTTGCTTCTCATTTTGAAATCATAGTTGATGGCAGAACCGTCGCATTTATTTATGAGCCGTCTCCCGGTGCGTGTCATAATTATAATGTGGTGAAAATAAATGGAAAAGATGTTAACATTGCAACAACAGATACAATTCTTAGTTTTTATTTATTGTTTCTTTATGTGAACAGACCTTATTATGACAGAGACCGTTTACTTTGTATGAGTCAATATATATATGATTTACAGTATGATAAGTTAACAAAAAATGAAGGCATATTTAAACGATTTTCCAAGCCGTGCATTGGTAAGCAGGTTACCCTGAAAGATATTAAAGATGCAAAATCGCACATGTTTGAACAGTTGAAAAATAAAAAGGGCACTCGTGAATATGAAGAATGGTTTTTGAATTATAATCCGATTGAAAAATATAAACATAAAGCATTAAAAGGAAAAGCAGCGGAAAATTTCAAAGAAAAATTGAACAGTATTAATAAGCATTCGCCATCTTATTCAAAGCGCAAAAATACTCCGGTAACAGCCAGTCCAAGTCCAAGAGTTAGTACCAATAGTCAGAGAACTTCCAAAATGTTATTGACTACTGCGAGTCCATCGTCGTCGTCGTCGTCATCGCCCAGACGTTTTACACGTTCAAAACGGCTGCGGACACATTCAACGCCAAATAAAAATAAAAAAAATGTAAAAACAACTCACAAGATGCGACGACAAAGACGAGACAATAGACGCAACTGAGTTTCTATTTTAGCCAAATTTATCCAACTATATATTTTTTTATTCATTCATATTTTTTTATTCATTCATATTTTTTATTCATTTATATTATAGATAATTATAATACAAATGAATAAAAATAAAACTATTATTTATTCAATCATTTTCATTATTTTCATACTTTTTATTTATATTTATGTTAACCGTTCCCCCATTCGAGATAGGTTATCAGAGTATACAGCGAAAGCCATTGTTTTATCATGTATAGATTTTAGATTTGTAAACGACAAAATATATTTTTTCAATGCATCAGGATATCGTGACAGATATAACAAATTTAGCTTGGCAGGCGCTAGTTTAGGTTACAACCAAAATTCTTTTCCAGCATGGAGTGAAACTTTTGATAAACACGTTGAACTAGCCATCGACTTGCACCAAATTGATGAAATAATCGTACTGGACCACATGGACTGTGGAGCATATAGAATTTTGTATGATAACCCGTCAATGTCAATGCAAGAAGAATATGAATTACATAAGGAAAATTTAAATAAATTCAAAGTTGCAATGAATAAAAAATATCCTTCATTAAAGGTTACAACATTATTGACAAACACAGATGGTTCCATTTTGCAATATTAACAGTTACTCGCGTATCTCCATTTTACGTTGGGTTTGCACATTATAACAATTTCTGCACAAGGGCATGTAAATGTCATTTCCTATGAGAACTTGTTCTGTGTCGCACGTGCTTCTAAAGGTAAATGGTGCAAGTGTCCCATCTTTGCAAATGCTGCAGAGAGAATGTAACTTGGTCATTTTATCGCACATGGGAATCAGTTCAAGGAGATTTCCTATTTTATTTCGTTGAAAGTCTCCATCTAGTCCGCAGATGTATACTTTTTTTCCTTTTTCTTCCACCATGTTGATTGTAAAAGGCACAATGTCACTGAAAAACTGTCCCTCGTTAATCAGTATTACGTCGCTATTTTCAATCTCACTCTTGTGCGTTTTCATAATTTCTTCCATGGAAAACCCCATAATGCACGGAATCATTTCTTTATCGTGCGTCGACAGCATGGTTTCGGAATATCTGTCATCCGCTTTATAATTTATAACGCAAACACGTGACTTGCAAAATGAATATTGCCTGTATATTTTCAAGAGAGCCGACGTTTTTCCCGACCACATCGGTCCTAGTATAATTTCTAAATATCCTGCGGTGGTTGTGGTCGCATCTGCAGCTGTGGGTGTTGTCATTCGATGATGATGATAGGTTGGCGGTGGTAGCGGTGGGGTCGTTTTTATATTTTTCATAACTGTTATATATAGTTTCAATTTTATTATAATAATTACAACGCAAAAACATAATAAACATTAAAGTGAATATTAATCAATATGAGTTATTTTTTATTTAATTAACCAATTATGTTTTGTAATAGTGAAAATAAAAGCGATGACGACATTCATAACTCTACTCCGTGGGTGGAGAAATACAGACCTACACATTTTGATGATATTGTATTGGATGATATTAATAAAAAAATACTTTTATCAATTATAGAGAACAATTATTTTCCAAATTTATTATTGTATGGTCCTCCGGGAACCGGAAAAACTACAACCATTATCAATCTTGTAAATGCATACCAAGATAAATATAATCAAAAAAATAAAGGACTAATGATTCACCTAAATGCATCTGATGAAAGAGGAATTGATATCATTCGGAATCAAATAAATAGTTTTGTAACATCAAAGTCAATGTTTGGAGAGGGAATGAAATTTGTTATTTTGGATGAAGTAGACTACATGACAAAAAATGCGCAAACAGCGCTTCGTTACTTATTGAATAATTATAATAACCTTGTAAATGTTCGATTTTGTTTAATATGCAATTATATAAGCAGAATAGATGAAGCATTGCAAACAGAATTTGTACGAATGCGATTCAACCAACTTCCTGAATCAAGAATACTTTGTTTCTTAAAAAAAATTAATGTTGCCGAAAAATTGAATGTTGATGAAAATACGATTATATCCATTCAGCGCCATTTCAACTCTGACATTCGAAGTATGATAAATTACATGCAGTCAAATCAGCATCTAATTCACAACTGTCATGTAATTACAAATGCAGTGTGGGAAAATATAACTAAACTCTTTAAATCGCGCATAAAGTCATCTACCATTGTTGAAAAATTGAATGAAATAAGTTCAAAATATAATATTGAACGTAAAAATATAATTAAAAATTATTTGAATTACATCATACGCCAACATCCAGAATATATTAGTCCAGCTTTTTTAAACTTTATTGAAAATGTTGTTCATAAACAAGACTGCAAGACAGAATATTTGCTTCAGTATTTTGTCCTTAAAATAAGTACATTTATATCAGCCGATTAATAAATGGAATTAATAAATGGAATTAATAAATGGAATTAATAAATGGAATTAATAAATGGAATTAATAAATAAAATAATAAAGAGATTTTTTAATATTTTATTATAAAAAAAATAGACGATATTACGACATCTATCAATCAATGAACTCTAATTCGAATGTATTGTCCGCATTTGCAAGCAATGAAAATAAAGGCTTGCTCTGGAGTGTTTTGCATAGCGGTGGTAAGTTTACTGGCATTCCTGAAACGGCATTGAAAACGGTTCAAGTCATGTTTGAAACGACTGTTACTGAAATAAGTGAAACTTTTCAAAAAATGAACCAACCTGTTGATTTGAACATCATGAATAAAGAAGCCGTGTATGTAATTTGTAAAAAGTTAACTTCATTTGTTGAAGAGAACAAACAATCAACTGCAACTCCTATGACTCCCGCGATTTCTGCAATTCCTCTTATGAGTGAGAAAAAAAAACAACAAATTCCTCAACTGGAAACAATATACCGAGCAGAAGATATTCAAAAAGAACGACAAAATGCATTCAATATGGAGTTGAAAAAAAAAGAAGAAGAAATGTCATCCATCATAAAGCTGAAAAAACCAGATGAAATTAAATTTTCTGACGATAACTATGATAAGCCAATAGGAGATGACATGGAAAGACTTCTAGCAGAAACATTGGCATCACGAGAACGCGAACTCGAACTGCTTGTAAAAAGCAAAGAAGATAAAGATAACGCAGAAAAATGGATAAACAGTTCCAGTATAATGTCGTCATCATCAAGTATTCCTCCAATCACAAATAACCCAACAACTGATACAAAAAAAAAAGTAAGTTTCAGTGACACTCGAATTGAACATGAAAACAAAAATGAATATAACACAACAGCTTCCGCAATCACACCTGTTGTAACAATTTCTAATGCTTCATCAGAGTTGAATACTTTGATGAATAAATTCAAAAAGATTAATGTAACAAATGGGCCATCAAACCAGAGTAAGTATTATGATAATAATAATAACGACGACACTACTAACAATGACGACAACATTAACAACGATAGTAACAGTTCCAAAAATAGAAACCTAAATAATGATACAGTAAAACAAATATCAGAAGACATTGCATCTATAAGAAGAAATATAAGTGAGCTGTTGCATATTATAATCGACATTAAAACAGAGATGAAAGAGAGAAGAGAGAATAAAGAAAAAGAGGTGAATCAAAAAGAAGACATACGCCAAGAATCAAGGTTCAATCAATGATGACGAAGATGTCTGTTTTGGCAGTTTTACTTTATTTTTTGGAGCAAGCGACTTTAACGTGGATTGTCTTTTTTCACACCGTTTAAGAGTAAATTTTTTCATAGATGTTGGACAATAAACAAGACACGGTATTGACTTGATCATTCCTGACAGCTTATCGTATACGACTTCCTTTGTTTTAATTAATTTTTTTTGATCAATGCTACTAATTAAAAATTCATATAGAGCAGATTTATCTTTATCGCACAAGCAATTTTCAGTTGCATATGTTTGAACGAACTCATTCATTTTTTTTAATTTCATTGACTTATCCAATTTTACCCACTGGTCTTCTTTATTTTGGGTTCGTTCTTTTTCTAAAAAATCGTCGATATTTGAGTTATGCTTTGTGAGTTGTTTCGGACTTGTTTTTTTCAACAACATTGATTTGTATTTGATATTTCTTAATTCAATGCAGTCACACTCTTTATTAATCGTGTTGTTATCCACATTTGAATTGTCACCGTTGTCATCTGCGCACTTTTCAGAACTCATGTTGGATTTTGTTAACCTTAATATATTTATAAAATAGAGTTTAAACCCATTTTATAAATACTATTTTAGAATAAATTGTAAAATAATAGTAGGTTCAAATTTAATTTAGTTGACTTCTAGTTGACTTCTAGTTGACTTCGGTTAGTTTAAAAAATGCAGCATCGAAGAAGACGATGAAGAAGGTGTTAAACTACCAACACACATTGAATAAGAAAGGCGCGATACGAAATAAGCTAAGAAATAGGTAAAGCATCCCATAAACAAGCCCAACAACAACCCAAAACTAAATTTCCTTGTCAAAAGACTATATATTGAAAAAAGTGTTACAAAAACAAATACAATGTAAAAGAAAATGGAAAATCCGTAATAATACAAACAATACTCACGTGTAAGAGGACCAAAAAGCGAATTAAATAAGTTCATTTCGTTTATATGTTATATATATACTTGTGAAAATATAATATTTTTTATTTATTTGATATTTATTTGATTTTATTTATTTATACTAAATATTATAATATCATAAGTCGAAAAAACCGAAAAATAAATTTATTTTATGGAATCAAAAAAAAATATTAATATCAACGGTAAGAAAAATATATTTGGACTATTCACAGAATCAACATTAACATCAACGTCAACGTCAACGTCAAATATTGAAACCACGAGTGATGTTCATGATAAAATATACAGTGTAAATCTAAATAAAAGTGGCGATGGCGGTGGCAAAAAACGCGCCGTATGTGAAAAATGGAATTTACCTGACCATTATTTTACACACTCACACCAATTCAGCGTTGTATCGAAATTGTATATGAATTTGGAAAATGATGTTATTGAGAATCGTGACATATATATAAAAGAAATAACTAAAAAAATATCCGGATATAAAAGACAAGATACTGATAAAGATGTTTATTCTAAAAATACATTTATTTCTCTCGAAGGTGTAATTGAAAAATTATTATGTTCCAAATTGAAATGTTTTTACTGTAAATCCACATGCGAACTTATTTATGAAAATGTTCTTTCTAAACATCAATGGACGTTGGACCGAATTGACAATGATATCGGACACAACGTTGATAATGTTGTTATTTGCTGCTTAGAATGTAACTTGAAAAGAGGAACAATGGATAGTGGTCGTTTCAAATATGGAAAACAATTGACATTCAAAAAAATAGATAATTAAAAGTTACCAACGTTTCACCAAATAAAACCAAATAAATTTATTTAAATTAAAAAGGATATAAACCAGCCGCATATAATAAAATAGTAAAAATAAGTATTATAATAAATAATTCAACTTAAATTTTATAACAACGATGAGTGCTACAAGTATTTGTGAAAGTACAACAACAACAACTTCGTTTGTTGGAGGAGGAGGAGGATGTCTTGTTGATTACATTGGTGGATGTGGTATATACACCACTCAAAATAATTTACTTCTAAAGAATTTATTGAAATTTTATGAACAGGGAACGAATTTGGATACCATGCTTAAAATTATCAATGGTCATTCTAAAATTTCTCTTCGTATTATCGACTGGTTCGCAACAAATTATGCTAAAAAAAACTATACTGTTTATACTATTCAAAATACGTCGAGAAGATTTAAAGTATATGTAGACTACAAGTTGAAACTAAAAGCATACTCTAAAAAGCGGTTTGACCCATTTTGTCGTTGGGAAAGAATCACAATTCCGTATAATGACGGTGCATTTATACAAACTACAATAGGACAGTTGAATTTTTTCAAGTGGGCAATTGAAAATGATGTTGTTTATTATATTGAAGAAAATTATCAAACAATTGAAAATGACATGAATTCAAGAAATAGCACATCTAAACATTCGCGCTCATCATTGTCTTCATCTTCAACTGCATCTGAAGATTGTGACATTTGCGATGTTCAGTTAGAAACGTCAAAGGGGGATAAAAACAAAACTCGCAAAAAACGCGAAGAGTTATCAGTGTCTGCCACTAAAAGTATTAAAAAAGAAAAAGTTGAAATTGTCGTAAGTTTCGAGTGATAATTGAACTCATACTTTATTTTTTTTTATCATTAAAGATAAATTCAGTTTCATTTATATAAAATTGAATTTATATTCAAATGGGTTAGTCTATCAAAAAAAGAATTAAGTTTACAGTCCAAATGACTAGTGCAAAAACCATTAAAATAATAATTGCTGAAATTGCAAAGAAGTTGCCAAAAAATATAAGAACAAAACTGAAAAATATTAATAAAGCCGGAAAATGCGACGTGTGTCCCACAAAACGCGTAAGTCAGAATTCAAGAATATTGCTTCCTTATTACATCATTCGCAAATGTGGTTTAACGCTTTTCCAACTAAAAATGCACACCAGCGGTGTTGTCATCGATGTTCCGTTTCGTGAATATGAACGAATTCGCAACTCTTCCGTTGGCGACATCATCAATGATGAACTTGATGCATACATAAGTAATAATATAGGGGGAAACACAAGCAGTCCTGTTGCCGTAATTGTAACCATTAGGAAAGAAAATGGATACTCAGGGTCATCTGTGCAGCGCGAAGACCTGGTAAGACTAAAAAATGAAATAGCCGTAAAAGGTTGGGAACCTGTTGCATATAATCCAGAAAAAACGATCAATCGTAAAAAAAATAAAGGTAATGAAAACTGGTCTGGTCATTATTATTATAACATATCAGGTGGGTCGCAGCAAAGTTTTAAAAGCCACCCAAATAAAGAACCTCAAATTTTTACAACACACAAGGGATTCATGTCTACTGAAAAAATAATTATAGACGTGATTGCTTCATTAGTTTGGCAGATGCTTCATATTTTTGATATTGACAAGTGTATTCCCAGAGAAGATGCATCAAAATACAAGCAAACTCTGGAAGATTACTTGAAGAATACCAAGTATTTTGGAAAATCGTGTTATGAGTTGATGAAGAAATTTGAAAATATTCGAGACGGTAAGCTGATAAGTCCAATCACGCAAAAGGAAATATCTATAACCGCATTTGATAAGGAAACGGTTGACTGCAAAGATGATATTGTTGATGTTAGCCACAATGAAGCGGTCAATAAACACAATATACGATTTTGCCCAGAAAATAATGTAATGTTGTCGGATTATTTCCCTGGTAATTTATTTTGGGATACTCACCTTGGAAATATGCAACAGCAATCCTTCACGGTTGAAGAATATTGGAGAGAAACAGAAGAAAGAACCGCAAAACGAAATTCATGGCTGGCGGCTGCTGATACAACTTCCACATAATTTCCAAACACAGACAGACATACTGTTATTATTTACGAGACTAAATCAATTTCTTCCATTTGACAGTCATGATTGATTATATTTTTTATAATACACTCTCGAAATAAATCTTTTCTCAATTCAAACCCAACTCCAATGCGCCCCAGTTTCTGCGCTGCAATCGCGCTAGTAAAACTTCCAGCAAATATGTCTAAAACGACGTCCCCGCGATAACTGTAATAGTGTGTGCTCATTGTCGGTATATCCATCGGAAATGGCGCAGTATGTCCCAGTTTATTTTCTTTTTTATTATTTATCTTTATGACAGGTGACAGCTTGTGAATATCTCGTCTCCAGTCTTGTACCAACTCCGTCGGTATTACATTTTCAGCTTGACGAAACGGATTTTGCGTAATGATAGTTTTGAGCGAGAAACGTTTTCCGCGGTCAGATTCGCTCTTTTTACAAGTCGGGTTTTTGCACTCCCATGAGCGAAGCCCTTTAAAAGTGTAGCTGTTGCTTTTTACGGTTAAACTCCCACAGTCATTGCACGGATATTTAATGTCTTTCTCCAACCGGTGTTTGTGAAAGATGAGAATGTGTTCATAACAGTTGCACGAATATTGAAAGAATGGGTGCGGTTTATTGCCGTTCTTATGCCTGGAACTTTGCACTTCACCTTTATCCCAAATCACATCATCCACAAATGTAAATCCACAGTCTTCAAACATGACTATAAAATACGCTGGAAGCGGAATTTTCCTGTTGCCAAATGCATTTATTTTATCCATTTTGTCATTGTCAACCACATCGCTAATATTTAAGACAAAAACGCGGTGATTATCTAAAACACGATAGCACTCGGTAATTATTTCGCGCATGTCATCTAGGTACGCTTTCAGATTTGCCCAAATGGAATATTCGCGGGCATTGTAATAAGGCGGCGAAGTCACAATGTGTCCCACCGACTCATTGGGAAGACGTTTCAACCCTTGCAAACATCCGCCCCAAACCACTTTTATTTTTTCGGGATTTGATGTTATGTTGGTTAAAAGTCGATAATCTGTAAAATTTGTTTCCATGTTCCATTGTTTTTTAATAATTTCACGATACGCATCGATAAAATTGTAAATATTTCTTTCCCTGTTTTCCTCGTTGTCATCCTTGTCATCCTTGTAAGCATATTTACGTGTCAACTCTTCGAGCAACTCTTTTGAAAGCGTTTCATTTAAAATAACAATATTATCTTGAACCAAATTTGGCACAGTTGTTGCCGGTACCGGTATTACAGTTTCACTTTTTGGTTTAGGTTTTATTTTAATTTTTGTTTTTTTTCGATTTGATTCCGTCTCTTTTTCTGTATTCATTCACAAGACAACTAGTAATCATTATAAAATTATACATTTATTTCAATTTTTTAATAATGTTTATTTTTCATTTATTCCCGAGCGCAATGATAAAAAATAAACATTATTAAAAAAATATAAGTTGAGTTTTTTTTATTTACATGTTATGCATAAAGGAGATGTCAGAGGGGGGGGAGGGAGACGATTAAATAGAAAAACTATACATGTCAGACTTGAGCGGACGACTCGCGAAAGAAAGCGCAGGATTTTGGGGTGTTGGCGTTGGAATTGTTTGAGGTTTAAACATCAAGTCGGTGGGTTTCAACAAGAATGCGCTATTGCTAGGACCAGCTTCAAACCATTCGTTGTATATAGCCAAATTACCGTCGCGCAAAATCTGAAATGATAACGCCATTGCCTGACAACCGGCCAAAGAAGGCGGCATTGGGTCATAATTGTTTACCGACATTGAATCGTCGGGTATAACAACCGTCATATATTGTTTATTAAATGTTGTCAGTTCAGTAATGTCCGGACTGTTTAGCACGTCAAATACTTTTAGTATTCTTAAAAAAGCGTTGCTTGTGAGATTTGTAATCTCGTACATTTTTTCAGCACCCGGTTGATAAAGCAGTGGATTTGCTTCAACAATAATGACCACTTTACCTGCAAATTTACTAATCGGTTCAGCGCAAATATTTTTTCCACCAAATTCATGATTGTATTCTGGCATCAACCTATCTTTCAAATTTGAATTTATTGTTTCGGCCATGCTGTTGAGCACGTCAACGTCATTTGTTTTCAGTCTGAAAAGCAATAAAAGAGGGTCGCTAGAATTTGGGCACACGGTTGAATTTGTGCTAAATGCATTTATCGCGACTGCGCTCATGGCTTCATCAAATGACACATAGTTATACGTTTCTTTGATACATTTGTCGTCACTCAAAGATGTGGAAATAATTGGTTGACCATTGTATCCGTAAATCTCAAAGTCCAAACACCTGCACCCCATTTTTATAGCATGCTTAAGAGCACAAGTGTTTACATAATCATTTGAAAAATTTCCAGTTGAGCAGCAGTTGTAAGCAGTTTTTACATAGTAGTCTCTTAATAAAAATTGAGATGACGGGTCGGATGAAGCGGTTGTTATCCAGTTTGAATTCAATTTTGACGCTTTTATTCTATTCAAACGTGCACAGCTTTTTGGAAGTAGCGTATACTTGTAATAAATGTAGTATGCCATGCACGCCATTATAAAAATTACCAACGTGCATCCGATAACATGGATCAACGTGGTATTGGGAACTTCTGCAAGAGTCGTTTTAAATTTTAAGACTGTATTCTGTAATCCATTTTTGATACTATCGATATCTTGCATTTGTATACTTTATTTTTTAATCTAAATCTTATACTTTGTATATATAATAATTAACACAATAATTATTTACTATTATCACAACAATATTTAAAATTAAAAATAATTTAAACTCTATTCTTTAAAAATTTATATATAATTTGGATTTATTATTTAGAATCAATATTCTTATATATATAGTTTATATTGATACCAACCGAACCAACACATAAACATTAGACACTATGGCAGGAGGTTTGTTAAATTTAGTAGCGTATGGAAACCAGAATGTTATATTAAATTCAAATCCTAAAAAAACATTTTTTAAAACAACATATGCAAAATACACAAATTTTGGACTACAAAAATTTAGAATTGATTTTGATGGTCAAAGAAATTTGCGAATGAATGAAGAGTCCAAGTTTAGATTTTACATTCCACGATATGCAGAGTTATTAATGGACACATACCTTGTTATTACACTCCCAAATATATGGAGTCCCGTTTTACCTCCTGCAAATTGTGGCGAGTCATGGACGCCGTATGAATTCAAGTGGATTGAAAATTTGGGAACACAAATGATTAAAGAAATTACAATATCGGTTGGAGGACAAATACTTCAAAAACTAACAGGTAGTTATTTGCTAGCAATCGTTCAGCGCAACTTCAATGGAACCCAACGTGATCTCTATAATCGAATGACGGGAAATGTGCCCGAATTGAATAACCCAGCATTTTTTTCCAGCAATAATGGAAAATATCCAAATGCATTTTATAATTACACAAATAACCCGGCAGGCGTCGAGCCATCTATACGATTTAGAAAACTTTATATTCCAATCAATGCTTGGTTTACGTTGAGCAGTAAGATGGCGTTTCCGCTGGTTGCGTTGCAGTACAACACGCTTCAAATCGATGTCACGCTTCGCCCTGTGAAAGAACTTTTTGTAATCCGTGACGTTTCCAATGTAAATAGCGGAAAGAACACCTTGCCATCTTATTTTCGAGAATACACGACTCCGAATTATGTTCAACCCAACTTTTCTGACAATTTACAGCAATTTTATCGTTTTATTCAACCTCCTCCAAACGTTGAACTCAACTATACTTCAACACGAAGCGACTGGAATGCAGACATTCATCTCATGTCAACATATTGTTTTCTCTCTTCCGACGAGTCCAAACAATTTGCATCTGTGCCTCAACAATATCTCATCAAGTCTGTTTATGAATGGAATTATGAAAATGTTACAGGAAGTCGGCGTGTGTGGTTACAGAACACTCTCGGAATGGTGAGCAGCTGGATGTTTTATTTCCAAAGAAGCGATGCTTATTTGCGCAATGAATGGAGCAACTATACAAATTGGGCTTACAATTATAAACCGGTCGGATTGATTCCTGCGCCACCCGATTTAGCCCCTGACCCAACATCCATTTGTCCGTGGACTCCGCCACTTTGTGACGACCCATCAATTATAGGGTGCTATGGTCCCGGATGGAACCCCACACTGAATGAACCCACCGGACTTTTTATCACACAGTCATTCAGTGTCGAAAACCAAAAAGATATAATGTTAAACTGTGGTATTTTATTAGATGGTAAATATAGAGAGAATGTGCTAGATGCAGGTATTTATAACTACATTGAAAAGTACACAAGCAGCAGTGGTTCTGCACCCGATGGTCTTTATTGTTACAATTTTTGTCTGAATACTGAGCCATCAGATTTTCAACCATCGGGTGCAATAAATGCAAGCAAGTTTTCAACCATTGAACTTGAATTTACCACGTTTTATCCACCACTCGACCCCAGCGCAAATTTTTTGACAATTTGTGACCCGGAAACTGATGTTCCAATTGGTGTGAACAAGCCAACGTGGAGAATTTATGACTACAACTATAACTTGACAGTGCTTGAAGAGAGATTTAATATGATTACGTTTGTGAGTGGAACTTGTGGGCTGATGTATGCAAGATAAAATATATATAAAAATAAATAAAGATAATAATATATATATTATAAAATCATCTCAAATCATTTCGAGTATCAATGACGGATTATCTTCAGTCTGATTCTGGTTCTTCTTTTTTACATGAGTTTATTTTGAGTAATAAAGACTACTTACGAAATAAAAAAAAACAAATCAATATCATTAAATATACGGTTGAAATTTCAGGTGGAATGTTTACAGGTTTTACAAGAGAAGTAGAAATGGATACTGGAATATTTGACTCTATTATTGACTCAAAAAAAATATTCAAAACACTGAATACCTATATTTGCAATCACATGTATTTCAAATTACTATTTTTTTTAACTCGAGAAAAATTGAATATTCAACTATGTGAATTAAACAATATGAAACATAAAATGTCGCTTGATGAATCACTGTGTACATGTGATAGTGATGATTTTTTAAAAAATAAAAAACTATTTATTTATATAAAAAAATAATTTTCTTTTTTGTTTTCTTTTTTGTTTTCTTTTGTTGCATGTGTCTGGGTTGGGTTGGGTTGGGTTGGGTTTGGCTGTGTGGCTGTTTAGTTGCGGTGGTTGTTTTGTAGTAGACCGGCAGAAATGTTTTCGTCTTGCATGACTTGGTGTGTAATGTCGGCAAACACACGTTTTGATCCCATGCGCGTCACTTGCACGCGAGGAGGAGGAGGGGCATGCTGTTGCTCTTGCAGTTGTCGCTCTCGCTGAAATTGAATTGTGTCAAGGAATGCCATAGCCCGACGAGTAAACAATTCAGAAGGCTCAATGGCTCTGATATACCGTCTTGATAATTCAAGGAAATTATTGAGCGCCTCACTCTCTTCCCGTGTTTGTGGATACGGGTTGATGTTTTCCATTCGTTCAAGAAGTATTTCTTCAACTCTGGCGGCGGTTTCGGCGGCGGTTTCGGCGGCAGTGGCGGTGGAGGTGGTCATTGATAATATTAACCGGTAAACTGAGAAGCACTGCATTTTATATGTATAATATTTAAGTTTTCAATTTATATTTTGAGCACTGAAAAAATAATGAAATAAAATTGAAAACTTTATCGAAATAAAAAAATAATTTTGTTTTTCTTTTTTGTTTTTCTTTTTTGTTTTTCTTTTTTGTTTTTCTTCAGCAAGTTCCAGTTTCGCTTATTCTCTTAATAAGCGGACTGTATGCTGCTACGGTCGTAGTCATGGAAGCGAAAGTTGTCTTCCATGTTCCAGTTTGATGTTGCTGATGCTGATGCTGTTGGCGTGATTGGTTTCCAAGTGGAATCTGTGAATGTGTTGTAAAGGATTTGTGAAGAACAGTCAGGTTCACTGCCGCCGCAACCGCAGATGCAGATTTTCTTCTTCTGGTGGCCAAGAGTAAACGGTGGAGGTCCAAATCTGTAAGATGAGATAGGACTTGGAGTGGCGCAGTCTGCTGTGGCGGCGGTTTCGAGTGTTGCTTCCGCACGAACTGAATTTTTTTTTTGCTTTTCAGTGTAAGGAAGAACGACCCAGTAAGATGGATCTGAAAATACAATCCGCGCTTCACGTTGTGACTGAATCCTTTCGCGAAAATGTTTGGAAATGACACCAGGAATCCAGAACATAATGTGGACAACCGCAAAACAAAAGTTCGCATCTGGATGCTGATATTCCGCAAAATCCACGCGTGAAACAATTGCAATGTCTTGGGATTCAAAAACGCGTTTGATATACGCGTCATGCATTTGGTTGCGGTGAACTCTTGGAATATATAGCGCAGTTAGCGAATAATCTTTGGCACTGGATGATGCTAACTTTGATTGAACGGTCATATTGATGGAGCTGCTTGTCGGTCTCTGATACGTGGAACACTGTAAAATATAAAACAAGAAAAAAAGTTTTCAATTTATATTTTTTGAAATGAAAAATATAAAAAAAATAAATGTAAATTTAAATTTGATTTGATTTATTTTTTTGAATTTGATTTGATTTGTTTAAGAACCACCTCTAAATAAAATTGGATTGTAGTATGGAAGAAAGTCAAAACAGTTATTTCCACTCGCATCTTTTCTATACGTGAATCCGTCAGCGCAACATCCATATCGGGATGCATCGCAACCATAACGCGCTTGACGAAAATTATACATTTGATTTGGAGTCATTTGTCCTGGTTTCATGAGTTCATTCATGTAGTCGTCCATATCGTTGTCGTAGTAGTCATAACCGCTGTTATTTCCTTGTCCACTAGATTTTCCGGGATTTTTCACAATGCAGTCTTTCTTATTCCAGTTTACGCCCTTGGTGCATGGATACTCTTGGCATTTATCTGGATATTTAAGTTTTCCATCTTTATCTCGCACACAAACGTCATTACAATTTAATTTATTTTTTGTACAGCTTTCAGTAGAGTTACATCCAAACATAAATTTTACACCATTATTATCAGTGTAGTCAACTCCACAGAATCCATCGTCTTCATTATAATTTGGATTATGGGGGTCATTTGGATTGTAGGGGTCAAACTGGTTGAATTGGTCATTTGTTCCGGCGAGCGGTTGAGCATAACATTTGGCTTGAGAGCAATCGGGTTTATCGCCACCGCCGCCGCCGCCTCCACCCTTTCCGCCCTTGTTGCCCCTTCTTGATGGAGAAGGAGAAGGAGGGGGAGTTGGTTTGGGCCCGGGGTCCGGGCAGTCGCCTTTCGTACATGTTACTTTTGGACATGCTAGACAATCTTTGTCATACTGACAATACTCTTTATCTTTTGTAATGCCGCCGTCATAACCACCAAATGCGCACACTGGCGGACAAAGTGACGTTGGCACAAGTGATTCCGGAAATGGAACGGTCAAATTGATTCCAGTATATTGAGGCGTGTTACCTTTAAGAACGATTTTATCCGTTTTGAATAAACTTTCTAATGGAGTTTTTATTGCATATTGCGATTTTTCAAGAACAAATAAAATAGTAACAGTGGTGTCGTCACTGTCGTTATTCAAATTGAATTCCAGTTGATTTAAATATGGGTCTACATTTTTTGTTCCGGGCTTTTCATACTCGGGGTCATGAAATTTGCATGTAAATTTTTTTGTGGCTGGATTGTCAATGCCACTGCCTGAAATTAATGTTTGCATCTCATTTGCAAGGTCCTTGCCCGTATAAAAACCAGGTTTAATCACAAGTGAAATCGGTATCATGTCGGGTTCATCCTCGGAACCAATTTTAACATAAAAAGTATTATAACCGTCTTCTACATTATATCTTATACAATTTCCATCAGTATTTTTACCTTTTGGCGGCCCCCAACATCCAGTTGGACATGTGCCTGGTTCAAACCCCTCTCTAAATCCGAATAAACTGTAATAAGACCCGTATAAAATAACAATAATCAAAATGCTAAATAATGCCCATTTTCCTAGTTTGATGTCAAAATCTAATTTCATAGTGACGATGGTATAATTATAGTTATTTATTATTTATAGTATCGTGATATAAAAACTATAGATAATAAAATAAAAATAAATAGGAAAATGCAATATAAAAGTAATGGAGTTAATGGACTAGTTTTCACCTAAAAATCTCACTGTTTCACTTTTTACATATTTCTCTCTGTGCATTTATTTTCGCATTCTGTTTCGTATTCCTTTTCGCGTTCCTTTTCGCGTTCCTTTTCGCGTTCCTTTTCGTATTCCTTTTCGCGTTCCTTTTCGTGTTCCTTTTCGTGTTCCTTTTCGTGTTTCTTTTCGTGTTCCTTTTCGTGTTCTACCACCCTCCCCCCAATCACTCGAATCAAGACATTTAAAACCAAAACATCTTGTTGGCGGCTTACTCGGCTGCTCCAAATATGAATCATCGTCCCAGATGAATGGATCGTGTACTTTTGCTAAATCATTCTCCAAACGTGAAATAAAACGTCTATTAAAATCTTCATATTTAATTTCATATATGTTTGGAGTTTCGGCACTCAAACGATTTAACTCAGCAATCTTATCAGGACTATGTTTTGTTGGTAATAAAACATTGAATTCATTACATTTGTCGGATGTTAAATTTTCGTCACTAACATATTTACAAAAACGCATCATGGCGACAATGCCTTTTTCCCCTTGAAATATTCTTTCTAACGAAATGCCAGCAGTATTATCAAAAAACTGGTTAATTATGTCTTGACGGGCTTTTGCATTAGGTTCTTGTCGTAATCTTGATTCGAAATCATTCAAATCTTTAGGTGTTCCTGGGGAAGCATTTTCAAACAATTTTTTTAACATCATCATAGTGCGTTTCTTTAAGCGCCTTCCTTTATAAACGGGCTTTTGAGATAAATCCGCGTATAATTTGTCTACCTGAGCTGGTGTTATTACCCCTCCATCTTTAAGAGTTGATATATTAGATAATAATGAAAAATAATAAAGAGGGTTCACTGTAAGTATATCATCATTACTAATCGTATTCTGAAACCCGTCTTCTCCATCAATTGAATCTACTAATTGTTTGTAGTATCTTCTGGCATCCTCAGCTGCAGCTTTTCCCTCAGCAACAGCAGCTTGTCCACTGTAACTGTGTGAGTATTCCCTGGGGTTACCGTCGCTACCGCTACCGCTATCGCTGGGACTACCATCGTAATCTGAAAGTAAAGGTGTTTTGGCACTCATGTTTTGTTTATACTTGTTATATATATATTATATATATTATATTGAATATAAAATATATCTAAATATTCAATATACTTATTTAAGTAAAAGTGATCTAAGGAAAAACATAACTGTGCAAACTTTGCGTGTATGGATTCTTCCGAAATGCATCTAAAATATCGGGCTGAATGCGCGCACAGTTCACAGATTCTTGGTAGGACTGTGGATATTTTTCAACCTTGCCGTATGTTTCAACGCCTGGCGGGTTTGATATTCTAAAAACAGGGTTGGGTATCCACGGGTCACAGTTATCATCGTGTCGTTTTGTGCATATATTCTCAGTCGGATTAAACAAACTGATGTTTCCACCCGGCGTAAAGCTCGTTGATATTTTATTTACATTATTGTGCTGGTTGTACTGCGCTTCATAAACGCCAATGCCCTGGTTTGTCGCACCACCGCTTGCGCCAACGTATTGCACGCTCGTCGTGTCGCGCTGGTTGAATGTGGGTTGTTGCGGATTGGCCAAGTATCCGCTTCCAGAATTCTGCGCATCCACGTTCAAGTGGTTAAAACCAAGAAGTCCCTCCGTAGTTTCTTTAATGGTTGTGGGTGCGCGACTGGCGGGATTATAAACAACACCAGAGGAGCCAAACGCCGGTTTGACATCGCCATACAACCGAATGTTTCCAATTGCATTTTCTTTACGAGATGGTCGCAGAATATCCAGCACGGGCGCAACCACGGCGCGCAATGCACCATAGATAATTCCACTCTCATGATTTTTGGTGGTTGTACGGTTATTAGATAAAAGCTTGTATCCATCGCGACCATGATCGTTTTGGCCGGGTGCGTGTTTGCCGCTGCTATGAGCGTGTGAAATTGGGTGTGCTGAAGATTCGGGCCTCTTTGCCGGTTCATAGTTTTCAGGCGCATACGTGTTTGTTCCTAACACATTTGAATCCGGACCATAGTATTCAGTACTTGTGCACACACGCGATTGCGGCTTGTAAACCTCTTTTGCGCGAGCGGTTTGCGCCTTTTCAAGACCGGTTGTGGTAAACCAGCGGTCCGATGTGTTCAAGTAAAATTTATCTGGTAAATATTTTTCCACCTTACCATATGTTTCCGGAGTTGGCGCATTCAAATTATTCCAGTTATAAGCCGGACCTTCGTGCGTTTCAAGACCAAATGTGATTTTTGGGTTATTTGTGGTGCGAAGCTGATCAACATTGCGGTCAACCCATTTATCGCGCGCTTCCATGCCAGAGTTGAACCCGTCGCTGCCTTTTGCAGTGTATCCCTGGTCCAACCCCGGACCCACGTGTATTTCTTCCCACGGCTTAACATTTGCCATTTTGCTTCCAGGCATTACGCGTGACTGCAAAAAATCGCTAACACTGGGCATTCCATTTACATAGTTGATGTCATTTTGCGGGGCAAATAGAGGGGCGCGTTCTTCCTTGCGTATTTTTTGTGAACCAGCGCCTGAAAACGTGTCAAGCACCGACTCGGTTGCATTTGCATCAACAGTTCGTCCTCTAATTTTTGCACCGAAGAACGGAACCATGTTATTATGCTGGAAATCGTTCTGATTAATAGGTTCCCCGGTGAGAGAGAACACGGTGTTCGGACTAGTAAAACCTGGATTTTTCACTGGGTTGGTATTTGGATTGTAAGAATTTCCAAATTGATTCGGATTTTGTAATACTCTTTTACCCACAGTGTCGTTATAAAATTTATCAGTAACTGCATTCGGACGAGAATATGCATTTACGTTTGAACCGGTGTCCGGGACCATTATTGGATAATTTGTCGTAGGGATATTTGTATTCGGAAGCACATTTGGGTTATTTGCGCGGTTGTTCGGATTATTGGAAGTAACAAATGATTCCTTAAAATTATCCTTTGCATTTTTGATTGAACCCGCGTCATTTTTTTTATTTTGATTTGATACTAAATACATTCCTCCTAATGCAACGATTGGGATTGCGATTTCCATTTTTATTATATATTTTTATATTATATATTTATTTACTATATATATGTAATATAATTTTACTCTATTATTTTATTTCTTATTTCTATTTCAAATAAAATAAATATATAAATTAAAAATACTTTTTATAATATCAACTATCAAAAACATTGTAAATCATGTATTTACACCTTTTTCTTATTTATCTGTGACATAAGTATCATTTCTTACAAAATTCAAATACTTTATACATCTATGTACTGTCAATTCAACATCATTGTACTTTACCACTTCTCCTCTTCGTTGAACTGAGTAATGTTCCAATTCTGTATATGTTGTGTTATTTTCATCATGACTTGCATCTGCCTCTGTTAAATTATGACAAAATAAAGTAATTCGAAAACTGGTTTTATTTGGTTGAAAATTCATAACTTCTTCTAAATAATCTCCCAATTCATTAATGTCGTAAAATTTTGAGTTAAATATTGTCTGCGGATTTATTTGTTGTTTACCAAAAACGCTGAAACTGTAACCACTGTGTCCAATAAAAAATGACCAGTTATTATATTCTTCAATGTGTAAAATAAGTCGCGGCATAATCTTGATTTTGTTGGTATTGGTACTTGTAATGAATAAGCAGATATTTTTTAATATATTTTATTAAATAATATATTAAAAAACATGAGACCACGACCACAGTTATTTGAGAAAGGGTAAACATGGAATCTTTGTAATAAAGTTATCTTTTTCTAGAATGCGCGTGCTAAGATTGTTTTGAAATGGAAAACACACATTTTCTTGAGGGTTGAGCTGAGGATAGTACCAATTGGTTTGTTCCAAGTCGCGATATGTCCATGCGGGATGAGTAACGCGCGACTGTTCAACAAACGATGGCTGAGCAGACGGATATGATATTGGGCTACTGTGAACAGCTCGTTTTAAATAGTTATTTTCAAGACAGTCTCTCGAGAGAGGTTGATTTAATCCCATCAAATTACTTTCTAAATTAATTGTGTTTGTTCTTAAATTTGCACCCCATCCCTGAATTCTAATATACGGGTCTTCAATATAATAAGGTTTATCTCCATTACCCGGCATGTTCAACATGTATCGTCCAGGGTCTGTCGATTCCTGCAGCTGTTTGTGTATCCTACAAGGATCATCGTGAAAACGAGTAAACGACATTCAATGATTTGAAGTATTTGAAATATACTATTATTATTATTTATTATTATTATTTATTCTTATTTATTATTATTATTTATTCTTATTTATTATTCTTATTTATTCTTATTTTTTTGAATATATTATATTTCAATACATATTAAATACACAACGTTAAATAAAAATAAGTCTTATTTTTGTTATATGAACCACGAACGTCAGCAAAGAAACATAGAAGTTAGAATAAATTCGGTTTGGGTGCCAGTATCAGATGAAACCGAGGTTCAACTTCAGATGCAAAATTTGAAAATGGCATACACCCAGTATAAAAATAAACCAACATATCACACAGAGTTACCATATTGTGAAGGTGGTATAAAAATATACAGAGACGATAATAATCACTATAATCCAACATATGCTTTGAACATACGACAGCATCATGGAAGCGTTCCGGTTCCGGTTCCTATTATAGATTTGAACGATGTAAAGATTTTTTTAACAGACCTTCCAAATGCAAACTGGGTAAAAGCAAGGGATTATCAAGCCTGGGCGTATCGCGATTTTGTCTATGATTCGAATCGTGCTCCAGTAAAATATTATGCTTCACAGCATTCGTCTCATTTATTTTTTCAAACGAGCAACTATAGACAGGTTACCACAATAGATGTGGATGGGCTACCTCCAAATATTATATTCAAAATTTCAAGAAATGAAAATGGAAGTGTGTATTATGAAAAAAATGATAATAGAGCCACGCGAATCAGAATTTGTGATAATGAGTCTGCCCGGTCTGGTTATTTGGGATATTATCGGCGAATCACGGATGTTGGTGATTTTATTATATCGACGCCGGTACCGGCACCGCCACAAGTAGTGTCGTCGTCTCATGACGACCCGTATGGACCAAATTATCAAGACTTTGCAGCATTTTTGCATCAGCCACACCCACAAACCAATGCCAAGTTGCCTCTTCCTCCTGGTATTTGCAGCGTTGAAACAAACAACGAAGAAGAACAATGCATATTATGTTTTAAAAACAAGGCAAACTTGAAAATAAGTCCTTGCGGGCATAAAATAATATGTCCCGAATGTTACAAAAAATTGGAAAAAGCGGAGTGTCCAATGTGCAGAGAAAAAATACAATCGTTGAGTTGTGACGATGTGTAATGAACCATGTCGCGTCGCCATATCAAATAAAATGAATGCAACAAATAAATATTTATTAATTATAAACTCAGTGCTCTAAATAGTTAACTTATATATAATAAAAATTTTATACATATCTTTGTCGTCGTTTGCTTTGTCGTCGTTTGCTTTGTCGTCGTTTGCTTTGTCGTCGTTTGCTTTGTCGTCGTTTGCTTTGTCGTCGTTTGCTTTGTCGTCGTTGTCGTTTATATCCACCCAAAAAATCGTAAGGATGGCCAGTATGTTTTTCCCGTTGTTTTTGCCAATAAAGCTGATCAGCAGAAGCAGCAGGAAGAGGAGGAGCAGCAGAAGCAGGGGCAATTTTAGAAACTTCAGAAACGTCCCATATCCTTACAGGGCAGTCGTTAAATCCTGACGCCAAGTACTTCCCGGTTGGGTCGAACGCAACTGACGTCACCCTGATTCTCTGACCTGGTACAATGGGGGAGAGCTCGGCAACCTGCTGCTGCGTGTTCACGTCCCATATCCTGATGGTCTTGTCATTAGATCCTGACGCCAAGTACTTTCCGCTCGGGTGGAATGCAACTGAATTTACACAACTCGTGTGACCTCTTAGCTCGGCAACCTGCTTCACGTCCTGCGGAGTGCTCACGTCCCATATTCTCACGGTATTGTCCGTAGAGCCTGACGCCAAGTACTTCCCGCTCGGGTCGAACGCAACTGACATTACGTAACCCTCGTGACCTATTAGCTTGGCGACCTGATTCTGCGTGCTAACCTCCCATATCCTCACGGTGTCGTCCGTAGAGCCTGACGCCAAGTACTTCCCGCTCGGGTCGAACGCAACTGACATTACGTAACCATAGTGACCTATTAGCTTGGCGACCTGCTGATGCGTATTCACGTCCCATATCATCACGCCACGGTTCTCACATCCTACCGCCAACTTGTTCCCGGTTGGGTCGAATGCAACTGAATACACGCAATTCATGTTACCTTTCAGCTCCGCGACCTGCTGCAGAGTGCTCACGTCCTGCGGAGTGCTCACGTTCCACATCCTCACGGTATTGTCCGTAGAGCCTGACGCCAAGTACTTCCCGCTCGGGTCGAACGCAACTGACATTACGTAACCCTCGTGACCTATTAGCTTGGCGACCTGATTCTGCGTGCTAACCTCCCATATCC